>Ga0316217_10005773_pt1 | contig 12633 bp, 11 predicted proteins | sample 1anoAmetaG_FD_203633 | JGI IMG/M metagenome (GOLD analysis project Ga0316217, IMG submission 203633) | Freshwater microbial communities from Trout Bog Lake, Wisconsin, USA - 1anoA | ecosystem: Environmental > Aquatic > Freshwater > Lake > Hypolimnion/Profundal zone | place: USA: Wisconsin...
AAAGGAGCCGTCGGCCAGGGCCTGGGAGTCGTCCTTGAAGGTGTCGGGAGGCGGCTCGGAGCCCTTGTAGACCACCTTGAGCACGCGGCCCGAGGCCGCCTTGGGAGAATGGCTCTCGAACTCGTTCATGACAAAGGTGACGTTGGTGCCGACCTGCTCGATGGAGCCGGGCTGGACGAAGCCTTCGACGCGCAAATGGCTCTTATAGGCCTTGTCGCCCATGTTGCCGAGTTCCGCGATGGTTACGTAGTAGCTCTTGTTGGCGTCGTAGCCGGACATGGCCAGCCAGCCCACGGTGCCGACGACAATGGCCACCGCAATTCCGATCCGCAAGGTGTTGGGGGAAATCTTCATAGACACCTCTACGATACGAGCGGATGGGGGCCCGGTCAACCGTCCGCGGGTGGAGGCGTATCAGTTCTTCGCGGATTCCATCGGATCGGGGGCGCACGGGAAGAGGCCCGCTTGAGGGAAACGGGCAGTTTCGGTGTTTCCGGAAATGGGAAGGCACGGTGCTGTTCTGTGCGGCCAGGGAAGCCCTGGCCGGCCTCAGACCTCGCCGTCGTGGGATCCAGCATGGTGGAATGACGCCACGATTGCGGGAAGAAGGACCATTGCGACGAAAGCCAAACCGATCAACAAATCCACCATAGCGCAAGATCCTCCTCGGTCGACCCAAGTATTGCGCTCCCGTTGGAGGGGAACCCGGCCCGCGCAATCCACGTGCTAATGGTGCAACCGCATCTAGAAAGTAGGGCAAAGGTCACGGTACTGGGAATAGCGCCTTTGTTGGAGCGGAATACCACCTTGGTAATCGGAATCGGTATCCGTTTTCCTTCGTTTTGAGACATTCGTAAGGGGGACCGTTGCTGCCAAGCGCCCCGCGATCGGCTCCTACTCCAATCGAATGAATGGAGTCCTGCCGCCGGGACCGTGACACTAGCGTTCTTGCCAGAACCCGCAAGGGCGAGAGGGGAAGAATACAGCGCTGTTGAAAAGGGGGCTTGAACTCTGGTTTTTGCCAAGTGGACAGGGAGTTTGTGGTGCGGCTTGCGGGGGAAGGGCCATGCCCGAAGACAGGATTACACTTCGCCGTCGTGGTTGCCGGCTCGCTGCATGGTGGCCACAATAGCTGGCCCCACGACCATAAGGACAAAAGCCAGACCGATCAGGAAGTCAGACATGGGGGCTCCTTCCGGAGATGCCTGCGCGCGCGATCTCAGCGACGAGAGGAATCATACCTCATTTAAAGAAGGGGCGAAAATTCTTTGGTAACCCTGCTTGGAGAGCCTGCCGAAAGCCGCCGCACCGCGACCGGCGTGTGGGGCTCGGCGTATCAGCGCAGGGCGTCCAGGGTGCCGGCGGCGCGCTCCAGCGCCAAGGTCAGCACCGCCAACTGCTCCGCGGCGCGGCAGGCATCCTTGGCCTCGATGGCCTCGTTGACGCCGGGGATGACCACCGCCGCATAGCCGGTGAACTGGCCGGGCGCATAAATCGTGTGCCGGTACCAGGGGCGATTGGGAAGGCCTGTCTCGGAGAGCAGCGCGGTTTCGGTCTGGCGGAGGGCCAGATTCAGCCTGGGCAGGTCGCCCACGGCGGCGGCTTGCAGCCCATGCGCTCTTTCCGCGGCGGCGGCCAGGTGGGCCGCGGCGGCCTGCGCCAGATTGAAGTCAACCGCGTCCAGGTTGTTCTTTTTCGATTTCTTCTTGGCGGCCTCCAGGTAGGCGGAGATCTCGCGGGCATAGGTCACATAGTCGTAGGGCAGCACGTCGCTGTCGGCCATGCGCAGCGCTTCCAGCCCAAAGACCCGCGCCATCTCTTGCAGATAGGCGAATTTGGGGTCGGCATTTTGCGTATACCAAGCGTAATTGTCGAAGACCGAGTGGTAGACGCCGTATTCCCCTCCCGAAGAGATGTCGGTGGAGGGAACGCCGATATGCTGCAGGAAAGGGGTATAGTCGGAGCCCGATCCCAGGTCGCCCACCCTTACCTCTTCGCCGACAGCCGCCGGAGCATTGGCGTCGCGGCGGTCTTTCCCGCCGGACTGCTCGATTCTCCATTGCTGAAAGACGGTGTAGCCCGTCGGGCTGGCGACGGCGCGGGTCAGATCGCGCAGAAACTGCTTGAGCGAGGGCACGGCGGCCGCCGAGAAATCCGGCCCGGCTACGCCCACATCCATATTGAAGTAAGCCACGGCATGTTCGAGGGCTTTGGCGTTCTGCTCCACCCACTCGGTGGAGCCGATCAACCCTTCCTCTTCGGCGTCCCAACTGGCAAAGATGAGCGTGCGCTTGGGACGCCAGCCTTGTCTGAGCAGCGCGCCGAAGCCGTGCACCGCTTCCAGCATGGCGGCGGTGCCGCTGGAGGGGTCCACCGCGCCGTAGACCCAGGCGTCGCGGTGGTTGCCGTCGATCACCCACTCGTCGGGGTACTCCGAACCTTTGATTCTCCCTAAAACATCCCAGATAATGCGCCGCTTGTACTCCTGCTGCGAGACTACGTGGACCTTCACGCCCTCCGGTCCCAGGTGATAGCGGAAGTGCAAGCCGCCCTGCCAGCCTTGCGGGGCAAGCGGCCCCTTCAGGTTCTCCAGAATCGGCGCGGCATCGCGATAGCTGAGAGGAATGGAAATAATGTTTGGCTGATTGCCGGTCGTGGCGTCCAGGTGGCGCGCCGCATCGGGAAGATCCAGCGTGGAGGCCACACCGGGCGTCTCCGGGTCGCCGGAGTAGCGGGGCAGGTTCTGCACCGAGCCGCGCTGCACCGCGGTCTCCGGCCGCCACGGGCCCTTGGGATAGGCTTCGCCCTTGGAGTAGCCGTCGTCCAGCGGGTCGGAGTAGATGAGCACGGCGGCTGCACCGCGCAACTCGGCAATGTACACCTTGATGCCGCGGAAGTTCTGCCCGTAGCGGCACAGCACGATCTTGCCGTGCAGGTCGATCTGCAGGGCGGTGAGCTGGTCGAAGTCCTCCAGCCGGCAATAGTTGCCGTAAATCACCTGTCCGGTCACATCGCCCGATCCGGAGGAGCCGTTGAAGGGCATCACCACGCGGGGATCGTCCTGGAAGGCGTCGCCCTCGACATGCTCCTTGCCGGGCCCGCTCATCAGCAGCTTTCCGGCGCTGTCGAAGGCATCCACGCGCACCACCTTGGGCTGGTTCATCAGCACCCTGTAGGGTACGATCTCCGTCTCCAGGCCGGCGGCGCGAAACTTGCGCGCCACGTAGTCGGCGGTCTTGCGATCTTCGGGCGTGGCGGCCAGGTGCGGCTCGGCGGTCAGGATCTTCAGGTGCTGGCCGGCCAGAACCGCGTCCGGGACAGCCAAAAATCGCTCTTCGATGGCCGCCTGCGGGCCGAAGTCGGCATAGCCGAAGACCGCTTGCGGGGCGGATTGCGCCGGCAGCGGCGCGGTCGCGAACGCCACGGAGACAAGTGCTAGAAGAGGAAAGAAGACAACCGGCTTGCGCACCATCATGGAGAGAGCCTTTGGGCGTGGGATGGGCGGCGGGCACGATCGGCGGGTGGCCAGAGTTCACGGCCTGCACTGCCCCACAACAACCCCACAGCTTACACCCTGGGGCCTCGGCGCCGGTCGGGAGGGAGCGGGAATCAGGGAGCGGTACTGAGTCCAACGGCCTCGGCCAGGCGGGCCTGGCGCTCGTCGAAGGTCCAGAAACGCTGCGCGCGCAACTCCAGGGCGCAGGCCACGTGCAGCGAGTCGAGGGTGCGGATGCCGAGGGTGGGTCCATAGCGCTGGGCCAGATCGATGCTGCGCTCCCAGGTCATCTCCGGCAACGCGACAGGAATCCAGATTCCCTGGGCGCAATCCTGTTGGAACTCATTCCAGGCTCGCTGACATGCAAACTGAGACAGCTCCCCACGGAAGGCATGTTGATGGATGGCATGGGCCAGTTCGGCTCGGTTCAGTGGAGTGACCACAACGGACGGGGACTGCGTTTTGCGCCGAATGGCCTCGATGGAATGAACATCCTGAATGTAGAAGGACACCAGGAAGCTTGAATCCGTACAGGTTGTCAATAGCGGCTATTCCTTTCCTCGATGAGGATTTCCACGGCGGGAAAGACGCGGTCTCCAAAGTTCTTCTTCAGCCGGGCTTCAAAGTCCGGCCACTCGGCGGGCTGCACCTTGGGCGACTCGGGCACGATGCGAGCTACCACGCGGTCCCGCTTGCGGAGTTCGACCACCTCTCCGGCCTCCAGCCAGATCAGCAGTTGGCGCGTGTCGCGAAGTTGACGAAGGTTGATGCTGGGCATGGGGCGAATGTGCCACAAATTGTGTCACAAGTCAATCGGTTTGCTCGATTCGACACCGCGGATTGTCTCCTCGGCAAGGAAAGCCCGGCAGGCGGGAAGGTTGCGGCCTGTGAGCCCGCCGGCTCGATCGATACGGGAACGAAGGTGTAGCATGGGGCAACGGAGCGCCATGTCGATTCGCAAACTGTTGCCGATTCTGCTTCTTATGCCGTCTTTCGCCGCCCTGGCGCAAGAGCCGCGGAGCACCTGCGCGCGGGGCTTTCATACTCTCTATTCCGATAAGGCAACCGGGCTGGACCTTGCCTCCCAGCGGCCGGTCGTTCTGCCCTCGCCCGACGGGCAGAAGTCGCTATCCGTCCGGCGTGTCGAGGACTCAAGAGATCCCGACGGCAAGCACCTGGCTTTCGCCATCGAATTCGGCAAGAAGACCTTCAAATTCAAACTGGCGGGTTTCAACGGCGAGGTTGCCTGGGCGCCCGACTCCAAGGCCTTTGCGGTCACCCTGACGGAAAGCGGCGCGGGGATCGGTTCCACCGTGTTTGTCCTCTATGTGGACAAGGCCGGCATTGCCAAGGTCGATGTCTCGCCGCCGGTGGTGAAGGACTTCGGAACGCCGGTGCAATGCGACGTGCCACTCGACCCGAACACCGCGTTTGTGCGCTGGGGCGCGGATTCCTCCTCGATCTTTGTCGCCGCCGAGGTGGTTCCCGCAAGTATTTGCAACTGCATGGGCACTTATCGCGTATATGAAGTCGGGTTGCCGGATCTGCGTATCCTGCAAGCCTATTCGCAGACCGAGGCCAAGCTGAAGTTTCGCGACGAAATGGGCTGCGAGTTGCGCGACGCGGACGACAAATGCGTGGAAGCCATCGAACGCTATGCGCGAACGAAGAAGATCGATTGACGCAGCGCCATGCCGGCCGGCGGTGTCTCTTTGCGCCGGGCGATTTTCACCTTCAACCTTTCGCGAAGAGGCCGCGTCTTCGTGAAAATGCCGGAGGAGATTGTTCGTGACCATCGATGAGTTGACGGTTGAAGCCCCACACGACGAGGATCGGAAGTTCTGGTACCGGTTGGGCAGCCTTGCCGCAATCTTGCTGGGGATCGGGTACATCGTCATCATTCCGCTCTACGTCCATGTGGGAGCCCCGCCCGGCGGCGGTGAGGCCTGGTTCCGTTACCTGCCGGGGAAGACGGCCATCTGGTGGGCGATTCTTGCTCTCTCGGTCTTCACCGACCTGCTCTACGTGCCGCTGGCCTTGGCGCTCTACCTGGCTCTGGAAAAGGTCAACCGCAACGCGATGCTGCTGGCGGTGGCCTTCATGGGGCTATTCGTCGTCCTGGACCTGGCCATCACCTGGTCGCACTACGCCTCGATCCTAGTCCTCTTCAACAACTACTCCGCGGCAACGACGGAGGCGCAGCGGGCCGGCTATCTGGCCGCCGCCGACTATGGCTCGGCCGTGCTGATGTCGCCTTTGGAAGTGGTGTATGCCATCGTCACCCTCTCGGTGGGAATCCTGGTGGCGGGCGTGGTCATGCTGCGGGGCGTTTTCGACAAGATCACCGCCTGGCTGGCGCTGGCCACCGGCGTGTTCGGCATCGCCGCGCTGACCGGCTGGGGCGTGGCCATCTATGGAAACGCCCTCCTGGCGACCATCTGGCTGTTCTTCGCAGGCTACCGGCTCTATCGCCTCGCCCAGGTGTGATTGGCCTCAAAGATGGCGCGTGTGTTCCCTTTGCTGCCATCGCCGGCGTGCAATTGAACACGCTCCGCCGGGGCTCGCAAGGCCGCGATTCGACACCCCCAACCCAGCCCAATGAACAGCCCCACCCGATCCCAGTGAGCTGTCATCCTGAGCGAACGGGGCCCCAGACGCTTTTCAGTCTGGGGGTGGTGAGTCGAAGGATCTGCGGCTGCTTTTCGGGATCTGTCCCAGGCACTTCGGAGACAGCACGCTAGCGATGCCCTGCGAATCCGGACGGCAAAGGCGCCTCAAGATCGATTTGTTCTCCACTGATCGGGTGCTGGAATTTCAGAAGTTGGGCGTGCAGAAAATATCCTCCGTCGCCGGGGAGGCCGGGGAGATTCTCCAGCGGCTGGCCGCCTAAGCCGTACAGAGGATCGCCCACCAGGGGATGCCCAATGGATGCCAGATGGATTCTGATTTGATGAGGGCGGCCCGAACTGAGGCTAACTTCAAATGTCGTGGTGCAAGTGCCGCGGCTTATCGCCTTTGCCAACGACTTGGACGGCTTGCCGCTGGGGTCGGCGGCCCACACTCGACCGAGGCGCGGGTGCGGTACCAGCCCGATGGGGGTGAGGATTTCGTAGGCATCGTGCTCGGCAATGTTCTGCGCCAGCGCCCGGTAGATTTTTTGAACTTTGGCTGTGTTCCAGTTCGCCTCTAGCTGAGAGGCCGCCTGCGGCGTTTTGGCGAAGAGAACGATGCCGCTTGTTGCCCGGCCCAACCGGTGGACAGGGTTCGCGTTGGGGAATTGCTTTTGCACCAGGCGCAGGAGGGTGTTTTCCAGGAAGCCGCCGCCGGGAAGAGTGGGCAGCCCGCCGGGTTTGTTCACGGCCAGCAGATGGGGGTCATCCAACAGGACTTCGAAGTGCCGAGGGGCGTCAGGCTCGATCCAGGGGGTACGGTTCCAGACCAGGGTTTGGCCTTCAGCGACCGCTTCGTTTCCGCTGGCGACGACGCCGTCGAGGGTGACCTCGCCGTTCTTCAGTTTTTCTTGCCAGATCTGCGCGGTTGAGTGGGGGTAGAGGCTCGCCAAGTGGGCGAGCAGGGTTTGCCCATGGTGTTTGCGGCCGATGATTGAGGTGTAGGCATAGCCGCGGTTGAGCATGTAATTCGAGTGTAAGCCAAGGCCTCAGCGGCCCCAAACAGGTTGTCATTCTGAGCGAACGGGGCCCCGAACGTTTTTCAGTTCGGGGGTGGTGAGTCGAAGAATCCGCGGTGGTTCTTCGGCTCGCCACACGAGGAGTCGAATCGGATTCCCGGAGCTGGACTCAAACACCTCACTCCCCGGTTGGCAAGGCCTCTTCAATCGCCGCCCAGGGACCGCCTTGAACCACGAGGTACTTCAGATAGAGTTCCGCCGCGGGCCGATCTGCCGATGCGAGCAGGGTACGAGCAGCCTCCTGGACGCGTTCTTTCGGCAGCGAGGCGGTGTCAAAGCCATCCTCGATCATTCCATTCGAATGCGGAATCGCCAACAGTTCGAGAAAGCTCACGATCGTGGCACGGTGCTCGTGGAGCAGATAGTCTTGCAGCATTTCATTCACGACCTGATCCGGAAGAGTCAGAGTTGCCGCCGTCCAGTTGACCAGACGCTCGATCGGCGAGCGGCGGACACTGATCTCACGAACGCTCTTTGCTTTCGCGAGAGCGGCATAGACGAACTGTTTCCGTCCATTCGATGACTCGGCCCAAAATATCTTGCTGGCGGAGACTCGTGTCTCCATCGGCGATTGTCGCCATACACGATTTGCAGTAAAGGGCATTCGCGGTCCTCATTTACAGTCAATTCACATCTCAAGTTTCACCTGCAATCATAACGGCTTCGGGAAAACTTTGTACGGTCGCAGGCCGGCGGCCAGGGCAAACGCATCATGCAATGGAAAGCGTAGAGGCATGATTTTTGAAAGGGCACGGCTTCAGCCGTGCCGCCCAAAGCCGCACCGAATGGAGGCCTCTAGGCCCTGAGGGACGCTTTTCTCCGTGATAAATCTTCCCTCGGGGGCTGAAGCCCATCCGATTGAAGCCATTTCCATTGGCACGGCTAAAGCCGTGCCCTTTCAAAGCCGCTCCTTTGAGATGGTGCGTTTGCCTGGGCCGGCGGCCTACGCCGATTCTCGCCTGGCGCCGCACTGCTTCGCAAAGACGGTCTTCGATGGCAGGATTCCATTCCCGTCGCCATGCCGGCATTTCCAGATCGTGCCGATCCATTGCCGCACCATGCTCTATTCGTACCGCAGCGCCTCGGCGGGCAGCACGCTGGAGGCGGCGTAGGAGGGATACAACGTGGCCAGCAGCGAGATGCCAATCGAGACCGCACTGACAATTACCCCATCCAGCGGGCGCGGGGCGAAGGGCAGCGTGTCGATCGAGTAGACCTCGGCGGAGAGATGGATGAAGTGATAGTGCCCTCCCGCCCAGGCGGCCAGATAGCCGAGAACCAGCCCGACGGCCGTGCCGAGCACGCTGATCAGCAAGCCTTGCAGCAGGAAGATGCGCCGCACCTGCGCGGGCTGGACGCCGAAGCTCATCAGCACCGCGATGTCCCGCGTCTTCTCCATCACCATCATGGTGAGGGCGATGAGGATGTTGAGCGCGGCCACAATGACGATGAGCGCGATGACGATAAAGGTGACCACCTGTTCGAGCTTGAGCGCGCGGAAGAGCTCGCGGTTCACCTCCATCCAGTTGGTGGTCATGTAGCCGTGGCCGGCGGCCTGCTCGATGGCCTTGCCCACGGCGGGCGCGCGGTCCATGTCGTCCAGCTTGAAGCTGACCACCGAGATCAGGTCGGGCTCGCTGAACAGGCGCTGCGCGTCCGCGAGGCGCATGAAGGCCATGGCCGCGTCGTATTGATAGAAGCCCGAATGAAAGATGCCGGCCACGCGGAAACGCTGATACTTGGGCGCCAGGCCCAGCGGCGTCAGCTCGCCCTGCGGACTGGTGACCAGCACGCTGTCGCCCACCTGCGCGCCGATCTGCTCGGCCAGGTCCTTGCCCAGAACCAGCGCGGGATAGGGCGTGTTGGCGGTGCTCTGGCCGGGGAAGGGGTTGGTGCTCTGGTTCGAGGCTTCGGGCTCCAGGTCCTGGGCCGAGCCGGAGGCGATGGTATTCAACAGGCTGCTCACCGTGCGCTCTTGCGCGGGGACGATGCCCTTGATGAGCGCGAAGCCGGCGCGCGGCCCACGCGAGACCAGCACCTGCCCGTAGAGTCCCGGCGCATCGGCGGTAACGTGCGGCACGCTGCGCAGGCGTTCTACCAGCGGCTGCCAGTCGCGGATGCCGTCGGACTCGACGCGCATTAGATCCACATGCGCCGAGGCGCCCAGCAGCCGGTCTTGCAGGTCGCGCCTCATGCCGTTGGTGATGGCCAGAGCGATAATCAACGCCGCTACGCCCGCGGCCACGCCGGCAATGGAGATGGTGGTGACCACGCCCACCACGGCTTGCCGCCGTTTGGCCTTCAGGTACCGCGCCGCCAGAAAGAGTTCGAATCGCATGGAGCCTATTTTCGTTTCGGATTTTTTTGCAAGTCAGCAGGTTAGCGAGTCAGCAAGTCAGCGTTGTTAGCAAAGACGGATTGCGCCTGTCTGCCTATTTCTCCCCCGCGGCAATCACCGTCTTGGCCACGCCCACATTGTCGTGCCGGTCGTAGGCGCGCACGGCGATCAGGTGCTCGCTGGTTTTGCCGCCGACCACGTCGAGATAAATGTGCAGCTCATAGTGTTCGCGCTTCGAGTCGGAGAGCCCGCCGACCGGCTCGACGAACTGCCACGGGCCTGCGTCCAGCGAGTATTCGGCGCGGGCGATGGGCGAAAAACCATCTTCCGCATCGAAGGTTACGCGCATCGGTTTGGGGCAGTGCGAGCCTTCGCAATCCACGCGCTCCCCGGTTGCTTTGAGATTCAAAATCGCCGGCGGCGTGGTATCCACCTCGAAGCGCTCGCTCTCCTTGACGCCGGTAAGGGCGTCGGCGGGCGTATGCGATGGCGCGTCGGAGGCCACCACTTTGATTTGATAGCCGCCATCGGGAATCAGCGCGGCGTCGAAGCTGTACGCCTTTTCGGCGATCTTGTCTTTGAGCAGCCGCCAGACGGTCTCGCCGTCGCCGCGCAGGTAGAGCGAATAGGTCAGCTCGTCGCCGTTGTCGTCGTGCGCCGCCCAGCGGACGGTGACTGCGCTGCGGTCCTTGTTGGCCTGCAACGGTCCGCTGCTGCCGTCGAAGTTCATGCCGGGATTCTGATTCGCCGTAGGGAAGGCGATGCTGACGGTCTGTTGCGAACCTGTCTGCATATTCTGCGCATTGAGGCGCGCGCCGGGAACCACCACCACTTCGTCCACCACCGGGGCGGCGTTCACCGGCAGGTAGTTCACGCCCACGCTGCCCAGGACGCCGCTCGGGTGCAGCACGGCCTTCCACTGCGCAAAGCGGCCGGCGGGCGAGGCGATGAGGCCGTCTTTGAGCGGCTGCCAATCGCTCCAGCCGCGGACCGGCTGCTCGACATTGCCGGTGCGAGTCAGGATCTCGTAGTTGGCCGAGCCGGGCTCGACCTCGACATGCCCAAAGCGGGCCAGCGCGCCGGCGTCCAGCACATCGCTGGCATACTCGTGCTTCTCGGCGGTTGCGGCGAAGCGGTAGAGCTTGCCGGTGTTTCCTGTGCCGATCAGCAGCCCATTGCTCGGCGCAACCGCCAGGCTCAGCCCCTGCTGGGCTTCCAGGTGAGCCACGTCGGCGAAGCTGCCGTCTGCGGCGATGCGGAAGATGCGTCCGCGATTGCCGGTGAGCGCCAGCAGGCCGCCGGGCTGCGCGGCGAGCGCGTAGACAATCTCGTCCTTGCCGGACCAGATCTTGCGCGGCGCCTGCCCCTCGGTCAGCGCGAAGATTTCGCTGCCCTCGGGCGCCGAGGCGCTGGCGTTGGCCGCTTGCAGCGACCCCGGCTGCACGATGGTGACGGTGACTGTGCCGATGCCCTGCACGGGCAGCGGCGGCAGCGGGTTGCGCGTCTTGTCGCCCACGCTGGCGGCGTAAATGGTTCCTTTGCCGTCCACGGCCACCGCGGTGATCTCGCGGCGAGGCGCTTCGAAGAGCACGTAGCCCTTGCCCTGCGCATCGATGCGGTAGACCAGGCCGGAGCCGTCGGAGCCGGCAATCAGGTTCTCCTTCGCGTCCCAAGTCAAGCATCGGATGTGCTGCTCGTCGCTTTGGAAGAAGGCTTCCGGCTTGTCGCCCGGCTTGGCGGGATCGACGCGATAGACAGCCCCCGGCCCGCCCGCGGCGATGTAGAGCCGCCCGGCGCTGTCGAAAGTCAGATCCCAGATGTAGTGCGCTTTGCTCCCGGCTTTGCTCGCGGCGGATTTGTCGGCGGAGCCGCTGTCCAGCTTGGCAAAGTCGAAGACCACCGTGGCGCTGCTGTCGTCCTGCTTGGCGGCCCCGTCGGCCTTCAGCCGGTAGACCTTGCCGCTGGGCAGCGCAGCGGCGTAGAGCGCGCCGTCCGGCCCCAACCGCACCACTTGCACGCTCAGGTCCTTGGTCTCGAAGAGAGTGAACGGCTTGCCGTCCTTGTCCACGCGCAGCACCGTGGCGGGCGCGGCGGTTCCCACAAAGGCTGTGCCGTCCTTGCCCGCGGCCACCGACCACACAAACGTCGAGGGCGTGGTCAGGATCGCGCTGGTGGCAGGGCCTTCGCGCAGATGGCCGTCGCTGCTCAGCGCCACCCCTTGCGGCGTGCCTTTTTCAAACTCCTCCAGCCGCGACTGGGTCCACAGATGGGTGCCCTGGGCCGGCGCGGCGGCAGCCAGCAGAGCCAGACCGAGCGCGGCCAAACTCGGCAGGGAAGGGAAGCGGCGGGGGTTGCGGGTGGAGGCAAGCATTCTGCCGTTGAGTTTACTAGAGTTGGCGCGATCCGGCGCTTCCGCGCTGCCTCGCCGTATCCTCGTTCAGCCGGGGATTGCAAGCGAAAGCGTTCCTGGCTGCGTCTTCTGAGCACAATTCGAAATCTCCCGAAACAAGGCCGGACAAAACCATGCGCACTCGTCTCTTCGCCGCGGCCCTCGCAGGCTTCGCTCTCTGTTCTATTGCTGCTTTCGCGCAGACCCACCACCCGCGCCACTCCCGCTACCCCAACTCTCCTTCGAACGATCCGCAACTGATCCTTCCCACCGATCAGGCGCAGTTCTGCTTCACGCCGGAGAGCAGCCTGAGCGGGTACGAACAGTATCAGCAGTTCGACACCTATCCTCAGCCGGCCAGCAAGGGCTATCTCTGCATCAACATTCCGCCCGGCCGCACCTTTGTCATCGACCACCTCTTTGCCGAGGCCGATTACGACGCCGCGCTGCCGGCCGATGCCGAGTGGTATCTGGACACGACGGTGGGAGGCTACGAGTCGATGACCGGCTTTGCGGCCGCCCGAGCCGGGTCGGCAACGCCCAATCCTCACTACTTGCTCTCGCAGCAGGTGCATCTGCCGGTGGCCGGAGGAACCAGGGTCACGCTGATCCTGCATAACTACTACGTGAATACCTCCAGCTCGATCGCCGAGACGCCGGGCACCGCCAGTTTCTCGCTGATTGGCCACTGGGAGTAAGCCGGCCGGCTCTTTTCCTTGCGG
>Ga0316217_10005774_pt1 | contig 12630 bp, 13 predicted proteins | sample 1anoAmetaG_FD_203633 | JGI IMG/M metagenome (GOLD analysis project Ga0316217, IMG submission 203633) | Freshwater microbial communities from Trout Bog Lake, Wisconsin, USA - 1anoA | ecosystem: Environmental > Aquatic > Freshwater > Lake > Hypolimnion/Profundal zone | place: USA: Wisconsin...
CAACCCCAACCCCAACCCAAACCCCAACCCCAACCCCAACCCCAACCCCCAACCCCTTCGTTGAAAATGATTTTATAGTGCCCAAATAAGATTTAGATACTAACTTATCAAGAGATGTATCCATGTGCGTTTTCTTGCAAATGCTTGGCAGATCTCTTTACATCGTAGAATAACTCTTTCACGTCTTCTATTTCTTCCTTGGTTATCTCACTCTTTCCCTTGGTTATAGCCAAAACTGAAGCAGGAGTCAGCAACTGCACACAGTACCTAAGACTTGTGCTGCTTCCGATTTCACCCAAAAAGGCCAAAGCTTCAGGAGATAGCTTAATGCTCTAAGTTGAAGCTCTTATTGCCAAAATTTTCATCAACTCTTCTAAGCCATAGTTAGTTGTCTTGATAATCAGAAGTCTGTCAAGCAGATCAACAGGAATGCCGTGAGGTGAGATCATATCTGTGCCTCGAATTGTGCAAATTCCTCTGTTGGTAGCCAAAACGACGATTGGGGCTAAAGTTGACTCTAATGCCCTATTGAGGAAGGTGAAGCATTCGATATCAAGCATGTGAACCTAATCAATGAAGAGCACACCAGGCACAAGTTCAGCAATCCCTTGGTCAATATACCTGTTGACGACCTTATTGATTTATCCTCTGAGCTTTTAGGTAACTTCTGTCTTTTTGGGCTTCATTATTTGGCCCATTAAGCTCATGAAGTCGTTTCCACCTTGAGGCTTAGCATTAGCCATGTCCAAATCATGCAAAGTGACATCTTGAACGATTTCTTTCTTTTTATGGACATCTCCTTTGGGTAAAGGCACATACTCTTCGGCTTAAAGGTCAAACTCACTTGCATAAGAGTCGCATCGGCCAACTCTCTTCACATTGCCTGTTGAAGCTTAGATATATATCACATCACCAATAGAACATTTTTCTCGAGTCAAATTTTCGTGGATTGAAGGATCCAATTTCAGCTGTTTGGTACCTTTGGAGGTCTTTAAGGTAATGATGACGCTCGTTATGATCTTGTTTCCTGAGGACAAATCATCTCTCTCTTCGGTTTTCAATTAAGTTACTTAACCTTCCCAAACTTATTTCGTCTACTTTATTTTGATTCCGATTGATCTTCGGAAATTTTACATCAGAACTTCAGTTTTTTTGACCTCTGAAGAGAAAACTTATGAAGCCACCATTGGGCAGAAAGGAACTTTTGGTCCCAACTATTGAGCGATAGCTAATGCTATGGCTGTTTTTCCTGTGCCTGGAGGACCTGCAAGCAATAAAGCTCGACCTGCCATCTTTTTCGATTTGATGAGATCCACAGCAACCCCGGCGGCTTCTCGCGCCATTACTTGCCCAACCATACCTTGCGATATTTCGTTAGCATAGCCATCTTCTTTGAGCCCAAGACCTTTAATGTGCGTGTGGGTTGAGACCCTTTGCGTTTTGGTGGTTGACCTTACTTCTTAAATCTAGGTTGGTGGAGATTTACCTTAAGTTGAGTAGCCATTTTATAAATTGATTTAAATCTTTTTAAAAATGGGCATATAGCTATGAATAGGAGGCAATTGATAGAAATCATTTGTAAGCAAGTGTGCTAAACATGGCTTAAGGATAAATACTCTTATTTTTCATGGAATGGTTAGAAGTAGATTGCGCTTCTTTCCTGACGTAGTTATAGTACTTGTATCTCAGTCTTGTTTGCTATTGGCTCTTCTTGAAGAACTGCATCCTTTTGGAATTCACGTTTTTGACATACTGAGTACTGTCGTCATCGCAAATGATGACTGCTATATTTTTCATTTTGACCCCATTGGTTTTGCGCTATTTGAGTTTTTCTTAGTAAACAGAGCGGAAAGTTTAATTGACTACTTTGACTTCGATATTGGCTTGTGTGTGAATTCTTTGCTTCTTCCTTTGCTAGCTATCTTGGCTAAAATAGTCGTTTTCTTTGGTTGATTTGAAAAAAGAATCTTCATCATTTTGCCTCATTGGCTATTCTAAACTATTTGATTTGAGGTAGTAAGTTTTAGCCTTAGATTTGTTGTGGCATTTTGATTTGTTTGAAAGGCCTCTTTCTTTTGAAATCTGGTATAATTTTTAAAAGCTGGACATTGTTCGTTTAATATAGCTGTTTCTAGCATATGCATCTTACAGAAGTTGGTGGTCCTGTTACTTTAGATCAAAGTATCTTCCTCTCAAGTATTCAATATCAATGTCTACACAAGCGTACTTTTAGGCGTTTCTAATGAATTACTCAGCCTCTGTCTCCCTCTTTCCTTTCAAATTCTAAGCACTGTGGTTATTTGCAAGCATTTCTGGCTAAGGTTTCAAAGGGTTACATGTCATTACACTTTTATTGTGAGTCCTAGCTGCTAAATTGCTGCGATTAGCTAAGGATTGAAGCGAAAAGTTATGAATATACTCAAGGATTAGGCAGATGGCAGACTGGTAATTTTGTGATTCGCAACTTTTGACAGCATTGAGTTCTAGCTTTCTGATGGAGATCATCAAATCTACTTTTATTTTGGGGAGTAGGGTTGCAACTTGTCGGATATTTTCTTTCAATCTGACGATGAACCTTTGGATTATTCTGTTTTAGTTTAAAACTACATTTGGAATCTTGGACTGATCTAAGCTTCTTTGTATTTTTCTTTAATTATTTTGAGATTCTCAGCTGAAGTTTACTCACTGTTGCTTTGCTTTTGGTCCGTTAATTCATACTAATGGGCAGATTTGGATGCTAAATCTTGGAGTTTTTGTTTGAAGCAAGATAAAGCTTCTGATAAATCTTCATAGATCTCAGACTCGCTAACTGTATCTCTAGAAGTGTTTTTCGAGTAATTATGCATTTAATAATTTTATAATGACCTGGAGTTAAAGTAGAAGCATTCAACCAAGAAGAGAAAATTGAGCACCCTTTTTTCTAAAAATCATTAATAAAATAACTCAATTTTGCTTAAAAACATGAATATAGTCACCCCTTTTCTCAAATGTAGGCTTAAAGGATTAAAATGTAGATTTCTTAAACATAAAAAGGATTCTTACTATTCACCAGAATGTTTCACAAGCAAGGATTTACAAAAAAATCAGAAATCATCCTTCTGTTGATTAAAAAGGCTTTGGTAGAAATTTTTAAGCTTTTTAAGAGGATCATCAATCAAGGTTTATATTCCCCGAATTTCGCTTGTGGCTGAGGGATATCTGGGAACTCAAATGCTATTCTTATTTTGTCCCCAATGAAGCTGACATTCTTAAGAATGTCACTGCAGCCTGTAACTCCACTTCCGCAAACTGCTCCAATGTAATTCACGCAATTATAAACTCCATCGACTGGGGCACAGGCTGACAGCGCCCAGCTGTAAAGACAGTACTTAAGTCCAGCGACACAGTGAGTCATTCCATTGCCGAAATCTCCAAGGCTGCATGTATGGCAAATCGGGGCGAATACAGTCCAGCAGCAATTTCCACATTAAACATAGGCAAATCCGCAGGCTTCTATAGAGTGCCATTGATCTATGCAACATGCAGCTTAGCATGCAACTCCACTGCAGCAGAGGCAAGTAAATACTTTGTTCAGCGTATTCATTCAATCTTTGATTTAAATATTTTATGAATTCCGAATTAATCGCGTTTTGTGGCGAGCTTGAGTCATAAGACGAAATAAATCAATAAAACCACTTATCAGTACTAACCTTGCTTATTCACAAAACTTCCTTCAAAAAGGACTAAAGCAGCTGGGAAGCATCCCATTTTTTCCACAAAGCCATTTTCTGAATGCACTCGCCTTAACTTATGTCGACTGAAACCTAATCAAATCCATTGGTTTAGGCTTTTTTATTTACTGATCTTATCGCTTATTGCAACAATCAGATATCTATAGTTGTATATCTAACTTTGATTCAGTATTTATGGTATCTTCACACCTCATACTTGCACTCTTCCTTTTAGCTTGTCTCACTAAACAGCAGCAAGTACCCCCTAAGCTTATCTTTGTGCAGGAAATCTTTAGACATGGGGCTCGTTACCCTGAGCAGGTGAAACATATTGGTGATTAGTTCGTAGAACAACAGCAGCTTTTGGGAGAATTGACTGATTAGGGAAGAAGTATGCACTATCTTTTGGGAAAGTAATTGTATCAACGCTACTGGAAAAAGCTGTTTGGAGGGACACCTTATGAACATACCTATAACCAATCTCGTTTCTTCATCAAAAGCACAAACGTCAACAGAACCATTGAAAGTGTTCAATCTCAGCTTTACGGACTCTTCTAATCTCTTCCTTAACTTTCCATAAACTAAGAAGAAACTGAATTTTCAAGTGCTCCTTATCCTGGGGCTGAAGCTTCTGCAGGTAACTTCTGACTAATCTAGGCCCAGTTTTTGGCGTTAAAGGAAGAAAGTACCACCCAACAGTGGTTTATACAGAAAAACCAACTTCTGACCCTACTTAAATTGGAGATTTTCTATATGCTTTCAGTAGCACATTTTGCCCAAACCAACACCATTGGATGGGGGATAACCCAAAGACACAATTTGCAATAGACGTCTACGCTAATGAAACTTTTGCAAATGCTATGAAAGAACTTTCACTTGCTCTCACAGATAACAAAAACCCTAATTTAGTTGATTCTGTGAACTTTTATCAATACTATGATAACCTTGTCTGTTTACAATCTTTGGGAAAACCTGTCCCTGACCTCATTGTTGAACCTTCAGAAACAAAAAGAGCCCTCTAATACCTATATTCAATCAATGCCAACATTGCTTTTTCACTCAACAAATCTCAGGTTGAAGCAACTGCAACTCCTTTCTTTAGAGAAACCGTCTCTAACATCCACAAAACCATAAAGGATCCAAATGCTCCTCAATGGGTGATCTACAGTGCCCATGATGCTACTTTAACAGTGATGTTGGGAGCTCTAAACCTTTGGTCAGCTGAATGCATCTATGACAATTTCTTTAAAAACGAAAGTGACCCTTATGATTGTATCACAACTTTCCCAAAGTTTGCAACACTAATGGTCTTTTAGGTTTACAAGTACGAAAAATACAGCCAATCGACCAGCGATATTTACTACTCCAACCAAACAAGTCAATCTAACTAATCACTCTACACAATCAAGATAAACTACAACGGCAACTACAAGAAGATTCCTTTCTGCGGATACAAGTAGGAATGTGAGGTCAAAGCTTTTGAATAGTGGGTGAATACCTGGGCAGTGGAAGATTTTGTTTAGGCTTGTGGAGTCGATAAAGCTTCGGCTTATCAGCAAGAGCTAAAGCTCATTCAATACGGTACAGTATTAACTTTCCTTTTGTGCACTATTTGGTTCTTCTTAATCAGCAGGAGAATAAGATTACTAGCTTCTTCTAAACTTCAAGGAATCCTTGTATATCTCGGAATCGTAGATAGCTAAAAACCAAAGAATTCATGATACAATAAAATATTGCGAAATTAAGCTATTAATTGTTGAAGAATTGTGGTCATTTGATAATATTTATAAGTAAAATGATTTTTCAGGGAGATAGGTAGCAAGTATCCATCACCAGTACACCTGCCAAGAATGACACAGAAATAGTTTCAATCTAAGAAAAACTATTGGATTAGTCTCCACGTTTGGCAGTTGTGCCTCCTTAGCCTGAAACCAGAAAAGATGAGGCTGCTGACAAAAAAGTAACAAAAGAAAGGCTGATGAGCCTTGATGTGCATCGAGGTTTCACTGTCCTTGGGATGATAATGGCAGATCAAATTTACCAAATTGAAGGTGGTTGCTGGTGGCTGGTTCACCCTGATTGGAACGGATTCTCAGTTGCAGATCTGGTCTTTCCTTCGTTTCTGTTCATAATGGGTACTGCTATTCCTTTGGCAGTCAATAAGAATAAGCCATTAAAACTCAAAAATGTGATACGTGTCTTTCTCCTATTTGCCATAGGTTTTGTATTAAACTTGTTAGATTCAGTTTTCAACTTTTCATAAGGTACTGAAATATCTATTTAGTAAGAATACTTGGTATCCTTCAAAGAATGAGTATTTGCTATGGAATAGTTCTTTTCGTCCACTGGTTTACTTAATTTGGAAGCCATTCAATAAAAAGGAAGATTGCTGGTATTTTTATGGTGGGATTAGTCGTTCTTTATACGGCTTTAATGCTCTCTTGGTCTAACTAATCTTAAGGCTGTCCAAAGTAAAAAAATCTTGAACCTGACTGCACAATTGCTGGATATGTGGATCTAGCAGTTTTCGGCAAAAATCATCTTTATTAACTCAAAGGTCCTGACCCTGAGGGGATCATATCTAGCTTGACTGCTGCTTTTACTACTTATATTGGGTACATTTTCGGGCTAATGGTTCAGTAAATGAAAAGTCAGCCTCAGAGACTTGTAAAGTATTGGCTTATCTTTTCTTTGATTAGCTTACTTATAGTCTACCCTCTGACACTTGTTATGCCTATTAACAAACACTTATACTCGATTTCTTATCTTTTTATAATGCTTAGCATTTGTGCAGCTGCACTTTCTTTCTTTATGGTTGTTGCCGATATCATTCCTAAAACTTACCCTTAGCAACGTACAAAAATACAAACTTTCTTCACGCCTATTATTTGGATGGGAGTTAATCCTCTTACTTTATTCATTGCCAATGAACTTATTACCTCAACTATACACGGTTGGATCTCGTACAATGAAGATGGCTAGACACCCTACGTAACTGTTTACAATGCCTGTTTTTCTTGGATGGGAGCATATGTTGGAACCCTTATGTATAGCCTCTTTTATGGAATCTTATTTACCTTGCTAGCCGGGGTTTTCTTCAGATACAAGATTTTCATAAGGATCTGATCTTTATATAAAATATCTTGCAAATTATATTATCTAGGATTATTTTCTCATAGATCACATTCTCCAAGGAAGCTCTTCTAGAGCTTTATATCTTGGGCGATTTCGGCTATCGCTTCTTCACTTTTCGCCTTATCCAGGCACAAAACTCTCACGTCAGGAACTCTCCAAAGATTGTACCAATCCTCGAAAACTGAGAACTAACATTCCTGAGTATAGCTACAAAATGGGATTCGGAGGTAGTCTCCGTTAAAATTGATTTTGAATGTTATTTTTCCCGAGTCATGCTTGTAAAGTTCAAAGATAAGGACTGAGGCATATGGGGGAAACTGGTAAACACATTAGCTTTCATCTATGTTCCCTTTGATGTATTCATAGATGCAATCAGGACTTGAAAGGCCTAAAGCATTCAGCATGTGTCCTAAGGTGATATCGTGTGCACTGTAAAGAACCCATTTTTTGGCCAACTATGAATCATTTATGATGTAATTCATATTAGTGATAGTTTCTCCAATTATATCACTAGCAGAAGCTCTTAGTTGCTCATCATTCCCATAAAAGATAATCGATTGTCTTAAAGAATAATAAAGATGAATAAGTTGAGAGGTTTGAGAGTTGTCAGTAAAAAGCAAAGGAACTTATTTCCCACGATATCTCATGCTTTCTAAACTATCGTAAAAAGAATTGAAGTTTTATGGAGTGACCTATTTACCCAGAGAGAGGCCCAATTCCTCCATCATTTAAGAGAACCTTGGATCATTTAGCATCTCTGCATATTCTGGGATATTCAAGTTTTCTTTCTGCCAAACCTGTTGCTGGGGACAATTGTAAGTCATGAATCGAATCAAAGGCTATGCAGCATTACAAGGAGACATAAAGTTCTACATCGTGTGAATCGAAAGAGGCTGGAAGCTTTTGGTCTCCTTTCCAAACAGAAAACCTAAATCATTGTAATCTTACCTGCCTCAGCATGGGTGCCAATATAAGGCGGATGGCTAAATGGCAGCTATTAAGCAGTGACTTGCAGAGGCTAAACATGTTGCAGGAGTCCCACCAAGTGGCTTTGCGCACTTTCGATGGTTCTGTTGACATCAGTACTTCTGATGTAAAAGTCATTCGAGCTAAAAGGTGCATCTCCGAAGAGTTTTTACCAGTATAAGTCCTTCATCTTTTTGCCCAACACATAATGCATGCTTTTTCCTTGCTTAGTAAGTTCACCAGGCCTGTTTTCTTATTCAACATACTCATCTCCAATCCCCATGGATTTAAAAGGATTCCTGGCTCCATGGCGGAAATTTTCTTGAACAAAGATGAGCTTAGGCTTTGCAGCAATAATGAATGAAGCTAAGACTAAGAGAGTAGCAAGAAGCATCAAGATATTTCTCATAAAAATTGTGGTTTATCAAAGGTTAATCGATACTTTTATGATATCTTTTAATTTATCATAGATCATTCACCTTTGCTTTTATCATTCTTTCCGATAATTCTCAGGATTAGCACGTATATGAGAGTTACTAGGAGGCCCGTGCCGAGCAAAATGAGGGTTTATTTGGTGTAGTAGTTGGGAGCTCCGCAGGCCAATTTCACATCTTCTATTTGCCAAGTTTGGAACCATTAACCAAGTTTTTAGAACTCACATTCGACTTTATTGCCACAAAATGGAATTTTCCTGTGCTCTCCATTATAGTTGACTTTGAATGTATAAGAAGTACTGTTTTTGGTAGATTGGTAAAGTTAGAAGACCAATGAAGAAGCAAAAGTTGGGAACTCAAAAATGCAGCTTTAGCTTTCGGTTTGGCTGAGCCTGAAACCATCATAGATGCATTCAGCATTCCACAGGTCCATAATTCCTAAAACAATACCAATAGTGATGTCATGTGCACTAAAAATCACCCATTGCTCAGCAGATGTGATGTTTTTGATGACCTTTTTCATGTTATTTATAGTTTTGTTGATAAGGTCGTTAGCAGAAGCCCTAATTTGCTTCTTTCCAGAGTAGTACTTAATAAATGAACTTAAAGAATAAAGCGAATCTAAAGCCCTCTTAGTTTACGATGGCTTTGTGAAGACTTCAGGTACAGGCTTTCCTCTATAAAGCATGCATTGCAAGTTGTCATAGTAAGTAAAAAAGTTAGTCACATCTATTGGCTTTCTCAAAGCTTGAGAGAGTTCTTCAACTGCGTTAAGATATTTTGGGTCCTTCAGCATTTTTTAGTGTTGTTCAGTCAAAAAGTTTTCTTTTTGCCATTTTACTTGATTAGGGCACTCTCCTTCTAAGAATCTTGTTAAGTAATCTCCACTATCGAATGCAGACATGTGCCTTCCGTTGATATGAACTGGGATAGGATGAACATGAATTCCGTACTCACCGTAAACTGGACCTTAATAATGGCACTTTTACCTGTAACTGCTTGTGTATTAGGATAAGGTGGGTGAGAGAACTAAAGTTGACTTTAGGTGAGGGTTAAAGGAGTGGTATTTTCTAGAATACCATAGATATGAGACTGAGCACTTTCAACTGTTCGACTTGAGTTAGTGCTTTCAACCCAAAATCTTGAAGGATGATAAATGTCTTAATACTGAGTTCCACCAAAGAGTCTTTTCCAATACACTTCGTACATTTTTTTCCCCAAATTATAGTGCATTGCCTTTCCTTGAGTTGTCAACTCTCCCAGCGAATTCTACTATAGCGCATATTAATCACCAATACCAAGTATTTGAAATGGGTTTCTAGCTCCATGCCTGAGGATAGATTGGATAAAAACAAGCTTAGAAGACTCTTGTTGGAGTTCACAGAGAACGAGTAAAGTCACAAACAGGACTAATATCTTTGCAGATACCATAGAATCAGTAAAATTAATCAATAATTGGATTGCTATTAAATCAGAAACTTGAAAATTGTAATTTTATCTTATTTTTTCAATCAAAATGAATAAAAAAGAGATTGCTTACTGCTGTTGAAGATATTCAGATAATGAAGATGTCTTTGATCAACTCATACCAGAATTATTAGTGCTTTCAAAGACAAAGATTTCTATGGGGTAGTTGTAGTATATAGTGGATCCCTTAATCTTCAGTATTAGAATCTTTCTAATGTAATCCTTTGACGGCATTTGTCCTTTGTAGGACATATTCTCCTTCAGCTGCAAGTTCACAAAGAACTGCGTATTCGCTTGGCAGTTTACAAAGTTTTGCGTGATGATGTCATAGGGCCTAGTGGAAAAACTTTCATTCGAAATCGCTTCTATCTCCAAAGTAAAGTTGAAATTACTAAGGTTCTTAAAGGGGATTGGTGGCATTTTGATCTGGTTTTTTTTCGCTGGGATTTTTATAATTTGGGTGTCTTCATCTGGTTTGTAAAGATCTTTAACGCAGAAGATCTGAGGAACCTCGCATTTCACATAGATTGGCAAACTTACAGGCACTAAACTTTCGAGCTGAACTTCCAAAAAGCCCTCAATTACATAATTTTCTTTGACAGGAGGGATTTTCACAGCTACTTTGACTTGAGCCCGTTATTTCTTTCTAATTTTGAATCTAACTTCTTCGAAGTACTCAAACCTTTCATTGCTCCTCACAGAAAACACATACTCGTCAAGGTCATTGAACTCGGCATTGTTGCAGCGAGCAATTACTCGGAGCATGAAAGGATTGGATCCATTATCTTCAATGATTTCGTCTTTAAGGCCAATTGAAACATCAAACTCTTCGATTGAGCCTGGGAACAAGGTAGATTTGCCAAACATAATATTCGAGCGATTGATTTACACAAAGAATTTGGTTTCAGTTAGCTATGTTGAGTAATCACTTTCCTTCTGCGGTTCTTTTTTTTCGATGCTTTGGGGGGCTGGCTGCTACTAAAGTGTAAGCTTTTAGACAAGTTTCTCCACAACTTGCTGTTCTGCCTAAGTAGTTGCTGTCTAAGGTTGAGAATACCTTGAGGCTGTTCAGGTACAGGTATAGGTAGATTGGGAGAAGAAGGCTATGACTGCTTCTCACTCATAGTCACTTTTAATCAAATATTCTCAAATTTCAATTTGCAGATTAAAACTGAAAAATACTTAAAATCCTTACTATCTCATTACATGATCTTAAAAAGATTGAAAATGATGATCTTCATCTCTTACTCATTCCTATCGTCCTTTCTTTACATATTACGTTAAGAAACAAAGAATATTTACCTTTATTTTTATTAGGGACCTAAGGGGGAAAAAGGGCATAAAATTAATCTTATTAATTTTTTGTTGATCATGATTGAATATTTTTATATAAGATAATGTCGACTCACGAAAAGATGCAGTCTGACTACCTCTGGGTTCGCAACGCACCTGTGGAGGAAGGACTCAAGGTCAGGTACATTTTTCTTGAGATAGAAACCACGGCTTGCACTACACTTACGATCGTGCAATCAATAGCTCTGAAAGGCTTGAGATGATCTACAGGTACTCGTTGAGATAATAACAGGTCCATGGGAAAGCAATACGACTGGGAGCTGGAAAAATACAGACTCGGCAAAAAATCCATTGACAAAGGCAACAAACGAAGAGGGTTCAAAAATTTCTTCAGGTTTGTGAAGAATCCTTTGGGCTACATCAGCTGGAAGACGAACAGATGGTTTAGTCCCCCACCTAAACTCTTGATCTACGGAGGTCTTCTCTATTGGGGAGCTGTTATCCTTTACTGGAAGCAAATTTCCGATTAATATAAAGAAATCGACGAAGTTTTGAAAAACTACGGCAAAAACGTTGAGGGAACCAGTGGAAGGATGAAAGGTTATCACAACCAAAAGATGTTCCATACTCCTAACATGATCTAAGGACCCATGCGCACTCACTTCTTCCCTGACCTAGTGACTCTCAACCCAACTTGGAGGCAGAACATTCGAAAATAGCTGCAGCTGACCAACCTGTACAACGTCCAGTTCTGATGAGCATAAAAGAATATCATATAAGCCATTATTGAAACATCATTATGCTTGTGTCTACTTTCGCTTCAAACCTTCATCTTCTCCTTCGTTGAGTATTTCGTTGTAACTTGCAACGATCTCCTCGCTTATTGCTTCTACTCTCTCCTATTATCGCAACTGAGAACGAAGAATCTTGGCTTGCAAAGGACAAAGGACAAGATTTTTTATTTTGCAAACTGCAACGAAACTTGCGTAAAAGATATCCCCTGAAGAGTCATTTCTCAGGTTTGCAATGCTTCCAGCCAACTCTATAATAGATTTGAGAGCGGTTTTGGCCTTTGTGTACCATGGAAAACTCTAGAAGAAAAGCTATATGTAGTCGTGAGGGATAGTATATTTGAATTGGAACTACAAAAGCTCACGAAGTGATGACTCTGAGGCTAGTAGCTAAAGGGGAGTGAAGGCACCTTAGGCGTGCTCACAGATGGTGGGGGCATCGAAATATTGAGAGATTGTTTCTGGCTCATTGAACTGAATTAGGAAGGATTTACCTTAATTGCGATCCAGAGGCAGGAAAGCGACAACTTTGGGAGCTAACTGCCTTCAATAAAATTTGATTTATTGAAGATTATGTCCAGATAAGTCTTTGCGAGATAAGCAGTTTTTTGGGATAGGGAAAGCTGTGAACAGTACTAAAATGATGAAAAGGGTGAAAAATGCAAAGGAACACTGGAGTGTTCTCTATAACTCAATTTACTTCAAAGATGGAGGCCATCAAATCTTTGTAATGTTACTCTCTTATCAAATAGTCTGCATTGCGTTGTAAAAAGTTAGTCTTTGTTTTACTGGTGGTATCTTCTCAAAAGCGAGGTTGGACAGGAATTTTTCATA
>Ga0316217_10005775_pt1 | contig 12628 bp, 8 predicted proteins | sample 1anoAmetaG_FD_203633 | JGI IMG/M metagenome (GOLD analysis project Ga0316217, IMG submission 203633) | Freshwater microbial communities from Trout Bog Lake, Wisconsin, USA - 1anoA | ecosystem: Environmental > Aquatic > Freshwater > Lake > Hypolimnion/Profundal zone | place: USA: Wisconsin...
TGGGCGGGTCAGCTGGACCTCGCCATTTCCTAAATTGACAACCTTCGTCATTCCAATTCCTTCCATGCCCACCATAGCTGAGACGAGTGCAAAGTTTCTGTCTCAACATTGTTGGCACGGGGGGTTCATGATTGTTGGAACAATTATCTGGGCGTATGGCTCATATCTAATGCCAGTGAGGCACTGCAACCCAGGAATAAGGTAGATCACCATGACGCTCATCGACGAGAATATGGCAGAGCAAGCCTCCCTCGGTTGGTTTGAGGACCTTGGCTATGAGCGCGTCTTCGGTCCTGATATTGCCCCAGGCGGCACAAACCAGGAGCGCCCCAGCTACAAGCACATCGTTCTCCAAGACCGACTCCTGACTGCTCTGACGCGCATCAATCCTCATATCCCCGATTCCGTTCTTGAGGATGCTGCCCGTCAGGTCGTCCATGGAAACGCTGCCAGCCTCATGCAAGCCAATCGGCAATTCCACCGCTGGCTGACTGACGGAGTGCCGGTGGAAGTGCGCCGTGGAGAGCAGACCTTGGGCGATTTCGTTAAGTTGATCGATTTCGCCAATCCCAATGCAAACGAGTGGCTTGTGGTGAATCAGTTCTCCGTTGAAGGTCCGAAGCAGACTCGGCGTCCCGATGTCGTGGTTTTCATCAACGGTTTGCCATTGGCGGTCATTGAGTTGAAGAACCCCGCCGATAAGAACGCCGACATCTGGCATGGCTTCCACCAGCTTCAAGCCTACAAGGATGACATCCCGGACCTATTCGTATTCAATGAGGTCCTGGCAATCTCGGACTACCTCCTGGCTCGGATGGGTTCCCTCTCTGCCGATCAGGAGCGTTTCAATGCCTGGCGTACTATCGATGGGGAAACCCTCGACCCATTGGGCGAACTCCAGCAGCTAGAGACGATGGTGAAGGGTTTGTTCAGGAAGGACTTCTTCCTGGATTTCATTCGCCACTTCGTGCTGTTCGAGGATGATGGCAACGTCAAGAAGATCGCCGCCTACCATCAGTTCCATGCCGTTCGGGCAGTGGTTCAGAGTGTCATCCATGCAAGTCGCCCAGGTGGGTCCCGCAAGGGCGGTGTCGTGTGGCACACCCAGGGCAGTGGGAAAAGCATCGAGATGACGTGCTTGGCGGGACACCTGATGATGGCTCCCGAGATGAACAACCCGACCATCGTGGTGGTCACGGATCGCAATGACCTGGACGGGCAGCTATTCGAGACCTTCGCCGGGGCATCGGAACTCCTGCGAGAAGCACCTGTCCGCATAGATACGCGCCCTGATCTCCGCGCCAAGCTCACCAACCGTCCATCAGGTGGCATCATCTTCACCACCATCCAGAAGTTCTCCCCCAATGAGGACGAGGACACCTACCCCTTGCTCTCTGACCGCCAGAACATCGTTGTAATTTGTGACGAGGCGCATCGATCCCAATATGGCTTCAAGGCTCGACTTCAAGGCGATGAGGCTTCCACGTCAATGCGGTATGGGTATGCCCAATACCTCCGAGAAGCGCTTCCCAATGCCACCTTTGTTGCCTTCACGGGCACTCCCGTCACCACGGAGGACAAGGACACCAGAGCGGTCTTCGGCGATTACGTGTCGGTGTATGACATCGAACAGGCTGTCAAGGACGGGGCAACGGTTCCCATCTATTTTGAGAGCCGCCTCGCCAAACTGGATCTTTCCCCTGAACACATGCCGACCATCGATGCCGAAGTGGAAGAACTGACCGAGGACGATGAAGAGTCGGAGAAGATGCGCAACCTCCGTAGGTGGGCAGCCTTGGAGAAGGTAGTGGGTGCCCCGCCACGCATCCAGAAGGTCGCTGAAGACCTGATCAAGCACTTCGAGAGCCGCACCGCCGTCATCAATGGCAAGGCGATGATCGTTGCCATGAGCCGTGAGATATGTGTCCACCTGTATGACGCCATAGTTGCCCTTCGCCCCGGGTGGCATGATCAGGACCCCGAGAAGGGCGCAATCAAGATCGTGATGACTGGCTCCGCCTCAGACAAGCCTTTGCTGAAGCCCCACATCTATACCAAAGAGATCAAGAAGCGCCTGGAGAAGCGGTTCAAAGACCCTGGCGACCCCATGAAACTGGTCATTGTGAGGGACATGTGGTTGACGGGTTTCGATGCGCCCTGTGTCTGCACGATGTATGTAGACAAGCCCATGCGGTCCCACAACCTCATGCAAGCCATCGCCCGGGTGAACCGGGTCTTCAAGGACAAGCCGGGTGGGCTGGTAGTGGACTACATTGGGATCGCCACAGAACTGAAACAGGCGCTCCTGGAGTACACATCCTCAAAGGGCAAGGGGAAGCCCACCATCAAGGCAGAGGATGCGCTGGATGTCTTCGTGGAGAAAATGAGCATCCTACGCGGGATGATGCATGGCTTCGATTACACAGCCTTCCGCACCAAGGCGCTTGGGATTCTCGGAGGGGCGTCCAACCATATCCTCGGTCAGGAGGACGGCAAAAAGCGTTTCGCAGACCAGGTGCTGTCTGCAAGCAAAGCGTTCGCCCTCTGCTGCACCTTGGATGATGCCCTGGATTACCGAGATGAACTGGCGTTCTTCCAGGCGATCAAGGCAGCCCTGACAAAGCACGGGACCCAGGACACGGTTCTCTCTGACGAAGCCAAGGAACATGCCCTGCGGCAGATCATTAGCGGAGCGCTGGTTTCAGATGAGGTCGTGGACATTTTCGCTGCGGCGGGGCTGGGCAAGCCGGACATCGGCATCCTCTCCGATGAGTTCCTGGAAGAAGTGCAGCACATGAAGCACCGGAATCTTGCGGTGGAACTTCTGGAGCGATTGTTGAAAGACGACATCAAGGCTCGGTTCTCCACAAATGTGGTGCAGAGCGCGAAGTTCTCGGACCTCCTGCAAGCCAGTCTCACGCGCTACCGCAATCGCGCCATCGAGAGCGCCCAGGTGATTGAGGAATTGATCCAGATGGCGAAGGCATTCAATGAGGCTGCCCAGCGAGGCGTGGACCTGGGGCTGGCACCAGAAGAGATGGCGTTTTACGATGCCCTGGAAACCAACGAGGCATCGGTGCGTGAGCTAGGGGATAGCGAACTGAAGGCAATCGCGCGAGAGCTTACCGAATATTTGCGAAACAATCTCAAAACCGATTGGTCAGTTAGGGAGTCCGTTCGTGCTGCCATGCGCGTGAGGGTCAAACTCATCCTCCGCCGACATCGGTATCCCCCCGACATGGAATTCAGAGCGGTGGAATTAGTGCTGAAGCAGGCGGAGGCGTTGTCTGAAGCATGGGTTGCATAAGTAGTTAAGATTGGTAACCCTAGCCGAGATTACAGTGGAATATCACCGACTGAAAACACGGTTTAGAGAGTTCTTCTTGGTTGCTCTAATGGTTTAAAATGGCAATGATACAACTACATTGTAAGAATTATAATCACATCCGAATAGAATATATCTTCTGAAGGAGCTTCGTAAAACTTCTAAGATGTGCTAGATCTTCTGGATCAATCCCATCCGGGTCAAAGTGCATTACATCATTTCTGATCGTACGTACTCTTTCTATTTGTGAACAAAATGCTGCACGGTCCATCGGGAGACTTAGCGCTTGCCAACGTTCAGGGTTTTCCATTAAGCGGATGTACTCTCCAAATGTTAAATCGGAAATGTTCTTAACTAAGCGACCAGTATCCCCTTGGTCCTTAGCCTTTGTTAATATTTCTAAGGAGAATTTGCCATCCAGCATCCTTCTAATGTGGTTTTCAATCTCCCCGAGTAAAAGGAATGGTTCAGTGAGTTGTCTAAATTGAAGGCTAAGATCGGTAGCTGTAATAATTCCTGAAATAGAATTGTCTTTTGCACGAACTAGTACAAATTGATTCTGCTCAATGATTGGTATGGCAAGGAAGAATGACATATCTGCTCTAATTTCAACGCTCGGATCCATGAAATCTTTGCAAGCAACTCCATGAGTAGAGGCGAGGGCAAATTTGGTTGCAATCGAATTCCATGTGACAACTCCCTTTACCTCCCTGTCATTAACCATCACGGGGATTTGTGAAAAATCGTATTGAATCATTGCCATTATTGCTTCATTGATCGTTGTGTCGGGTCTCACCGTTTTAGGTTTATTATTTGCAGCCGCCAATTTGCTGATGCTATAACTTGGATCATTATATATTTGCTCTGTAGAAAGATCCGCAGTGATGCTGGAACTTCCCGTGACATGGGCAGAAAGTTTCGTATCAGTAATTTGTTGATTGGCAGCCTCATGGGAATTAGCAGGCTCATCGAGTAAAAATGTAACTTGAGCATCTATATAAGCAGATTCAAAGTCAGGATCTGTCTTTAACTTAAGTGCGTGCAATTTTTCCCTTATGCTTTGGACTATCCATGGACCACGCCTTCTCGCCCCAAAGCCATGGAGTAATTCACGTACAGTCATTGCCTGATGAAGTTCATTTTTTCTCACTTGCCCTGCTATCTCATCAAGGAACATTTGGTCTCCTATGAAAGAGTTCAATGCTGGTTGCCTGCTGCTCTTCTCGATTCAACTGGGGCTTGATCCTTCCGTCGAATGATATATGAAAAGCACCTCATCGTGATCGCTAGATTCGGGGAATCCATTTAATGGGCGGTCTTTCCGCCAACGATGCATGGAGCGTTGAAAGGGGTGCGGAAAGGGCACCTCTCGGTCGCAGTACGCGCGGAATTCTATGTCTACGATCTACTTGAAAGCGGCAGGTAGGGACGTTACCCATTATCCCAGATGACTAGAGGGAGGGTGAACCGTACGGTCCCATAAATCCGCTCCGCCACCATCGGAAAAATCCAGAGGGGTGGGCAAGCGAATCAAATTAAGAGGCGGTGCCTCATTGGAGCTTCACTGCCAGAGCCTTACACTCCAAGTCGTTCATCGAACCCCAGGTCATTCCGATCTCTTTGCATTCAAGGATGATGATGGCGTCAGCGCCTAGAGAAGCAGCCTTGATTTTTGCCGCAGAGATTGCTGCATTCACGCTGATCGGGGCTTGGTTGAGAATCGGACCCCGAAAGCCTTGTCTTGCAGAAATTTCTTGGATCAAGACGTATTTGATTCCCTCAGCATCTTTGAGGGAAGAAATCACCTTGATCGTTTGCGAACGCTTGTAGACATCAGGGCTGTAGGACGGTTCAGCGCATGACAGGATGGGCACTAACAGTGCCATTGCGAACAGACTAATCTTCATTGTTTCTCCAGTTCAATTTGTTGATAATGCAGAAAATTCGACAGGCTTTGAAAATTCCAAACCTCCACTAAATTCCGAATGGGTTGAAGAATGAAGGCGGATTCCTCTTGCTTTCCTCATACATGGCAAGGTTGTCCGAGAGCATTCCCGAGTTCCTTCCCTGGCGATTTGCTTCGATTGCAACCTCACTTGAGCGAAGGTCATTCCGCCAAATCCTCATGTGGTTCTGGAAGGCAATGCCGCAAATTACAAACCAACCAAAGGAGCAAAGCGAAAGTCCAATTCCCCATTTTGCAAGTCCTGCTCCGCGTAGCTTCGTTGGGTTGTGCTTGATCTCCGAAAGCGCTACACCACAGAGCGCCAGTCCTATTGGAGCCGTGACAATACCGCAGCCAAGGATGAAGCCGACAATCGAAAGTGGAGACACACTGAGTCCACTTAGGTCTTTGGTTTCTTTCATGAGATTACCAATCAATGGATGTTCGTGAGGTGCAGTTGAATCAGACCAGCAAGGACCTTGGCGCGTGAATTTCCTCGGATGCCAGACAGTGCGTCCTGGATTTTCTGAATTTTGCTGAGGGTGGAGGGGTGAATTCGTCCGCTTGCGTTCCTGGGCGGATCAGCGCTGGCGTTATATCTCCTGGCATCGACAAATGCGACCGCCGCTTCCACCAGGGCTTCCAGGTTTCCATCGAAGGAAGCGACAGCGTCCTCTAGGAAGTGGCTCACGCCCCCCGGATATGCCTGGATCTTGGTGTAGATCGAATCAGGAATGGGACATGTCACAAGACGGCGCGGATGCCCAACGAAGGCATAGGTCAGCTTGGTCAGGTCACCGTGGAGAACCAGGTCTCCAGACCCAGAGGGCACCTTAGACACAGGTACCCCCTGGGGACTTCTGGAGGACTTTTTGGCGTTGGATGGTGGCATGGCAGATTCGAAGTCTCAGGTGAAATGCGGATATTCGAATCCTGCGCGTTGGAAGTGAAACGTTCAAATGCCTTTGTATGCAACCCATCGGAAACGAATCAACAAACGAAACATGAAACGAAACAATGGCTACGTCTAAACCGGGAGAAGATCCCATTGCCGTTACTCGGGACCATCAACGGGCTTGGGTGAAGCCTTCTCCTTCAATCGAAACCTGACCAGCGTTGCGCTCACGCCCAGGTCCTTCGACACGGCATTGAGGGTTCTGCCTTTCCTAAGCTCTGCAATCGCCCAATCGACCCCTTCTAGCGTTAGTTTCATCGGGGAGCCTTTGACCAGGACGATCCCCTCATGACGAAGGACCCGGCTGACAACAACTACACCGATGCCGACCTTCTTGGATATCCCCGAGAGGGTGTGCCCATCACGGTGCAGCATCAGGATCGTGTCCGCCATGGGGTGGCGCGGTAACAATCGCTTCATCTTCTGGGTGCACCCCATCCGATGAAGGTGATGGCGCACAGCCTGTTCCGTGCCTTTACCTATTGCCCGGTGAACCTGAGCAATCGACATTCCCTGCCCATGCAGCCTCTGCATCTCGTGATGGTCATCCTCAGTGAAAACGATGCGTCTGCTGTCGATGCCCTGGGCTTTGAGGCGGTCATTGATGGGGCGAAGGCTAGTGCCTAACTGAGATGCGACCTCCGCGTGAGTGAGACCTGATGCCTTCATGGCGGCAACATTGCCCATCTTCTGGTCATACGCATCTAGGTCGGCAAGATAGCCCCAGAGAAGGTCTACGATGTGGTGCTTTCGCTCTAGGACCCGAAATGGAAGTGAGGCGTAAACAGTCTGTAGCAGGGCTTCCAGGCGTTCCCGGTTGTTATCCACAGAGATTCGATGGAGCAGGGATTTCCGGTTCTCGCCAACTGCGATGTCAACGGACCTGAAGAATGGGAACCGCTCAAGAAGCTGATTTCTCAAGGGCGTGCTGCCCGAGGCGATTGATACCTCCGCGCGGCGTGCAGTTTTATCGAATCGAAGATTGCCATCACCATCGATCAGCCCTGCAAGAACAGTTCCGTGCAGGTGCGCCGGGATCAGATCCCACCGTAGCGTTGCGGTGAAGGTCTTCCGGGGGGTGATCCCTAGGGTGATCAGATCGGAAACCATCTCATCTGAGTTGCATTCCCAGATGACCCGGTAGCCATTCTCCATCATGCGCAGATTGCCACCAGCCACTTCCTGCGCCATGTGACAGGCTGAGATGTCGCCAGCGAGGATTTTCAGGTTGACGACAGAGCGGCAGATTCCTGGGCGGGGCAACATCACGCAGCCATCAGCCAGAAGAAACCCAAGGAGGTATGCCTTCTGATGGGAATCGATCACATGAAAGGCGGAATGGTTCACAGGCAGGGCAGGGAAGCGGATGGTTGTGAACATCACACAAGCCCCAGTTTCTGGGAGAGGTTGTCCTGAGCCAGCCTTTTGGCATCCAGGCTAGTTTCTATATAAATCATTGTTGTAACGACTGATTTATGACCTAACATCCCCTGAATCTCATGAATCGGAGTGCCAGCTTGTGCGTGAAGGCTGGCAAAGGTGGCTCGAAGGCGATGCTGGGTCAAATTCCCCAAGCCAAGCTTCGAGGCGACCGCCTGGAGGGGCTTATGCAAGAAATTGTTTCTGTGTGGCTTGCCATCCAACGATGAAGGGAAGACCCATTCACTGAGGGTTTTCGGCATTGCATAGATCGCACCCCAGAGCCAAGCCGGGACTGGCAGGATACGGGCTTCCTTCCCTTTGGCTTTCCCAACAACATAGGTTCTCTGGTCAGGCGAGAACCACTCCCAACGCATACCAAGGGCTTCAGACTGCCTCAGTCCAAGCCCGACCATCACTCGCAGCATCACCTTCACCTGGGGATTCCGCGCCGATTCGTCCACTAGCCTGAAGAAATCCTTCACCATGGCAACCGGCACCACTGGTCTCGGCTTTTTCTGAACCCTCATCTGTTGGACGACAAAGGGGACTTGATCGATATAGCCCATGCGAAGCGCATACCGCCAAAGGAGGCGGATGGTTCTTATCATAAGATTTGCAGTGAGTGGAGAGCGATTATTGTCCAGGATACCTTGTCTGGCTTCCTCGACCATTCCGGCTGAAACACGGTCGATTCTCACATCCCCGATTTGAGGGAGAACCCATAGGCGGAGGATTCCCTCGACGCTAGTCAGATGGTTCTGGCTGTGAACCCCTCTATGGGCGGCATACCATATCTTCAGGAGTTCCCTTACCGTGGGAATCCGGCTCTGGAGTCCCTTCTGCTCCAGGACTACCTCCTTCCTTTTTTCAGCCAGGATTTTCTCAGCCGTGATCCTATCCTTGGCGCGAGTGCTTCCCTTGGTCACCTTGCCATTGACCTTGAAGCAGAAAATCCAGGTCCCCGTACTAGGGTCCTTGGCGAGACCGTTCTTGAACTTGAGCATCCTTCCCCCTCATGGAAGAGGAGTGAAGTTGAGACTGGGAACACTGGCTCCAGGCTGGTTTGGGATATTCACAAATACCCCGGGTTGCCATATGGTTGCTTCTGCCTTATGCCCTCTACGAGATCAGTCCAGGGTTTGCTATACTGGCGCCTCAGTCGGGGCGTGGCGCAGCCTGGTAGCGCATCTGCTTTGGGAGCAGAGGGTCGTAGGTTCGAATCCTATCGCCCCGACCAAAAAGAAATGCCTGAATTGTAAAGAATTCAGGCATTTTAATTTTAACTTTAATACCCCCAGGACAAGGGTTTTCAGGACTGGTGCCACGCTGGTGCCACAAAAAAGTCCCCACAGTGCTGTGTCCAAAGGGGCCGTGCCAGTCCTTCAGAGTTTGGCCCCCGGGGTCTTCGGCCCGAATATGAAGGTGACTCTGGAAATCTTGCCATCCTTCACTTCATAGATGGCGATGGCCTCCATCACTCCAGGCCCTTCGGGCAGGGCGACCTGAATGCGCTCATGGTCAATGACCGCGTTGCCCATAGCCACGTGCTGAGTGATGATGGCGTGCAGGCTGGGATCGCTGAACCGCGCCGCATAGCGTTTGCGCATCTCCACCTTGCCCTTGGTCTGGAGGCTGGCCGGGAAGTTGTAGAGTTCCGCTTCGTCAGCGTAGGTGGCGAGGAAGGCCTCCATGTCACGGGCATTGTAGGCGTCAAGCTGGGTCTTGACGATGGCCTCCGGAGTGGGCATTTCCGGGGCTGGAACGGCCCCCAGCGAAAGGCAGGCAAGAATGTGGGCGAGGAGAAGGGCCTGGACCTGATTGGGCATACCGGTGCTCCCTGGCGCTGTCGTTTACCCAGGGCCGTTCCCTGGGGATAGGGTTATTTCAGCCCCTCGATGAGGTAAAGATCGGAGAGCTTACGGGTGTAGTTGTAGGCCACGAAGCGCGCGTCCGGCGTGAGGGCCAAGGATCGGATGCCGGCGAGTCCGGCTGGATTTGCGGGCATGATCGATTTCACCCAGGAGCGTTTCCCGGTGGCAATGTCGATCTGATGGATTTGCATGGGCAGGCCGTCCCGGTTGAAGACGTAGATGGCCCTCCCATCGCCCCTCCAGCGGGCGGGGATGTCATAGGGTTCCAGACCTTTCAAATCCACCCCTTGGCCACCCTCCACTGGAAGCAGCATCAGGGGGACATTCAGCCGATGGGATGCGGTCCGGGCCAGCGCCACCCATTTCCCATCCGGAGCAATGTGTTTGAACCCGTTGTAGCCCATGAAATTCACCCCCGCGAATGGATGAGGAATCCCAGTGGCGACGTCAAAAATCTTCCAGCCCTCGGGCGTGTTGCCGAGGATCCGGCTACCGTCCGGGAAGGGGGCGGCATCGATAATGTGGCTGGCGAGCCCTTTGATGACTTCCTGTGGGTGGCCATAGCCAACCTGGACAATCGAATAGACAGGATCATTCGGGCTCGAAAGCACCATGATCTGCTGACCGCCACGTAAAAATTTTGCCAGAACGCCGGTGCCCAGTTTGACCGGAACCGGTTGATTCAAGTCGCGCAGGTAGAGGGATCGTCGGTTGACATCACTGGACCAGATGCCGCCCGACCCGATGAGCAGTTTGGTACCGTCATCGCTCACATCGAAGGTTTCAGCCGCCTCGTTCCAGGACAAATCCTGCTCCGTGCGGCCGGGGCCGAAGTTGCCCGCCGTACCGCTCAGCACGATCGCGAGGGAGGCCAGGGTACGGCCCTCAGGCGATACATCCTGCAGTTCAAGCAGGCCGGCCTGACGTAAGAGGAGACGCTTCCTGCCCTGGAGTGACAAGCCCCAGATCGCGCTGCTGCCGTTTCCATAGATGCTGTACCAGATCTCTTTCCCACCCGGCCCCCAGGCCATGCCGGTGAACCCCTTCAGCTCTGCCAGGGTCTTGCGGATGCCTTGGCGGTCCACCACCACAATCCGGCCATCTCCGTAGGCGTAGGTTGGTTGTTCAAACACGGCCAAGGTGTCACCCTTCGGCGAAACCCGGGCCGACCAGGTCTGCTTGCCTAGGCTCTGGGCTGTCTGGCCTGGTTTAAACTCGATGGTGGCCTTCCCTGCGTCCTGGGTGTCGGCATAGACCATCACCAGACCTGAACCGTCCGGAAGCCAGTCACCATCCAGGATTTCTTCGAGCTCGATCCGCTCGGCACCACCCGGAGAGACCAATACCAACTGTCCCAATTCCAGACCGCCAAACAGGCGCGGATTCCGCTTGACGGCTAGTTCACCGGTCGGCGAAATTGACACCAGCGAGGCCTTTTTGATACCCCTGGCTCGAGGTTCGAGGGACTCGGGATTGAGTTCGAACAATTCAGGGTCAGCCCCATTCCAGCGGGCACTGTAAACGACCTCATGGGACCCATGGACGAAACGGGCCGCCCCGACGGTTCCCTTTCCGAAGGTGAGCCTCTGGAAGGTCGGCTGGGTCCTGGCCGGAAGGGAAATCAACAGAAGGGCCAGGAGGCCCATCCCGAGCCCGGCGAAAATGGCGCCCCTGATCCATGGGGGTCTCCGCTTTTCAGGTTGGCCAACGAAAGGTTCGGAGGAGCCACCCTGGAACGATTCCAATGCGAAGGCCAGATCCATCGCATCATGGAAACGGCGGGCCGGTCGCTTCTCCAGGCAGTGATCCAGCACCCGTTTGAGCATGGGAGGCACCGGCGCGTGCTCCGAACCAAGTTCCAGCGGCTCCTCCTTCAGGATCGCCGCCATGGTGTCCGCTGCAGTATCCCGTGCAAAAGCCTTCCTGCCGGTGAGCATCTCGAACCACACCACGCCAAAGCTGAAGATGTCCGACCGGGCATCGACCGTTTCGCCGCGGACCTGCTCGGGTGACATATAGCGCAGCGTGCCCAGGATGACCCCACCTTCCGTCTGGTAACCGGGGCTGAGGGCATCGGTGGATTGCAGGGCGTTGGAGGTCGTTCTTATCGCGGTGGTCAGCTTGGCCAGCCCGAAGTCCAGGATCTTCAGACGGCCGTCATGGGTAACCCACAGGTTGTCGGGTTTGAGGTCGCGATGGACGATGCCCTTCTCATGGGCCGCGGCTAATCCTTGGGCGATCTGGATTGCCAGCTCGGTGGCTTTCCGGAATTCGATCGGGCCGCGCTGCAGGCGCTCCCGTAGCGATTCACCCTCTAAAAGTTCCATCACCACGAACGCGGTGTCGCCGTGCAGGGTGAAATCATGGATCGCCAGGATGTTGGGATGATTGAGAGCCGCTACCGCCTTGGCTTCGCGTTCAAACCGGGCCAGGGCTTCGGGCTGCTCGGCGAGGTGATCGGGCAGCACCTTCACGGCCACGAAACGATCCAGGCGCGAATCCTTGGCCTTCCACACCTCACCCATGCCCCCCGCGCCCAGGGGGGCGACAATCTCGTATGGGCCTAGCCCTGCCTGTTCCCCATAACTTTCCGCTGGACACGGCACGAAGCATTCCGTAGCCTCGGGGTATGGATCTGCAAGTCCGTCCCCAGAACCTGGTCAAGGATACGCTCGGCCGTCCCGAGAACCTTGAGCGGGTCTGTCAGTTCCTTGCTGAGGGGAACCCGCCGAACCGTACTGCCCTGGCGACCCAGGTCTGCGACTGGTATGGGTTCCTGGACCACCGGGGCCAGCGACAATTATCGACCTGCCTGAAGGCGCTGCGGGACCTTGAACAGCATGGCCACCTCACCTTGCCCCGGCCCAGTTTTCAGCAGGCACAGTCCTTCCCGCGCCGCTTGCCGGAGGCTGTGCCAGGCCCCCGCGACGTTCCGGAGGCCGCCGGCGAGGTGCAGGGACTGGGGCTGGTTCTGGTCGAGACCGAGGACCAGATCCGGATCTGGAATGAGCTGATGTTTAGGGAACACCCCCAGGGCGCCGGCCCCCTCGTAGGGAGGCAACTCCGCTACCTGATTGCTTCCGAACACGGCTGGCTGGGCGGCTTTGGGT
>Ga0316217_10005777_pt1 | contig 12624 bp, 7 predicted proteins | sample 1anoAmetaG_FD_203633 | JGI IMG/M metagenome (GOLD analysis project Ga0316217, IMG submission 203633) | Freshwater microbial communities from Trout Bog Lake, Wisconsin, USA - 1anoA | ecosystem: Environmental > Aquatic > Freshwater > Lake > Hypolimnion/Profundal zone | place: USA: Wisconsin...
TCAGCTTGGCGGCCTCGGCCAGCGTGAACTGTCGCGCCGAGGCGGACATGACGCGCGCGGAAAACAACCCATAAGCCAGCGTCTGCGCGAACATGTCGGCAAACTCGGCCTCTTTGCCCTCGTCGGCGAGTTCGGGCAGCAGCGTCTGCGCGAACACCGCGCGCCAGTCGGTCAGCACTTCGGAGGCGTTTTTGATTTGGAACGCCGTGGTGATGCTGTCGCGAATCAAATGTGTGAGGCGGGCAAGACGACGGGCCAGTTCCTCTGCGCCTCCGATGCGAACCGGATCGCGTTCGAGAAATTCCTTGAGAACTTTTTCGGCGAGCGCAATGGCTGCGGGATCAGGAATGATTTCGCCATTGGACTTCACTTCACCCAGCCGAAATTTTGCGCGTTCGGTGCCGTCCACAAACCAGCGGAATTCGACGTAATCCGTGAGCAGCAGATTGGCCAGCGCGGGCAGGTAGCGTTTGAGCTGATCGGATTTTTTTGCCTCATTGAGCGAGAGGCCGATGTCTTTGGCCTCGACATGGCCGAGCAGCAGGCCGGATTTTTTCTGGTTGATGACGAGGTCAGGGGCGCCGCAAGCAATGCGCTTGGGTTCGTTGGTGGCAATGATGCGCGGGTTCAGCGCCTCCAGCAAAGCCTTGAGCGCGGGCCGGTGCGTGTGTTCGGTGTCGTTGCCTTGGCGGTGGGTGGCCTCAATTTGCCGCAGGTAAATCAAAACTGGCGAAGGCTTGGACGAGCCGCCATAGCCGGCTGGTTCTTCGCGGAGGAAATCGGTTTCAATCATGGCAGCGCTGTATCGCCATCATCTTGCAAATTCACCAGCGGCAACGCAAATGGTTTCATCTGGTGGAATTTTTCTTGCCAAAGCCGGCGTCGCGCAGGCATTTTCTGACATGGCAGCGACACGCAATTCTCAACTCGACGACACTTTCTATCAGGCGGCGGATTCGTTTTTTCCCGCGAACCAAAAAATCGGCCTGACGTTTGACGATATCACGCTGGCGACGCTTTATTCGGAAATCCTCCCGCGCAACACGCAGCTCGACACTGTGCTCGCGGATGGTCTGCAACTGAACATCCCGGCAATTTCCGCCGACATGGACACCGTCACGGAATCGCGCATGGCGATTGCGATGGCGCTCAACGGAGGCCTTGGCCTGATCCATTACAACATGCCGGAGCGCCAGCAGCTTTCCGAAGTCAGCCGCGTGAAGTATCACGTTCAGGGCTTGATTCAGGAGCCGATTAAAATCGCGCCCGACCAGCTTATTGGCGACGTGTTGAAACTGATTGAGGAACGGAAATTCGGGTTTAGCACTTTTCCGGTGGTGGATGAAAAGGGCAAATTCATCGGGCTGCTGTCCGGGCACGTCGTCAAGCCGCGTTATGCCACGAAGAAAGTCATTGAAGCGCTCACGCCGCGCAAACAGATTCACACCATCACGAAAAAGGAACTCGGCAAGGACCCGATCGCCCGCGCCGACAAGTTTTTCACCGAGCACATCGGCATCCACAAATTGATTGTGGTGGATGACGAAGACCAGTTGCACGGCCTCATCACGATGAGCGATGTGGAGCGCATCACGCAGGAGCGCAAGGCGCAGTTCAAGCCGGCGCGCGACGCGCAGTTCCGCCTGATTTGCGGCGCGGCCGTGAGTGCCACGCGCAATGCGTTCGGCGAACTGGACCGCGAACGCATCTTGGCGCACGTCGGCGGACTCGTGGAACGCGGCGTAGATGTTGTCGCCGTCTCCACCGCGCACGGCCACAGCAAGGGCGTGGGCGACACCGTGAAAGTGCTGCGCGATGCGTTTCCGAAACTGCCCATTATCGCCGGCAACGTCACCAGCGCGGCGGGCGTGGAATATCTCGCCGACTGCGGCGCGAACGCCATCAAGGTGGGGCAGGGGCCGGGTTCCATTTGCACCACGCGCATTGTCGCGGGCGTGGGCATTCCGCAGATGACGGCGCTTTACATTTGTTCGCGTGCGGCGGCGAAGAAGAAAGTCTCCATCCTCGCCGACGGCGGCATCACGAAATCCGGCGACATTGTGAAGGCGTTGACGCTGGCGCAGGCGGTGATTTGCGGCGGCATCTTTGCCGGCTGCACCGAGGCACCGGGCGAAGTCGTGGAGATCAGCGGCAAAATGTATAAGCATTATCGTGGCATGGGCAGCCTGGCGGCGATGAAGTCCGGCAGCGCCGCGCGCTACGGCCACGAAAAGGCTGACGCCACCCGCAAGGTCGCCGCCGAAGGCATCGAGGCGCTCAAGGAATCCTGCGGCTCGGTGGACCGTGTGCTCGCCACGCTTATCGGCGGCATCCAGAGCGGCATGGGCTATCTCGGCGCGGCGAATCTCGCGCAACTGCGCGAGAAGGCGCGCTACATCCGCGTCAGCCCCGCCGGCCAGCGCGAGGCCGCCCCGCACGACGTGGTGGAATTGAAGACGGGGAACTAACGTCCTAGCCTCACCACTTCAATTCCTGCAGCCGACGCGCGACCTCCTCGGCATTGGCGCGGCTGTTGAAGGCGCTGATGCGGAAATAGCCTTCGCCCTTTGAGCCGAAGCCGGAGCCGGGCGTGATGACCACGTTGGCATCGGTCAGAATTTTGTCGAACGCCTGCCAGCTTGTGACGCCTTTCGGCGTGCGCACCCAGATGTAAGGCGCGTTCACGCCGCCGAAAACTTTCAGTCCGGCTTTCTTCGCGCCTTTGCGCAACACTTCCGCGTTGCCGAGATAATGTTGAATGAGCGCGGCAACTTGTTGCTTGCCAACCGGCGAATACAGCGCTTCCGCCGCGCGCTGGACGATGTAGCTGACGCCGTTGAATTTTGTCGTTGAGCGACGGTTCCACAGCGGATGCAGCGGCTTGAATTCACCCGTCTTCGTCTGCGCCATAAGCGTTTTGGGCACGACGGTGTAGGCGCAGCGCACGCCGGTGAAGCCGCCGTTCTTCGAGCAACTGCGGAACTCGATGGCACATTCGCGCGCGCCGGGAATTTCGTAAATAGAGTGCGGCACGCCCGGCTCGCTGATGTAAGCCTCGTAAGCCGCGTCGAATAAAATCACGGACTTGTGCTCCAGCGCGTATTTCACCCACGCCTCAAGCTGTTCGCGCGTGGCCGCCGCGCCGGTCGGATTGTTCGGCGAGCAAAGGTAGATGACATCCACGTGTTTCTTCGGTGGCTCGGGAATGAAACCATTCGTCGGCTTGCACGGCAGGTAAACCAGCTTGCCGTAAGCGCCCGCCTCGTTCGCGTCGCCGGTGTGGCCGGCCATCACGTTCGTGTCCACATAAACCGGATATACCGGATCGCTGATGGCGATTTTGTTTTTGCTGCCAAGGATGTCGAGGATGTTGCCACAATCGCACTTCGAGCCGTCGCTGATAAAAATTTCGTCGTCGGCCACGTCAATGCCCTTGTCGCGAAAATCATTTTTGGCAATCGCGGCGCGCAGCCATTCGTAACCCTGCTCCGGCCCGTAGCCTTTGAAGGTTTCGCGCACGGCCATTTCGTCCACGGCCTGGTGCATGGCGGCGATGACGGCGGACGGCAGCGGTTCCGTCACGTCGCCGATGCCGCAACGAATGAGGCGCTTGGCCGCTTCGGGATGCGCGTCACAAAAGACCTTCACGCGCCGGCCGATTTCGGGAAACAGGTAGCCGGCCTTGAGTTTGAGATAATTATCGTTGAGCAATGCCATAAAATCGAAGGCCGAGACGCTAGCGAATATTACCGTCCGGCGCAATTTGATTTAATTTTCCGCTGCTTGCGTTGCACGCGAACACAATCTATTTTCCGCGCCATGAAGTATCGTCGTTTTGGCCGGACTGAATTGCCGATGCCTGTCATTTCCTGCGGTGGCATGCGTTATCAGCACAAGTGGCAGGACGTGCCGCCGGCGGAAATCCCGCGCGCCAACCAGGAGAATCTCGAAGCGTGCATCCACCGCGCGCTCGCGCTCGGTATCAATCACATCGAGACGGCGCGCGGCTACGGCACGTCGGAAATGCAGCTCGGCGCGCTGCTGCCGAAACTGCCACGCGATAAAATGATCGTGCAGACAAAGGTTTCCCCCAAGGCGACAGCGGCGGAATTTCTCAAGACCTTCGACGAGTCCATGAATTACCTGAAGCTGGACCACGTGGACTTGCTCTCGCTGCACGGCATCAACAACCGCGAGACGCTCGACTGGTCGCTGCGCCAAGGCGGCTGCCTCGAAGCCGCGCGAAAATTACAAAAAGCGGGCCGCTGCCGGTTCATCGGCTTTTCCACGCACGGCACCACCGACATCATTTTGGAGGCCGTGAACAGCGGCGAATTCGATTACGTCAACCTGCACTGGTATTTTGTCAACGATTTGAACTGGTCCGCCGTGCAGGCTGCGCACCGGCTGGACATGGGCGTGTTCATCATCAGCCCGAATGACAAGGGCGGCAAACTGCAGGAGCCGGGCGAAAAAATAAAAGCACTTTGCGCGCCGCTCACGCCGATGCAGTTCAACGGGCTTTATTGCCTCAACCGCCCGGAAGTTCACACCCTGAGCTGCGGCGTGGCGAAGCCGACGGATTTTGATGAGCATATCGCGGCGCTGGAATTTTACGACAACATTCCGGCGACGATTGCGCCGATTGAACAACGGCTGCGCGCGGCGATGGAAACAATGCTCGGCGCGGACTGGTGTGCGCGGTGGCCGGAAGGCTTGCCGAATTACCACGACATTCCCGGCCAGATCAACGTCTCGGAAATTTTGCGCCTGTGGACTTACGGCAAGTCGCTGGATCTGATTCCGTGGGGCAAGATGCGCTACAATCTCCTCGGCCAGGCGGAGCATTGGTTTCCCGGCGAGAACGCCGCGAAGCTGCGCGAACTCGATTTGCGTGCGGCGTTGAAAAACAGCCCATTTGCCGACCGCATTCCGGCCATCCTCGAAGAAGCGCACCAAATGTTTTTCGAAAAACCGGTGGAGCGGTTGAGCAAGCGCTGAAGGATGGCCGGCGGGAGTGACGCAGCGGACGATCGCCCTGGCTTACCAACCGGATTTTGCGTCGGGATGCTGATCCCGCCATTGTTGCCACTGGGTTTTGGCTTCCTGGATTTGTTCCGGTGGAAAACGGCCGGAGCCTTCCATGCGGCGGATGATTTTTTCAGCGGTGGCGAGGTTGCGGCAATGCCGCCCTTGGATTTCGGCCAGGCGCAGCCACAGCTCAAAATTGGCCGGCTGGGCTTCGGCTTGCTGCTGCAACAATTCAACGGCGCTGCCGAACCGGTGTTCCGCGAGCAACCGGTCAACCGGTTCGCGCCAGTTGGCGGGCAGGTTTTCGCGCTTCGGCCCGGGTGGCTTTTCAGCGGGCGCAAGGTTGCCGGTGATCGGCGGCGCGACAATGAGCAGTTTTTCTTCTGTCGCACAGCGCTGAAACAGCTCCGCCGTCGAGTTGCCAATGATTCCTTTTTTTGCCAGTTGCCGGGCGAGGGTTTGCGCTTCCGCCACATTGCCCTGCCGGCGCAGCGTGGCCAGGGCGTCCAAGGCTTCCGTTTCCGCGTTGGGATCAAAGGCGCGCGAATCCGTCGAGTCAATCAACCCCATGAAGATGTCCCGGCCCAGCGTGGCGGCGAAGTTGACCAGATTGGGAATGATGAAAAGCCAACCGCAATAATAGACCACGATGCCGAGATGAAGCAGCAGCTCCGCCTTTGGCCGGTTGTGATTGATGAAGAGTTCCCGAAAGGCTTGGTTGGCTAAAATGGATCCCTGTCCTTTGAACATGGGACCGAGGTTGGTGGTGGCCCAGATGAGATTTTTTCTTTTGGGTTCGATACTGCTGGCACTGCGGGTGGTGTAAAGGGCCGCCAGATTGCAGGGGATGATATAGATCACCGTGAGCCAAAGCGCCTCGCCTGAATATCCCAGGCCGATCATGTAAACCAGAAACAGCCCGGTGCCCAGCAGGCTGAACCAAATAATTTTATAATTAAGTTCCGCTTCACTTTTCATGGGCAGCCAAATGTCGGTCTTCATGCGGGTCGGTTGGTCTGGCGAAGCTGGTTTGGCGTCGGCCTTGGGGTCACGCCGTCCGCCAGGAAACTTTTTTCACCTGCGCGTGCTCGGCGTGTTTCCGGTCAATCCCGCGCAGTTCAAACTCCGCGCCGGAGTCCGTGAAAGTGGCGCGCACCCAGCCGCTCGGCCGGCCGGGCTCGAACACAAAGGCCGTCGGCGGGAGATTGATGAGCTGCAATCCTTTTTCGTGCTGCGAGACGTGCCAGTCGTGCGTGTGGCCATAAATAAACGCCTTCACCTGCCGGTGCGCGTTTAGCACGGCGACGAGCGCCGGCGTGTCTTTCACGCCGCCCACGCGGCCGATCCGGTCCAGATGATGATGGCACACGATCAGGGCCGGCTTGTCGGGGCGCGCGGCGATTTCGCGCGTCAGCCATTCGAGCTGCGGCTGGCCAAGCTTGCCGGGCGTAGTGTCGGTGACATCCAATGAATCAAGCAGAAACCAGTTGGCGCGGGCGCTGGCAAACACCGTCACCTGTTTTTGCGGAACGGAACTTGCCTTGGTCGCGTCCAGCGGAAACGCCTGCCAGAAACTCCGACGCTGATCATGGTTGCCCAGCGTCAGATGCACCGGTGCCAGCGCACGGAGATGTTCGATGATGGTTCCGAATGCCGTGTAATCGCCCGTCAGGCCCAGCTTGAAGGCCAGGTCGCCGTTGACGATGATGGCGGCGGGCGCGACCGGCCACGCCAGCACCTCGCGCACGACGGTGAGCAGATTATTGGTCATGTTCACGCCGTGTGCCTTGACGGCGGGATCGGCGGCAATGTGCGTGTCCGAAAGGAAAAAAAACGTGTCCGGGTCGCGCGGCTTGGCGGCCACCTCCGCAAAAACCGATGGCGTCAACACGGCGGCGGCCCCGGCTAGCGCGGCGCGGTGCAGAAATTCCCGGCGGGAAAGTTGCGGTAAACATAGCGGCATAAGCAGAAGCACGCTAAACGAACCCGCCGCCGCCGGCAAGCTCCAGGGCGGTGTTCGTCCGCAATGACCCTAAAAAGTCCATCGAACCGTTCGACGCCTTTCAAAAAGAGTTTTTCGACCAGCCCGAACGGGGCGGCAGAAATGCGGCGCACGGGTTCGGTCGCCCCTCCCGGGGCTTAAGATTTGAGCCGGAACGATGTTGCGGTTGCAGGTGGCTGCGACGGGGCGGCGCAGCTACCGCCGGCGGTGGGTTTTGCAGCGGTCTGAGTTTATCAATTCCTGATCCGCTGCGGTGCCGGCGTTTTGCCGCACGGACTTTGCACCTTATTTATTAGAACCGTTGCCTCCGCGTCCCGGCGAGGTTTCAATTAATTTTTTTGCCTCGCGCAGGAAAATGGGGGCCATGATCCAGCCTTGCAGCCTGCCGGTCTTGTCGTCCCCGATTTCGAGCTTTTGTCGAAACCGGCTATCGACCATTTCTCGCCCTTGTTTTAGCTCGGAATTGGCTTGTTCGGTCTGGCCAAGTTGAAAACAGGCCATGCTCCGAAGCAGGTGAACACTGGCCACACAAGAAGGAGACTGATCCGGAAAACTGGAACACTTGTTGAGCCAGGCCAGCGTGTCATTGAAATGGCCGCGCCGATATTCGAGCACCGCCAGCGCAAATGCACGCCAGGCCGCGATGTAATATCCGCCATACTTTTTGGGATCGTAAAACTGGATTGAATCCGCGGTAACCTGGGCCAGCGGCGGCATAAACTTCATGAGTGATTCGTCAGCTGGCAGGAGCAGACTGGTTTTAATGAGATGTTCGGCGGCCGCCGGGTTCAATGTGTTGGCCAGGCGAGTGAGCGCCATGCGGCGGATGCGGTCATAACCCGCCAGGTCCCCCGCCTCGATCAACAGGGGGGCGGCCAGCAATAAATCAATTGTTGCCGAGTCAGACCGATCCTCCTTGTCCACTTGGTTTACTTGGACCAGCACGACATAACGGTTGGCGGCCTGTTTCCAATTTCCTTGGAGGATGTTCCACTCGCCGAGCGTGCGGAACACCGAGGAGGCTTCGGTGGAGGGGGAAAACAGGGCGGTCGGAATCGGATCCAGCAGGGCGTCTGCCTCGGCCGTTGCGCCGTGGCTCAAGAGCACGGTGGCCTGCGTGACTTTTTCACGAGCCTCGGCCTCCTGGCGCAACTGCCGTTCATTGGCCCGCGCCCGTTCGGCCTCTACGTGCGCTTCGCGCTCTTGGAAAAACAACTGCGTTGAAACCACCAATCCGGCGACCAAGGTGAGCGCCACCAGCAACCCGGAAACATAAATGACTTTGTTCCGCAGAACCAATTTTTGCAGGCGGTAAAGCTTGCTGGGTGGACGGGCAATCACCGGCTCGTTGTTGAGATAACGCTGAACGTCCAAGGCCAGCGCATTGGCCGTCTCGTAACGGCGTCGTCGGTCTTTCTCTAGGGTCTTCATGACGATCCAATCTAGATCGCCTTTCAAAGACCGGATGAATTTGGGCGGGTCAATGTGACGACAGCTCGCGGCAGCAGTCAGATCCGCGCTGGCCAACGAAGTCAGCAGCGTCGAGGGCCGTTGCGGTTCATCTTCCCGCAATTTTCGGCGCATCTCGTCCAGGCCGGAACTGACGAGTTCTTTTTGGTTGAACGGCGTCCGGCCCGTGAGCAATTCGTAAAGCAGAACGCCGAGCGAATAGATGTCGCTGCGCGTGTCCACATCCAGGCCGCTGAGCTCTGCCTGTTCGGGACTCATGTAAGCCGGCGTGCCGATGAACTGACCATCGGCCGTGAAAGCGGTGTCGTTCGACAAACTGCCCGCCGTGGCCTTGGCAATGCCAAAATCAATCACCTTCGGCATCGGCACCCCGTCCTGGACTGAAACCAGAATGTTAGACGGCTTGATGTCGCGGTGAATCACACCTTTTTGATGCGCGTGTTGGATCGCCTGACAAACTTGAATGAACAAGTCCAGCCGCGGCCGCGCTTCGAGATGATGTTCGTCGCAATAAGTCGTGATTTTGACGCCCCCGACTAGTTCCATGACGAAATACGGCCGCCCTGTTTCCGTCGCGCCCGCATCCAAAACTTTTGCGATATTGGGGTGATCCATTAACGCGAGCGCCTGTCGTTCCGCCTCGAACCGGGCGATGACATTCTTGGTGTCCATGCCCAGCTTGATCACTTTGAGCGCCACGCGCCGACGGACCGGCTCCTCCTGTTCGGCGAGATAGACTTCACCGCAGCCACCTTCGCCCAGCGGCCGCAATAATCTATAACGGCCAACGCGGGAACCAACCTTTTCACTGGCAGCTGGGTTGCCAACCGCCGGGTCAGGCGAATCCGGGACGTCTCCGACGTCCACGGCCAAGTTCACGATGCATTCCGAAAAAAAACTTTCACTGTGAATGTGTGCCGCCAGCAGTTTTGTGATGCGGGCGCGCAAACCGAGGTCGCCAGCGCAGGCTTGACCCAAAAACGCCTCGCGTTCGACGGGATCGGCAATGAGCAGCGCCGCTTCGAACAGCGATTGTTCTGTGGCAGTCTCGGAATTCATGATGCCACGCCGGCCAGCCATTGATGCATGCGCCGGCCGGACAAAAAAACAGAAAATGGCAGGAGTAAATTCATAATTCTGGATTGATTTCCGCACGGATGTCTTCCAGCAACCAGGCCTTGGCGAAGTTCCATTTGTTTTGCACAGTGCGCTCGGTCACGCCCAGCATTTCTCCCACCTCAACGTTGGTCAGGCCGCCAAAGAATTTCAACATCACGACCCGTGCCAGTTCGGCGTCTTTCGCTTGCAGCCGCTCCAAAGCCTCGTCAATCAACAAGACCCGCTCATCCGGCAAGGTTTCGGCGATGTCCAAGTCCGCGATGTTGACATGCTCCGACCGGCTGCCGCGTTTGAGGCGCATTTTCCGGCGGGCGCGCTCAATCAAAATTCGCCGCATGGCCTGGGCGGCGGCGCCAAAAAAATGCGCCCGGTTTTGCCAAACGCGGGGGGTGCCATCAAACAGCCGCAGCCACGCCTCATGAACCAGTGCCGTGGCTTGCAGCGTCTGGCCCGCCGCCTCCCGGGCCATCCGCACCGCCGCGAGTTGCCGCAATTCATGGTAGACAAAGGGAAGCAATTCTTCGGAGGCACCGCCGTGCTGCTCAACCGATTGGAGAATCCAAGTGATGTCGCCTTTAACTTCGTCGTTAAGCATGTGCGTCAGCGGCAATGGGTAAGTTTGAATTGCTGATCAACGTAATATGAAGGCATCAGCAAATCAACTTGAAATCCCCACCGCCGCATCTCCCGGTTGAACAAATGGTGATCCACTCGCCAGCGCGCCCATTGTCTCGCGCGCCAACCAACTATTGGCGCAGCCGATAGAAAATTGTCTGGCCCGATGGAATGATATTTACGGTATTCCGGTCGCCCACGATGCCGACGGAATTGGTGGTTGAAATCCAGTTGCCCGGCGACCCGAGGGTGGTGGCGCTTTCGAGGGTATAACCGATGGCGGCCGCCGGCCAACATATTTGCACATTGCCGCCAAGATTCGTGATTTGGAGAAACGGGGGCGGCGACAAACTCAACGCCAGCAGCGCGGTCTTGGAAACGCCCGGAGCCAGATTCACCGAAAAAAAATGTTTTACCGGATCATAGTTGTTCGCGCTGACCGCGCCCTCCAAAGTCCACACATAGGGTGCCGAGGGCGCGTAGCCGGACATGGTCAAATTAGTTTCGCCCGCAGCAAATAATATGGTTGCCTTCACAATGCCGGTGTCCGAAAGGGCTGAGATCCGTTTTTTACCCAGGCTGACAAACTTGTTGGTGTCGCCCAAAAACGAGATTCCAGAAGGCCCGATGGGGACGACCGTAAAAAAAGATCCGCCCGTGCTATTGCCGGATACAGTGGTTGAAAAATTGTAAGCGCTGCCATTGGTGATCACCGAACCGATGTGATTGAAACCATCGAAAACGTAGGCGGAGCCGGAAACACCCAACTGTCCGGGCGTAAAGCTCGCGTTGGTGTTGGCGGCAGTCCGGGCATAAGCAAACACATATAGCGCTCGCGCATTATCATGGTCCACATAAGTCGAGGCGATCATGGGCAGGTTCAATCCCTCGGCATCGTATAAATAGGTTTGGTCAATCGGTGCCAGCGAGGCGTCGGGCTTGACGATTACTCCATCCGGACGAATAGCCATTGACAAGTTATTCGTATTAACTGCGCCAAGTGCGTCACCGACACCGACCGGTCCGGCCGACAGTGTTCCCAGCAGGAGATTGCGCGCCTCGCTGCTGAAATAAACATCGCTCCACGGCCAGGCCCCCACGGCATTGGCCAGCCGCGAGCAATAAAGAAAGCTGTTCCACTTGCTAATTTCAAACCGGTCAATGGAAACGCGCAACGTCAGCAGATTGCTATAGAGCGAGCTTTGCAGATAATGCCGGGGAAGTTCCATGCAATATTGCAAGTTGATCCCATTGGTGGCAGCGGCGGCAGCCATGTCATTCATGAACGTCGGCGGGTCGTTCAAATTCATGGCGGGAAGCGCCATCACATCCAACCAATCATGCTCGAATGTCATCACGCCACTGGCTTTGAGATAAGCCATTATGTTGGTCCAATACCGGTTATCTACGATTACGTTCTGCGACATGGCATATTGCGAACGATAGGGGCTGGCGCCATCAATCCACCGGCAGTGGGTAAAAAGCGGCAGTCCGAGCTGTTGTTGAAACGTGGTCAGACCATTCGGAAACAAGGTCGGGTCGGGCAGATATAAGTCAACGCCGCCCCGGTTATTGGTGGCATCGCCTTGCCAGGTATCCGCCACACCTTTTGGATACCACCAACTGTCAAGCTGCAGATAACCCAGCGGGAATCCATTGGTTGCAAACATATCCCGGACGGCCAGCAAGGTTCCGGTGTAGCCCAACCCCGCCGAATAATTATAGTAGTAGGTAGCACCATTGTCTGTCCAATAACCGAGTTTGTTGAGTTCCACGGCGCTGTCGTTCGCTGGCTGCACCTTGCCGGAGAGTCCGATCAGCGCATTCCCCCAGGTGGTGAAAGCCTGGTTGAGACCCGGCTGAATCGTCAGCAAGGTCCGGTGTGTTAAACTGGCCGGAAGTTGAGTGATGGCTGAATTGATCCCGCAGGAAATCGAGCCATCCCCGTTTTGCACATTATTGGCAATCATGAAATTTGCTGCCGGCGAAATGACAAAGGTATTCAGGTTGGTATCAAAGAAAAGCCAGGGGCTTTCACTACTCAATGTGCTGAATGTGGGCGGCGCAAACTCGCCGGAATAACCCAAGTGATATGGAGTGGCCGGATAGTTTGTGAGGTGCGGAAACGCGAGGTCGTTTACACTGGCCGTCAAGCCGGAATCAGTGAACAAAACCACCGGCTGATTAGTATAAAGCCGGATGCTGGCGGTATGCATCACACTGGCCGAGTAACCAAAACGCAATTCAGAATAGCCGCCGATCGCGTCAGCTCCGGTTACGGAGATCAGATTGAATGGCAACTGCCCAAGACTGCCGCTAAAAATCCAAGCGGGAACACTGGAGGCAATGGTATAGACGCCGCTGGTCGACATGCCGACCGTCAGGCC
>Ga0316217_10005779_pt1 | contig 12622 bp, 9 predicted proteins | sample 1anoAmetaG_FD_203633 | JGI IMG/M metagenome (GOLD analysis project Ga0316217, IMG submission 203633) | Freshwater microbial communities from Trout Bog Lake, Wisconsin, USA - 1anoA | ecosystem: Environmental > Aquatic > Freshwater > Lake > Hypolimnion/Profundal zone | place: USA: Wisconsin...
CTAATAGTCGGAAGGAGATGAGGAAGAATAAGTCTTAGATTAAAGCTCATAAGAGGAAGAACCTGAGGATGAGAATGAGAGAGACCTTTTATAATCTACGGATCCAATGGTCAGAAGAAGATATTGGTTGAAAAAAATTAAGAAAAGAGAAGATTCAGATGATTAAGATAAGAAGAATAAACTAGATTAAGCGGAAGAAAAGGTTGCTAAACCTGATGACAAAAAGAAAGAAGGTAAAAAGAAGGATACAAAGACAATTTAGCAGAAGAAAAAACCTACGGAAATAAAGTCCGTCAAAGACGCAGAAAATAGAATGAAAGATATTAGAAAGGGTTTTATGAAGCTTCAAACTCAAGAAGATAGAGAATAATACTTGTCAACTTTAAATAGGATTAGCTAAACAACAATATAATTTAAAGATTTCGAAAAACTTTCATTCTACCTACTTGATATCCCAATAAGAATCGATGTCTGTCGACAAATGAAGTTAACTCATTTCCCCAGAAACCAGTGGCTCAAGCTTTACGAAACTATTAACAAAATCTACTAAATTCTAAGAGAGTCTTAGGAAGAAGATCTTTTGGAAAATATTAGGTTGTTTGACGAAAATAACAACAAGAATGACTCAACCATCCCTGTCACATAAATTGGAGTTTATGTATCCTTGAAGACTTATCTTGTTTTGATTGAAAGCGAATTGAAAAAAGCATTAGTCTTCCTAGATAGCAACGAACTTGAATATTTTGAAAGGCTTCAAGATTTGATCTTAGTAGTTGACCTCATGTATAAAATTAGTAAAAAAATACAGATTACCGATGGCTACTAAAAAGAAGCTGCCTAACTAAGTTTCAAGGTTTTGTAGAATATCTATTTCATGGATGCTGGACTTATCGAAAGAATCAAAAGTGAGTTGAAGACGAACGTTTAGTTTTTATAGCTGGTGAACTAAACTTCTATTGAGTAATATGCTAATTCAGTTTTGAGAAACAGACCTGATGAAGAAATAAAGGCAAAAACTCTACTTTATCTTATCTATAACCACAGTATTAATGGCAGGGAAAAAGGAAAGTAATTGCTAGTTATTTCAACTCTTTCTTAGATAATTCTAACTCAGGACTATTATACACAATGCCTCTACAACAGAGTTCTAGTTCAAATCGGTCTTTTGGCTTTCAGGCAAGGCAATATATTCTAAGTTCAGCAATTTCTCTACGAGATGTGCAGCGTTGCAAAAATGAAGGAAAATACTAAAGATATTCTCAGATAATTCTTAGCACAAGGTTTTTCGAGAATGGTTGGAGATAAAGATCTCCCAAGGAACAAAGTACTTCCGATTTACTTGCATTTGAATGTTTAATTGATATAGTCTGTTGAGCTTATTGCTTCAATGCTATTAGAGATTCCTTATACTCTCACAGAAGGAGGCCGCATTACCTCAAAAACTCTCAAAAGATTCTATTATTAGTATGAGCGCAACGTAAAACATTTCCTATTTAGTACTTTATTGGAGAAAGCTTAAATAATAGAGATTTGATTTACTCAGCAAGTTTGTAATTGAAAGAAGGCAATTGGTAAAGATGCTTCAATTTGCTTTCCGATTTAAACATCTGGAACAATTTATCTGACTCCGCAATAGTAAAATCGAATCTTTTGCGTGCTGTTAAATAGCGTAAGACTCATGTTATGTAGAAGCTTTGAAATGCTACTTGATAGGTAATAGAAAATGTTTCAAGTCGATTGCCCTAAAAGGTCTCTCAGAGAAATACACTCTAGATGAAAAAGTTATAAGGAAACATGTGTGCAAACTTGTGAATGAAAAGATATTGCAAGGTTCAATTACTCGTGAAGGATATCTTATTTTTGTGCAGAAGAAGCAATCCGAAATGCAGAAGATATGTGAGTCGCTTTTTGAAAAGGTCAAATAAATGAGCAAAACCAACGAAATCTTGTTCAGTCAAAAAATAGGCACAGGTTAATAATCTGACTAATAAAAAGAGGATAAGATCATGTCGAGAAAGCTTAATTTGGCGATAAACGAAAAGCTAAAGGCCATCCTCAGCAAGAGAACTGAGAAATACTGATGATAGATGCTAAATAGATTATCAAGAACCTTATGGATTGGCTACCACAAAATTTATAATATTTGTGATAATATTGTTATGGGTTGTACGCCAACGAGTAGAAAACGCACAATCGTCCCAGTTGGCCAGGCGAATCCTGTAGGTATATCAGTGCGTCAAACCTCATAGCAAACTGCAAACATGGTCTCAGCCAAACACATAAAAGAATTGACATCATTAGAAGTTATCTTAGAAAAGCAGGTGAATAAGTAAAACAATACAACCCAGAAATCGGCAAAAAGCGTTCCGCAGTCAGAAAAAATATCTAAATCTGATTTGGCAATTGATGACATAATAATTAAGGAGTAGCGGCACGAATTCGTGCTATAGAAAATGGACTTTGCTAAGAGAGAGCATCTGCAGCCGAACTGATGAATAGACATCTTTGGTTGTTTGACTGTTTTCAATCAAATGACTTAATATTATCTTTCAGACTATCAAGGCTATTTATTTGCTTTTTGAGCGAGATCCACGAAATTGGTGTCTTTTTGGTTGGTAAAAGTGGCAGGACTGCAGATGTACAAATTGCTTTAGAGTCTATCTTATCTTTTCGAAAAACTTCTGTAGTCTTGCAGCAGCATGTAGTGGTTGAAGTAGCCGTGTTGTATGCTTTTTATGACCCCTTCCAGTTCTTTTATGTTAAATACTTTGAGCTTTCCTTCTCCCTCCTGCACATGCAAACTCAGTGTCTCTTTGAACAGTCTTTCTTCAATTTAGAGTGATTTCCCATTACCTCCTAAATCTCTATGTTGATTAAGCATGAGCTTAAGCGCCAATCCCACGACTATCCTTACTTTCAGTAGTTCTGGCTCGCTGCCTTCAATTTTTGTTATGCCTTTGACGCCAAACAACTTTTGTCCCTCAATCAAATAGAATATCAGTTATCTTATCACCAGCTAATGCAATTAGGGATGTGAAGAAAGGGCTGGATACAGCTCTTTAAGGTTGTCTGTGAGTTTTTGTGTGATGAATGAGGTTGGTTTGTCTAGTAAATCGATGATGAGCTGATTGGAAGCTGGCAAAAAAAGTCCAGTTTTGATGGTCTCTGCAGCATAGCGTTGCCTTTCAAGAGCCAGACGTGCCTCTTATTCTTCTTTCCGTTTCTGTTCCTCCAGCAGTCTCTGAGCTTACTCCTATTGTTCCTTTTTTGATTTAGGTGGCATAATATATATAACTTATAAATTGATTTATTATTGAAATCGGAATTCTTCGAGGTTGATAGGGTCAATGATAAATTTGACATATAAAAAGTGCCATGTGATTATTTAATTTATGTTTGTAATTGATAAACCTGTAGCTATAGATTTTTTGCACCTTTTTGGTTCGACTAAAAAACCTATGTATTTGTGATATTGCCAAGGAAAAAGTGGTAATAGAATACAGCGCTCCTGGGAATGTGAAGACCAAAAATATTTGGACTTAATTCCTTCATGAAATCAAAGATGAAGAAGTTCATTGGAAAGAGTCAATTTCCAAAATAGAAATAGAAAGAAAGAAAAAGGATTTCATTGTTTCTGCTATCACTTGTGCCTTTGACAAGTTGAGGAAAATGGAAAAGCAGCCAATGGACCCATGAATCAGCATGGAAAATCGAGTACCAATTCGGCCGTTCGAAATTGCTGAGAAAATGAAGGAGTTTTTGTAGCCTGAGCTCTATTCGTTTCTTATTTAGAATGAGCTAACGACAGAAAAGATTTAAGAAAAAATAATATTGATGGAAAGGGTCTATATAAAATAGCCATATAGAGCTTTATCGAAACAAAACTACGAAAAAGTAAAGCAGGAGCCAGAAGAGTGCAGCATTTGCCTAGAACTGATGCACATCTGCAGTAAGAAAGATCAGAGCAAAAAGTAAGTTTATCAGATTGCTTGCGGACATTTTTTACATTACAAATGTATAAGAAAAAGCTGCAAAAACTTCAAAAACGAATGTCCACTTTGCAAATATGATCTTAAATAATAATGAATTCACTCAATTTATCTCATATTTATCAACTAAGAAGCTTGTTCTCACTTGAATTAAAATTGTTATATTTATACTTCGTATTAGTTCTCTAATCTTGGCACTTCTAATTCTACCGAAGTGGGCAAACGCATGCCTTATCTCAAAGCTTCTAAGTCTATTAAGAAAACTGACATAAGTGTTAAGCCTAGGCTTTTGGATTCTTAATTCTTAACACTCCATAGATCATTTATGACTAATATGGCGTAGAAAATTATCATAATTGTGAGTAATTTCTGACAACAAAGCTTCGTAAATGAGGCATATAAATTGCGATAGAGATAGTTCTGCGTTGCACACAGGGGAAACTATTTTATTTGAAGCATACCCCTATAGACTCCGACTGAAATAAGGACAATCATCAAGAAATAGCTGGATCAACAAGATACTGAATCAAATCTAAATTTCTCAGTTTTAGATGGTAATGTTCTCTTCCTAAAGATACCAGTATAGTGATTGCCTGTTTATCGGGCTTGATAATCTAGTAAGTCGGCTAAAGATAGTTTGATGTATTTAGGCTGTGATATAGATCAAATTGGTTGATATATAGGTCAAGTTGATTGATTTCGTATTAATTCGTATTATTTTGGTATTGAATGCAGCAGCCTCTGGTAGTTGAGGTTTAGGATAAAAAGACCTGTGGGGAAGCGTTCTGTTTCGAATTTGTGCTGGTTCTAAAGGTGTTCTCTCTGGTAGCTCTAACCTACGGACTCATGATCCTCATGTTCTAGATCTGGTAACACTTCAACTATTTAGTCTGCAGATTTAAATGTGCCAGGGCACCTATGCGCAGAGCTACGAGGCTGGAGGAGGCATCATTCTTGCCCTCTTCATTGCTATGTGGATTTTTTGGGGAGGACTTTGGTGCTGGGGCGCTGGCAAGAGGGAGCAGCTACGAAGAGATATCGTAGAAACTCAGCTCGCTTTGATCCGAGCTCAGGAGAAAGCCGAAGAATAAAAGGACCTGGAAGAAGAACGCAGGATGATTCAGTAGAAGAGGAATCAAGCAGGAAGATGATGAGATACATCTATATTCTAGTAATCTTTATTTAGTCATGCTGATTAAAAGCCATCAGGACTAATAGCACAGGAGTTTGCCAATTATATGTCTTAGATTTTACGCTAAAAATATATTCAATATTGCAAAAACCTTTATCATTATAAAACTAGCATTTGATTAACAACTCTTCAGAATGTGCAGATGCCAAATATTTACGAAAGAAAGTTTAAAGTCACTTGAGTTGCTAAGGTTTCTGATAAACAACTAGTCAAATATTTGAAAACTCGCCTCTTTTGATTACTGAAATATTCAACTGAACTTTTTTTACTAATGGAAACATGCAAAGATTTCCATTTCTCTACCTTACAACTCGGACTGGAATTTAAATTAGCGCACAAGCTTTTTCCTTCCTGAATATTTGATCGTTATCATATAAGTATTGTAAATAGATTTGAACAAAAACCATATATTCAGAGATTTCTTAGTTTTGCTAAGATAGCTGAGGCTTTGAATGATTTAAGCGGCAGTTACTCAATACATAAAAAGAAATCCAACCAGCAAATCTCATCTTTTATGTCCAGCAGGGGCGATATTATGTTTTACATACCCTTAAACTCATCATTTGTCTAGACTTATTCTCATTAGCCATCTACTTCTAACACTTTTTAGAAGATAAAAATCAAATTCAAATTACTGGCAAGGAAATAACCCTCTAGACCTATGCATCCTAGTTTCTTTCTCTTTCAAGTATTAAAGCCCTTGGCTAATTAACTGTTGTATCATTTCTTTCAAACCATTGCTGCAAATAAATAGTAAGAGCATATCGCCTATATATTCAGGAATTCATCGGTTAGAAACCAACTTCTGCAGATTCTGTCTTTTTGAGTAGTGCATGAGATTATAATATGTCGATAATATACACAGTGATTGCGCGAGGAGACGTGCTGTTGGTGTAGTATACTCCATTCAGTGGCAACTTCGTGCTGACAGCACAGCAGATAATAAAGATGTGCTCTCCCAACCGCAAGTACGTCAAGTACTCTGCTAACAACTACATCTTTTATGTGCTTTACATCGACCAAATCTACATGGTCATGTGCGATGACAAGTACTCTTAAAGAATCGCTTTCAGCTACCTCGAAAAAATCAAAAAACTGTTTAATACTAGCTTTGCGGCTGAGAAGATCGAAAGGGCAGCCATGTATAGTTGTTCGGAGTTTTCGTCTGTTCTCAAAAACAACATGTAGCTCTACAACTCGCCTGACCAAGTTGATAATGTTGCCAGACTGTGTAAAGAGGCTTAGGAAGTCAATCAAATTGTCAACTAGGACCTGCAAAAACTGATAGAAAGAGGCGAGAAGATTGAAGTGTTGGTGAAGAAGACATAGACTATGTCTGCCCTTTCGCTTGATATGAAGAGCACAGCCAAAGCAGTCAAGCATGAGATGATTTGCCGCAACTGGAAATGGAGAATCCTCTTTATAGTTGTGGGAATTCTAGTCATCTATATTATATTCGTCATCATCTGTGGCAATTTCGGACTCAAAAACTGCTTTTGATTCTTCAATTCATCACACCCAACTCATCATTATCATCTCAAATTTAAGTAAATCTCATAGTTAGCTTATTAAAATCAGTACATATCACTCTACTGATAGAAAGATAAGAGCTTTGATGGGGTTTCGCCCATATTTTTCCAATTTCGACTGCTTAGTTTCGCAGTTAGCGCACTGCGGCCTCCCGTTCGCTCGTTCACTGAGACATTCCTGCTGTTTGAGAGCCTCTTCTACTGTGAGGTGACGACTTCTTTGCGGCTGAAGTTAGTCGGCACCGAATCCACTCCTCGCTCATTCATATAGTATTGGTTGATCTCCACTGAGTTCCAATAGTTGAAGTTGTTTTTGGAGCCACCTGCATTGAATCCCAGCACACTTCCGTTCGCTGTGTTGGGAATATTGTAGTTTAGTTGTTCTGTAGCAGCGTGATGATGCATTTGGCTTCTGGGGTTGGTAGATAAATGTCTTTTTCTGGTGAGAGCAGCTGACGTCCTTATGGCTGCTTGACTATTCGTGTTGGGATTTTCTTCAGCTGGTCCTTGTAGCTTTTATTTGAGATATTAATTCTATTTGGCAAGTTAGAAAATTTCTAAGTCTTTTTCGTCGTTGCGTTGGTTGGAGTGTTACAGTTTTTATCTTAGTTCTTTGTTGCTTTTAAGTAGCTATCTGACCATATTGATGCTCTATACAAGTCTCTAGGAGAACTGGTCTTTTTCTGGCACCAAAGATGGTGTTTTGTCACTATAGCCACGTTTGATTGAGCTATTGGCCAAAGGAAAAAACTGCTAGCTGTAAATATCTTATTGCTGTTTATGCTGCATTGACGAAAGCAATTAGATATGTTGGTTGGCTTTCCCCAGCTCTTAACTGAGACCTTTTACTTGTCTACGAAGCTAAGCGATCACTTTGTTTCTTGGATCGTCGTTGATAGTTGGCTGGTTTGTTATGTATGAAGCTTTAGTGGCATAGGCTAAAGTTGAGAGATTCTCATCCAGAAAAGGATCATTAGGGCAAATGCAGGCAATCATTAAACAATAGCTATTTCCTCCGATCGATTGCTTGAGAATTGAGGTAAGCTTTGAATCTCTGTAAGGTACATAAGCTTTGTCATTTTTAGCTTTGTTTCGTGAGGAATCAGCAAGTATACTAATTACTTGTCGCAAGGTAAACAAAGACTTATTAATGTCTATACTCTACTTCGCTTGCTTTCCTTAAGTGCCAGTCAATCCGATCCTTTCAGATCCTGCCAAATCTACCAGTTATAATTTGCTACTCAGGACATTCTAGGAGCCTAGCTTGTCGTAACTCTATATTCTTATAGTTAAAATTGAGTGGCTTCTCGAACTTTGCACATTGAGCTTATGAGAAGCGCTAATCCTGTTTTTGAGACCAGTAGAAAAGTAAGTTTTCAGCTCTTCCTTATTATGGCACTCAAAGATGTAAAGGTTCTAAACACTGAACTGCTAATCTTTGTTCCATCTCAAGCGTAAGCCAGCTCCCCCTCTTTCTGCGAGGCCTGCAGGGTTGAGCAAATCATAGATACGTTCGTTATAAATTTGTAGGAACGATAGTGAAATTGCGAAGTTGCGTTCTTTATGAATGGCTATAAGTTCAAAGAGCCTCTGGAATATCCTGGGAATAAGTCCAGAGTGTGCGTTTTCCTATTACTATTCTTATCCCTGCATGGTGTAGGTTTTGCCGGAGCCTGTCTGTCCGTAGGCAAATATGGTCGAGTGATAGCCTTTCAAGGATTTCTCAATGAGGTGGTCAATGTTGGATTGCTAGTAAAGCTACTGCTGGGTGACTGACTGGTCGAACACATAATCAAAATTAAAGTTTTTATGGTTGTTGCCGTCATAAACTTCGACTTCTTTGCGTGATTGGCTTATTTTGATGTTTGAGTTAACATATCCATTCTTAATTTACGATTTTAAGAAAGGGCGGATACGAATCGCAGCTTTGATTTTGCTTGCCATAATAAATTTATTATTGAGTTATTATTCACTCTGAATCAAATATTGATATTTTTGTTGCCATACTTAAACTGATTCCACTTTACTCCCCTTCTTTTGTTTGTGGTATTACAATATCATTTTACAGACCATGATTAACTCTCCTCTCAAAGCAATTCTAAACTCAACCTTGGAGCTACAGAACAAACGATGAATATATGGGATAAATATTATGGTTTCGTAATAGTAGTGATAATAATTTTAATGAGCGTTTACAGCGGGTTTGCGACTCGGCAGCAGGAGCAAAAGTATAACAATCTAGTTTAAACTCTGATCATCGCTCTCAAGAAGAGGATCATCAAATTCTATGCCGGATAGCCCTGCGATGAGGGCAAGTTCAAGATGCTCCTCAAGAAGGTATACAAGAAGATGTTTTTTCTGTAGAAAGGCAAGTTCATGCCTCCCAAGTTTACTTCCTGCTTCACTGATCTTATTGAGTCTCTCGCCATCGAAATAAACTACGACACGATGTCATAATGTTCCAGCATGATGAGCCAAACCTTTTCTCTGAGAAAGGATTCACTTGATCTGGATGCAGACCAACTAAGAAGCAACGCTCTTCTCAATAATAAAAGAAATCTGCTTTAGGTCAAGGCCAACAAAATATTCAATTCTACGCTCTCGCTTAATAAGGAAGACTTCAGCTTCAAAATCGATAATTAGTAATAGTCGAAACCAATGCTTGTCCCCCGCAGCACCAGTTTGTAGCCTCATGAAGAGCAGCTCAAACGTCTGAAATCAAACAAGTTTAAGCTGAATTAGCTAAAAAATCTAAAATAGCTCAGGGGAACCATGAATATGCCAAAGGTTTAACAGTTTTTGCCCAAAAAGGAAGAAATCCAGCCTTCTACGTTTAATCCAAGGAAAAATACTTTTTTGGAGCAGCCACACCGGCCTGGGAATGAATCACCAACTCACCCAGCTCCCAAAGTAGTGTTTAGGCGTCAGAAGTATTCCAGGGCTGATGTGAAGGCAGAGGACATTTGAGGCTTGTTTCAAACTAAATGATAGGTGTTAAGGGTTTATTTAATTAAAAATATCAAAATTTCATTTTGGTAGTTATTAGATTTTAAGGGTTGCTGGGCTTTGTACTTTTAATGCGAAAAGTCTCTTGTTTTTTCATCAGCCTAAATATGCTAGAGATTCTCTCAGTCCTCGGATGCAATTATTGAGCGGTGTCTCTACTTAAGGCGCCCAGCTCCAGTTCGAAGCACTTTGGAGGAGTTTATTTTTTGTTACGCTGTTCGTATAGTAGATTTAATGATTAATAGCGACTCAAATAAGGGTCTTCTTTCAGCTTTTTCAGGAATTTTTATCTAGATTTTTGCAGATTCTGGCTCAGAACCTTGGCGTTGAACTTTACCACAATAGGGCTGAGTTCTAGCCTCTGGTTCTTATTGCTTTTGGGAGAAAGCAGTGAAGACTGATATCTCTTGCTGGTGCTAAAGAAAGTGAATCTTTTGGCATCGCTTTCAATTTTGTTTTCGGCGAGGGGAGGGAGAGGCTACAGTTCAGGGTGGTGCTCGTATTGGTTGGCCCAATCTGATATTTCCCGGTAGTCGTGATGTTTTTTGACAAGATGTTTGTGGAGGTAGTATTGTTCGTAGTGGTAGTTGGCAGTCTGGGCTTATTCAAGTTCGATGTTGCATAGCCTGTTCTTGATTTTCTACTCATGGATAAATTTATGAGTTTTATTCTCACTCATACAATCAATTGCAATATTACAACAAACACAGCAACTTCACCTGACCTCCATCAACCCCTCAACCTCGATCTTGTTCCCTTCATCTAACCAGAACCTATCTGCTGGGATATTGCTTTGTTTTTGAGTTGTTGGGCAATTCACAAGAAATGGCTTCTTCGAATAATTTTTATTACCTGGGTTTTCGGGAGGATGGCAGTAGAGTTGACTTTATTATTGAGACACTACAGAGTTGCGATAATGGATGATCCAGAGTATTTTGAAATTAATTATTATAATAAACGACTATGGCATACTACCAGCAGCATATGTTCTCTATCAAGTCAAGAACAACCCTTGCCAATATCTTAGCGTAGATCATCCTCATCAATGAGACCAACTAGTCTTTTCGTTAGGCTATAGCCAATTCACCGTATTTCGACTCAATAGCTCTGTTTAGGTTCCTGGACAAATAGTAAAAGGGTTATTTTTCAGAAAAAGATCTGCAGCAAATAATTGGTACTACTCATCGCAAGTTGCTGACCTATGCTTTCAGCTGGATTGACACTCTCAAAACTGGATAGGTCAGCAGACTATAATTCGCTGCGTTTTTGCTGCCTAGAGATAACTTGGAACTGAGGTAGCTCATGGCTTAACGAGTATAGCACCCTGAAATTCATCAATCTAGCCAATAGAACGTTTTTGAGCAGTTTAGTATATTTCGGGAAATGATTTTGTAGATTATCCGCAGGTAGATGCGTATCATTGAGCTGAGGAGAAAGTTGTTGAGTCAACCCGAATATTCTGTAAAGGGAGCATTACTAGCGATAGATGATAACCGCCACGACTGGGTATGTGTTTAGGATCTCTTTAAATTTCTCAAAAACTATGGTTACTAGATGACTCTAAGACAGGTCTAAAAGCTCGTTGAGACAATAAATACAGCATTGGACGGGAAGGTGAGTGAGTAGCAGTTGAAGTGGGTTATTGAAGGGTTGGAGAGCACTGACCGTGAGTATTTGGATAAGATTAAGCAAGTTAACAAGAGAAAGATCTCTAAAAAGCCAATATCCTTTGAAAAAGGGTTCTAGAAGTATAGGAGCAAGTCGAAGGCAAAAAGATAGGCGTAGAAGAGATACGAAGAATAGAAATACTAAAGTTTAGTGCACCGATTGCAGTAGGTCCAAAAGCAAGAGACTAAAATAGATCAAAATCTGCTCTTAAAAGAAAAGATTAATATGTAAACAATACAGGACCATTTGCAAAAATAAAAGCTAAATCTACAAGCCAAAAGAAAGCTATAAGAATAGTAAAGATAGAAATAGAGACTTATTCGATAAGTCAAATACTCTATGAACAGATAAATTGATTCCTTCCTGCAATAGACTGCCTCGCTTGAGGCTCAGTCCGAATAACTCGCTCGATTACAAAACAGGGCTGCTATTCAACAAGATTTATCCAATATCAAGCAAACCATCATGTAGCCTTAGATTCCTACTGCTTTTACACTGAAAACTAGGCCTAATAGGCTGCCTTCGTTTGGTCTCATACAAGAGGATAGCTTTTAGTTTTCCAATAGATATGATCTACTTCCATTTGAGTCTCGAAATACGAGAATGGGAGTCAATTTTGACTTTTCTACCGCTATTGAGCCAAATGTGACCAGCGATTCAATAAAGCGACACCTATAAAGTAGTGATCTATACCTTTAAACCGCGAGAGAGATCAAGTAGAAAATAAAAAGATAGAGATAAGTTGAAAGAGACATTCGAAACCAATTTTTCAATGGGCAAATATTAAGCAGATATAAATCTTAGCTACACAGCAAAGAGAATATTAGCAAGCCTAACAAGGAAGCTACCGAAAAGAAGCCGGGACTTATTAGAGGGAGGGAAGAACGAATGGACTTGGGCTTACAAAGTGCATACAAAATGACCTCTATAGCAAAGAATAGGCCTACCTAATAGAAGAAATACTACTAGAGTCCATAACATCAATTCGTAAAGGGAAGCATTCTAGACAAGTATAACCTGTCAACTGCGAACAAGCTGGATCACTGAAAAGATACTTAAAAAATATTGTAGAAAATCTTAATATTGCGATATTAAAGTGGTCAACTGGGATTGTAGTATGACTCGATGTTGTGGGCCAGTTCCTGCAAATTCATGAACTTCTCTTCCTTCGAGTGCTTCAGCTACAACTGGCTGACGTACTAGCTGACGTTCAGGTCCAAGGAATTCTCCACAAAGGC
>Ga0316217_10005781_pt1 | contig 12620 bp, 11 predicted proteins | sample 1anoAmetaG_FD_203633 | JGI IMG/M metagenome (GOLD analysis project Ga0316217, IMG submission 203633) | Freshwater microbial communities from Trout Bog Lake, Wisconsin, USA - 1anoA | ecosystem: Environmental > Aquatic > Freshwater > Lake > Hypolimnion/Profundal zone | place: USA: Wisconsin...
GCGGCACAGAAAGGCAGCAAGTTGCCGCCGGGTTTGACATTGAGCGCGACCACCGGTGCCATCACCGGCAAGCCAACGAAAGCCGGCACGTTCAACATCACAGTGAAAGTCACCGACGCCAACAAGCAGACCGCCAGTCAGGTGTTGCGCCTGATCATCACGGCCGGTCCGTAACAACAACTTGCTTGGCGGGCGCTGGCGTCCGCCGGCCTGTAATTTTATCGCTAAATTGAATTTTGTGATAGAATTTTGCAAACGATGAACAGCTTGCCCGATCTGACAACGCGCGCGGCGCACGGGTGCGCGCTGACCCCGGCCGAAGTCGGCGCGGCGGTGGCCGCCTTGCTCGCGCCGGAAATTGCCGATGACGCCAAGGCGACATTTCTGACCGCGCTAGCCGGCAAAGGTGAGACGGCCGAGGAAATCGCCGCGTTCGCCGGCGAGCTGCGGTCACGCGCCGTGGATCCCGGCTTACCGGCCGGCAAGCTGCTCGACATCGTCGGCACCGGCGCCGACGGCACGAACACGTTCAACATTTCGTCATGCACAATGTTTGTCGCGGCGGCCGCCGGCATCCCTGTCGCCAAACACGGCAACCGGGCCGTCACCAGCAAATGCGGCAGCGCCGACGTGCTGGCGGCGCTTGGGGCCAAAATTGAATTAGCGCCCGCCGCCGCGCAGCGGTGCCTGGCCGAAACCGGGATCACCTTTCTGTTCGCACCGTTCTATCACCCGGCCTTCAAAGCCATCGCGCCGGTTCGCAAACAGCTCGCCGCACGCCGGCAACGGACTGTTTTCAACATCCTCGGCCCGCTCGTGAATCCGGCCCGGCCGACACACCAGCTCGTCGGGGTCTATGACCGGTCCCTGGTGCCAAAGTTTGCCGCAGTGCTCCGGTTGCTCGGCTTGAAACACGCGCTGGTCGTCCATGGCGCCGGGCTCGACGAGCTGTCGACGCGCGGCGTCAACACCGTCGCCGAGTTGTGGCACGGGAAGATTGAACTGACGGAGCGCGATTTTCGCGTGCCGGCCACGCTCTGGCGGGTCTTGCCGGTGAAACCGGAAGAACTGGCCGGTGGCGATCCAGCGACCAATGCCGGGATTGTCCGCGATATCTTAGCCGGTAAAGATCGCGGTGCGCGGCGCGACATTGTGTTGTTGAACGCGGCTGCGGCATTGGTCGTTGCCGAAGTTGCCGACACGTTCGACCAGGGCTGGCAGCGGGCGACGGAGTTGATTGAGACTGGGGCGGCGCTGGACAAGTTGAACCGTTTTATCGAAGCCTCAAACCATGCGTAGATTGAAACCAGTGCCGAACTACATTTTCGGGATTGAGTACTACCGGCCACCGAATCCCCCGCGGGAGAACTGGGCGGCGGACCTGCGGCAGATCGCCGCGTTTGGGTTTACCACCATTCGCTGCTGGCTGTATTGGCGGACAACCGAGCGGGCCGCTGGCAGCTGGGATTTTTCAGACTATGACCAGCTCTTTGAGCTGGCCGCGCAACACAACCTGCGCGTGCTGGTGACGTTGATCGCGGAAGCGCCGCCCGCGTGGGCCTTGCAAAAATACCCCAACTCGATTCTCGTGCGCCCGGACGGCACGCGCGAACCGATTCAGGAAAATTGTGGCATGGTTACCGTCGGCGGCTACCCGGGGTTCTGCTTGGACGAGCCGCGAGCGAAACAACTGGCGGCCCGCTTCATCACCACCGCGGCCCAGCGTTACGGCGCGCATCCGGCGCTGGCGGGCTTCGCATTGCAAAATGAAGTGATGCCGTTTTACGGGATGGGGCAGAATTCGACGCCGGTAAACCATCCATGCCAGCGCCCGCTATTTCAGGAGTTCCTGCGCCGCCGGTACGGCACGATCGCGCACTACAATGCGATCCATCAGACCGCACTCGGCCGCTTTGCCGACGCGTTGATGCGCGCGGCAGCCTTGCCGGTCGATGGCATGGACCGGGTTCAGTTTTGCGCCGAGCGTGTGATTGCGCAGTTGCAGTGGCGGCGCGATTTGGTGAAGGCCGCCGCGCCAAACGCCCCGACGTTTTGCCACGCGGCGGGCGGCAAGACATCCGTGCTGAGTACGCCGTGGGTGCAAGAGGAAGTCGCCGGACTCGTGGATGGCTGGGGCACGAGTAATTATGAGAACGATTACTGGTCGCACCTGCTCGTCGCGACCGTCACGCGCTCCGCCGCGCAGGGCAAACCGTGGGGCATCGTCGAAATGACGGGCGGCTCGATGTGGCGGCATTTCCCGACCAGCATGCGTTCGCCGGAAGAACTCGTGAGCTTGCCGCTGACATTCATCGCGCTCGGCGCAACCACGAACCTGTTCTGGCAGTATCGGCCCGAGCGCATCGGCAGCGAGTCGCCGAATTTTGGCCTCGTGCTGGAGAATGGCCGGTTGCCGAAACGCGGCCAAGCGGTGGTGCGCTTGGCGCAAGCGCTCCGGCAACACCAGGCACTGTTCACCCAGCTGCAGTGGCCGCAGCCGAAAATCGCCATTGTCGTGGATTGGCATGGGTACGCCTACGAGGAGGGCAACGGCGCGACCGGCGACTCCGCCGCGCGCGTCGAGGAACTCACCGGCATCAATGGCGCGCTCGCGGTGGCGGGGTTCGAGGTGTGTACGCTGTCGTCCGCCCACTGGGAGAAACACGGCGCGCCCGCGGGCGTGAAGTTGCTGATGTTCCCCGGCAACGTCATCCTGACCGCCGCGATGCTGGACCGGCTCGATGCGGACCTGGCCAAGGGGATCTCCGTGCTGGCGGGGCCGATGTTTGGCCATTACACCGGCGATGGCTGGCTGCGAACGCAGGCGCAATTCGAACGCATCCAGCGCATCTTCGGTGCCGCCCGCTGCGATTTTACGGTCGCCGATGCGCCGCAATTCGCACTCGCGACGAACAAGCGGATCACCGTCACCGGCTCGCAATTCTGGGAGGAATATGAGTTGGTGGGCGCCAAACCGTGGCTGCGTAATGGCCCGGCAGTCTGCGGCACGCGCTACCGGGTGGGTGGTGCGGTTCGTTTCCGCGTCGGCAGCTGGCTGGGTCGCAAATTTTTCGGTGGGACCGGCGCGGCGGTGGCCGGCGGTGTTGTGAAGACGCTGACCGGTGCCAAATCCGGCAACCCATTGCTCCCTGCCCTGCTGACTGGCATGGCCCGGGATGCCGGGATCAAACCCGAGCACCCGGTGCAACCGCCCTTCGTCGTTCGCATTGGGCAGTCAGGCAAGCAGCGCGTTGCCTTTATTCGGAACCCAACCGGCCAGTCGCAGACATTCCGATGCGGCGCTCAGCTGCGTGTTTTAGCTGCCATCGATGGTGGACCGGAGGTTGCCAGGAAGACAACCGCAGTGCGGTTCGCCCCGCAGGAAACGCGCGTTTTTGTGGTGTCAGGCTAGTGCTAAAAACGCGAATTACCAACCAACAAGGAAATTGCCATGAAACCCAGCCGCATGTTTAGCGTTTTAATTCTCACGCTCGGCCTGACCTGGCCGGCCTGGGCGCAGCCGACCGATGCGCCGGCCGCCGGCACCGCACTGGCTGTCGCGGTTGGCGTCCCGGTCCTGATTCCGCAACTGGGTGACGCGCCCACCGCGCCGAGTCCTGAGCAGGTCGAGCGCCTGCGCGTGGCGGTCCCGGCGGTGCTGAATAATGGGGCGCCATTGAGCGTCAACATCACCAATCGCGAAGAAGTGCGGATTTTCTTCAACACCGTTTATGGCAATGGCGTGAATGCCGGGTCCGGTTGGACCGGCGATCAGGCAACCTGCGTGCCCGGCGCCACAACGGCCACGTTTCAAGATCAGGTGACCGAGCGGATCAATTTTTTCCGGGCCATGGCCGGCATTCCAGCCGGGATTGGGTTGAACAGCGCCTGGAGCAGCCAGGATCAACCGGCCGCGCTGATGCTGAGCGCGAATAATACGTTGAGCCATTACCCGCCGCCCTCGTGGGCGTGTTACACCGCGGCCGGCGCGAATGCGGCCAGCAACTCGAACATCAGCCTCGGCAGCGCCGGGCCGGACGCGATCACAGATTACATTGATGATTATGGTGCGAACAACTCCGAAGTCGGGCACCGGCGCTGGCTGCTCTACCCGCAAACCCAGACGATGGGCACCGGCGATGTCGCGGCCAACGGGACGTTTAACAGTGCCAACGCCACTTGGGTCCTGGACGGGCACTATGGTGGCCCGCGGCCTGCCACCCGGCAGTCGTACGTGAGTTGGCCGCCGCCCGGCTATGTGCCGTATCCGCTGGTGTTTGCCCGCTGGTCGTTTGCGTTCCCGGGCGCCGACTTCACGAGCGCCACTGTGACCATGAGCACGAATGGCGTGCCGATTCCGGTCACGCTCGAAACCATCCTCCCAAATTATGGCGACAACACGCTGGTGTGGCATCCGGCCAACCTGGACCCGACTCAGCCGTTTGCCTGGCCGGCGCCGGCTACTGACATGGTGTATAGCGTGACCGTTCAGAACGTAAGCCTCGCCGGGACACCGACGGATTTCCACTACACGGTGACAGTTTTTGACCCCGCTGTGCCCGGCCCGGACACGGTCTTGCCGGTCATCAGCGGGCCGAGTCAGCCGGCGGTCGGGACGCCGACCGGGTACAGCTTTGTGCCGGTGCCCATCGCCACCGGTTACCAATGGCGGCAAGGCCAACTCAGCGCCACGCCCGCGAGCGAAGGCGCGGAAAATGGGTTGGCCAATGTCAGCACCAGCATCTCGACCGGCTATAGCGTCATCGTGACCAGTCCCGTGGCGGCCGGGAGCCACGCGTTTCATCTGGCGATGCCGGTGCCAACCGATCAAATCCTGACGCTCAACCGGATTTTCTTGCCCAGCGCCACCGGCCAGTTGAATTTTCAGAGCCGGCTCGGCTGGGCCGGCTCGGGGCAAACCGCGCTGGTGGAGGTGTCGCTCGACGACGGCAACTCGTGGGACACCGTCGCCAGCCAAGCCGGCACGGATTCCAGCGGGGAAAGCAGTTTTAATCTCCGGTCGGTGTCGCTGACCAGTTACGCCGGCCGGTCGATCATGGTCCGGTTCCGGTATACCTATACGATGGGGGGCCAGTACTATCCGCAAACCACCAGCGGCATCGGTTGGTATTTGGATGACATCGCGGTTGCCAACACCGCGGAACTGACCGGCGCCGTTGTCAGCGCCGTCGCGGCCGGCACCACGTTTCTGTTTACGCCGCCGCAGGCGACCAATTATGCCTTGCAAGTGCAGGCGCAAGTCTACGCGACCTATTTCCTTGAATGGGGACCAGTGAAAACCGTGACCGGGGGCGGTAGTCCCACCGCGCCGACCGCGAGCTTCAGCGCCACCCCGACGAACGGCCCGGCCGCGCTCCCTGTCACCTTGACCGATAATTCCACCGGCGCAATCACCAACCGGTTTTGGGATTTCGGTGACGGCGGCACCACGAACACCACCGCGACCAGTTTGAGCCACACCTATTCCGTCGCCGGTGTCCGAACGGTTACGTTAATTGTCAGCGGCCCTGGCGGGGCGAGTACCAATCAACTCACCATCACAATCACCACTGTCACCCCCACGGTCGCGACACCCAGCTTTGCACCGGCTGGTGGCACGTTTACGAATTCGGTGTTGGTCACGCTCAGTTGCGCGACGACCGGGGCCGCCATCCGCTACACGACCGACGGCACTGATCCGACAGCCAGCGCGCCGGCGTACACCAAAGCCTTTGCGATCACCAGCACCGGCACAGTCAAAGCCCAGGCCTTCAAGGCTGGCGCCACAAGTGCCATCGCCAGTGCCGACTTCAGCATCGTCGTGGGCTTGCCGGCGGTTGCAACACCGACCATTACGCCGGCGGGCGGCGCGTACACGAACTTGGTCAAAGTCACCATCACTTGCACCACCGCTGGCGCGACGATCCGCTACACGACGACTGGCGCCGATCCGACCAGCAAGTCGCCGGCCTACGCCAAAACTGCCATCACCCTGACCAACGCGTGCACGCTCAAAGTCGCAGCCTTCAAGACGAAATTGGCCAACAGCGCCGTGGCAAGCGCGATATTCACGATCATTCCGCCACCGCCACTGACGATCACCACCACCAGTCTGCCGGACGGGAAGGTCAAAGTGAGCTACACCGCATCACTCGCCGCGACCGGTGGTGTGCCACCGTACAAGTGGGCGCTGGCGATTGGCAGCAAGTTGCCGGCGGGTTTGACATTGAACGCGACAACCGGCGGCATCGCCGGCAAGCCGACGAAGGCCAATGCAACACCGCCGAGTTTTACGGTGAAAGTCACCGACGCCAAGAAGCAGGTCGCCACCAAAACATTGGTGCTCCCTGTTGCGCCGCAATAACGCTGGCACCGGTGTTCCGCGGGTAAGCGGACGGGCGCCGGTTTGACTGCGCCGCACTGCGGTGCTGCATTGTGAGGCTTGACGTTTTGCGGGGCGCAGTTAAGTATAGGGGCGGTAGGAAATTTCCGGATGGCCAAAAAATACCAGATCCAAAAACAATACGCCGTCTGGGTGGCGGCGGCAGCGCTGGCACCGGTGGTGGTGGTGCTGGCGGTGGACGGGATTATCCGCGAGCCGAGCTGGAAGCTATTGATTGATTTTAGCGTTGGGTTGGTGGTGGCCGGCGCGTTTGTGGCAATGTCGTTTCTGGTCTCGCGGCCGGTCCGTTGGGCGTTGGAGGAATTGAACGAGTATGTGACCCGCCTGGCGCGCGGCGAGTCGCGCGGGGAGTTTTTTGAAAGCGACCTGGCGGAAACCGATCAGGTGGCGCATACGCTGGTGGATGTGACCCAGCGCGTCGTGGCGAGCCAGACGCGCCTGGTGGATGCGGAGCGGGAACTCCAGGTAGCGCAAAAAGATTTGGATGAGTATACTTACGCCATCAGCCATGATTTGAAAGAGCCGTTGCGCGGCATCGAAGGCTTCAGCAAATTATTGGTGGATCAATACCGGGTCAAGCTCGACGACAACGGCCGGTATTACCTCGACACGATCCGCAATTCGACGTTGCGCATGCAGCAATTGATCGGCGACCTGCTCAAATTCTCCAAGCTCGCGCATCAAAAACAGCCGCTGGCACCGGTCGGGCTCAATCTGATGTTGATGCACGTCCGCCTCAATCTCCAGTTCGCGCTGGACCAGAAAAACGCCCAGTTGCACGTCAACCACCTGCCGACGGTCATGTGCGACGCGACCGCGATGGCGGAAGTGTTCCACAACCTGATTTCCAACGCGGTCAAATACAACGATAAGCCCATGCCGGTCGTCGAAATCGGCTGCGATGAAAAGCCCAACGCCAAAACCCGGCAAGTCGAATACGAGTTCTACATCCACGACAACGGCCCCGGGATCAAACCCGAGTACTACGAAAAAATCTTCCAGATCTTCCAACGCCTCCACGCCGACGACACCGGCACCGGCCTCGGCTTGACCATCGCGCGGCGGATTGTCGAATGGCACGGCGGGCGCATCTGGCTGGAAAGCGAAGAAGGTAAGGGCACGACCTTTTTCTTCACCCTGCCCAAACGTGAAATCGGTTTGGCGGATCCCGCCAAAGCGCTTGCCCCGGCCGAACCAACCACTGCCACGCCATGAACCCGATCCCCCTGCTCATTGTCGAAGATAACCCGATCTACGCCGAGATCCTGCAACAACTCTTGCAGGTCCTCACCACCGAAATGCAGTTTGAAGTCCATTGGGTTGACACCGCCGAAAAAGCCCAGCTGGCCGTTAAGCAAAAACACTATGACCTCGTGCTGCTCGATTACCGGCTTCCGACCGCTGACGGGTTGACCGTGCTGGCCAGCCTGCGCAAACTCCCGGATGCCGAGCAACCCGCCGTCATCATGCTGACCGGCATGGGCCGCGAAGAAATCGCCGTCGAGGCCATGAAACGCGGCGCCAAGGATTACCTGTCCAAGGACGACCTCGACACCACCTCGCTCCTGCGGGCCATCACCAGCGCCCTCGAACGCCGCCGGCTCGAGACCGACCTCCGCCTGCAATCCGCCGCACTCCGCGAGCGCAACCAACAATTCCAAACCGACCTCCAACTGGCCCGCGAAGTTCAGGAAGCGTTCCTGCCCCAGACTTATCCGGTCTTCCCGGCCGGTGTCGCGGCGGACCAAAGCGTCCTCCAATTTTGCCACCGGTATCTGCCAACTGCCGTACTGGGCGGTGATTTCTTCGACGTCTTCCCGGTGGTGGGCGGCCAGGCCGGGTTGCTCATCAGCGATGTGATGGGCCACGGCGTCCGCGCCGCGCTGGTCACCGCCATCCTCCGCGCCCTCGCCGAGGAACACACGCCGATTGCCGCCGAACCCGGCTTGTTCCTCGCCCAAATCAACCGCCGCCTCACCACCATCCTGCAACAAACGCGGATGCCGATGTTTGCGACCGCCTGTTATCTCGTGGTCGACAGCCAAACCGGGCAGTTGCAGTTCGCGCAGGCCGGTCACCCGGCGCCGTTGCACATCCACCGGCCGGCCGGCCAGGTCGAATCACTGGCCAGCGCCAACCACAAACCCGCCCTTGGCGCGTTCGAAGACGCCGCTTTTCCCGTCGGTACCGCGACGCTCGCGGCCGGCGACACCCTCCTGCTGTACACCGACGGCCTCGTGGATGTGGCCGATGCGACCGGCCAGCTCTACGGCGAAGACCGGTTGCTCGCCGCGCTCCGCCAACATGCCAGTCTGCCGACCGCGCAACTGTTCGACACGATCCTGAAAGAAATCCGCGACTTCGCCGGGGCGCCGGAATTCAGCGACGACGTCTGCCTGCTGGGCATGGATGTGAAGCGCGTGGGCCAGTGAGACGCGCGCTGGTTCTCGGCTTGGCGTTGGCGCTCAGCCCCGCGCGCGGCGAGGTCGCCCAGTTACCGGGCTTGCGCGTGGAGTCCGAAGCGAAAATCGTTGAGGCGACCGGGCAGATCGCGCTCACCAACGGCATTCTCGAATTCATCGCCGTCGAAGCCGGCGGGCGCGACTACGAAAGCTTGCTGACCCTGACCTGCCGGCCGTCCGCATTGAAGTACGCGCTGTTGCTGCTGGGGCTCCGCGACGGCGCGACCAACGGCACCCCATTGCGGCTCGACGTCGAATGGGCAGTCGCCGGCCGGCCGCACCGCGTGCCGGTGGAAACGTTGCTGCTCGACCGCACCACCGGCCAGCTGCCGGCCCCGCTGCCGTTTATTTTTTCCGGCTCCGGTTTCGGGCCCGACCTGACGGGGAGCAATCAGGTTTTTCTGGCGGACATTGAGCAGGCACACGTGGCGTTGTGGTGGCAGCCGGCCGTGTTGATCAACGTGCGCGGTGACCGCGGCAACCCCTACCGGGGTGACGCCCAGGGGTTCGCGGTCAATGCCCAGCTCGTGCCGAAGGCCGGCACGCCGGTGAAACTGATTTTCCGGGCGCGCGAGTGACCGATGAGCCAGCGCTGGATTTTGGTGGACGGCTACAGTGTGCTGCATTTCTGGCCGCGCCTGCGCAAACTGGCCGGCCGGACGCTGGAAGTCCAGCGCGCCGCGTTGATCCGCGTGCTCCGGCAATACGGCGACGCCACGGATTGCCGGGTGACGGTGGTGTTCGACGGGTATGCGGCCAAGCACAAGCCCGACCAAGCCGAGCCGACGCCCGGCCTGGAAGTGCTTTTTTCCGACGCCGGTAAGACCGCCGATGATGTGATCGAGCGCTTGGTCGGCACCGCGGACCGCCCCGGGAACATCCGCGTGGTGACTTCCGACAACTTGGAACGCCGCACGGTCGAGACTCTGGGCGCGCAAAGCATTTCGACGGAGCTGTTCGAGGCGGAGGTGACGGCGGCGTTGGGGGCGTTGGACCGGCTGGTCCGCGAACACAGTCACGCGCGCCGCTTGAATTCCATCCGGTCACATTTTGAGCGCTGACCAACCCGACCGGAATCGCGGGTTGACAGGATTGGCGCTCTGGGGTTAAAGTGCTTGGCAGTATGGAGGACGCTTTGTCATGAAATTGCTCAGTAGAATTGCATTGGCGGTTGCGATTGTGGCGTGCTTAGGCGCGGGCTTTTTTGCGTTCGAGCTCAAAGGCATCCGGGATGGATTGCGCGATGATGTCGCCAAGTTGACCACGGAAAAAACCAAGTTGACCAAAGATTTGGCCGACACGCGGACCGACCTTGTCAACACCAAACAGGATCTGACCAAGACCCGGGACGACCTGACCAATACCAAAGGCGAACTCGAAGCCGCCAAGGTCACGCTGGCCACCAAAACGCTGGAAGCCGACAAACTCCAGGCCTCGCTCAACGCCAAAACTGCCGAGCTCACGCAGGTGAAAGCCGATCGCGACACCGTGCAGCAGGCCATTGATAATATCAAAAAGAGTTTGGCGGACGCCGGCATTACCGACATCAGCAACATTGCCAAGCTTGGCGACACGATCAAATCGCTCACGGAAGAAAGCGCGATCCTCGGCAAGGAACTGGCCGCCAGTCGCAAAGATTCCGTCGCGTGCAAAGATAAAGTCGTGCAATTGACCACTATGCCGACCAACCTGCGCGGCCACGTCGCGGCGGTGCAGGATAGCTGGGGGTTTGTCGTGCTTGATCTCGGCCGCGATCAGCGCGTCCAAACCAATGCCGACTTCATTGTTTCCCGTGACGACAAAATGGTCGCCAAAGTGCAAGTGCGCACCGTCGGTGACAATACCAGTGTGGCCGAAATTTTGCCGGGCTTTCCCAAAACCCAGCCGCACGTCGGCGACGCCGTCGTGCATAACTGAGGTGCCGGCATGAGGCCTTGGCTGCGGTTGTTGATTGTGGCAGCGGTGACCGGTCTTGGCCTCGGTTGTGCCACTTCGTCGACCGACGACAAGATCAGCACCATTCCGTGGAATCGTCCGCAATCTTGGGAAGGGGCCGGTGCGCTCGGCGGGATGCGTCCCCCTGGCGCGCCGTAGTACCCGCCCATGCCGGACCGGTTCGTCACTCAAACCATTCACGACAAAACGCTGGACGCGTCCCTGCGGCCCGGTTTGTTTGCCGATTTTGCCGGGCAGGCCAAGGTTAAGGAGCGCCTCGAACTGGCCGTCGCCGCCGCCCAACTCCGCCACGAATCGCTCGATCACATTCTCCTCAGCGGCCCGCCCGGCCTCGGCAAGACCACGCTCGCCCACATTCTGGCCAAGGCGATGGGCGGCAACATCATTGTCACGAGTGGCCCGGTCATTGAAAAAGCCGGCGACCTCGCCGGCCTTCTCACTAAACTCGAAGCCGGCGACCTGTTGTTCATTGACGAAATCCACCGGCTCCAAAAGACTGTTGAAGAATATCTCTACCCGGCGATGGAAGATTTCCGGCTGGACATCGTCATTGACCAGGGCCCGAACGCCCGGAGCGTCAAACTGCAATTGCCGCGTTTCACTCTCATCGGCGCGACCACGCGCAGCGGCCTACTCACTGCGCCGATGCGGTCCCGGTTTGGCCTGACCGAGCGGCTCGATTATTACTCCGCCTCCGAGCTGGCCGGCATCATCACCCGTGCCGCCGGGATTCTGAACGTGGGGATTGATGCGGGTGGCGCGCAGGAAATTGCCGGCCGATCCCGCGGGACGCCGCGCATCGCCAACAATCTCCTGAAACGCTGCCGGGACTTCGCCCAGGTCAAAGCCGGGAATGCGCCCATTGACGCCGGGATCGCCGACAAGGCGCTCGCAATGTTGGAAATTGACGAGCATGGCCTCGATGAAATGGACAAGCGCATTCTCGAAACGCTCGTTCTCAAATTCGCCGGCAAGCCCGTCGGCATCAATTCACTCGCCGTTGCCGTCGGCGAAGAGCCGGACACGCTCGAAGAAGTGTACGAGCCGTTTCTCATCATGCAAGGCTACCTCCAGCGCACGCCGCAAGGCCGCGTCCCGACCGAACTCGCCTTCAAAAAGCTTGGCGTCCAGCCCGGCCAGAAACCCGGCGAGTTGTTCTAGGACTGCGCCGCGCCGCGGCTGGCAAACCGCCGGTTGCACCCGCCGGAAAAGATTGCATTTGGGCGGAGTGAAACTTATCGTGACTCAGAACGGTGGTTTTATGAAAACGGTCGCCATTTATCCGGGAAGCTTTGATCCAATTACCAACGGCCATCTCGACGTGCTCCGGCGCGCGACGAGCATGTTCGATCAGGTGATTGTCGGGGTCGCGCCAAACGACGAGAAGCATCCGCTATTTACGACGCCGGAACGGGTTGCGCTCACGCGCGCGGCGGTCAAAGGCCTGCGGCGCGTGGCAGTCGACGAGTTTGACGGGTTGCTGGTGGAGTATGCCCGGCAGAAAAAGGCGCGGGTGATCGTGCGCGGGCTGCGGGCGGTGTCGGATTTTGAATACGAGTTTCAGATGGCGTTGATGAATCGCCGGCTGGCGCCACAGGTGGAGACAATATTCCTGATGACGAAAGACGAGTACATGTTCATTAGTTCCCGGATGGTCAAGCAAATCGCGCTGCTCGGCGGGAATGTGAGCGCTTTCGTTCCGGCGGTTGTCCAAACAGCATTAACAGCCAAGCTCGCCGCACGCTGACGTGCGGTGTGACAGAGGTTTAATGATAATCAATGTGAAGCGCATCCCGGTG
>Ga0316217_10005782_pt1 | contig 12617 bp, 9 predicted proteins | sample 1anoAmetaG_FD_203633 | JGI IMG/M metagenome (GOLD analysis project Ga0316217, IMG submission 203633) | Freshwater microbial communities from Trout Bog Lake, Wisconsin, USA - 1anoA | ecosystem: Environmental > Aquatic > Freshwater > Lake > Hypolimnion/Profundal zone | place: USA: Wisconsin...
CGAGGCCCGCCGGGCCTTCGTGGAGGAGCACGCCGGCGTGCCGCTGCACCACACCAGCCAGTACTCGTTCGATCCCAAAGTCACCCAGGGCAACATCGAGAACTTCACCGGGGTGGTCCAGGTCCCGCTCGGCTTCGCCGGACCGCTGCACATCAAGGGCGAGCACGCCCAGGGCGAGTTCCTGATCCCGCTGGCCACCACCGAGGGCACCCTGGTGGCCTCCTACAACCGCGGCATGAAGGCGCTCAACCTGTCCGGCGGGGTGACCTGCACCGTCCAGGACGACCACATGCAGCGGGCGCCTGTGTTCATCTTCGACAACGCCCGGGAGGCCCGGGCGTTCCGTTTCTGGGTCGACGAGCGCCTGGCGGACATCCGGCGCGCGGCCGAAGCCACCACCGGCAGCGGCAAGCTGTCGTACATCGATACCTACCTGGCCAGCAAGTTCGCCTTCCTCCGGTTCAACTTCCGGACCGGCGACGCGGCCGGCCAGAACATGGTCAGCCGCGCCACCTTCGCCGCCTGCGAATGGATCCTGGAGCACTACGGCGGGAAGGTCCGGCGCTTCTTCCTGGAATCCAACCTGGCCACCGACAAGAAACCTTCGCACATGAACCTGCTCCACTCCAGGGGCAAGCGGGTCACGGCCGAGTGCACCATCAGGCGTGAGGTGCTGCAGGAGGTCCTGCACGCGGAGCCGGAAAGCCTCGCCTGCCACTGGGGCGTGGCCAACGTCGGGTCCTTCCTCTCCGGCGCCAACAACAACGGGCTGCACAGCAGCAACGCCATCGCCGCCATGTTCATCGCCACCGGCCAGGATGTGGCGAACGTGGCCGAAGGCACCTCGGGGATCATCTACCTGGAGCTGACCCCGGAGCGGGATCTCTACGTCTCGATCACCATCCCTTCCCTCATCGTGGCCACCCACGGCGGGGGCACGGGCCTGCCCACCCAGCGGGAGTGCCTGCAGGTGCTGGGATGCCTCGGCGCGGGGAAGGTCCACAAGCTCGCGGAGATCGTCGCCGGGGTGGTGCTGGCGGGGGAGATCTCCCTCGCCGCGGCCATATCCTCCCTGGAGTGGGTGCCATCGCATGAAAAGCACGGGCGCAATCGCTGAACCGGATACCTGCGCGCAGGCCGCCCGGCTCCAGGACCTGGGCTTCGAACTCATGCCGGCCTGGAAACCCCAGGGGCTGGTCCGCCGGATCCTGGTCACCGTCCGCCATGGGCTCGGGCTGGCCTTCGGCGGGCTGGCCTCGGTGCTGGCCGACCGCCGGCGCGAAGGCGGGCCCAGGGGGGCGCGCTACCTGCTGCTCTGGGCCGCGGCGCTGCCCGGGCGGCTGTTCCTGGACCGGAGCCTGCGCTCGCAGCCGTTCCCGGTCCAGCTCCGGCGCCGGCTCGAGCGCCTGGGGCCCACCTACATCAAGCTCGGGCAGATCCTCAGCCTGCGGGAGGACCTGCTGCCCAGGGCGGTCACCGACGAGCTCAAGCATCTCCTCAACCACCTGCCCGTGGTCCCGCTGGGGGTGCTGCGGGGCATCATCGAACAGGATCTGCACAGGCCCATCGGCGAGATGTTCCTGGACATCGATCCGATCCCCATGGGCTCGGCCTCCATCGCCCAGGTCCACGCCGCCACCACCCTGGACGGCGGGCGGGTGCTGCTGAAGGTGGTCAAGCCCGGCATCCGCCAGATCCTGGAGCGGGACGCGAGGCTGCTGCGGATGCTGGGGTTCGCGGCCCAGGCGGTCATCCCCCGGTTCCGCCCGCGCCAGGTGGTGAACGAATTCTGCAGCTACACCCTGCGGGAGGTGGACCTGCGGCTGGAGGCGGAGAACGCCGAAATCTTCGCCGGGCATTTCGCCGATGCGCCCGAGGTGGTGTTCCCCCGCATCCACCGGCAGTACTCCGGGCGCAGCGTCCTGTGCATGGAGTTCTTCGACGGCCTGAGCCCGGATTCGCCCGCGGCCCTGGAACTGCCTGAGGAGCAGCGGCGGCACCTGACCGACCTGGGCGCCATGGCCATCATCCGCATGCTCTACCGGGACGGGTTCTTCCACGCGGACCTGCATCCGGGGAACCTCATCATCCTGCCGGGCCCCCGGATCGGCTTCATCGACCTGGGGATGGTCGGGCGGCTGGACGAGGATCTGCGCCGGTCCCTGATGTACTACTATTTCGCCCTGGTGATGGGGGACGCCGAGAACGCCGCCCGCTACCTCGCCGCCATCGCCATCCCGGGGCGTGGGGCCGATCCGGAGGGCTTCCGCCGGGCCGCGGCGGATATCGCCAACCGCTGGAAGCGCGCGTCCACCTTCACCGAGTTCTCGCTCGGCCAGCTCATCCTCCAGTCCCTGGCCCGGGGCGCCCAGCACGGCATGTACTTCCCGGTGGAGCTGGTGCTGATGGTCAAGGCCCTGGTCACCTACGAGGGGGTCGGCCATGTGCTGCTGCCCGGTTTCAATGTGGCGGAGGTGAGCCGGAAGCACATCCGGGCCCTGTTCATCGAGCAGTTCAGCCCGGTGCGGATCATCGGCGAGGGCCTGCAGGGAATCCCCGAACTGGTGGACGCCCTGGTCAAGATCCCGCTGCTGATCACCGATGGCCTGCGGGTGCTGGAGCGCTACACCCGCCAGCCCAAGGCCCCGCCCATGGCCGGCCTGGGTCCGCTGCTCGCCGCCGGGGCCTGCCTGGCGGCGGGCGCCGCGGCCGCCGGCTTGCGTTCTCCGTGGCCGGTGTGGGCCGGCCTGTTCCTCTTCTCGTTCATCCTCGCGTTGCGCAGGAAGTGACCCATGATGCGTGAGCCGATCGCTGCCGCGGACGCCATCTGGCTTCAGGATTCGGCCAGCAACCCGATGGTCATCAACGCGGTCATCATCACCGACCGGCTGGACGCCGCCACGCTGAGGCGGGCGTTCCAGCGCCGGCTGTTCGATGGCCCGGATGACGGACGGTTCGACCGGCTCCGCTGCCGGATCGGCGGCAGCGGCCAGCACCGCTACTGGGAGCATGATCCGGCCTTCGACCTGGAGCGGCACATCGTCGTCCCCCGGACGAAGCGCCTGCGCGGGCCCAGGGCGGTCCAGGCGTATGTGGGCAGGGAGGTCAGCCGGAAGCTGGACTGGGACCACCCCCTGTGGCAGGTCCAGGTCATCGACCGCGCCGAGGAGGATGAGACCCTCCTCCTGTTCCGCATCCACCACAGCATCGGCGACGGCTACGCGCTCCTGGGCCTGCTGGCCTCCTTGGTGGACCAGCCGCCGGGCCGGAAGGGCGGCCCGGTCCCGCCCACCCCATGCGAACGCCTTCTGGGCCGCATGCTCAAGGCCGCGGCGGTGCCTCTGCGCGCGCCGGGGATCCTCCTGCGCCGGCTGACCTGGATCCCGGACCACAGCCCCATGCACGGGCCGGCGCTGTCCGGGACCAAGCGGGTGGCCTGGACCCGGCCCCTGGACCTGAAGGTGGTGAAGCAGGCCAACCGCCACCTGGGCGCCACGGTCAACGATGTGCTGATGGCGGCCGTCTCCGGCGCCTTCTCGCACTACCTGGAAGCCCAGGGGGACGGGGTCCCGTCCCGGTTCCTGGTCTCCATGCCGGTCAATGTCCGGGACCTGGGCAAGCCCCTGGGCTGCGGCAACCAGTTCGCCCCGGTGCCCCTGGAACTGCCCGCGGGCCGCCCGGCCCAGGCCGAACGGATCCTGGCCGTGAAGGCGCGGATGGACGCGCTGAAATGTTCGGCCGCGCCCCTGGTCATCTACAACCTGCAGCGGGCCCTGCTCACCTTCCTGCCGCAGTTCGCGAGCCGGCGGGTCATCGATTTCCTCGCCAACAAGTGCACGGCCGTGGTCACCAACATCAAGGGCCCGGTCCGGGACCTGGCCCTGGAGGGGCGCCGGGTGCGGTCGATGATCTTCTGGGTGCCCCAGCGGGCCAGGATCGGGGTGGGCATCTCCATCCTGAGCTTTTCGGGCAAGGTGCAGGTGGGGGTGATCGCCGACGAGGCGCTGGTGCCCGACCCCGCCGCCCTGGTCCAGGCGTTCGAGCGCGAGTTCGAGGCCCTGAAGCTGGTCGGAGCTACCTGAGGCCGGCTTCCAGCGCCTTGAGCGCCTCGTCCAGCCGCGCGGCCACGCCGGGGTCCGCCCCCGCCGTCTTCAGGCAGTCCCACACGCTGCGGGAGGGGTCGGCCAGGAGGCCGGCGCGAAGTTCCATGCCGTACTTGGCGAACACCGGCCCCAGGGTCTCCCTGCGTCTCCAGAGGTCCATGCGGGTCTGCTCGTAGCCGATCTCGCACACCTGCCGGCTGGAGTGGAACCGGAACAGGTTGGTGAAGAGCCGGTGCTCGGTGGGGTCCGGTTCGAACATCACCAGGTCCGCCCCGGGGTACAGCTGGGCGGAACGCTCCATCCCCAGGACCACCCGGGAGTGGATGAGGATCCTGAAGCTCTGGGAGAGGACGGCGGGAAGGCCGCCGCGGTGGACCGCCCTCGGTCCCAGCGCCTCGCGGGCGTCCGCGGAACCGGTGTTCATGGGCACCAGCGGGTTCACGCAGAGCAGCAGGTCGGCGCCCTGGGCGAGGGCGACCGTGGAGTGCAGGGTCTTGAGCAGGACGCCGTCCACGCATGGCCGCCCTTCGATGTCCACGGCCTGGTAGAGGCCGGGGACGGCGGCGCTGGCCTGCACCGCCCGGGAGATGGGGATGTGGTCCAGGCCGCCCTTGCCGAACACCACCGCTTCGCCGGTCTCCAGGTCCGTTGCCACCACGAAGAACTTGCGCCGGAGCTCCCGGAAGTCGTCGGTCCGCCCGTGGGTGGAGAAGGTCCGGTGCAGGTAGGCGCGGATCGCCTCGTTGTCGAAGATGCTGACCGGCAGCGAGGGGCCCATGGAGGAGATGTGGCCGAGCGCGGAGGGGGTCCCGGAGCCGTTCAGGAACTGCATCAGGGCGTCCGCGATCACCCAGGGGAACTGCAGGCCCCGTCTCCGGAGCTCCCTGAGGTCCGGCTTGAAGAAGATGGAAGGATCGAACAGGACGTCGTTGCCCGGGCCTTCGCGCAGGCCGCGGACCATCTCGGCCACCGGGATCCCGTTGGCGATGTGGGAGCCGACGAAGGCGCCTGCGCTCACCCCGACATAGACGTCCAGCCGGTTCAGGTCGAGCCCCCCGATGTACTCCTCGAGGGCCCGGAGGGCGCCCACTTCGTAGACGCCCCCCAGCATGCCCCCGGAAGCCAGGGCGAGCCCGACCTTCCCCTTCTTCCCTCGGCGCGGGGAAGTCATGGGAGCCTCAGGCGGTCACGGGCGGGGCGGCCTTGGGCTGGCTGGCGGCCCGGGGCCTGGGCTTGGGCTTGGCCGCGGCCCTGGCCCTGGGCTTGGGCTGGGGCGCGGGCTTGGGCTGGGGCGCGGCCTTGGCCCTGGCCACGTGCTTGGTGAGCTCCTCCACCCGGTGGGTGAGCTTGACGATCTCGGCGCGGGTCGGCACGCCCAGGCGCTGCATGGCCGAGGCCAGGCCCGCTTCGAGGGGGCCGGTGACCTTGCTCAGGGCCTCCCTGGCGTCCTCCTTCATGCCCTGGGCGCGCTCCATGACGTTGTCCATCATCTCCTGGTTGGCCTCCTTCTGCTCGCGGCCCCTGGCCACGAGCTGCTTGAACAGCTTGCCTCCCTCCTCGCCCGCGAGGTTGAAGGCCCCCAGGCCCGCCAGCCAGATATCGTAGGCGGCGCCCTTCAGTCCGGGTGGTGTGATCTCCTTCTTCCTTGCCATGTCCTCCTCCTTTCATCCGGCACTGCCGCCGGGTTGGTGTTGCGTGGCTAGGTGGTCTTCCTCCTCGGCGCGCGGCTGCCGCCGGGACCTTTCCGGGGGCCGGCGCGGGTTTCCATGTCGGCCAGGGCCAGCTCGAGTTCGGTGAGCCGCCGGCGGAGGACGGCCATTTCCTCCTGGGCGGCCCCCACGCTGGGCAGCCGGCCCACCGAGCTGCGGACCAGGTTGTCCACCTTGGCCGTGACCTGGCCGAAGCCTTCGGTGAGGGCCTGGTTGCCCCGGCGGATGATCTGGTGCAGGAGCTCCCCGGAAAGCAGGGAGTGCCCCCAGCGCTGGTCCTCGTAAATGCTCTGGGCCAGGGTCTGGGCGGTGACGTCCTCGCCGGTGGCGCTGTCCAGCACCTGGAGCTCCTGGCCGGAGCGGATCCAGGCGGACAGTTCCTCCAGGGAGACGTAGCGGCTCTCCTCGGTGTCGTAGAGCTTTCGGCTGGTCCCGCCGTAGCGTTTGATGAGCCGGATCATTCCTGGCCCCCCTGCTGCACCGCAAATATACCGCATTGCGGCAAGCGCGCCAGTTTTTCCGCATTGCGGCATTAGATTTCCGGAGGAGCGCCTTCAGGTGGTCCGGGCCGACGCCATCTTTTCATACAACTGTCCCAGTGTCAGTAGATCCGTTGGCGGGACTGGTTCCAGGCCGACCGCGGCGATCCCCTTGCGGCCCGGCAGCAGGCTGCGCAGCAGGGCCAGGCCGCGCTGGTCCCGGTCCGCCAGGTAGCGCAGCAGGGCCACCCCCTCGTCATCTCCGGCGGCCGGGCCCGGGTCCGGGTGCACCTGGTTCACCAGGACCGGGCCGAGCCGGTGTCCGGTCTCCTTGAGCTTGCGCAGGAAGAACATCGCGTCCGGGACCCGGTCCGGCCCCGGCCCGGCCACCAGCAGGAACCGGGTCCCTTCGGCCTTGAGCAGGACCCGGACCTCCTCCGCCCGGCTCCGGAAGCCGTCGAACAGGGGCGCGAAGGCCCTGATGAACTCCACCACATCCAGCAGGAAGCGGCGCCCGATGAGGCGGTCGGAGAGTTCCATGGCTCCTTTGGCCACGATCCGGAAGGCCAGGTTCTTCGGTCTGGCGTCATCCCACCAGGGATCCAGCGCGAACCGGATGGCCTGGCTGTCCACCAGGTTCATCATGCGCTCGGGCGCCTGCAGGAAATCCAGGGCCTGGCGGGTCGGCGGGGTGTCCAGGATGATGCGCTCGTAGCGGCCCGAGGCCTGCACTTCGAACAGGCGTTCCATGGCCATGTATTCGAGGATTCCCGAAAGGCTGCCGGCCATGTCCTGGTAGAAGCGGTTGGAGAAGATGCGCCGGGCGGAGTCCGGGTCCGGCGCGTAGTTCCGGATCAGCCGGTCGAAGGTGCGCTTGGCGTCCAGCAGGGCGGCGTCCAGGAAACCGGGACCCTCCGCCATCACCCGGACCGGTTCGTCCCTGGCCTCCTGGGCCACCCCGAGCGCGTCCTTGAGGCGCTGGGACGGGTCGATGGTCATGACCAGGGTCCGGTGTCCCTGCCTGGCCGAGCCCAGGGCCAGCGCCGCCGCCAGGGTGGTCTTGCCCACCCCGCCGCCGCCCACCACCACGATGAGCCGGCCCGCGAGCAGCCCGGGGCTCACCGGTCCACCCCCGCGAGCAGCCCGGCCAGGGCCTGCGCCAGCGCGGGTCCCCGGTCCATGGGCAGCAGCGGCAGTTCCAGCAGGGGCCCGTCCCAGGCCGCGGCCAGCCGGGCCAGTTCGGCCTCGTTCAGCCGGCGCCGGGCCGCCAGGAGCCGGGCGCACGGGGTCGGGGCGGCGCCGGCGGGCGGGACCGGGTACATACCGTTCGCCACCACCAGGACCGGCCGGGTGCCCTGCTGGACGCGGAGCAGCTCGATCAGCTCCAGGGTCTCCTGGACCGGCATCTCCTCGGCGAGGGTCGCGAGCGCCACCCCGCAGCGGGAACCGTCGGCGAGGTAGCCGGCGAGCTCGGCGGCCATGTCCCCCAGCTGGCCGCCCTGGGAGGCCTGGGCCAGCAGCCCCGGCGCGGCCAGCATGGTGGCGCTGTGTCCGGTGGCCGGGGCGTCGACGATCACCATGTCGGCCTCGCGCCGGCGGCCGCCCTGGAGGATCCGGTAGGCGTAGCCCAGCAGCGCCGTCTCCTTCAGACCCGGGGCGCCCTCCACGAACTGGCGGAAAGCGACGCTCTCGGTGATCTTCCGGGCGAAGTAGGCGATGGGGACCTTCTCCCGCACCAGGGCCTCGATCACTGCGGCCGGCTGGAGGTTCTGGATGGCCAGGCCGGGCCCCGCCGGCACCACCGCCCCGCCCGAAGGGCAGGTGCCCAGGGCCTGGTGCAGGCTTTCCCGGGGGTCCACTTCCAGCAGCAGGACCCGCTTGCCGCGTCCGGCCATCAGCCGGCCCAGGATCGCGGTGAGCGTGGTCTTGCCCGCGCCGCCCTTGCCGGTGACCACCAGCAGCTGGCGTTCAGCGAGCCTTTCCAGGGCGGACATGGGCTGCGGCCTCCCTTGTGGAGCCGGGGCGGGTTGGCGGGATCAGGGTTGGCCTTTCGGCGGGATGAAGGTCATCGCCCGTTCGGCCAGGGCGGCGATGGTGAGGGACGGGTTCACCCCCGGGTTGGCGGAGAGTGCGGATCCGTCGATGACGTAGAGGCCGTCGTAGCCGAACAGCCGGTGCCGGTGGTCGATGGCGCCGGTCCCGATGCTGTCGCCCATGGGCACGCCGCCCAGGATGTGCGCGGTGGTGGGGATGCCCAGGAAGGTCTCGGTGAGCAGGCTGGTGGGGTAGCCGTCCAGGTGCCGGGCCACGCGCCGGCCCAGGTCCGTGGCCTCCGGGGTCCAGGCCTCGGCCATCGGCCCGTCCCCGGCCGCGGTGACCGCCCGCCGGCGGAAACCGGTGCGCAGGCCCCGGCCCAGGCGCATGCGCAGGCTTCCGTCCACGGTGCTCATGTAGAGCAGGATCATCGAGTACTTGGCCCAGTCGGGCACCAGGTAGGCCCGCAGGGACTGGATGGGGTGGCGCGCGACCAGGGCCAGGGCGCCCGCCAGCCGCCGCCCCAGCGTCCGCCCCGGGGCATGGGGCATCATCAGCAGGCGGAAGAACCCGGCTCCGGCCGGGTAGCGCACCGGTTCCAGGTGGGAGTGCTCGCCGGTGTGGAGGATGGAGCCCAGGGCGATGCCCTGGGAAAGGTCCCGGTCCCGCCGGCGGGTGGTGATGCCCATCAGCACCTCGGAATTGGTCCGGACCGCCTCGCCCAGGCGCGCGGAAAGGGCCGGGAGCCCGGACCGGTGCTCCCTGAGCTTCAGCAGCAGCGGCACGGTGCCGGTGACCCCCCCGGCGAAGATGACCTGCCCGGCGGTATAGGTCCGCTCGGCGTTCAGGGCGGGCAGGGGCCAGGTCCCCTGGCGGGCGGTGACCTCGTAGCCGCCGCCGGCCCGGGGCCTGACCCAGGTCACCTCGGTGTCGGGCTCGATCCGCAGTCCGCGTTTCTCCGCCAGGTACAGATAGTTGCGGTCAAGGGTGTTCTTGGCGTGGTGGTTGCATCCCAGCATGCAGCCCCCGCACAGGATGCATCCGGTCCGGCCGGGCCCCTCCCCGCCGAAATAGGGATCCGCCACGGCCTCGCCGGGAGCGCCGAAATAGACCGCCACGTCGGTGGGTTCGAAGCGGTCTTCCCGGCCGATCTCCCTGGCCACCTCCCGCACCACCTCGTCCGGGTAGGTCAGCCCGGGGTTCCGGGTGGCGCCCAGCATCTTCAGCACGGTCCGGTAGGGGCCGGCCAGTTCCGCCTTCCAGTCCGCGAGGTGGCCCCATGGGGGGGCCTGGAAGAAGGGGTCCTTGGGCACCGGCAGGGTGTTGGCGTAGACCAGCGACCCGCCGCCGACGCCCACCCCCGAAAGGGCCGTGACATGCTCCAGGAAGGTCATCTTGAAGAGCCCGCGGCAGCCGGCCCCGGGCATCCAGAAGAACCGCTTCAGGTTCCAGTTGGTCGCTGGAAAGTCCCCGGCCTCCAGCCGGCGCCCCTTCTCCAGCACCAGGACCCGGTAGCCTTTCTCGGTCAGCCGGAGGGCGCTAACGCTGCCGCCGAAGCCGGAACCCACGATGATGAAATCCCAGTCCATATCGGCTCCCTGCGGTCGCGGCAACCCCTTTGGACGGCACTCAGCTTGCCCCAACCCGGCGGGACGTGCAATGAATATTACCTGGATTTCGGCGGGCTATTCGTTCTCCCAGCGGATCGTGGCGTTGCGGCCGTCGACATTGATGCCGTGGAAGGCCAAGCGCACCGCCTTCGCCTCCGGGCCGTCCTTGCCGTAGAGTTCCACGGAGGCGCGGATGGCGCCCCTGCGCGCGTCCCGGTAGCGGCTGCGCGGGGTGAGGTAGGTGGACAGGGTCCGCCACCAGATCCGCAGGGCCTTGTCGTTGCCGATGCCGCTCATGCCGTGCGGAAGATACTCGCTGTGGGTGTCGTCGCCGGGCTTGGGGCTGGCGCCCTGGCTCAGGAAGTAGAAGGCGCGGTTCATGGGCCCGGAACTCAGGTGGGCGTCCATGTAGTCCAGGTCCGGGGACCAGGCGTCGGGGCTGAAGCCGTCCAGGCTCGGCTTGTACAGGTAGCGGAGCGGGGTGGGGAAGGCCGGGGTCTTGAGATCGTCGCCGATGGTCCAGCGGGCCCCCTTTTCCGGGACCAGGGTCCCCTGGCCATGGGCCTTGCGTCCGTACAGGTGCACCATGGCCCCGAAGATGTCCGAGTTGGCCTCGTTGAGGCCCCCGGATTCGCCTTCGTAGTCAAGGTCGGCCGTCGAGTGGCAGAGTCCGTGGGAGACCTCGTGGGCGACCACATCCAGGGCGGTGAGGGTCTTGAGGGTCTCCCCGTCCCCGTAGGTCATGCAGAAGCAGTCGTCGTCCCAGAACGCGTTGTCGTAGCCGGAGGCATAGTGGACGAGGTTGTAGGCGGTCCGCCCCTTGCCGTCGATGCCGTTGCGGCCGAGGATGTTCTTGTAGAAGTCCCAGGTGGTCTGCAGGCCGTAGTGGGCGTCCACCGCAGCGGTCTGGCCGTTCGGGGACCGGCTGCCCCGGCCCGGATCGTAGTTCTCGCCGTCGCCCCACCTGCCGTCCGGGCTCACGTAGAGCACGCCGTGGCCCGAGGTCCCGCCGGCCAGATCCCGGGTGGAGATGTTCTTCCGGGTGGGATCGGCCATGACGTAGCCGCACTTGGCGGAGAGGCTGCCCAGCTTCACTTCGCCGCTGTACTGGGACTTGCCGGTGGTGGTGGCGGGCACCGTGGCGTTCTTCAGGGTGAACAGGGTCGACCAGCGCTTGAGGACCGCGCCGGTATGGGCGTCAACCAGGTAGTCGTCGTGCCGGGTCTCCGGCGCGCCGTTCTGCAGTTCCAGGTGGATGTGGTAGGCCAGGTGCAGCCGGGTGACCCGGGGCGCGAAGTCCCTGGCGTTGCGCCCTCCGGGGGCGTCGGCGGCGCGCTCCAGGGCGGAGGCCGGGTAGACCAGCAGCTCGGCGGTGGGCGCGCGCGCGTAGGACCCCTGCGGCGCCTCGCTGGCGTGGGCGATGGCGAGGGCCTCGGCCTGGTCCAGGTTGGGGTTCACGTCCAGCTGGATTCCGCGCACCAGCGCGTCGGTGATCGGCCCTTCGGCCCCCCTGGCGTCCCGGTGGGTGATGGCCTCCGCGCCCCAGACCCGGAGGCCGCGGTAGCGTTGCTGGAACCGGACGTGGCGGGCCCCGTCCGGGTCGATCCCCACGTCCCTGACCCGGAAGCCGTCGGATTCCCGCAGGCCCAGTTCAGGGCGCCGGTCCAGCAGGTTCCGGACCAGCGCCTCCTCCGCGTCCGGGCCTTGCAGCGGTTCCGCGGCCTGGACCGGGATCCCCGGGAGGAGGAGGGTGAAGGATAGGCAAAGATGCAGATGCCGGAAGATGGGCATGGAACTCCCCGCGTTGGAAGGAGCGGCTCAGGATGGCTTTCCTGGATCGCTTTGTTGCAGGTCTGATGCCGGAGCCCATCCGGCAGTGCCAAAAAAAGATCCAGGGGCATGGGAATTGGCATGGGTCAGGTGGAGATCCCCGGCATCCGCGGGCGCTGAGCCCGTCTTGCGGCGGCCGGAAATCGCTGTACGGTTTTGGCTTATATTTTATTGAAAACGGGCTGGAAACTCGAAAAGACAATGGCTAGACTGAACTTGTCTTGCTGGTTGTATCGTTTTATTATTAATATCTGTATAAATAATAACTTTCTTCACAAATATCTATTTAATGGGGTATACATGAATGGCGCCGAAGGCATGGAAGAGGCGGAGGAACTCTGTTTCATCGGCACGGACCGCTCCGCTGAAGGGAAGGGCGGGGTGTCCCGCACCGGCCCTCTGATCGTCGTGGGCGCCCTTTATTTCGCCTTCGGGTTCATCACCTGCCTGAACGATATCCTGGTGCCCCATCTCAAGGCGGTGTTCGAGCTCAACTACGCCCGGGCGATGCTGATCCAGTTCAGCTTCTTTTCAGCCTATTTCATCCTGTCGCTGCCGTCCGGGTGGCTGGTGGACCGGATCGGCTGCCAGCGGGGCATGGTCTCCGGCCTGGCGACGATGGCCGCCGGCTGCCTGCTGTTCTATCCGGCGGCGGGATCGAGGGCCTACGGGCTGTTCCTGGCCGCCCTCTTCCTCCTGGCGGCGGGGGTCACCCTGCTGCAGGTGGCGGCCAATCCCTATGTGGTCTCGCTCGGGAGTCCCAGGACCGCCTCCAGCCGGCTGACCCTCACCCAGGGCTTCAATTCGCTGGGCACGACCCTCGCGCCCCTGTTCGGATCCGCCCTGATCCTG
>Ga0316217_10005783_pt1 | contig 12615 bp, 13 predicted proteins | sample 1anoAmetaG_FD_203633 | JGI IMG/M metagenome (GOLD analysis project Ga0316217, IMG submission 203633) | Freshwater microbial communities from Trout Bog Lake, Wisconsin, USA - 1anoA | ecosystem: Environmental > Aquatic > Freshwater > Lake > Hypolimnion/Profundal zone | place: USA: Wisconsin...
CTGCAAAGCATACCCGACATTCAACCACGAAAATTTCAAGTAATACAATTCACTGCGAAAGTATTCGACGCCCGTCCAGATAATCGGAATCAGCCAGGCGGCTTTGACTTTGCCCCAGCGCCGGATTGAGCCGCAGACAATCGCCGCGAACAGCCCCACCCAAAACGCCAGCACCAGCCACAGCACAATCGCGGCGGCGTTGAAGATGCGCCAGAAGAAAAACAGTTGCGGCGCGTAGCAGAAAAAACCCGTCGCCAGCCCGAAATAAAACGCGCGCCGGACCGTCGGCTGGTCGGCCAGCTTCACCAACCCGAAGGCGTAGCCAAAAATCAGCAGCCCGGCGGCAGGATAATGGATTGAAGTGTAAGCCGCATGAAAACACGCCACGGCCAGCGCCAGCCACAGAAACGATTTCTTCCAGCTCCGAGTATCCGCCGATGGTTTTGGAATGTTCATTGTGCCCGACAGGATGAATAAGGAATGCAGGAAACAAGGAAAAGACATTTTATGGTTTGATAATGGTTCCTGCTTTCCTGCTTTCCTTATGGAATACAAGAATTATTTCTTCCAGCTCCGAGTATCCGCCGATGGTTTTGGAATGTTCATTGTGCCCGACAGGATGAATAAGGAATGCAGGAAACAAGGAAAAGACATTTTATGGTTTGAAATGGTTCCTGCTTTCCTGTTTTCCTTATGAAAAAATGAAAAGCTTGGTTCACGAAGAATTGACCGGGCGCATCATCGCGTGTGCCATCGAGGTTCACAAGGCGCTTGGCCCTGGCTTTCTGGAATCCATTTACGAAGCGGCATTGCTGGTGGAACTGAAGCGGGCCGGACTGAAAGTGGAACAGCAGAAGCCGCTGCCCATTTACTATCGCACCGTTTTGGTGGGTGAGCACCGGCTAGATTTGCTGGTCGAGGATCAGATTGTCGTCGAGCTGAAGGCGATTTCAGGGCTGGAAGACATTCATTTCGCAATCGTCCGCTCCTATTTGAAAGCGGTCGGTTTGGAACATGGCCTGTTGTTCAATTTTGCGACGATGCCGTTGACCGTGAAGCGCGTGATTTTCCAGCCGCTTTCCTGATTTCCTGCTTTCCTTATTGAATCTTTTTGCGGCATTCCTAAACTGTCCGCATGGAAAAGTCGCAATTGGCGCAATACATCCCGGTTCTGTTTTTGCTGGCCGTCGCCATCGGTTTTGCGGGCGGCACGCTGCTGGCGTCCTTGCTGCTGGGCAAATTTGCCAAGTCCACCAAGGCCAAGGATACCGCTTATGAATGCGGCAAGGATCCCATCGGCAGCAACACGGCGCGCTTCTCGGTGAAATTCTACCTCGTCGCGATGCTGTTCATCCTGTTCGACATCGAAGTGGTGTTCATGTATCCGTGGGCGGTCGTCTATCGCGATATGCTCGCCGAGCACGCCACGCGCAACCTCATTTTCGGCTCGATGATTTCGTTCCTCGGCATTCTATTCGTCGGCTATCTTTATGCCGTGAAGAAAAAGGCGTTCGACTGGAAGAGTTGATCTTCGTTGAAGCGTTGAATTGTTAAATCGTTAAATCGGCAGCCGCATCAACGATTCAACCATTTAACAATTCAACTTGTCACTTGGCCGCGAGTGACGCGGAAACAATCGCCTGTGCCTCGGCGATGATCGCATCGAGATGCGTCTCACCCTTGAAACTTTCGGCATAGACCTTGTAAATATTTTCCGTGCCGGACGGCCGCGCGGCAAACCAGCCATTTTGCGTGCAGACTTTCAGACCGCCAATGTCGGCGTTGTTGCTGGGCGCACGCGTGAGCTTTTGCGTGATGGCGTCGCCGGCGAGCGTGCTGGCGGAGACGGCTTGCGGCGTGAGTTTTTTGAACGCCTGTTTTTGCTCCGGCGTGGCGGCGGCGTCAATGCGCTTGTAGCTCGGCGCGCCAAATTTTGCGGTGAGTTCCGCGTAATGCTGGCCAGGGTCTTTGCCGGTGGTGGCGCAAATTTCCGCCGCGAGCAGGCCGAGAATCAAGCCGTCCTTGTCCGTGCTCCACACGCTGCCGTCGCGCCGCAGAAAACTGGCGCCGGCGCTTTCTTCGCCGCCGAAGCAGACCGAGCCGTCCGCCAGTCCGGGCGCGAACCATTTGAAGCCCACCGGCACTTCCATGAGCTTGCGCCCAAGCGCGCCGACCACGCGGTCAATGCTGCTGCTGCTCACCAGTGTTTTGCCGACGGCGGAATTTTTGTTCCACTGCGGACGATGCGTGAGCAAATAATTGATGGCGACGGCCAGATAATGATTCGGATTCAGCAGTCCCGCCGATGGTGTGACAATGCCGTGGCGGTCAGCGTCGGGATCGGTGCCAAACGCGACATTGAACTTGTCTTTCAAGCTGACGAGGCTGGCCATCGCATACGGGCTGGAGCAGTCCATGCGGATTTTGCCGTCGTGATCCACCGTCATGAAGCTGAAGCGCCCGTCCACCTTCGTGTTCACGATGGTAATGTCCAAACCATAATGTTCCTTGACCGGTTGCCAGTATTGCAACGCCGCGCCACCGAGTGGATCAATGCCGATGCGCACGCCGGCGGCTTTGATCGCCGCCATGTCAATCACTTCGCCAAGTGTCGCAACGTAGGGCGTGACGAAATCGTGCAGGTGCGTGTTGCTGGCCTTGAGCGCGGATTCGTAGGCGAGACGCTTCACGTCCTTGTTGCCGCCGCGCAGGATTTCATTCGCGCGATTTTGCACCCAGCCGGTGATGTCCGTGTCCGCCGGACCGCCGTTCGGTGGATTGTATTTGAACCCGCCGTCAGAAGGCGGATTGTGCGACGGCGTGATGACGACGCCATCCGCCAGACCGCTCGTGCGACCGCGATTGTAAGTCAGAATCGCGTGGGAAATCGAAGGCGTGGGCGTAAAGCCATCGTCGCGCTGGATGAACGTCTCCACGCCGTTGGCCGCGAGCACTTCCAGCGCGGTGCGTTGCGCGGGCGCAGAGGCAGCGTGCGAATCCTTGCCGATGAACAAAGGACCGGTGATATTTTTGCTTTTGCGAAATTCGCAAATCGCCTGCGTGGTAGCGAGAATATGCGCCTCGGTGAACGTGCCGTTGAACGGCGTGCCGCGATGCCCGCTCGTGCCGAAGCTGACGAGCTGGTTGGGATTCGCGGTGTCTGGTTTGCGCTCGTAGTAATCGCGTTCGAGCTTGCTGACATCAATCAGCAATTCCTTGGGGGCGGGTTTTCCGGCCAGCGCATTGGTCTTCATAGGATAAGTTAAAAACTGGCGCATTTTGCGCCATCCCCGGCCAGCACGCAAGATTGACCTCGTGACTACGAGTTGCCGATTAAAATTCCCGCTAGAAACACCAGCGCGCCACCCAGCCCGATTTGGAACAGCGCCGATGCCCACGGCGTGTCCATGAATCGGTGGCGAATCCACGAGATAATGCCCAGTTCCACCAGCACCACGCCCACGGCGATGCTCGTGGCGGTCTTATAGTTCGGAATCAGATATGGCAGCGTGTGGCCGAGGCCGCCGAGCGCGGTCATCAGGCCGCAGACAAAACCGCGTGCCCACGGATGACCGCGACCGGTGAGACTGCCATCGTCGGATAGCGCCTCGGCAAAACCCATGCTGATGCCCGCGCCGACGCTCGCGGCCAATCCGACAAGAAATGTCGCCCAACTGCTGTGCGTCGCGAACGCGGCGCAAAACAAGGGCGCGAGCGTGGACACGGAACCGTCCATCAAACCGGCCAGGCCGGGCTGCACGACTTGCAAAACAAACAGCCGCTGCTGCTGCGATTTTTCGTCCGCGCTCAACTGGACTTTGGTGATTTTTTCAGCGGTGTGGGCGTGGTTGCGTTCTTCCTCGGCGAGGTCGCCAAGCAGTTGCCGGATGCCGGCATGGGGAGTGCGCCGCGCCGCCGCCTCGTAAAACTGGCGGGTTTCCACTTCCATCGTCTCGGCGGCTTTCTGCACGGCTTTGAGGCCGAGCGGGCGCACGAGCCAGACCGGTTTGCGGTTTACAAACCCGCGCACGTCCTGCCGGCGGATGAGCGGAACGTGTTCGCCAAAATTCTTTTTGAACAGCTCCAGCAGGCGGTGGCGGTGGCCGTCTTCCTCGCGGCGCAGTTCGCGGAATTTTGCGGCCTGCTCGGGATAATTTTCCTGCAAGCCGTCGGCGAAATCGTCATAGACGCGGGCGTCTTCTTCTTCGAGGGAAATGGCGAGCGCCAAAACTTCACGTTCGGTCAGACTGTCGAATGTTTTCATAGCCAGATTGAAATTAAACTGCCGCCACCGCCGGAAAAAATACGCGGCCGGCCCGCGCCTGTCGAGTCACTGCGGTCCGCGCGACGCGATTTGTTTCATTGCCCAGCGCGCGTGTTCGGCGATCAGCGGCTCCCGGTCGCTGGCGGCTTTTTCCAAGGCGGGCAACGCCGTTGTGTCGCCGACATTGCCCAGCGCCACGCAGACGTTGCGCAGCAGGCCGCGGCGTTTGGTGCGGAAAATCGGTGTGCCGGCGAAGCGCTGCTTGAAACCGGCGTCGTCCAGCGCGAGCAAATCCAGCAAGTCCGGCTGCGCCAAATCTTTTCGCGCGTGCGGGGCCAGCAAATTTCCGGCGCGGGCGAATTTATTCCACGGGCACACCGCCAAGCAGTCGTCGCAGCCAAAAATCCGATTGCCAATCGCGGGCCGCAGCGCTTCGGGAATGGCCCCTTTTAATTCAATCGTGAGATAGGAAATGCAGCGGCGCGCATCCAAATTGAACGGAGCAAGAAGGGCTTGCGTGGGACAGGCGGCGAGACAGCGGGTGCAACTGCCGCAATGATTTTTTTCCGGCGTGTCGGCGACCAGTTCCAGCGTGGTCAAAATTTCCGCGAGAAAAATCCAGTTGCCGAGCCGGCGGCTGATGAGGTTGGTGTGTTTGCCGATGAAGCCCAATCCGGCGCGCTGGGCAAAATCGCGTTCCAGCACCGGGCCGGTGTCCACATACCAGAGCGAGCGGGTATTCGCACCGCCGAGTTGATTGACAAATTCGGAAAGTAATTTCAGCCGTTCGCCGAGAATGTCGTGGTAGTCGGCGAATTGCGCGTAACGGGCGATGCGGGCGTGATGCGTGATGCGTGATGCGTGACCAGGCGACGGCGCGTCGGAGTGCTGGTCACTTGTCTCCCGCCACTCGTCACTGGACAGATAGCTGGCGGCGAGCACAATGACCGACTTGGCGCCGGGCAGAATGCGTTGCGGGTCGGCGCGTTTGTCGGCATTGCGTTCGAGCCAGGCCATTTCGCCGTGCTGTTTTTGGGCGAGCCAGTTTTGGAAATGCATCGCGCTGGCTGGCGGCGCGGCGCTGGTGAAACGGCAGTCGTCAAAGCCGAGTTCGCGGGTGCGCTGGCGGAGGGCGTCCTTCATCGTTTGGTGCGGGCGGCCAGCTTGAACTGCAGCGCAATCTGCTGGGCGACTTCGCGGGCGGAACGGCTGTCGGTGTTCACCAGCACGTCGGCCTGGCGGTAGAACGGGGCGCGCTGGGCCAGCAGCTCGCGGATTTTTTTCTGCGGATCGGGATCGTGGAGCAGGGGACGATGTGACTGGTGCCGGACGCGTTCCCAGATTTTTTCCGGCGCGGCCCAGAGGCAGACGACGAGGGCGAATTTTTTCAGCGCCGCGAGATTTTCTGCATTGGTCGGCAGGCCGCCGCCGGTGGCGATGACGGTTTTTTTGTGTTCGGCCAGGTCGCGGACAACCTCGCGTTCGAGCTGGCGGAAAGCCGGTTCGCCGTCCTTTGCAAAAATGTCGGCGATGGTGCGGCCGGTGCGCGCCTGGATCAACTCGTCGGTGTCGAGAAAATCAAACTGGAGCAGGTCCGCCACCAGCCGGCCCACGGAGGTTTTGCCCGTGCCCATGAACCCGATGAGCGCGAGATTGGCCGGTGGACGCAGATGCTGCATCCGCATGAATTAGCGGAAAAGGCCGCGGGAAGCACGCCTCAAATTTAGCAGGCTCGACAGCGCGGGGAATTCCGCTAATATAAGAACACTGTGAAAGTGCCGCCGCTCATTCTAGCCTCGGCTTCACCCCGCCGCGCGGAGTTGTTGAAACTGCTGCCGGTGAAATTCCAGGTTCTGCCCGGTGAAGCGGACGAAGTCGTCCATGAACATCTGTCCCCGCTGGAAATCTGCCAGCTCAACGCCCACCGCAAGGCGCGCGCCGTCGCCAAGAAACATCCCGACGCGCTCGTCCTCGGCGCGGACACACTGGTGTTTCTGGACGATGAAATTCTCGGCAAGCCACGCAGCTGGGCGGAAGCCCGTCGGATGCTGGGACGGCTCCAGGGCCGGACGCATCAGGTCGTGACCGGCGTGAGCCTTATTCATCTGCGGACGCACCAGGAAAAGATTTTTGCTGTCAGCACCGACGTGTTGTTTCATCCCCTGACGGCGCGGCAGATCCGCGATTATCTGGCGCAGATCAATCCGCTGGACAAGGCGGGCGCCTACGCCATCCAGGAACGCGGCGAGCTGATCATCGCCGAAATTTCCGGCTCCTTCAGCAATGTCGTCGGCCTGCCGGTGGAACGCCTGCGCGCGGAATTGGCCGACTGGCCGGCGTGAGCTGTAATTAACAAATAAAAAAACGGCGGACTGTTGCCAGTCCGCCGTTTTGAATTATTGCGGGAGAATCAAATTCCCTTGCCCGTGATGTATTTCACGAGGTCAACGACGCGGTTGCTGTAACCCCATTCGTTGTCATACCAGCTCACGATCTTGAAGAAGCGTTTCTCGCCCTTCAGATTGTTTTGCAACGTCGCGAGGCTGTCGTAGATGGAGCTGCGCTGGTCGTGGATGAAGTCGGTGGAGACGAGTTCCTCGTCAGTCACGCCGAGAATGCCCTGGAGGTAGCTCGTGCTGGCCTTCTTCAACGCGGCATCAATTTCCTCGATGCTCGTGTCTTTCGTGGTGCGGACAGTGAGGTCCACGACCGAGACATCCGTGGTCGGCACGCGGAACGCCATGCCGGTGAGCTTGCCCTTGGTGCTGGGCAACACTTCGCCGACGGCCTTGGCCGCGCCGGTGGTGGAAGGAATGATGTTGATGGAGGCCGCGCGGCCGCCGCGCCAGTCTTTCTTGGACGGGCCGTCCACGGTTTTCTGCGTAGCCGTAGTCGCGTGGATCGTGGTCATCAAACCGGTTTCGATGCCGAAACCTTCCTTAATCAACACGTGGACCAGCGGCGCGAGGCAGTTCGTGGTGCAGCTCGCGTTGGAAACAATGCTGTGCTTGGCCGCGTCGTATTCGTTTTCATTGACGCCCATGACGATGGTCTTGACCTCGCCCTTGCCGGGCGCGGAAATGATGACCTTCTTGGCACCGGCGGTGAGATGCGCCTTGGCTTTTTCGCTGTCGGTGAAGAGGCCGGTGGATTCAATGACGATGTCCACGCCGAGCGCTTTCCACGGCAATGTGGCGAGATCTTTCACCGCGCCGACGCATTTGACCTTGTGGCCGTTGACGACGATGACGTCGGGTTCTTCGAGCGCGGGATTGCTCTTCTCCGTGGTGACGGCGTGCTTGAACTTGCCATGCACAGAATCGTATTTCATCTGGTAGGCGAAGTAATCGGCGTCGGTGGAAACATCCACGACGGCGACGACGTCAATTGATTTGCCCAGCAAGCCCTGATCACAGAGCGCCTGGAAGACCATCCGGCCGATGCGGCCGAATCCGTTGATTGCTACTTTGACTGCCATAAATGTTTTTTAATTTCTGTTCGTAAATGGTTGACGAAACCGAGCGTGTATTTTAGCCGGGACGCCGGAACCGTCAACGATGAATTCCCAAACAATCTTGTTAAAAACTCGCCAAATTTTGTCTGGCAGATTGACACTTGTCTTCGCCTGTGGGAATGGGACATAATTCGGGCGGTTTGACAATTCCAGGCGAAAAGGAGCACTGGCAACCGTCACTCCCATTATGTTGGAATGGACCGAACAATTTGCGACCGGACACGACACGATTGATATGCAGCATCGGATGCTGTTCAACTACATCAACCGGCTGGAAGGGCTGCTTGTCATCACCAATCCGTCGGTTGAGGAATGTGAGTTCATCATCCGGCTGGTCGGGTTCATGGAGACTTATGTGGATGCGCATTTCCGACATGAGGAGCAGTGCATGGAGAGCTACAAATGTCCGGTGGCCGCGCACAACAAAGACGCGCACCGGGAATTTCTGGCGTTCTTCCGGGAATTCAAGGAGCGTTATTCCGCCGAAGGTTTTCGTCCCGCAGTGCTCGCCGAGCTGCATCAATCGGTGGACGAATGGATTCGCTCGCACATTCTGCAGATTGACAGCCAGCTCCGGCCTTGCCTCAAACGTCCGTAAGCGCTACGCCGTCACGGCGATTTGCGCCACGATCTCGCGGATGACCGCCCCGCCGTCCGGGAAATCTTTCAACGCCTCGCGCCGGATCAGCAGGCGATGCCCCAGCACCGCTTCCGCCACCGTCCGAATATCACCGACGGAAACGGAATCTTTTCCTTCCATGCTGGCCAGTGCCTGGGCCATGTGAAATAATCCCAGCGAGCCGCGCGGGCTGGCGCCCAGCCGTAGCGCCGGATGCGTGCGCGTGGCCCGCGTGAGCGCCACGAGATAATCACACACGGCTTCGGGCACCTGGATGGTGCGGACGCTGCGCTGGCATTTCAAAATCTCAGCCGCGTTGCTCACGGCCTGCAGCGACTCGATGGGATGCTGCGACTGGATGCGCTCGCACATCCGCCGTTCCTCGATGGCGTCGGGATAACCGAGGCTTAAGCGGAGGAGAAACCGATCCATCTGCGCCTCCGGCAAACGAAACGTGCCTTCCTGTTCAATCGGATTTTGCGTGGCCATCACCATGAACGGTTTTTCCAGCCGGTAAGAAACCTTGTCCATCGAGACCATGCCTTCGCCCATCGCTTCGAGCATGGCCGATTGCGTGCGCGGACTGGCGCGGTTGATTTCGTCCACCAGAACCATTTGCGCGAACAGCGGGCCGAAACGGAAGTCCGGCCGGCCCGTCGTCGGATCGAGAATATAATCGCCGATGACGTTGTCCGGCGACAAATCCGGCGTGCACTGGATGCGCTTGAACGTGCAGCCGATGCTCTGCGCGATGGCGCGCGACAACATCGTCTTGGCCACGCCCGGAACGTCCTCGAACAAAATGTGGCCCTCCGCGAACAGCCCCGCCACCGCCAGCGTGACCTGCGGTTCCTTGCCGACAATGACCGTCTGGACATTGGCGATGATGCGCCGCGCGATTTCCGACAGGCGGGGCGCGGAGAAATTATCCACCGCCGGCTGGCTGACTGAGAGCCGGATTTTCTCGCGGTTCAAAAGGCTGTCCGGCGGGGCCAGCAGATTTTTGCCGCAAAGCGGGCAGGGATAATTTTCGCCGACCGCCGAATCGGGAATTTCAATCGGCTGGCCGCAGTGGTGGCAAGTGCGCTTGGGCATGGGTGAATTTATTTTTTCCGGCGACGCGAACGATGTTTCATTTCTTTTCGACCGCGTCCAGACGTTTTTCCAGTTCCGCGATGCGCTGCTCCAAAACTTCTGTTTTGTCTTTCCCGCCCAATTTTTTTCGCAACCAGACATCCGTGCCGGTGAGGCTGGAAAAAATAATCCAGGCGAGGCCGAGGCAAACCGCCCATTCAATCAAGCTGTCAGGATTCATGGTTTTATCGTGGTGAGGGCGTTATTTTGCCAATTGTTTTTTCAAACTTTGCAATTCCTTCAAGCGCGCCTGGTCCGGCTGGGGATACTCCATTTTCAAAGTCTTCAGCGTGTCGAGGACGACCTGTGAAATGATGAGCCGCGCGTTTTCCTTGTCGTCCGCTGGCACCACGAACCACGGCGCGTGCTCGGTGCTGGTGGCGGCGAGGCAGTCCTCGTAGGCAGCCTGATATTCCTTCCAGAAACCGCGCTCGGCGAGGTCGAAGCGGCTGAATTTCCAGTTGCGCGCCGGGTCCTCGATGCGCCGGAGAAAACGCTTCCGCTGCTCCTCCTTCGACAGGTGCAGGAAAAATTTCACAACGCGCGTGCCGTTCCGGTAAAGATGTTTTTCCAGCTCGTTGATGGAGCGATAGCGCTTGTCCCAAATCTTTTTGTCCGCGGCCAGCTCGGTGGGCAGCGTCTGGCCGCGCAGGATTTCCGGATGCACTTTTACGACCAGCACCTCCTCGTAATAGGAGCGGTTGAAGATGCCGATGCGTCCGCGCTCCGGCAGGTTGCGCGTGGTGCGCCAGAGAAAATCATGCGCCAGCTCCTCCGCGCTGGGATGCTTGAAGGCGAAGACCTCGCAGCCCTGCGGATTAACGCCGGACATGACATGCTTGATCGCGCCGTCCTTGCCCGCCGCGTCCATCGCCTGAAAAATTAGCAGCAGCGAATAGCGGTTGTGCGCGTAAAGCAGTCCCTGGCGCTCGCTCAATTCCCGGATGTGCGCCGCAAGTTGCTTTTGATAGTCGTCGGCCGATTGGTAGAACGGCTTGACGCGCGTCGGAAATTTTTTTAGTCGGACGTTCGCGCCTTCGCGCACGCGGAATGCTTTCGTGGGGATTTTCATGCCGCACTTTTAGTCCAGTCCGTCCGCGAATGAAAGCAGAATCCCGCGGGCCCGCCGGTTCTGCTTGGCAAAATTCCGTTTCGCTGGTTAGTTATCGCCATGCAACCCGTGCTCGACTACCTGAAACAAAATCAAAAACGCTTTCTTGCGGAGTTCTGCGACTATCTGCGCTTCGCCAGCGTTTCCGCGCAAACGCAGCACAAGCCGGATTTGCTCGCCTGCGCGCAATGGCTCGTGGCGCACTGCCAGAAGATCGGTCTCGACGCGCGGCTCTGCCCGACGGATGGGCACCCGATTGTCGTCGCCAAAACCAAGCGTGAAAAAAATTCGTGCCAGCCGCACTTCATGGTTTATGGCCATTACGACGTGCAGCCGCCGGAGCCGCTCGACTTGTGGCTGACGCCGCCATTTGAACCCCGCGTTGCCGGTCGGAATATTTTTGCGCGCGGCAGCACGGACAACAAAGGTCAGAATTTTGCGCACCTCAAAGCAGTTGAAGCCTATCTTAAAACCGGCACGCCGCTGCCGTGCGATTTGACGTTTGTCATCGAAGGCGAGGAAGAAGTCGGCAGCAAAAGCCTCGCTGGCTTTCTGAAGCAGCACCGTCGCGAACTGGCCTGCGACGCCGTGGTGATTTCCGACACCGGCATGCCTGCGCCGGGCCGGCCCGCGCTCACCTGCGGTTTGCGCGGCATCATCGCCTTTGAAATCACCCTGCGCGGTCCGGCGCGTGATTTGCACTCCGGCATTTTCGGTGGCGCGGTGGACAATCCCGCCATGGCGCTCGCCCAGCTCCTCGCCCGCGTCCGCGACGAAACCGGTCGCGTGAAAATCCCCGGTTTTTACGACGGCGTTGCGCCGCTCTCGAAACACGAGCGGGCGCAGAATAAAAATTATCCGCTCAAGGACGCGCAGTTGAAAAAAATGCTCGGGGTGCCGCAGTTGTTCGGCGAACGTGGTTTCACGCCCACCGAACAGCGCAGCGCGCGGCCGACGTTTGAAATCAACGGCCTCACCAGCGGCTATCAGGGCGAAGGCAGCAAGACGATTGTGCCGGCGTGGGCGCGGGCCAAGATCACCTGCCGGCTCGTGCCGGATCAGCAGCCGGCACACGTTCGCCAAGTCGTCTGCGCCTGGCTGAAGAAAAATTGTCCACCGACCGTCCGCCTGGAAATCACCGCCGGCCACGGCGCGGAGGCGTATCACGTCTCGCCGGAAAGCCAGCCGGCGCAGGCGGCGTTGCGGGCACTGGAAAAGGCGTTCGGTTGCAAGCCGCTGTTGATGCGCGAAGGTGGCTCGATTCCGATTGTGAACGAGTTCAAAAAAATTCTCGGCGCGGATTCGCTGCTGCTCGGCATCGGTCTGCCGGACGACAACGCCCATTCGCCCAACGAAAAATTCAGCCTGGACTGCTTTGAAAACGGCCAGCGCATGAGCGCGTATTTGTGGCCGGAACTGGCGGCGGAGTGACGCACGGAATCCATTTGGCTGATTCAACGGCGCATTTCTGGCGGCCAACACCATTGAATTCGCCCGTCTTTCATGGTGTCTAAAGGTTCGCGGATGTAATCTCGGCACCATGAAAATGAAGCATATATTTTTGGCGATTACGCTGCTGTTTGAATTGACCCGCAGCCAGCTTCGCGCGGCGGCCAATTATGTCGTCGTGGATACCGGCCAGTCGAAGTGCTACGACAACCGGAATGAAATTGCGCCGCCAAAGCCGGGGCAACCTTTTTACGGTCAGGACGCACAGTTTCACTGCCATCCGCCGAGTTACACTTTGAGCGCCGACGGCTTGACCGTTCAAGACAACAACACCGGACTGACTTGGCAGCGCAGTCCGGACACCGACGGGAACGGCGTGCTGAATCGCGCCGACAAGCTCACGCTCGCGCAAGCGCAGGCGCTGCCCGCGAAGCTCAACGCCGCCAAGTTCGGCGGTTTCAACGACTGGCGGCTGCCGTCCATCAAGGAATTGTATTCGCTGTTCGACGCGCGCGGCACCGATC
>Ga0316217_10005784_pt1 | contig 12610 bp, 6 predicted proteins | sample 1anoAmetaG_FD_203633 | JGI IMG/M metagenome (GOLD analysis project Ga0316217, IMG submission 203633) | Freshwater microbial communities from Trout Bog Lake, Wisconsin, USA - 1anoA | ecosystem: Environmental > Aquatic > Freshwater > Lake > Hypolimnion/Profundal zone | place: USA: Wisconsin...
AAACTACATTGTAAAAGTAACATATCAATGAATAGATGGAGATAAAATTGCTAGATTTGAATATTTAGTCATTTATCAGAAAGGAATGCTGGCTAGAAATGTTTTATTGGTTGAAAAAAAACAAAGACCAAATGTAAAAAACTAATTAATATCATAATTTCCATTTACTTTTCCCAGTTAAGCTACTATTTTTCATTAAAACTGAGCTGGTCAACCCACCTTATTTACGTTGCTGTCTAAATAAATCTAAGTTTACTTTACTGAATTGCATCGACCTCTCTAGGCTACTATTACTTCCTACCCAAAGAATTTTTCTAAATATCAATAGAAATACTACTATTCTAATCTTTTTACGGCTTGCGCTAGCTACCTGCCTTCCTAACATTCACCCGTTGCTGCTGAGGTTGATTTTATGAGGGTTGAAGCACAAGGTTCGGCTTAACGACTATTACTGATTTGCTAGATGTTTGCTTTTGGTTGTTTAGGCCTTGGTCTTTGAGAACTTGATTGTTGATGATCCAGTTGTTGTGAAGAATACGACTATCTTTGCCTTACTAGCTTGAAAGAATTCCAAGAAGGGTTTATTTTTTAGGGTCTTTTTACTTTTTCATTGCCTCGATTTCTTTACTTTTCTTTTGCACTAAGGTCAAGTTGATATCTTTATTTTGGACTGAAGCCTTTGAAAGTTCTTGAGTGTTCGTTTGTGACTTAAGAATGTTGATTTTATCTTGAAGCCTATCATTGATTTTCTGTTCTTTTTTGACGTATAAAGGCGTATCAAGACTCCGCGGAACCTCAGTATTTGGTTAAAAGTACATGTAGAAGAATTTTAGCGAACATTTTACTTTTCCTTTATCCAAGCTTATTTTAGCTAAGTCCATTTCTTCGTCACATTCATCTCGGTGAGTATTGAAGTTGTTTTATCGGCTCTCATTGATTGCTTAGCCACCAAAATCTTTCCAGTTAGATTCTTATTTGAGCTTTATTCTCCTTTCTTACTATTGACTGACTCTGATCTTGGTTTTTGCTCCATAATTGAAACCCTAGACTGGTTCACTTGGACAATAGCTGAGCCTTAGGAATAAACGTGTTAAGTTATGAGGTTTTATTTGAAAATGACTGCTTTTAATGTCTTTTTTTTCTTTTTCGCTGGTTTTGGTTGCTAAGGAGTGGTTCTTTTCTTGGAGTTAAGAAAAGTATTAGTTAGTAAAATCTACTACTCAGTAGTTTCTTGGGTAATTATCCATTGCTTTGAGCGTATTAAGCCTTTTTCCATCAATTTAGAGTGCAAAGTATTGAGTTGGTAGATAAAAACTTCATCAACTTCTGTTCCTTATCTTCTTGAATTCAGATACTCTAATGCTTTGTACAAATTCCACTGATATCTGCATTAATTTCACTGTACTTGATCATTAGGTAGATTGCCAGAAGACAAAAAGACCGGCTTTCGCTATGCCAGCCGTGAATAAGTATAGTTCCGAATTAGGTTCGTGCTTATTAGATAAAGCTAACAACAGCATTGATCACATTTTGGTCAACAATATTTTGTACATTGGTTTCGGCCCAATCAAAAGTCAGGAAACACATACCTTTGACTACAGTATTATTATAGGAATGCCTTCCTGCGCAGTTGATAATGTGTGTAATTTGATTGAGACTTAGCCACTCGATATCCTTTCTAATTGAAGATATACATGAGCAATCACATCATCTCCCATAAAAATAGAGTCGGTAACTTTTACAGGCATGGATAATTATTAGTTTTGCTGATTCTGTTCTTTGCTTTGCTGCATACCGTTTAATTTATGACTGTTATATTATAAATTCACAAAAGTAGTAAAACCTCAGATAAAATGAATTATGTGTCAAATCGATCATACGGTCGGAATAGCTGGATGCTAAGACGCGGCTTTCTGCTAATGATGACCTTAGGGCTAGCCTTTCAATAGAACTCCTCCTTTCCATTCTCCAGTTTAGTACTCGCTATGGCTGTAGTAATATGTGCCTTTTCCTTCTCTGAAGTTCGATTTGTACTCTCCTTAGAACCAGTTTCCTGTGGTTCCCCAGTAATACTTGCCATGACCATCCATCTTTCCCTCAATGAATTGTCCTTAATAATAAGAATCATCAGGGTAATTCATTCTTCCTCTCCCTTCAATCTTATAAAGATTGTTTTTCTGTTTAACCTCACCCTAATACACTAGACCGTTCCCGAATTCCACTTTTACATGCAAAGTCTCTTTGAAAAATTATTCTTCAGTCTTCAAGTTAAAGGGTTCAACAAAAGTGATGCTACCTTATTTACCCTATTTATGGAGGACCATTTTTTCGTTTAATTTGGGGAAGCCTCTAATCCAGTTTCCCTTCAATGAAATATTCTTGGAGCCAAAGCTAAACTAACCGTAGCCTGAGGCTTTGTTATCTTCAATGCTTCCCTTATATGAAAATTTATTAGGCCAGATTATTCTGCCCTGTCCTTTTGCGACTCCTTTGACAATTTATCCTTCATAATAAAATTGTTAGGGGGCAAAGATAACACCTTTTCCGGTTTATTATCCCCCTTTTTTCCAATCGCCCTCTTTGTACTGTCTGTTCAGAGTGACTAGCTATGGGCTAGAGTGGAATTCTTAATTTTGTATCGCGGCCAACTTACCTTTATACTCTGGGGCCGAAACATGCTAGCAGTACTCTCTGAATTATGACAGTCTATAGACTTAGTTTTGGCAGCAAGTTATTGCACCCATTCTCACGATAATAAATTATATCTTAATATCTCTAAAATTCAAACTAATCATTGCAGATTCTATTCTTTGTAGCTTAGAGGTAAGGTCACTCAATATCTTAATTTTATTAGAACTCGGGTTTCATTTCTTGGCAGACTTCATCTTTAGTTTCGCTTATCCATTTCAGTCTTTTGTCTTAGTGCCATAAGCCGATTCGCCATTTACCACTTTTTACTGTGTATTTGCCTCTACCGTGTCTCTTGCCATTGAGCCAGCTGCCCTCATAGCTACACCCATTCGGCCAATAAAAAACGCCTAGCCCATGCTTCTTGTTGCAGTAGTACTCTCCTTCATAGAATCGACCATCTGGCCAGCAATATTTGCCTACTCCATGCATCATATTGTTTTTCCATTAGCCTTTATAGAATCTGCCATCTGCCCAACAAAACAACCCTTTACCCTACATAATATCTTAGAACCATTTACCTTCATAATAGCTTTTATCTTCCCAAGTAAACTTGCCGTTACCTCCCTTTTTTCCTGCTATAAATGTTCCTTCATATTTCTTACCGCTAGGCCATTAGTATGTTCCCTTCCCATTTGACAGCCCTTAAACCCAGTGACCTACATATCTTTAGCCATTCTTTTTCAGCAAAGTGCCCTAGCCATGATACTTATCATGCAAAAAATCGCCTTAGTAAAATTATCCGTTGGACTTGTACATTTTTCCCATACCATGAGCTTTCCCTTAAAACCAGGTTCCCTCATATCTTGATCCATCGGGCCATTTTTGTACTCCATACCCATGTTTGAGCTAGTTCTTCCACTAGCCCTCATACTCGATATTCCCCTCAAGCTTGACCTTCCTCTTTTTTTCTTCAATAGGTTTTTCTACTGAGAAATTTTAAGCTATTTCCATAATCTGCTGAATTAAGCTCGATTTTGTCTCTTCTATCTTCTTTTGCTAAACTTTGCTGGAATTTTCGGCAGAAAATATCCTCCTCCTGTTTGACTCTGGCAAATGAGGGCAGATTTGGTTACAGGAACTCTCACTTCCCATATATAAAGTTTGCTTTTATTAATAAACTATATGTAAAGATGTGATTTATAAGAAATAATCTAGTAGATCATTGTTCGTCTATTTTGGGGTGTATTGTTTTGAGCTATTCTTGGAATCTGAGGAGATCTCTTTAGAAGCCTTCATTGGGCTGTACAATCTCTCTTCTATCTTTAGTAAACTTTCTAGCCTTTGCGTAGCTCATTCCGTATTCTTTCATCAGAAACGCAATGACAAGGGATGAGCTTCTGGACATACCCATCTGACAGTGCACCAACACATTCGTTTTGTTCAACATGTCTCGAATGTATGAGTGAGAGTCATGGAGATAAGGATATATGCTTAGTTCCTAAACATCGTCGATATCGATCCATTTATGATGAGTGATGCCGTGCTTTTTCAGTTTGTTTTCAATCAGGAACTGTTTGTAGCACCAGTTATCGATGATAGTAAAGACACAATCTATGCCGAAGTTTTTTCTGAACTTCGAGTCTTCTAAAGTGTAGACACTACTGAGGTATAAGTTGCCTTTGCCTGGTAAGGGTTTCTGCTTTTCAAAAATGTTGAGAATATGACTACACTACTTGTAATCTGTTTTGTACATACTTGAAAAAGAATTGATTTTAATTAAGTAGGGCTAAACTTCTTATGCCTTTGTTGAAAAATACTCAAGAAATTAAACATTTTAAATTAGCAGATTATTTAAAATCATTAGGAACTTCATTCTCTTAGTTGCTTACTTCTCTTTCTTGGGATGAAGATTAACCCAAATTAGCATCTTAGAGGGGCTTATTGTTGAATTTTTCAACTGATAACAAGTGGTTACGTTATGAATGGAAACGAAAAGGATAAACATATTTTTGATGAGCACAAATGAAAAAATAATCATATTTTGAATGATTTCACACTTGACATCAATTGTACGTCCATGTCCTCTCCGAAAATATCGTTTTATTTCATTAGATCTACGTCCTTTATCTAGAAGCTATGAAGCTTCAGAGGATGCTTCAGACTATCAAATAGATTGTAGCCTATACTAAGTGTCATCGGGTTCGACATCCCAAACGATTTGAAGAGGTCGAAGTTGAATTCTTTTATCTCACATTCGCTCTCATTGTCTGAAGCCATGTTTTGTTGACGTATCTCCACCTAAATTGGCTAGCAGAGCAACAAATTTTTCCTATCGAAATTGTCTGACCGAAAAAGCTTTATTTTTGCGCTCTATTTTTTTTCGAACAGCGAGATAACACTATCCAAGAGAGTGTTTTCGGTTTGAAGGAAGTTGTTGATGACCTGGTCGTAATCAGAATGAACCTAGCTTTACTAAGGGATTTTCATGGTGGAAATAAGGCATATCAAGGAATTGGGGCATATTTTGTACTATTAAAGAGTGTTTTAATTATCTAACTTGTTGCCATTGAAAACCAAAATTTGGTGCCGAGGGCTGATTTTTATTAGTTTGTAGATAGTCTGCTTCAGCGTGAGCACTGTTTCAGATGGCGATGATTTGACTATGAAAGTTTATTGATTAAAGCACACGCAAACATCCATATTGATAGATTTGGGAGAGCGTTCGATCGCCTCCTAAATATGTAGTATAGAGTTTTAAGTGATGCCCAGCTAGCTCAGCGTGAGTTCATAGTTTTTGATATGCCTCCCTCTGAAGACAATGGTATACTGTTGAGGTAATTGCAACTGCATCTTGTTTATTATTCTAATGAGTTAGTTGAAGATGATGTCTGGCTAGACAAGTAGGGGGCAGCCGTTGCCATTATGCAGCCTGATGTATATTTTTACTGACGTTGGCCATGCCTGCTTTTGCATCTATTTGCTCACCTAATAATAACTTCTAATTGCGAGCATTAAACTAATATACACAACAATATTCCAGCAACGAATCTATTACAATATTTTATAGGTTCTAATAAATGGGCAGAATTGGCGAGAACTTTGAATCATTTTTAGGGCTCCTGCTTTTTTACTTTTCTTAAAGTAAGGCTGATCCGTAGGTTTCTGGCGATCCCGTTGTCTTTCTTGCGACTAGGGATGCTATGCTTCCATTGAGACCGGCTTTCTCCTGAAAGGATAAGCAAAGATCTTCTGTTCAAAAACTTCTCCACTTTTTTGCCATTTTGGTTTTAAAACACCATAATAGCTGAAGAATTCAAGCTTAGACTTACTACAATGTCTTAAAAGAGGTTCTTATTATCAATGTGAGCTGAGATGCCTTGTCCAGGCTCATATTCATTGACTAGAAGCTGGTCGAATTTGAATTCCTGATGAAGCTTCTAAGCGATGTATTACTCAATACTCAACTTAATAGCAACTAAAAAGCCCGGAATCTATCCAGCCTACTCAAGAGTATTGACCTTTTAATAAGAGTACTTATATCCATAGTGTTGAGTCCTTCTTTTCAGCGTGAGGTTCCATAAGCCCTAATTAATTTTTTCAAGGATGTTCCTTTCTTATTTCTTGGAAACAAACTAAGGAACGTAATGTAGCCCAGCTATATCTTACATTTATATCTCTTTTTATATGTTATTAAATATGGTCGAATATAAAGAACTACTTAAGCTTCTCTTCAACAGTTGGGCGAAGACTCATGAGCTCAGCACTAGAATCATCGATTAGCAGATAAGACGGAACAACATTAAAAAGATAGAAAAAAACTATAGGGTACTTCATTACTTATGTAGAGTTTTCAGAGTCATGTTTAACGATACTACACTCCAATCGAATAAATTGAGCACGGACTGATAAGATATCATCATAACGAGGCTGAAAAGCAGTACCTCACTATTCTGCAATTCAACTATCCGCTATCAAGCAAAGGGTACAAACTGAATCCTTTCCCCAGAAGGCAGTCCAACTTCGAACTCAATCGAACGCATCGACAAAAAATAGATTTTAGCGAGTTTCTTGGGTAAAAGACATTTCAAAAAAGTTAATGATTTAAATAATATATGAATAATCACAAGCTTACCTTCCTGACCCTTACCTTGGCACTTACATTGTTCGGGCTTTTGGAGGCGAAGTGCATAAATACCACTTCCTTCAAATACGATCTCAAAGAGCCGAGCTAATTAGTCAACTACAATTCTCTTTGCAGCGACTTCTCGAAAAGAACCTGCTGCTCGAACACCAACTTTTAAACTCTCACAAAAAAGTAAAACTTCATCCACATAGGATTGTCAAGGTGATCGGAGGTAACGTTTAGCTGTCGAATTCTTGCAGGTACCGTTTGACAAGTTCCTTGTGTTCTTGGTGCGATGGAGATATTGTAAGTGTAATTTAAATAAGGGATAAAACTTGAAATAGGGGGTTTGTCATAGCTACTGCAAACAGTTCTACTAGGACTGCAAGAACGATTACTTTTCATTCGATAGCAACAACCAGCTCAAGGTATGCAAGTAGTAAGACATAATATGCTCGAAGTTGGCTGATATCTTAGCAGATAGAGAGAAATAGAATATCTGTCAATTATTAGAGCTGCCGATGGCTAAAAATAACTGCTGGAATGGTGAAATCAGTGCGTTGCTGAAAGGCAAAGGCAAGAATAAAGTGACCATACCTTCCAAGCATCCAAAAAGGCAGCCTAAGTAGCCTGGAATTTGGTAAGTAATTAAGTAGCACAAGCTTATCTTTGGTCCTTTAATATTAGCAACTGTAGTAATGGGGTTATTCACAATCAAGAGAGGGTTGAGAATGTACGCCCTGTGGAAACGGCAGATCAGGAACCTTTGATTTAACCATTACTAAGTAAATCAATAAAGTTTATAAATATAGAACAGATCTGAATGAATTTCTAGCTGAAGAATGTTGAAAAAAGATAGATAAATATGAAAAAAATTATGCTAAGAAAAGTAGTGGATATTGGGAGTAATAGGTAATAGATTTTTACAGATCAATAGAAAAATCCGATGATTTTGCCTCCGATGTGTCTTTCTCTGCACTCTTCATGGGTGAAGATTCCTTGGTTGGTAGAGAGTACAAGATGTCCGAACTGTCTGGAGGGAAGGATGTTGTTGGTCCATTTTTCAAAATCAGGCAGCAAGATGTCATATCTGGGAGAGATGACTGCGCATTTGTTGATGCGGCCGATCAGCTCAATCACAATCTTTTTGCTTCTGTGGTCATCGATGATTTAGAACTCTCCGATGTAGTTGTGCCTTTGCATGATTCTCAAAAACTTGAGCAGGACCTTGGAGACGGGCTTCAAGAGGACTTGCTTTTTGCCTTTGCGTTCAGCATTGACGATGCTTCTGAGTGCGTCAGCAAGGATATTGATCTTGACCATTGATTAAACTATTAAATTAATAATATTTATATATTCCAAATAATGTCTTCACTAAAGGCTTATCACTTTTGGATAAAAATATAGTTTATTGGTTCTGGAAGAAGGGAAGTTGAGAGAACTTCATCTAGATTTTAGAAAGTCGTTTCTAGTGATTTAAACGAACATTTCATAGTTATTCGCTTAATTTTTTTAATTGTGAGGAGTTTTCTGAGACATTGACTGTTAAAATTTTGCGATTGTTGGAACTATTATTTTATTCTTCCGAGATCTACAAAGATGTAGGTTTTTGATGATAGGCCGAAAATATCAACCCTCCTCTTAAATTCCTAAAACGATAGTGCAAGCCTACATTCTCCAACTGAGCGGCAAAGGTTTCAATTACCAAACTTTGAGGTGGACAACAATCAAAAAATTTACTATTCACCTTAATGTAAGAAACCAGTAGCTTCGGCAACAAAAAGCGATAACCAAACCATACGTCCTTTTTAAACGCCTAAAACTAAAAAGGCTCAAACAATGCTTTTCACTATTTAATAAAACTACTATAGCCGAAAAAACCAGAACATTATCAGTCCGCGTCCTCCGAAATACCGTCCTCCCAGCCAGAGGAACACTTTTTTCAACTAAATAGAAAACAGTGAATGCAGTAGATAGAAGTAAAAGAGGGTCATATTCACATAAAAGCTCATAAAGGATAATGAACTACCGCCAAGAAAAGAGTCACTGAATTCCAAGCCGATTATCAAAAATGGCAACAACTCAATCAATGATAATCTTTCTTCTAGTTCTGTAATAGATTTGCTATCAAGAAATCGATTTCTGTACAGAATTCATTCGTTTCGCAGTTCAGAGTTTCTTCCAAGATAAAAGAAAGACCCCGGACTGATAGCAACAAACAAAAGTTTACCCAAATAATGAGTCATTTCTAAAGCGGCAAGTCGAACACTGCTCAAAGCCCACTAAAGAAATATTCCTCTTTGAAAGATATCAATGAGCCAAAAATCAAATAAAAATATACTGATAACATATTCCCACCTGTAGTATCTTCTCTGTTCCTCAATTCAACAAAACAAGGTGAGATGAGAAGTAAGCTGCAATGGAAAAGAGTTAGTGAGTTGTTTGAACGCAATAAACCTGTGCTTATGCATTAATAGCATCACGAAACTATCATTCAGGCGGGGAAAAGTGGCTGTTTAGCTGGCTAATACTTGGTTTTTGCGCTTAATGCTCTAAAGCACTCACATTCTATCTTACAGCGCATCTTTTAGTAGCAAGCTTTCAACTAGCATGGGCTATATTTGACCAAAATATTTCAACAAAACAACTGGAAAAGCATAATCGTTGATGACTTTATTCCTATAGTTAGTATCCAAAGCTCATAAAAGACAATCAGCTAGCCAGCTTCAATCAATATTAGCATGCTGGAAGACAAAGAGTTGGAAATCTGGCCTTATTTGCTCGAAAAAGCTTTTGCGAATTACTACTCTGCCTATTAAATGTTGTAATATGGTAATACTTATGATTTCCTTAATGAGTTGACAGGTCTAGTCCCAGTCTAGATCTATCCTAAGAAAAAGGCTGAAAAGTAGTTCAATAACCTGAAATAAAAGCTTAAAGTAAAAGATTCTTTCGCAATTACTTAACATTTAGACAAAAAGAGATCGATTATTCGAAGTTCAGTCCAGCAAGATAATCAGATAAAACTATTTTTTAGCTCTTCGCCAATTTTTATAGAAAGTTAACTCAACTTGAGCCATTTTCAGTAAATCAAAAAGATTTATTACTATTCACCTCGACTGTATCATACCTTATCAACTGCTATGATCGGGAAGTATAACTCTACTCATAAAAATCAAGAAAGATCAGAGTATTCGTTGAGGAAGTTAATAGTGTATGAAAATACCGAATGCTTAATATCCCTGCAGCAAAAATAAGCGCGATTCTTCTGCAAAAGCTCGAACAAGTATATTTATATGTGGTTGAGGGCGATTCTAGTCCAAAGATAATTCAACGGGTATCAATGGATAGACGGCAACTATACAAATAACAAAAGTACCATTCTTTCTGCTTCTCTTGCTCCTGGCTAATACTACCTTATCATTATGCCTGAATGGAAATAAACACAAAACTTTTAGCTCAGTCTTTTAGTTTGGGGCAACCATTTAATCAAGATTTAGCGTGAGAAAGGCTCTTGCTAAGAGATGATAGAATAGGCCTGCATGGATTTAGCGCAACGAAAAGGGAAGATTAATCAATTAGGACCGACACTCTGTTCATACAACTATTTGTGTCCCAAAACAGGGCTTATTATCGAGAATATCAACAATGAGAAGCTAAAGGAAGAGATATCAGTGCATCGGAAGGTCTCAGGAATCCCGAGTTCAGTTGAATTGCTGCCGGTAAACAAGGAATTTTGGAAATAAAAGCAGCTTATAAGCTAATAAGTGGAAGTTAAAATTCCCAAGTTGAGCAGCTATACGATAGTGCTCAGGATGAAGGGAGGCTTAGACAAGAAGCTAATAAAATTATTTTCCAACTAAAAATAGAAATGACTGATTCTTATTTGTTTACACATCATTTATTTTCTACATGGAGCATCTACTTTTCAATAGTACTTTATTTAACCTAGAAACAATTAGAGTTTAAATATTGAATTGCAATCTGTCAAGAGAAAAGACTTGATTACTATAAGAGACTAACATGATCATTCAGATTGCTATTGCCTTCACAAAAGTGTTGAACTCGACATTTTCACTATTCTAACTTCCTTCCAGGAGCTGCAATCTCCTATATATCATCCTCAAATCATCGCTTTGGTATTAACGACCTGCGTAAGTCTTAACAAAATTGGTTAAATCCGACAGAGAAATCTGATCTCTATATAAATTCAGTGACTAAGCACTAAAGTTTTAACTTTTCAGTGCTTTAAGACTGACGCATCCATATACCTGATGTTCCCAATGCTTTTGTGCCTAGAAAAGCAGCTCAGCTATGTTTTTGCAGTTATAGTTCGACTTTATTTGATAGTTATTGAAGCTAACTTATTCCTAGGACAACTCAAGTAGTTTCTGGATCTTAAATTTGGTCATCTTCGGCTATCTATCCTTCAAATAAAGTTCAATTTGATCCCATTTCTATTAACTCTGCTATTTCAAGAAATGTACTGTTGGAAGTGCTATTTTCTTATCAGCTTCAATCTGTTCTGCGAGTTTTTCCGCAACTCTGAGAATATTAGGAGTATCGATTGGTACAGGGTACAGCTTCAACGAAAACTAGCTTTTGTGATCATTCCTGCGATAAAACCTTCCAGCTGACTTCTTTTCATGGCAATTGATATCAGGCTATTGATCCTGCAGTTTTTAAGAATACCTGTAGTTTCTTTATTCGACCGCAGGTACTTTGCTTTTAGATTTTCGTGTTGGCTACTAGATTGCGGTATTTGATCTTTAAAAGCTTACTGTTCTGTTATCCCAACTTTCATTTTTTATTTAATAAGGCCGCAAATGGTTTTACTTTCGATTAGCCTTTTATTTGTTTTTGGAATATTTGGGCGTATATTCAGCATATTTTGTATCTTCTTTTTGCTCAAAGGTTTAGCCACTATATTTGGAAGGGTACTCATAACATTCAGCCTTTTACTATTTGTGAGTATAGTTCCTATAAGGTGAACTACTTTTTTGAGGCTACTTATGATAAGACTATTTGTGATGATATGAATAGCCTGTAGGCTATTTCTCATTACGAGAAGCTTTTGTTTCCAAACTTTTATCTTAAAGGTATTTTTGGTTGCCCAAATAGGATTTTTGAGAGTATTTACGGTTAATGTTCTCTTATTAGTTGCATACTGCGTACTTCTTTTTACTCTAGCATTTTATTGAATCAAATTACTCTCGAAATTCATTGTTTAAATCAGAGTAAACTCTTCCTCTCTTGTGTTTATTCAACTCTCTGTTACTTGGTTAAAATGGTGTGTTTTTCACGGGCGAGTTATTCTTTTTCCCTTTGTATTTTTATAATGAGTCTTCATGGTTTCTGCTAGGCTGTTTTTATGCGAATTTATTTGCGGAAATGCTGCTGCCATCTTTTGCTCTCTTGCTTTTATTTACCATGCTTAGTAGAGAATTGATCTGGTCACTAATGGACTCAATGTTAGTCATCTTCATCTAAAGCCCTTTGTTCTTTGCATTCTCTTTCTTGAAGGTTTGGGAATGCGTAAAATCTACTATTTTGCCATATTAGCCCAGATTATTTTAAGTAAAGACTTTTTTGAGCGGACTTGGACTTTTCTGGTTGTTATCTTTTAAATATTTTCTGTAGTCAACCTGCTAGTTATTTTGTGGGATGGTTCTCATTTGATGCTTGCTGTAATTTGTACTCTGGTTATAGGTACCAAAGGAAGCTTGGTCTGAGCTATTCTCCTGCAAATTATACCTTTTTTTAAAGCTATTGTCATCTATTCTATCCATAGGAGCAGAGTCATTATAATCTGTTAGGTCTGAATTTTGTGTTTTGGCAGTTAGCTTCGGCGAATAC
>Ga0316217_10005785_pt1 | contig 12609 bp, 11 predicted proteins | sample 1anoAmetaG_FD_203633 | JGI IMG/M metagenome (GOLD analysis project Ga0316217, IMG submission 203633) | Freshwater microbial communities from Trout Bog Lake, Wisconsin, USA - 1anoA | ecosystem: Environmental > Aquatic > Freshwater > Lake > Hypolimnion/Profundal zone | place: USA: Wisconsin...
CAGCAAGGCATCGTGGACGACATCATTCTGGTGGATGACCGCAGCCGGGATGACACGGTGCAGGTGGCCTCGGCGCTGCCCGGCGTGCGGGTGCATGTGCATGAAAGCAACAAGGGTTACGGCGGCAATCAGAAGACGTGCTACCGCCTGGCGCTGGAGGCGGACGCGGATATCGTGATCATGGTGCATCCGGATTACCAATACACGCCGAAATTGATTCCGGCGATGGCTTCGATCATTGCCAACGACCTGCATCAATGTGTGCTGGCGAGCCGGATTTTGGGCGGCTACTCGCTGCAGGGCGGAATGCCGGGTTGGAAATACGTGGCGAACCGGTTCTTGACGGCGGCGGAAAACGTGTTGCTGGGCGCCAAGCTATCCGAGTACCACACCGGCTATCGCGCGTTTTCCCGGGGGTTGCTCCAGAAGCTGGAGCCGAATCTGGCCGTGAATTCGGATGATTTTGTGTTCGACAACCAAATGATCGCGCAGATTTTGTGGCACGGTTTCACCATCGGCGAAGTGAGTTGCCCGACCAAGTACTTCAAGGAGGCGTCGTCCATCAACTTCCGGCGCAGTTGCCAATACGGTTTTGGCTGCCTGAGCGTGGGGGCCCAGTTCCGGCTGGCCAAACTGGGGCTGGCCAAACCCAGGTTGTTTTTTCCGTAGGGCGGTCAAATGGCGCAGCGCGACCTTAATGCCTTTCGGAAATTCAAATTGACCGCAAAGCGCGAGGAAGATGCAACCCCATTGGGATAGCTCCGCCCGCCTGCGTTGCACTACGGTGAGACCAGTCGTCGCAACCCTGCGCTGGATGATGGAATCCCGTTGGGATTCAAGCCCGGAATTTCCGAACGGCAATTGCCCTAAGCTCGCTTCACCGCCAGGGCGAGCCGCGATTTTTTGCGGTTGGCGGTGGGGCGGGTGATGGCGCCGACTTTCACGGCTTTGTCAAAGGCTGAATGCACGCCGGCCAGCAGTTTGGCGGCATCCTCTTTCTTGCCGGCGGCCACGGTGGCCCGGAATTGCTTTTCCGTGCGGCGCAGGCGGGACTTCACGGCGCTGTTTTGGAGCTGCTTGCGTTGGCTGTTGCGCATCCGGCGCTCGGCTGACTTCGTATTGGGCATAGATTCTTTTAAATAATTTGCTAAAGAGCCGGGGAAACTAACCAATCGGGCGGGGAAGTCAATGCCGAAAATTCCGGAATTCGCCATCCGCTCTTTACTTTTGGCGGCGGGAGTGGTTGTCTAAGCGGTATTGCTCATTCCAATCGTGATGGAAAATCGCACTGCACATCAAACCGTGCCCCCGCCACTGCGCATATTGCACTTGGAGGACAATCCCGCTGATGCCCTGCTGGTGCGCGACCAGTTCGCCCAGGACGAGCTGGCGGCGGAGGTGCGGCATGTCACCGGCCGGGCGGAATTTCTTCAGGCGCTGGACGAGGGGGGTTGGGATCTGGTGCTGGCGGACTATAAATTGCCGGATTACAACGGTTTGGAGGCGCTCAAGGTGGTGCGCAAGAAATTTCCCAATCTCCCGTTCATTCTGATGTCCGGCACGATTGGAGAACTGGCGGCGATTGAAAGTTTGAAGGCGGGCGCGACGGATTACATCCTCAAACAAATTCGCGACCGGCTGCCGTCGGCGGTGCGCCGGGCGGTGGCCGAGGCGTCGGAACGAGCCCGCCGGGAGGCGGCCGAGGGGGATGTGCGCCGCAGCGAACAACAATACCGGCTGTTGTTTCAGGGCAACCCACACCCGATGTGGGTGTTTGATTTGGAGTCACTGGCCATCCTGGAAGTCAACGAGGCCGCGACGCAGCATTACGGCTATTCCCGCGAGGAATTTCTCCGCATGACGCTCGCCGACTTGCGCGTGGCGGACGACCCGCAGGGGCGGCCGCCCTCGGCGGCGGAGATCAAGGCGCAGGGCTTGGTTTGGCGTCACCGGCAGAAAAATGGCAGCGAGATGGACATGGAGGTGGTTTGGTCGCCGCTGCCGTTTCAGGGCAAACTGGCGGCGCTGACGCTGGCCACCGATGTGACCGTGCGCCGGCGGGTGATGCAGCGCAACTTGGTGTTCGGCCGCCTGAGCCACAATTTAAGCGCGGTGACCACGGCGGCCGAGGCGGCGGTCTTCATTTGCGGGGCGGCGGATGAATTGTTTCACTGGGATGATTTTGCGCTGGATTTGTATTCGGCGGAACGTGACCAAGTCGTTTCCCTGCTGAACTTCACCTTGGTGGAGGGGCGGCGGGTGGAAATCCCGGCCACGCCGCAAACGAAACCGGCGAACGCGCTGGTGCGCCGCGTCGTGGCCCGCGGCGCCGAATTGGCGGCGGGTCAGGAAACGGGTGAACCGGAGGGCACGACCATGCTGGCGCCCATCCGCAAGGGCGACCGCGTGATTGGCGTGCTGTGCATCCGGCGCCGGCAGGCCCACAGCTACACGGCCCGCGACGTGGACATTTTGCAGGCCCTGGCTGATCAGTGTGGCGGCGCGTTGCAGCGGGTGCAGGTCGAGGAGGAACTTCGCCAGAGCCAGCGCCGGTTTCGCGACTTGTTCGAAAATTCGCCGGACGCGATTTTGGTGGAGGACATGCAGGGCCGGGTGCTGGACGCCAATCGGGGCGCCTGTGCGATGCATGGCCTGAGCCGGGAGCAGTTGCTGGACAGCAACGCGCTGGAAACGCTGGTGCCGCCGGGACGCCGCCAAGCCGTTCGCGAGGAATTCGAGCGACTGACGGCCAGGCGGCTTTCCTCGACGATCGAGAGTGAAGCCCTGCGCGCCGACGGCCGGACCGTGCCGGTGGAAATCCGGGTGGTGCGCTTGGAATATGACGGGGCGCCGGCGCTGCTCTTGCACGTGCGCGACATCACCGAACGGCGGGCCGCTGAAATGGCCTTGCGCAGTTCGGAAACCCGGTTTCGCTCCGTCTGGGAGAATTCCGTGGACGGCATGCGACTCACAGATGAAAACGGCACCATTGTCGCCGCCAATCAGGCGTATTGCCGGCTGGTGGGACTGACGCATGAGCAGTTGGAAGGCAAGCCGTTTACCGTGGTTTACTCCGGCAAGGAGGACAGGGAAGCCATGCTGCGCCAGCATGGCGAGCGATTTCGCGCCGGCATCATTCGCGAGAAGCTGGAGTTGCATCGGAGCTTGCACGATCAGCGCACCGTAATTCTGGAGATCACCGACACCTATGTCGAGTCGGGTGGCAAGCCGCGCCTGCTCCTGAGCCTGTTCCGCGACGCCACCTCGCAGCGGCGGCTGGAGGAACAACTTCGCCAGTCGCAAAAAATGGAGGCCATCGGCCAGCTCGCCGGCGGCATCGCGCACGACTTCAACAACATTCTCACCATCATTCTCGGCCATGCCGCGCTGCTGACGATGGCCAAACTGGATCCCAAGGCGCTGGTTTCGGCGCAGCAGATCAAACAGGCGTCCGAGCGCGCCGCCGGCCTCACCCGCCAGTTGCTGGCCTTTGGGCGCAAACAGATTTTCAATCCGCGCCCGCTCGACCTCAACCGGGTGGTGGACAAGCTGACCGATCTGCTCGCGCGGTTGCTGGGCGAGGACATTGCCTTGCAAATCAATTTTAGCCGCCAGCCCGCCATTGTTTCCGCGGATGTCAGCATGCTGGAGCAAATCCTGCTAAACCTCTCGGTCAATTCCCGCGATGCGATGCCCCAAGGCGGCCAACTGACCATCCGCATCCAGGGCTGTGAGGTGGACCAGGAACATTTGCGCCGCGTGGCCGAGGCGCGGCCGGGAAAATTCATCCGCCTGAGCCACGCGGACACCGGCGAGGGCATTCCTCCGGAAAATCTGGCGCGCATTTTTGAGCCTTTTTTCACCACCAAGGAACTGGGCAAAGGCACCGGTCTCGGCCTGGCCACCGTGTTTGGCATCGTCAAGCAACATGACGGCTGGGCGGAAGTCGAGAGCGAACTCGGCAAAGGCACCACCTTCCATATTTATCTTCCCGCCAGCCTGGAGGCGGCGGCGAATCCCGAGCATACGGACACCCAGTTCTATGCGCGCAAGGGCACGGAAACCATCCTCGTGGTGGAAGATGAACGCGACTTGCGCGAGATGGTCACCCGCACGCTCAATCTCAACGGCTACCGGGTGTTTCAAGCCGTGGATGGCCAGAACGCGCTGCAAATCTGGACCGAATACAAGCACGAAATTGACCTCCTCTTCACCGACGTCATCATGCCGGGCGGGCTGAACGGACGCGATTTGGCCGAGCGTCTCTGGGCCGATAAACCGGGCCTGAAGGTGATTTTTTCCAGCGGTTACGGGGCCGACGCCCTCGGCAAGAACTTCAAATTGGATCCCAAGCTGAACTTTCTACAGAAGCCCTACCTCCCCCAGACGCTTTCCCGCGCCATTCGCCGCTGCCTGGATGAGGAAACCATCGGGTGAGGGCGTTTTTTTTTCATTTTTGGTTTGGCGATTCCCGCTTGAATTCACAAACTGCTGCGAACGAATATTAATATGATCATTGCGCCCTCGTTGCTGGCCGCCGATTTCACCCGTTTGGGCCAGGAAGCCGCCCGCGCCCAACGCGCGGGCGCGGACTGGCTGCACTTGGACATCATGGACGGCCAGTTCGTGCCCAACATTTCCTTCGGACCGGCGGTGGTCGCGGCCGTCCGTCCGCGCGCCAACAAGCTCTTTTTTGACGTTCACTTGATGTGCCTCAAGCCGGAGATTCTGCTCGAACCCTTCACCCGGGCCGGCGCGCAGGGAATCATCGTCCACGTGGAGCTGGGCGACCGCGTCGGGCCATTGCTGTGGAAAATCCGCGCGCTGGGACTTAAAGTCGGCCTGGCCCTCAATCCCCCCACGTCCATCGCCGAAGTGCAGCCGTATCTGGACAAGATTGACCTGCTGCTGGTGATGACGGTCAATCCCGGCTTTGGCGGCCAGAGTTTCATTCACGAATGCCTGCCCAAAATCCAGCAGGCGGCCGCCTGGCGGCGCGACCGGAAATTAAGCTACCGCCTCGAAGTGGACGGCGGCATCAATAATGGGACGGCGGCGGAATGCGCCCGCGCCGGCGCGGACACGTTTGTGGCGGGCACGGCGCTGTTCCAGCAGCGGAACATGGGGGCCGCCATCCGAAGAATGCGGCAGGCGGCGCTCGACCACCAGCCCGCGCTCGCCGACTTAAAAGGGTGAGGAATCAGGGGGGAATTGTCTTTCTTTCGCCCTCATTACCGGTATTTTGCCGGGGATAAATTTGTGAGAATCCAGGCCATTCGTGTCCCAAGGCAATGTTTATGATGTTTCGCTGGCTTATGTCCAAGACCGTCCGCGAGGCGCTGACGGTCCACAAGCATTACCGCCGCCTGCTGGCGGCCCAGCGCGATTTGCTGTCGCCGCAGGCTGTGGCGCCGGTGCAGGCCAAGTTGGATGAACTGCGCGCGGCCATCCAGGATGGCAACCATGGCCGGATCAACATCGCGGCCGAGGAATTGCAGTTCGCGGCCGAGAAATGGCTCAAGCCGTACCCCAGCGCCACGTGGCGCGAGAATGTGGAAGTGCTGCTGGTGGCGCTCGCCGTGGCGATGGCCATTCGCACGTTCTTTTTGCAACCCTTCAAGATTCCCACCGGTTCCATGCAGCCGACCTTGTTCGGGGTGACTTCCACGCCGGACTACGGACCGGTTTTTCTGTTGCAGAATCTGCGCGCGGATCAGGCGACGGTCAAGAAGGCCTACGAACAGCAGATGAAGGTGCAGCAGAGTCTGCCCGTGCCCCAGGGCTGGGATCGCGTCAAGGAGTGGTTTCAAGGCATCTCGTACGTGCATGTCGTGGCGCAGGAGGAGGGGGCCGTCAAGCGGATCAGCCCGATTACCAAGCTGTTGATCCTTAACATCAAGCAATCAATTTGGTTGGGCAACCCCAATGACGATTCGCCGGGCACGGAATACACGATGTGGTTTCCGCCGGATTTCGGTGAGTCGGACATTGCCCATCGGGGCGGCATTTTTCCCGGCCGGGTTTATCACAAGGGGGAGGATGTGGTGAAATTTCGCATTCAAGCCGGCGACCATTTGTTTGTGGACCGCCTGACGTTTAATTTCCGCAAGCCGGAACGTGGCGAGATCGCCGTGTTTGAAACCAAGGGCATTCAAAATGAGCGGATGGCTCAGGACCAGTTTTACATCAAACGGCTGGTGGCGCTGCCAGGTGAACATGTGCAAATCGGCAACGACCGGCATCTCCGCATTAACGGCCAGCGGTTGGATGCCTCCACGCCGCATTTTGAAAACGTTTATGGCTTCGACCCCAAAAAGCCGCCGCGCGAAAGCCAGTACTCCGGGCATGTCAACGACACCGTGGCCGACAACTTCGGCTTGAACACGAAGCCCTACATTCAACTGGCGCCGCTGTTTCCCGACGAGGAGACGGTGTTTACGAACCAGCTTTTTGAAATGAGCAATCTGGCCACCGGCGAAGGCCAGACGATTGATTCCTACATGGTCATGGGCGACAACACCTGCAACAGTTTCGACTCGCGCGCGTGGGGGCCGTTTCCCGCCCACAATGTCATCGGCAAGTCGTTTTTTGTCTATTGGCCGATCACCTCGCGCTTTGGCTGGGGGAATCGGTGATTGGCAATGGCCCGGGCGTCCCGCCCGTGTGTTTTCCATCGGTTGGTTTGTTTTCGGCCGAAACTCACGGGCGAGACGCCCGTGCCACTAACGGATGTTTATGAAAGAAACCGTGCTCGTCACCGGCGCGTCCTCCGGCATCGGACTGGAGCTGGCGAAATGTTTTGCCGCGGACAAATCCAGTCTGATTTTGGTCGCGCGCAATCTGGCGGCGCTGGAAACACTGGCCGCCGAACTCCGGCGCGAACACGCGATTGCCGTCCAAGTGATCAGCGCCGATCTGGCGCGACCGGAAGTACCGCAACGGATATTCGACGAACTGAAGGGCAGGGGAGCCTGCGTGGATGTGCTGGTGAACAACGCCGGCTTTGGCTTGCACGGCCGGTTTGCGGAATTGCCGCTGGCGCGGCAGCTTGAAATCATCCAGGTGAACCTCGCGGCGCTGGTGGCCCTTACGGGACTCTTTCTGCCGGGCATGCTGGAGCGCCGCGGCGGCGGTATTTTGAACGTCGGCTCGGTGGCCGGCTTCATTCCCGGGCCGAACATGGCGGTGTATTACGCGAGCAAGGCGTTCGTGCAATCGTTCAGTGAAGCACTGGTTGAGGAATTGCGCGGCACCGGCGTGGGGGTCACCAATCTTTGTCCCGGGCCGACGGAATCTAACTTCTCGAAGGTCGCGCGCAGCTATCAGATTCGCGAACTACAGGCGGCGAAAATGTCCGCCGCGGACGTGGCGGTGGCCGGCCATCGCGCCTATCGGGGAAAACACTGTATGAGCGTACCGGGAATCAAGAACCGGGTGTTGGTGCTGTTAACGAGGCTGCTGCCGCGCGCGGCCATTCGCAAAGGCGTGGCAAGGTACAACCGGCTGAAATAGACCCTGAATCCGAATCCCCGAAATGCGAATTGCGTTTAATCCTGAAATCAATCCGGTTCACGGAACCAGAACGCGCGGAATTGACCACCGCCACCAAACAGGCAAACTAGGCTTTCGGTTATGCCGGTGGCCATTGATACCAGTGGGCTGATCCATGCCGGGAAAACCGGACGGTTGGAAGACCTGTTGGCGGTCGCAAAAATATCTGAAGGCAATCCTGTATCTGAATGATGACTTCGAGGTTGTGCCTGCGGCGGATGCCACGCTGGTCAAAATGCTGGACGATGAAGGCATCCATTTCTTACTGATCGAAAGGGATGATCCGCGCACTTCACAAGGCGGATCCGAAGAAACGCCATTGCCACCGGCGATTTCCGGCAATTTACAGCGGCCGTTCAATTTGGGCATTGCTGCGCCCGGGACGGGCGCGCTCCGTGAACGGGTCTGAATAGGTCACCCTTTTACATGAGCGCCATTTTACGGACGTCCGCAAAGAGACAAGCAAATACAACAAATTGAGGCGGCATCCCACGGAGGTGGAATTCGCCAAGGTTGACTTCCAGCCGCGATCGGGCTATATAGAATCCAGTATGAGAGATACGTTGACAGTGACGCAGGGCCAGGCGCGCTTTCCCGCGCTGTGTCGCAAGCAAAAAACGACGGCGATAACGCGGAATGGCGAGGTGGTTTCTTTCGTGGTGCCCCGGCAGCGGATGGCCGACTTGCTTGAACAAATGGAAATCCTCGCCAATCCGGAAGCCATGGCGGCGATCAATGCGGTGCGGGCCGGGAAAATCAAGGATTATCCATTGAGCGTTCTGGACGAGGATGAGAGTCACACTTGAAGCGCAGCCGCGCGAGTTCATTCAGCGGCAGCCACCCGAGGCACGTAAGCGGTTGCGCGAATCGTTGCACGCGGTGGAGCACGGCAGATTGCATCCTGAACCATTGGAAGACGAACTGAATGGCTTTTACAAACTCAAGGTTGATCGCCATCGCTTCATTCTTCAGGCTGTCACCGGCCCCAACGGACCATTTTTCCGTGTGGTTTTTGCCGAGCGGCGCAAAGTGGTTTATGAAATGTTCAGCCAGATTTTGGGTTTGGAGTAACTACTCAAAACACCTCGGCCTTTAACCCGGACACGCGCCGGACGGTCTGGGCGATCTGCGACAGCGATTTCAACGACAAATGACCGCACTCCCGCCGCGCCGCCGGCCGGGTGAGGGAATAGATCTGCACCAGCGGAATGGTCGCGCCGGCTTCCTTCAATTCCTTCAAGCGCAGCGCGTATTCCTCAATTTCCCGGGCCGGCGGCTCTTCGCCGTTAAGCTCGGGAAACAAACTCTGGATCACCACCGGACGCTGGCGGCCCACCAGCAAGATGTTTCGGAGGATCTTGTCCAGGTTCGCGGTGGAACCATTGACCCGCTCCAAATAACCCTGGGTGCCCCCATCGAGCTTGGCCCAAACCTCATCGTCCGGTCGGAGCAAAGCCAGGCCGGCTTGCGCCGCCGGCAGCTCCAGCGCGGTGGCATTGGTGGGCAGCACGATTTTGAAGAAGCCCTCCCGGTTGCGCAGTTGCACCACCGCGCGCACCGCCGGCACGAACTGGCGGGAGAGCGTCGGTTCGCCGTCGCCGCTCAAGGCCACGTGCCGGATTTGCAGCAACTCCGGCGGAAGCTTGGCGTACCGGGGCCATTGCCGCAGCCAGCCGCCCCGGGCCAGTTCGAGCGTTTCCCGCAATTCGATCACCATGCGGTCAAGGTCCAGCTCGGCGGTCGGGGACGGTTGTGCGCGATCCACTTCACAATAGCGGCAATCCAAATTGCAGTTGAGAGCCGGGTTCAGGTTGACGCCAACGGACAGGCCGTTGGCCCGCGGCGAGATCACCAGGTACACCAACTGGTTGGCCAGGAAATCCCGCGGATAGCCGAAGGCGACCTCCTGGGTGAAGTTCAGCCGGGCGGGGGCGGGTTTCTTTCCGCGCCCGTTCCGGGCGGGCGGGGCAACAGTGTTCGCACCACGATTTTGCATAATGAGGATCATAAGATGCGTCGCTGACCGGTGCTCCACATTTATTGCCAAATTTCAACCATCAGAATTTGGCGAAAATGAGCAGAATATGGTTATTTTGTTGAATGAGCGGTCGCGGACGGTGAGGCGCCAAACGAGCTTGGGGCATGGATGCAGGGCGCGGGACGGGCGTAAACGGCTCCCCCCACCGCACCGGTGCGATTCAGCAGCTTCGGCCGGCTTGGGTTGGGGCGTTCAACCGGCGCTCCGTGACGGTGGCGATGGAATGGCGTTCGGCTTTTTGCCATAGGCGTCTTGTCTCAGGGCGCGGAATTGGCGCAAGGCGACAAACGGGTCTATGCGGGTCAGTAAGAAATGCGCCCAGTGGTTTTTCCAGCGCTGCCACCAGGTTTGGGTTTTGAGCCAGGAACGGAGTTCGAGCTGGCGGGATTGTTCCTGCAAACGTCCGATAATGGCCAGGGCGTGGGCGGCAGCGGCCGGATCTTCCAGCCGCAACATCAGCTCGTAATTCAGATTGAGGCTGCGGATGTCCAAATTCGAAGAACCGGCATAGACCACGCCGTCAATGCAGATCAGCTTGGCGTGCAGGATTTGCGGCTGATACTCGAAAATTTCCACGCCGGCCTTCAAGAGGCGGCGGTATTGGCTCCGGGCTGCCAGTTGCGCAATCTGCACGTCGGTTTTGCCGGCCAGGATCAGTTTCACGCGGCCGCCCCGGCGGGCCACGCGCAGCAAATCCCGCCGCAAACGGCGGGTGGGCAGAAAATACGGGCTGATAATCCGCACCGCGCGCGCCTGGCTGAGATCGCGGTGGAGGGCGATTTGGAAGGGGCTGGCGCCGCGGCCCGGATGCGTGAGGAGCAGTTCGCCCGCTGGTTGGCGCGCGCTCCGGCCGCGGTGTTTCAGGGCGCGGAACTGGAGCCAGGCCTTTTTGCGAAAATCCGCCAGCGCAAACAGTTCAGCAAAGGAGCCGGCCAGTTTCGCGGCCAGCCGGCAGTCATGAATTTGCAGCCCCAGATCAAACCAGCCGGTGGTGACACCGTCGCCATCATATTCGTCCGACAGGTTGAATCCGCCGATGAACACCACGGTTTCATCACAGATCAGCAGTTTGCGATGGTCGCGCACGCCGAAGCGAAAGGGATGAATGGGGTTAAACCGGCGCACCTCGGCGCCGGCGGCGGCCAACGGATGGAAGAAATCGTCCGGCAACAGCCACGAACCAATGGCATCCACCAGCACCTGCACCCGCACGCCCCGGCGGGCGGCGGCCGTCAAGGCCGCCCGAAATTGCCCGCCCAGCTTGCCTTCGGAATAGATGTAGGTTTCAAACTGGATTGACTGCCGGGCGGCGCCAATCGCCTGCAAGAGACTGGGGAAAATCTCCTGTCCGGCGCACAGCCATTTTATCAAGGCGGGTTTTGAGAGTGAATCTGGGCTCCGGTTCATGATTCTATGCCTTCGACTGCCGTGCCCCGCCCACCCAACCTGGGTCCAACTGGCCGCCAAGCGCCATCAAGTCATTTGGCGTTGGCGTCCGGGATGAAGATTTTCTTTCCCGGGATCAAGACGTCGGGGTTCATTTTGGGGTTCGCGGCTTTGATCTGCGAGAGCGAAACCTTCACGCCCTTTTCGCGGTAGGCTTTGAGGATGAGGCCGAGCGTGTCCCCCTGTTTTACCAGGTATTCGTAGCCTTTGGAAGGCACGCTGGGGGTAGCGGATTCATCTGTACTCGAGGGGCTGGTGGCGCGGCTGCGGGGAGGTGTCGGCGGCGGCGCCATGGCGGTGGCCTTGACGAGATTTTCGATCTGTTTGGCGATCATGTCGCTGTCTTCCTTCCGTTTGTGGTCCACCTCCTGCACCTGCTCGGCGAGCGCCTTCAGATCGCTGCGGTTGGCGAAGTCGTTGACGACGGGGGTGTTGACCTTGTCGCGCAGGTCGGCGATTTCCTTTTCGAGCGCGTCAATGTGTTTGCGCTGGGTTTCCAACGTTTCCGTCATGGCCTGGATTTGGCCGCTTAAATTGTCAATTTCCTGTTGTGTGGCGGACACCTGCGCCTGCGCGAGCGGGGCGGCAAAAACGGCCAGCAAGACCCAAAATAAAATCTTTTTCATGTGCCGAAAATAAACCTCTGCGCGGCGGCGTCAAGGGGAACTGTGAGATTAAACCCGCCACCCGCGGGGCGGAATTCACGGCCCGTAAACCGAGAGCCAAGCATTGGCGCAGGTATGCACCCAGAAAATCGCCGTTGAACCACCAAGGAACAAAGACACCAAGGCCGGAAGACAAAGCATATGCGAACGTTGCTGCGGCCGAGGACGGCCGCGCTATGGCTCGGTCGTTTATCCCAGCGTCCTCTCAGTAATGGTCGCGTGCTTGAGAGCGGCGCTGGCGCATGATGAGCAGCCATTGGGCGAAGAACGGCACGATCCAAAACAGATTGATCCAGAGCCAGTGACGGGCGACCAATTGGGCGCAGCGGAAAAACCCATTCGGCTCAATGAACTGGCGGGCGGCTTCGTTGTTCACTTGCGCGGCGCGCGCCATGCCGCCGAGCGCAAAATCATGCGCCAAGGCAAAGTCTCCGACCGCCGCGCTCCAGGCAATCGTAAAACAGCCGCCAAACGCTTGCCACCCGACCAGCAGTCCGCCAAACAACGGCCAGGCTCCCAAGGCGACGCCACCGAGGGCGACCACGCCGGCGGCCAGACCGCCGAACGACAGCAGGCCGATGGACAACCCGCCCAAGCTTAGCGGCGCAATCGCCAACCCTCCGAAGGCAAACAATCCGCCCAACGCGGTATTGCCCACCGCGATCCACGCCTTGACCGGTTGTCTTAGAATGGCGAACCGGTCGCCGATGCGGATATGGACGAGCGGCAGGCCGAACAAGCAAGCCTGGCTGCGGTATTCCCAGGCCGGCGCCGGAAAAACACCGCCATATTGTTCCGCCAATACCCGGGAAAAATGGGCGCGGCTGCCCTTCGCGGAACGCCGGACGAGGACAAACATCGTCGGCAGAAAAATGAGCACGAGTCCGGTAGCAAAAAGCCCGGACAAAT
>Ga0316217_10005786_pt1 | contig 12607 bp, 12 predicted proteins | sample 1anoAmetaG_FD_203633 | JGI IMG/M metagenome (GOLD analysis project Ga0316217, IMG submission 203633) | Freshwater microbial communities from Trout Bog Lake, Wisconsin, USA - 1anoA | ecosystem: Environmental > Aquatic > Freshwater > Lake > Hypolimnion/Profundal zone | place: USA: Wisconsin...
TTAATCATTAATTTTGAGTTTTTTGATTGCAAAAACATAAAAACATTGCTTTTTGTCATCATCTCACTTTTTTTGATTCTTCTTGAAAACAAAAAATGTTTTACTATATGACTACAAATTTAAAACAAAATAGTTAAAGTTCTTAACGATAAACAAAATACTATTCAAACCAACTTAGTTCATCATTAAACTGATTTGTTTTAATTTCAAAGATCATTGCAGCTCAAAATCTATTCACTGCTATAGGCCTCCTCTTATTAAAAAACCTAACTGTTTAGATAGTACTCCATCATCTGCTTATAATTCTGCTGACTTTATTTTGCTTTGATTGCTTGAAGTATAGCTGAGCTTGGAACTCTATCCTCCGAATATGTTAATATACTTCGTTTTGGGAATTTTTCTCTGCTTAATGCGCGTGCCTTGATTTCTTGCTCTTTGAGTCTTTTTGCGTATTAATCCATCGATTATGGCTTTATTCCCTTCGAAGCTTGCTCCTACAGAAGCTGTTTTAGTCTAGCCTCCAGCGAAAATGTATGAGAAAGCTTCTAAGGTTTCGGAGGTATATGTTCTTTAAACTTTACGGTTAAAGAAGGTTCTTATACTTTTACTTTCTGGTTAGCAGTTGAATGAACTGGTTTAGTGCTCAAAGAGAGCATTTCGATTAATTTAGGTTTTGAAGTTATTTCAACATCTTCTTCTCTTTTTACTTCAGGATTATTATCTTTTTTGCAAAGTTCTTGAGGTTCGGCATCTTCTGGGAGATCTATCTCTTAGTTTTCTCTTTTTTCGCTTGATTTTTAACTATTTTTCAGCTATATTTAGCTTATTTCATCAAACTCTTCTAATGAGATTGCGCTGAAACCTTTTGATTGGCTTTTTAGGTTTTAGAAGATTAAAAACTAAGTGATTTCGTTCATAAAATCTCCTCCTAAGCTTTGATAAATCGCAGCTTGCTTATTGAAATGTTCAGCTCTTTTACATCTTTAGCAGACACAAGTGCTTATACAAAAGTTGCATTTTTCTGGCTTTTAACGCTCTAAAATAGGCTAAAACAACCCCTTTTGGTCTTAGTCAGGTCGTTCTTTCCTATCATTCTATGATGTGATGGAAGATACCTCAGACTTTTCGTTGACCACTGTTGAAAATTCATCAACAGCAGGTGTCTGTACCGTTTTTACGGTTTCTTACTACTCTGGCTCTCTCTTCACCTACTCCTCTCGTCTGCTACATCTCCCACGTTTCCTTCCTCTTCTCTTGACAATAGTAGGCACGTAATCTACCATACAATTAGAGCAAATGAATCTGCCGCAAGTTGGAGTGTAGGTTTTCAAGAATGGATGTGTGTAACCTCTATACTAGTTGGGCTAAAAAGTTCTAGGCTTGCTTTTACTGTTGTACGCCTATTGTAATATACCGTAATTGGATTTCAGGAGGATTTCTTCAAGCATAAAAGGAGTTGAAGTGGAGTCTGTTTTTAAAAGGCTGTTTTCACACACGAAGTCTTCCCTCTTTGGGATTAAGATATCAAGGCAAATATGGCAGCATTTGAAAATGCTTGGCCTGAATTCCAACCCTTACTTCTATGCTGCCTATTTTGATAGCTAAAAATCGTTTTTTGCTTCCTAAAAGCCTATATACCCAATGATTTATTGCAAAAATGATCTTTTTGTAATCCAGCAATTGTAACTAGTCTCGAAACTAACAACGCAATCATCAGTGTTTTTTATGGGAAGCACAAAGACCAAAGAATCTCTAAATAGCAATCTATCTATTTCTATAATTTTGTCCTTCAAGAACTTCAAAACAAGCTATTTTTCTCTATTTTCCATGCTGAAATTAGCTAAGCTGACATAGGAGTTATGCTAAAGTTATTATTGAACTTTTTTTTGGTTATTCCTAATGTTACTCCAAATTTAATAAGTCCTTATTTTGGCATCTATCATCTTTTAAGCAATCCCTCGAAGTTTGCGAGCCAGCTAAGCTTTTTTACTCCCTGGCTTTTGCTCCAACTTTTTCACATAGTTGGTCAGAGAGTGGATTTCTTCTTCCATTTTGTTGGTTTCCCCCACGTATTTGTTCTCTCTTATTTGTTCTATTTCCGATTCATTTATGCCCACTTGTTTGGCTATGAATGCTGATCTCCAGATTATCTGAAGAGCCTCATTACTATTGAGACAGTACTATCTCTTCGGAACTTGCTTGGTCTTTCGGGAAGACCGGCGATAGGGTGTACCTGAATGTGAATAACTTTGGCTGAGGAAATCTTGAGGGTCATTCTAAGGCAAATCTTTGGGCAAAATGAAAAGTTTGTTGTTTTCATTCAAAGACTTGAGGATTTTGAATACTTCCCTTTCCAGCGCTTTGCAATCTAAAATTAGCTATAGCTATGAATTTTTGATAGTTATCTTGTATTAACTAGTCATGGGATTTGTAATGTTTGCTACTTATTATTTAAGATCCTCAGCTTATAGAAATAGAAATTTAGGAGAGGAATTCGTTAAAAGCTAGATCGATTTATAGATTGCATCCATAGAGTTTGAGCGGTTATTACGAGGAACCAAAATAGGAGAATATCGAAACTCAGTTGGGATATGAAACTGTAATGATTAGATAAAGTAACCAAACTATCACAAAGATATTTGAATTTGAACAACATTAAAACCTATGTTTCACTGATTTCGAATGCATAATGTGCGGGGTGTTATTTTAAGATCAATTTCTCTACTTTGCCTGGGGGCAATTTTATCGCAGTAGTTTGTGCACTCATTTGATATCTGAATCAGAGACATATGAATAATCCTGCTCCACATTCTCGCTTAATTAATAAAATGATAAGTAATCGAAGCTGATACAAAAGTTCTTAGATAAGATATTACAAATAAGTCTGGAAGGTGATAGTTTATTTTAGCACTCAGAATTCAATGTTCTAGGCAAAATGAGTTCAAAGATAGATTTAGCAACTACAAAACAGCTATGAAGATGTTAATATCTTTGGATCATTTGCTGATCTTTGCTTGCACAGGGGCAACTGAGCCGCAGTAGTCAAAAGCTCCCTTGCAGGGCCATTCCCCGCCCTAGTTAGGCACTGCCAGACAAACCCAGCAAAACTTGCCATTGCATCCATATTTGCAAGTCATGTGTTTGCAGCCCTCGTCATGAGTGATCACATAAAAGCACTGCGGACATGCCCTATTCTACGGGGTCAGGTACTCTTTATACTTGCCCTCATCCGCCAAATCTTTCAGACTCAGAACCTTGGTCCACGGAGAGTTGAACAGGTACTCACTGGCGAATAGACACTCTTCATTGCCGCAGGTGGAAGTGCCATTCCACTACTTCAGGCATAGGTAGCAGAAATCTGGAGACTGGCAGTATGGACAAGCCACTCGGTTTGTATTGAGCTCGTCTTTGAAGACTTGCGCCTGGCAGGAGGGACAGTTCTTGCAGAATTACTTCAGGTATTGCTCACTTAGCCCATTTGAAAACTATTTGCACTCTTCGGCTGTAAAGATGCCCACCCTTTTGCATTAGCCGAAGTCCCACTACTTGCGACATGGTTGGTTGTTCTAGCCCAAGTGAGGACACAAGATGCGATAGCTGCCACTTTTTATGCAATCCTTGACCAACTAATTCATCGAACTGGTGCCGATCTTATGTCCACACGACATCACCGCAACAAACCTCTCCAGCGTGATCTGGTCCTCCTAATCGACCACCTTAATATTGGAAACCTGCGTCAACTCCGTCTTAGTTTGCCTCACCTGGTGGACCTTGCTGCCATCAAGGTTGAGATCAGCAAGTGTGTTCCAGTTGTAGATCTCGGTCTGGTTGTAGAAGAGGGACATGCGCTTCACCTAGAGCTACTCGCAGTGGCTGGCGAAGATGTACTGTTTGAGCTCCAGGCCGGTTTTGCTCTAGTCGATCACCAGGTTTATCTGTTTGTTATTTATTGATGTGAGTAGCAGGGAGAGGGATCTGTCTTTTTAGGCGGGTTTCTATTAGGGTTTTGTTGGCTATGGGTTTGACTCCTAGAGAGCTGGCTATGTGTAGAACTTTTAGCGAGTTGTTTTGCTGAAATTGATTGTCGACTTCTCTTCTTGTGGGCTCTCTCTAAATCCTTATATTTTGGCAGTATTTAATGTGGGTATTTCAATCTTTTTTCCACTCTCAGGCCTATACTTGTTTGCAGCTTTTATCTATTCGACTTTCTTGACCTCAAATTTCTTAAACGACACGGTGGCAGCATTTGGTGCATATTCAATTTTGCCTTTATTTTTAACAAAATCCGCATATTTTGCCGGAAACACTGGCTAGACATTCTTTGGCTTTGTCGCACCATAGGCCAAATACGGGACGGACTCCTTGCCGTAAGCAAAAGACACGTTTTTGGTGACTGGTTTTTGGTTTGGCTATTTCTGGAAGGTCCTCTTCTTGTTGTTCTGGGCTGAGCTCATGTGTTCGTATTTATTATATGGTAAAACTATATTCTTTTATAATCTAAAGTAACTGTATCAGTTTACCTCACTATTTTCTTCATGCTACCTCACTATTGTCTTCATGCTCTACCTCACTATTGTCTTCATGAAGTATGCTCAAAATGTATGTATATGACTATGCTTCTCAAACCCTGTAAACTACCCTTGGACATTCAATTTTAGACACTCAATTTTAACTGCCCACTCGATCTTCAACTGTCCACTCCAAATAAAAGTTGATTCAACAGCGGCTGCTCGACTAGACTCGAAAAAGCCAGTTGTAGGACATTACAACTGAGCGACAAATCTTGAGATCAACCAAACATCATGTTAGGAGTAACTTTCATCATGCCAGCATAAAACGATGAGTAACTTCATAGTCGAATGCAAACCAAATTGGCTAGCTGAGCAAGTAAGAATGGTAGCTGTGAAGCAAAAAGATAGCAGTCAAAACAGGATTAGGTAGACCCGAGTTGCAACTAGCAATGATAGACTGGCCTTATTGCATTTGCAACTATCCCGCAAAGTACGGTGACCCTGATCTATCAACCGCTTGTTCTAATACATACATTACTAATATAACTAGCTACTGCAGCTAAGCAGGTCGCTTCTGGCATAACATCCAGTGATCATAATATTTGCTAACGGCTCATCAGCTTGGTCAAGTTTATGACCATCCAGCACACTCACACTTTCATCTCAGTTTCATATTCGCTCAACTCTTCTTCCAGCGCGGCTTTAAAACTATCCAATTCTTCTAATTCTTTCGTATACTATTGCTACTTCTAGATATCCGTTCTTGCCATGTATTCTTACCCCCTACTCTCCTATTCCTGCCCTCGACTCTCCTATTCCTGCCCTCGACTCTCCTATTCCTACCTCTGTCCCATACGTTCCTGCTAGTGCTACCCTACTGGTTCCTGCTAGCTTTGCCCGATCAGTTGATGTTGGTTCTATCCCGCTGACTCCTACTAGCTATCCACATCCGACCAGGTCTAGCTATTTTGAGCTTTACTGCTTACAGACTCCATTTAAGAAAACTAGTCACCCTGATCTGGATAGGAAGGGCTGACTCCACTATCAACTGACCTTTAGTTCTGCTCTATTTTGTCAAGATTGACCTAACCCTAATGTTGACTGTCCCTCAAACTCTCAACGTAGTTGAAGAAACTCAGCGTGCATCCGCCTCGGTCAATGTCTCCATCATTTTCGCACAAGATGGGATGGTCTAGGCAGAACTGCTGGGTGAGTTGTTTCTAGTAGTCATGAATCAAAAGATGAACCTGCTCGTCGAAGAGCAGTCCCTAATATTAATGCGATTGCATACCGACCACATAATATTGATTGTTCTTGCCCTTGACCAGAATCGGACTGCCACTCAAGCCCACGCCATCGCCTTCGATAAACTGATAAAGGTTGTGCTGGAGGATGAAGCCATCAGCCCCCTTGAGGTTTACTTTCAAATGAACCCGCTTAGGCGCAACCTTAAACAGCTATTTCTACCTGCGGTATGACGCACTTGGATATCCGATGATTTCTATCTGCTGCCACCGGCAAGGCTATATGCTGCCGATTTTGAAGTAAGTTGTGAGCTGCATGGATGGCTCAACTACCAACAGACACAGTTCGTTGAGAGTTGGGCGGTCGCGCAAGCTTTAGCCAAGTGACAAAGGTTTGGCTCTATAGTATCTCTACCTTTTGCTGGTGAAAATCAAAGTTTCCTTGTCGATCCGGCCATCTACGCCCGGGATGAAAATGACCTAAGTGGCGATTCCTCCGTATTAGCTCTCGTATATGTTGTGGTAGCAAGTGAAAATGCAGTTTCGACTCACTGCGAACCCACTCGCGTAATTTATGGCAAATATTTGGTTTTTTTGGGTTTTCCAAACAGCGCGGACGAACCCAATGGCTTCGTGTTGTGAGTGAGTTGACGAAATGCTTTTTGTCATCATTATTCATCTAAAATGTAATTAATATCTATCAGAAAATGAAATGAATATCACAACAAAGTCAGAGTTGAAATCCTGCATATGGACAGAATATCAAGTCAACCCCCAACCAACCCTCGACCTGAAAACATGACACAGATTTATGGATACTGCTGTAAGTATCTACTATTAAGCTAGCTACTGACACTAGCTAAAAGGATTATATCTACTTCAGGTCGCAGTTCAACCTTTATTTCGCTATCGCTGGCTTCTATTTCTATACATCGCTTCTTATAAATTTGAATACCTACCTTAAACACCACCCCGCACAATTATCTATACAACATCATGGAATAATTCGCGTAATCCTAAACCTTCAAGAGCTGGGAGATCTCCGAGGCCTAACCCTCGGCTTTCTCCAGCAACAACCACCCTCTCCGCTGGCCCACCCTCCAGCCCTTCATCCTCGACCACCAATTCCAAAACCTGATCTGCTCCTAAGAGCACTCCAGCCAAAACGGAAACAGCTACCAAACCTACACCCACTTCCGCTATCTCGACACCGACGCCGAGAGAATATCCTACCTGATTTCACTGCGGAAGTATATCACCAGCATCAGAACCGATGATGATGCCCAGGAGTAGTTCATCGGCAACTTCGACATTCGGCTGCTAATCGAGCTGCTGCTCTAGAATAGATTCATCTAGCAGGTGCAGTTCCAAATCGAGCAGGTTCTGTACTCCATATACCAGCTACAAACTAATAGGCCCTTGTACCATTATGTCTTTATCGACCTTGCGGCCACTGTGGAGAGGGTGCTCCTCAAGTTGCTTCAGTCGCAGAGGAAGGTCACCAACCAATTCGCCATCGACATCCTCAACCGAGTTATCAGTGACGATAATCCAAACTATATGAAGTTTGCGCTCCAAGAAAACCTGATCAGCAGGATCCACTGCAACATTGTGAGACTCTCCATCCCGAGCAAGAAGGCACTCTGCCAGATTATAATCGAGGTAGTTTCATACGCATTGTCCGAAGTTTGTAGAGTATAATACATGGATGTGGTCACTATCATGAATCTATTGATCACGGAGTTGCCCAGGATGAAAGAATACTTGGCGATCGATCTGAAAGGTGCCTTCAAATATCTTGTCAGCTACTTCAGATCCAAACATTTGGACTATATAGAGCAACATTTCAAATAGATTCAGCAGCTACTAGATCTGGGCGTCCACTTTCGCACCTAGTTTTGCCTGCTTTTGAGCTGGATAGTCAATGACCTCGATCTCAGCAAGTTCAAGATCAATCAGGCCCTGGAGTAGCTTCTGATTCTACTTGACAATCAAGAGGATAATAATAATGGCATCATCTTGTAGATTATATCAGGCCTTGTGGCAAAGCACAATCAACTCACCTTCAGGCAGTCAGTCAGAATGAAAGACCTCATATACAAAGTGATCTCCAAAGGGGCAAGCTCCACCAACAACAGCTTCTATCAGCAAAACCTGATTCGATTCTATGCCTAGCTCCTCAAGAACCACATCTAGCTCTTGAAGAAGTAGCACATACCTGCGATCGTCGAAACTATGATCAAAATGTACCGGACGTGTAGTTACAGTATAAAGCAGCAGATCTACCACTTCATTAGCTCTACCCTCAAGCATAAGTTGCAGTTGCTGCCGGCATACAAAACCCGCTTCCTGAGTTTCAGACTAGGCAAGATCAAGACAGAGCACAAGAAAATGCTAATTGATTCGCAGATGAGGTATTTGAGGTGATTGATTTACGTTTATTGTCATATAGAAGAAACCTAATTAAATTAACTGCATAGTTGACAAAATTTTGATGTAGTTTGTTTGCAGTGCTAATTGCCTGATCTTGGTTCCAGTAGAGCAGATTCGTCTATTGTTTTAGAATAAGTGGTGTTTGTGAAGTTGTAATCTTGCTTGTTTGAGGACTAGGACTTAAATTCGTGGTTTCTTCCTTTGGTTTATAATTTATAGAAGAATCTGTTACAAATGGGAGCCTGCAATTCGTAGTCAGAAAAAGTGTTTGCCAAAGTTGGCAAACTCAAACACAAAAACGATAGGATGAACTTCAATAAGAACTACCTATCCAAAAGAGGTCACACTTAGACGGAACAGATTGATCAATTAATAAAGTATTTCAAGAGCTTTGACCTGGATAGAGATGGATTTTTGAATAAGAGGGAGCTTTAGGCCATGGCAGTCTCTATCTTCGATAATCAAGATAAAGAAAATTACACAGTAACCTTTGTAGCATTTTTAAAGGAATTCTACAATCAAATTGACCCACAAAAAACAAGAAAACTGTCTAAGGAATAGTTTGTTGCATATTACAGAAAATGATCTTATAATGCCAATTTTTTAATTATTCCCTAATAATATTCAATTAAAACACTCTAAAATTGCCATACTTCGGACCAAAATAGTCAAGCAAAAAAGTGTCTTTTCAATACTCACAACAACTAACTAATAAACCTAGCTTATAGTTCAAATAGGATCAGTGGCCATCATAGGGATGTCCTGTCGACATGATCATTAGCAAATTTTTAGGATCAGGCAAATCCAGCTCCACACACTCCCTTCCTTCGTATTCGATAATCTCAAACCTGTTGGGGTACTTGAGGATGTAGCTATTGATAAGGTAATGGTTCAAAACCAAAAGGTCATGAATGAGTTGCCGGTTATACTTATCCCCATCACTACTGATCTATTCACAGCTTTTGAAACAGTCATACCCGTCTCCCCCTGCCCCCACAAAACTATGCAAGGCCACAGTGTAAGTCCGATTCATATCGATTGGCTACTCATGAATCTTTACTGTCTAGAGCAATATCCTCTATCCTGGTTTTTTGGAGGCGTCCCAAGTGAAGCCGATGCCTGAGACTGCAAGATAACGTCCTGAAAGATTTGGGTACATGCTGACTGAGATTTACAAAGCCTAAATCAAAATCTAGGCTGGAACTAATTTTACGATTATCTTGTCGAAAATCATATTTTAGAGGAGTCCAAAGGTTATTGGTCCAGCTTTAATGTAGGTATCCATTCTAAAACCTCCACTATTCATCATAGCTATGTCAGCACCACTTTCGTGCCTATAGATAGAGACTAAGAACTCAAGATAAGGACTTTGTTCTTTTCTGATGGTCTTAAACCTAAGATCAATGTCTTTTTTGGTGAAGCAAGCAACTTTCTCCTGCTTTGCTTTGAACTACTTATAAATCTCTTGAACGTAAAGGTCAAGCTCTGGATTCGGCTCAATCTTTTTTGTCTCATGATTGACTTCGAAAAGCTAAATTTGAAAAATCCATTTGTCAGTTTCTACAAGAGTGCTGGTTTATTTGCTTTTCAGCTATTCCAACTGTAATTGTCCTTCTTTTTTATGCAGTTTGATGACAGAGAAGTGTTTGAAATCACTTCCGCTCTTCACCAAAACCGATTCGTTTATTTTTTAGTGAACTATGAGATGGTCGTGACCGCCTAATATCAGGTCTATGCCTTTCACCACCTTGGCTAGCTTTATGTCGTTGTATTTCATCATATGAGTTAGGGCTATCACTAAATCACACTTTTATTCAACTCTCAACTTTGTCACCATTTTGGTAGCAAACTCAATAAACGGGATGTACTCACAGATTTACTTGTATTCGGGGTACAAAATGTCTATCCACTCCCTTTCGGCTAGACTAAACACACCTATCTTCAATCCATTCTTGTGAAAGATGTACGACTAAAGACCTTAAGCAAGTCTGCGCTGCGTTCTACGGTCATAGATGTTGCTTAGCAACCACGGGAAACCAGTTTTCTTGGTAAGTTCCATCACATGTTCAAGTTAGTAATCTAGGTCATGATTGCCATAGCAAGCGATATCTATGCCAAAGGATTGCAGCGGCTTGACCATGTTTTCGCCTTCAAGTTCAGTGGATAGGAGTGAAGGTGAAAAAGCATCTCCAGAAAACAAAGTTAGATGATGTTGATGCTTCTTTTTTTACCTCTGAAGCAAGGTGTGGAAATAGGCAGCACCCCCTTTGGGTTACTAGCTCGCCGGCTGGATGTTGTAGATGTCGTTGAAGTGAAAGAGTGCAAGCAATTCGGTCCGCATTTTGAGCTTGGCAAATAGTTTTGGTAATACTAATTATATCATGATTGTGGCCATTTCAGCGAAGAAGGATAAGTAGCTCAAGATACAAATAATAAAGATCCCAAATATCCAATAATCCACTACTTTGTCGTTTGGGGAAACTAAGCATAGAGAGACTTCTAAGGGTAATTTCGTTGCATCTTTTTTCCTTTTTCAAGCTAGATTTTCCTTTTTATTTGACTAGCAACTAACTAAAACTTTAATTTAGTGAATATTTTTGTTTCTTTTAAAAGATAAATGCTAAATATCTAAAAGGAAAGCCAGAGCAACAAATAAAAAAAGCAGGCCCTCTACTGCCTCTTCACTGGTGATGACTCCATACTCTAGTACCTTAATTTACGGGTATAGTTAACAATCATCGTCGAAAAGCCATTTGTGTCATCTATCCCCATCATCCCAATTAAAACCGATAGCTAGTAATATACTAAACAACTTTTCTTTTAGCCTTTGGTAGGAATAGAAGTGTTCGGCTAAACCCAAAAAGAGTTCATTCTCAAGAACAAAGGCCTCCTAAAATAAAACTTTCTGTATATTTACTTCCCCTCCAACGTCAGAGTCGATTAGAAAATCAATGTAATGCTTCAATTATGAAGAAAATGTATGTCAATAACTACGAATCTTTCGTCAAATAGATGCCAAAGCTAGTCAAAAGCAACTTCACAAAACTTATCATCTACGACCATGGCATCGGCTAATATTCAACTGAATACCAAAGCATTAAATGTTCTGAAGCTTTAGCCCTTTTGCTGAAGGCTCAGCTCCAAAAAAGAGTCTAAACCTACATCCAAGAAATCAGCACAGCAATCCAAAAATAGATAAGTCCGTAGGCTCTCTTCACCATCTTCAAAAGCAAGCTTGGATTAGCCTACATTTACAGAAAAATTGGAGTAAACGAGAAAGCAAGAGAAACATTGGACCTTCTCTGGCAAGACATCCTTTTCAACCAAAAATATTTCAACGATAAGGTCAGCAATAGTGCGATATACCCACCTTACATTTAGAAAAACTACGAAAAGATTGTTAAAAAGTTTTTCTCACCAAATGCGTTTCTTCAAATCAGTTCTTTCTGCTATTTGAGGAGCTACGAACTTGACATAGAACTCATGAACTATTGTGAAGGAGTCCGCTCTCTCAAAAAGTTTGCTGAAGTTTCTTTCAACAATCTGGTTTTCAGCAATCGCAGCAGCAACTAAAACGAATTACTGAAACATCTTTGGATTATAACAATAATAGATGAATGCAACTAGATTCTTATTAGGTTGGGAAGGACTCACCCGACTTTTTTGAACGCCAATAAGTAAGCCTAATACAACAGTACTGCAGTCTATATTGCCCGCACTTATAAGGCTTCACTGGAATATCTTGGGAACAAACTTTACAACTTCAACTACCAAAGTTGTTACCCTCAAAATATGCAGCACTAGATTCACTACTGTCTGCAAAATATCCAAGCATGGTAGAAGGAAGATCTGATAATGCTGAAAGAAGTTGATGAGGTAAAGATTTTGAAAGAGAAGTGTTCAGAGAATTTGCTTCTAATTTTTGGTGGCTTTTAGTGTTTCAAGTATCTCTACCTTAAAAGCATAATCAACTTCTATGAACTTCTCGCAAGGTCTGCAAATTTTACAAGAATGGCCAAACCAGCAAAGCTGCTATTGCTAAAAGTTTATCTTTCAATCGCCCCAGCTGAAAAACTCGTCTTTCCTGAATTTTACCTCAAGCAATACCTGTATCCTGAAGGCGATATGCAAGGCTACTTCTAGCAAATAATAAAGAAAGCAGAGAAGATTATAATCTAGAATGAAGAAGAGGAGCAAATCAACCTTAATATGATCAAAAACAACAATAAGTACGACCCCAATCATGACAACTTCTTGAATAGGAACAGAGAAGATGAAGCTTTGTGGCCTAATCTTCAGTTCATTTAGGATTACTATATGTTCATCATCCTTTTACAGTCTTATCGCGCCTCCTAAAAGCATGAGAAAGTTAAAAGTGAAGAGTCCATTTCCCTGAGCTTCAGCAAAATCAGTAGCAAA
>Ga0316217_10005787_pt1 | contig 12605 bp, 10 predicted proteins | sample 1anoAmetaG_FD_203633 | JGI IMG/M metagenome (GOLD analysis project Ga0316217, IMG submission 203633) | Freshwater microbial communities from Trout Bog Lake, Wisconsin, USA - 1anoA | ecosystem: Environmental > Aquatic > Freshwater > Lake > Hypolimnion/Profundal zone | place: USA: Wisconsin...
TGCGGTTGATGGTCTGGACGCAGGAGCTGGTGTGCAGGGTGGCGAAGGTGAGGTGGCCGGTCTCGGCGATGGTGAGCGCGCTCTCGATGGTCTCCAGGTCGCGCAGCTCGCCCACCAGCACCACGTCTGGGTCCTGGCGCAGGGCCGAGCGCAGGGCCTTCTTGAAGCTCTGGGTGTCGGCGTGGATCTCGCGCTGGTTGATCAGGGACCGCTTGTGGTGATGGACGTATTCCACCGGATCCTCGACGGTGAGGATGTGCAGGGCCTCGGTCTCGTTGATCCGGTCGACCATGGCCGCCAGGGTGGTGGACTTGCCCGAGCCGGTGACGCCGGTGACCAGCACCAGACCCCGGGGCTTTTCGCAGAGGGTCTGGACGATGGGCGGCAGGCCGAGCTGGTCGAACGAGCGGATCACTTCCGGAATGCTGCGGAAGCAGCCGGCGGTCGCGCCCCGCTGGTTGAACACGTTGGCGCGGAACCGGGAGATGCCCTGGAGCCCGAAGGAGAAGTCCACCTCGAGGTCCTCCTCGAGCCGGTGCTTCTGCTGGTCGGTCATGATCCCGTAGCAGAGCCAGCGGGTCTGGGCGGCGTCCAGGGGCGGCAGCTTCAGCGGCACCATGCGGCCGTCGATGCGGACCTGGGGCGCCGAGTCCACGGTGACGTGGAGATCGGTGCCCCCGTATTCCACCATCGTCTTGAGCAGCTGCTGCAATGGGACAACGTATTGGGACGTCTGTTCGGCCATCAGTTTCTCCCCGGGGTCTAGAGCACCGTTTCGCGGACGATCTCTTCGATGGTGGTGACGCCGTCGATCACCTTCCGGCAGCCGGAGCGGCGCAGGGTGATCATGCCTTCCTTCTGGGCCTGCTCGCGCAGTTCGATGGCGCTGGCTCCGGTCAGGATCATGTCCTTGAGCGTCTCGGACATCTCGAGCACCTCGTAGAGTCCCACCCGGCCCTTGTAGCCGCGGCCGCCGCAGGCCTCGCAGCCGGCGCCCTTCATCACCTTGAGGCCCTTCTTGAGCTCCTCCTCGGTGAAGCCGATCTTCAGCAGCGCCTCGGCCGGCGGCTGGTGCGCCTCCACCGTCCTGCACTTCTGGCAGATCCGCCGGACCAGCCGCTGGGCGCAGATGATGTTGACGCTGGTCGCCACCAGGAACGGCTCCACGCCCATGTTCATGAGCCGGTTGATGGTGCTCGGGGCGTCGTTGGTGTGCAGGGTGGAGAGCACCAGGTGGCCGGTGAGGGAGGCCTTGATGGCGATCTCGGCGGTCTCGAAGTCGCGGATCTCGCCCACCAGGATGATGTTGGGGTCCTGGCGCAGGAACGAGCGCAGGGCCACCGCGAAATTCAGCCCGATCTGCTCCTTCATCTGCACCTGGTTGATCCCGGCGAAGTTGAATTCGACCGGATCCTCGGCGGTCATGATGTTGACGTCCACCGTGTTCAGCTTGGCGATGGAGGAGTAGAGCGTGTTGGTCTTGCCCGACCCGGTGGGGCCGGTCACCAGGACCATCCCGTACGGCTTGTTGATCTGCCGGTCCCACTGCTGCAGGCTCTCCGGCTCGAAGCCCAGCTTGGTGAGGTCCAGCATGAGCTTGTCGGAGTCCAGCAGCCGGAGCACGATCTTCTCGCCGAACAGCGTGGGCAGGATGCTCACCCGGTAGTCGATCACCTTCTGCCGGCCGCCGAGGTTGACCCTCAGCTTGATGCGGCCGTCCTGGGGCAGGCGCTTCTCGGCGATGTTGAGCTTGGCCAGGATCTTCACCCTGGAGGTGACCGGGTCCTTCAGCTTGATGCTGGGGCGCATGACCTCCTGAAGCAGGCCGTCGATGCGGAACCGGATCCGGTAGTTCTTCTCGTAGGGCTCGATGTGGATGTCGGAGGCGCCCTTGCGGATGGCGTCGATCAGCACCATGTTCACCAGGCGCACCACCGGGGCTTCCTCGCTCCCCCGCATGAGGGCCACGGCGTTGATGTTGTCCTCGTCGTCGACCGCCTCGTACTCGGTCTCCGCCCCGCTCAGCTCCTCTTCCAGCCCCTTGAGGTCCAGCGCCTCCTCCGCCCCGTCCTCGAACGGGGTGAGGGCCTCGCCCAGGGCCGACTGCGCCTCGCCGTCGGCGTAGTTGTACTTGTCCTTGTCGGCCCGTCCGGGCGCGTCCTTGTCCCGCAGGCGGATGGCGCTGGACCCGCCGTAGTAGCGCTCGATGGCCCGGATCAGGCCCATCTCCGAGGAGACCACGGGGTCGATGTTGTAGCCGGTGTGGAAGCGCACGTCGTCCATGGCGAAGATGTCGGTGGGGTCCGACATGGCCATGGTCAGGACGTTGCCCGAGCGCTGCAGCGGCAGCACCTTGTGCTTGTTGGCCAGTTCCGCCGGCACCAGGGCGATGACCGTGGCGTCGATCGGCGGCCACTGGTCAAGGTCGGCCGCGGGCACCCCGTACTGCATGCCGAGGAAGCTGACGATGTCCTGGTCCGCGCAGAATCCCAGCCGGACCACGATGCTGCCCAGCTTGCCGCCCTCCCTGCGCTGCAGGTTGATCGCTTCTTCCAGCTGGGGGTCGGTGATCAGCTGGGCCTTCACAAGCATTTCGCCTAACCTGCTTGCCAATGGGGCCTCCGTTGGGGTTTTTGCAGTGTACACCCATGCCGCCGGTTGTATATGCCTGCAAAACATCGGCAGAATCCGGATCCGCGCCGGGAGATATGGCGGGAATTCCCCAAGCGGCTATGCTTGGGGGCATGCCCACCGCCCAACCCACTGATCAGCGCCTGGAGCGAGCCCGGGAACTCATCCGGGAAAAGGGCCTGTCCCGCCAGGACATCCAGCTCCTGGACGAGATGCTGCGGGCCGGCGGCGGCGACCTGTCCCCGCTCCTGGAGGCGGGCCCGGCCCCCGCCCCGGAGCCGGGCGGCTCGGTCCAGCTGGCGCGGCTGCGGCGCCAGTTCGGGATGTTCCTGGTGTTCCTCAGCCAGTTCTCCGACCGCCGCCCGGGCCGGAGCCCGGCCGAGGCCCGGTCCGCCATGGGGCTGGTCCTCCAGCACGGCCTGGCCGGCCTGGCCGAGAGCGCCGCCGCCGCGCACCGGGAGCTGCTGGCCCGGAACCGGGAGCCGGAGTGGGTCGTCCAGCTCCTGGACCTGGCCGCCTCGCTGCGGACGATGGCCATCTCGCTGGGCTCGGGCGCGACCGGGGAGCCACCGCTGAAGGACCACTGGCGGGCCTTCCTGGTGGAGGAGAAGGCGCATTTCCGCAGCCTGTTCGCGGAACTCGGCCGGGGCGAGCGCGGTCCGGCCCTGGTGGCCAGGCTCAACACCCAGATGAAGGCCCTCAACCGGACCCTGCAGGCCGGGACCGGCAATCCGCTCACCTCGCTGCGCAACCTGGAGCTCCTCCTGGAAGGGGCCCTGCCGGAGTCGACCCGGCTGCGGGGCGAGCCCCTGGCCCTGGTCCAGCACGTCATCGCCAGCCTGCGGATCACCCTGTTCCGGCCCCTGGACCGGGGCGTCCACTGGCCGGCCCTGGAGCAGATCCGGGGCAGCCTGCAGTGGCTGTGGAACCACCTGGGCTGGTCCCTGCCGCGGCTGGAGGCCCAGCTGCTGGAGCGGAGCCTGCCGGCCGACGCCCGGGAACTGCTCCGGGGCCTCCGGGAGACCCATCCGGCCTCCTTCCGGATCGTCGCCCGGGCCCTGGTCAGCCACCTGGCCCTGGTCGGCCTGGTGGAGGACATGGAGCCGGCGGCCAACGTCTCGGTCCCCCACCGTTATGCCGAAGTGCCCAAGTTCTGGGTGATCGAGTCCGAGCTGGGCCACCTGGCGGAACGGGTGTTCCACCCCCGGGCGGCGCAGGCGCTGCCCGCGGGCAGCGCCGAGGCCGCCCCGCTGGAGGCGTTCCTGCGCCAGGCCGGGCTGTCCCTGCTCCAGGACCAGGCCACCATCCGCGGCCTGCTGCAGCAGACCCTGGCCAACGAGGACGTCGACCAGCTGGCCTCGGCCCTGGACAACCTCCGGGCCCTCCTGCTGAACCACCAGCGCCAGCTCATGGGCGACCTGGTCGGCCTGTTCTCCCAGGACCTGCGGCAGAAGCTGTTCCCGGATTCGCCCTCGCTCACCGAGGAGGGCGACCGGCTCCGCCAGCGGCTGTACCGCCTCTGGCTGTACCTGGACCCGGTCCTGGCCCAGGTGCAGGTCCAGCTCGAGCTCCAGAACTGGCCCCGGCTGGCGCTGGCCCTGGCCCAGGCCCAGAGCCAGGTGGCGGGCTTCCGGCGCAGCTCGGAGTTCCTGCTGATCCGCAGCCTGGACCGGCACGAGTTCGACCGCCTCACCCAGCAGTTCATCCGGGCGCTGGACGACCCCGAGGAGATCGAGCCGGCCCTGGCCGAAGCCGCCGAGCGGGCCGGGGAACTGCTGCGGTTCCTGGACGTGTTCCTGCTCCGCATCAACGCCCGGGTGCCCCTGATCCGGCTGGACCTGGACGCCTCCCGGGACGCCCACGGGATCGCCGCCGAGCTCCTGGCCGGCCAGGCGCCGGCGCCGGACCGGGCCCGGCTGACCCACAAGCTCATCCAGGCCACCAAGACCCTGGCGGTCCGGGACCCCCAGGCGCTCAACCTGCTCAAGCGCTGGGTCCGGGCCGAACGCGGCGGGCGCGAACCCGGCGCGCCGCTCGCGGCCCTGCTCTCCCACCTGCAGCACCTCGCCTCCCGTCTTGACAAAGCCCTGAATTGACCCAGGTTGCCCCCATGTCCAAACTGCATTGGATCGCCATCCACCCTTGCGCAAAGGCGCCGGCCCTCCGGCAGGCCCTGGCCGGGTGGGGGTTCGACTGCGTGGACGGCCCCGGCGACGGGACCCTGTTCATCGTGGCCGACCAGCCCGCCGCCGCCCTGATCCCCCCGGAAGGGACCGATATCTTCTGGTGGGTCGCCCAGGCGACTCCGGAAGCGGTCAGCGAGGTGCTGATCCAACGGCCCGGCTGGGTGGTGCGCCAGAGCCTGCCCCTGGAAGCGGTCCGCGGCGCCCTGGTCCGGCTCCTGAAGCGGGACCTGGGCAGCGAAGGCTGGCTCCGGTCCATGCTCCACCTGGCGACCCTGGACGAGCTGCTGCGGCCGATCCTGATGCGGGCGGTGGACCTGTCCGGCGCCAAGGGCGGCGCCGTCTGGATCCGCAACCAGGAGACCTTCTTCCAGCGCTGCGGCGGCGGCTTCGCCGAGGCCCCCCTGTCCCTGGCCGAGGCGGCCCACCTGGTCCAGGCCGGCGACGCCTGGCTGCTCTGCCCGGGCGAGCAGGTCGGCATCCTCCGGCTGGCCGAGCCGCGCACCGGTCCCGAGCAGGCCCTGGGCTTCCTGCGGGAGGTGGAGGACCTGATCATCAACGCCTGGAACCTGGAACACAGCCAGGCCCTCTCCTTCGCCGACGACCTGACCGTCGCCAAGAACCGGCGCTGCCTGGAGGTGGAGCTGCCGCAGATCATCCGCGAGGCTTCGGCCCGGGGCGCCTCGGTCGCCCTGCTGTTCCTGGACGTCGACAACCTCAAGGCGGTCAACAGCCGCTACGGCCATCCCACCGGCAGCAAGGTGATCGCCAAGGTCGCCCTGGAGGCCAAGCAGATGATCCGGCTCCAGGACCACATCTACCGGTACGGCGGCGACGAGTTCTGCATCGTGATCCCCGGCGGCAACTCCTTCGGCGCCCACAAGCTGGGCAAGCGGCTGGTGGACACCCTGAGCCAGGCCACCCTGGTGGTGGGCTCCTCCCGGGTGCCCATGTCCCTCAGCATCGGCATCGCCACCTACCCGATCGACGCCGACGGCGCCGAGCACCTCCTGGAGCGGGCCGACCGGGCCCTGTTCAAGGCCAAGGCCAACGGCAAGGGCTGCGTGGTGGTCGCGGAATAGCCCGGGGTCCGACGGCGGGCCCGGCCGCTCAGAGTGCCAGGGCGATCTCCCGGAGCAGGGTGTCGGGGCTGGGGTTGCGGATGAGGTTGCGCTGGGCGTCGAAGATCCGGGCCTGGGGGCGGTGCAGTTCGAGGGCCGAGCCGGCCAGGCGCTCGATCCCGGCCGCCCAGGGCGCCAGCCGCAGCGGCTTGCCCTCCCGGAACCGGGCCACGTCGCTCAGCAGCAGCAGCAGGAGCTCCAGGCTCTGGCCCACCTGCTCGCCCTGGCTGGCCGCCGATTCCTTGTCGGGCAGCAGGGCGGCGCCGGCGGCGGTGTAGGAACCGCCCCCCGCCACCGCGATCCAGGCCTCCAGCTGGGCGGCGGCGCGCCGGAAGGCCTCGGGCTCGAGGTAGCGGAGCGTCCCCGCGGCCAGGGCGGTCCAGGGGGCCCGTTCCGGCTCGGCCCAGCCGGCCCGCTGGGCCACGGTCCAGAGCTCGTCCGGCGCCAGGGGCCGGAAGGCGACCCGCTCGCAGCGTGAGCGGATGGTGGGCAGCATGGCGTCGGGCCGGTGGGTCACCAGCAGGAACCGGGTGCCTTCCGGCGGTTCCTCCAGGGTCTTCAGCAGCATGTTGGCGCTGGCCCCGTTCAGGCGATGGGCGTCCTCCACCAGGATCCAGCGGTGGCAGCGGGGCGGCGGCGCCCGGTGGGCCCACTGGATGACCCCGCCCTCCACCAGGTCGTCGCCGCGGATGGCGCCGATGCGGATCAGCCCGGCCTTGCCTTCCGGGGCGATCCGGAGCAGGTTGGGCAGCTCCACCGGCAGGTCGCCCTGGAACATCAGGCAGCCCTGGCACTCGCCGCAGGCGCTGCGCCGGAAGCACAATTCCCGCTGGGCCAGCTCCATGGCCACCCGGCGCTTGCCCACGCCGTCCGGGCCGATGAACAGCAGCGACCCGCCCAGCCGCTCCGAGCCGCAGCGCTCCAGCAGCCGTTCCCGCACCGCCCGGTGGCCGATGATCTGCGGATTGAACACCCCTACCCCCCGAACCCGGCGGCCGCCAGCACCGGCGCCACCCGGGCCCAGACCGCGGCCTCGACCTCGTCGGCCCCGAGCTGGGCCGGGATCACCGCCACCCGCAGGGGCTCCTGCCGGGCGATGCGCAGGAAGCGGCTGCGGACCTCCCGGTGGAACGCCAGGGCCTCGCCGTCGAACCGGGTCTCCCGGAAGCCGGCGGCGGCGCCGTTGCGGGCCGCGACCCGGACCAGGGAGGCCGCCGGGTCCAGGTCCAGCAGCAGGGTCAGGGCCGGCCTGAGGGAACCCAGGACCAGCTCCCCCAGCCGGTCCAGCATGGCCTCGGGAATCCCCTGGGCGCCCTGGTAGGCCCGGGTGGAATCGTCGAAGCGGTCCAGCAGCACCACCTTCCCGGCATCCAGGGCCGGGCCGACGCAGCGCGCCAGGTGCTGGGCGCGGTCGGCGTAGAAGAGCAGCAGTTCCGCCTGGGCGGACCAGGTCTCGCCGGAGGCGTGGGGTTCCAGCAGCAGGGCCCGCAGCTCCCGGCAGAGTTCGGTGCCGCCGGGTTCCTTGGAGATCTCGACCGCGGTCCCCCGGCTCCGGAGCCGGGCCGCCAGCCTCTGGATCTGGGTGGACTTCCCCGAGCCTTCCACGCCCTCCATGGTGATCAGCAACCCCGCCAACGAGCCTCCCCCGCGAACCGATTCCTGCCCAGGATATCCGCTCGGATTCCGGTTGCGGCTGCATATTCCGGCAAATGGGCCTATCCTCTTGGGAAACCGTTCGGAGATGACCGTGCTCGAAACCCTTCGATGTCCAGGCTGCTCCACCCGCTTCGTCCTGCGCCCAGCCCGCGTCCACCCTGGGATCCGGCGGGCGCGGTGTTTCCGCTGCAACAACATCTTCGGAATCGAGGCGGAGGTCGGGCGGCTGCTGGAGCCGGCGCCCGCGCCGGTCCCGGCGCCCCGGCCGGCCATGGTCCTGGAGGAACCGCCGTCCCTCACCCTGGACGACCTCCAGGGCGTCCAGGACGACCTCCTGGAGGCTCCCGGCGAAGCCTACGCCGAGCCCCCGCTCCCGGTCTCGGCGGCACCGGGCTGGGAACCGGCCCTGACCCTGGCCCCGGAACCGGCCCTGAACCTGGCTCCGGAGCCGGAGCTGACCCTGTCGGCGGAACCGGAACCGGCGATCGAGCCGGAGCTGGCCCTCGCCGCCGCGCCCATGCCGGCCGCACCTGTGCCACCCGCACCCGAGGCGGCTCCAGGCCGGGCGACCGAACCGCCCCAGGGGTCCACCGTCCCGCATTTCACCTCCGCCCGGGACGCCATCGAGAAGCTCATGGGCCAGACCGCCCCGCCCCAGCCCGCCCACCCCCGGTCCAGCGGCCGGGGCACCATGGACATGGAAGCCACCCTGGACGCGCTGGAATCCACCCTGAGCGGAAGCGCACCGGAGGCTCCGGCCTCCCCCACCGCCTCCACCGTCAAGCTGACCAGCGACCAGATCCAGGTGGCGGTGGCCGCGGCCAGGGTGCCGGCGCCGGCCGAACCGCCCGCCCTGCCCCGGCCGGAATTCCCGCCGCGGGCCGAGGCCCCGGCCCCGCCGGCGGCCGCGGCCCAGAATCCGGACCTGCTCAAGATCCAGCTGGAACAGGAAACCTGCAACAACGTCTCGGTCGAGCAGATGTCCGCCTGGATCGAACAGGGGCGGGTGCAGGAATTCCACATGGTCGCCCGCCAGTACAGCGACCACTGGATCGAGGCGAGCAAGGTGCCGGCCCTGCGTCCCGTCTTCGATCGCGTCCGCAAGGCCCGGGGCGTGTCCCTGGAAGTCCCCCCCAGCCCCGCCCCGGAACCGCCGCCCGCCAAGCGGGGCCTGTTCGGTGGCCTGTTCGGCCGAAATTAAGGAAGCCCATGCTCAACCTCCTGCTCCCCGCCCTGATCCTGCTCGCCCAGCCGGCCCCGCCGGCCGCGGAGATCCCTTCCGAGGACGTGTCGGCCCCGGCCCCGCCCGCCGCCGCCGGAGCCGCCGCCCAGCCGCCGGCCCAGCCCGCGGCCCCCGCCGCCAAGGCCGCGACCGCCCCCGCCACCGCGCCCGCGGCCGCCGGCCAGGAGCTCAAGCCCCTCAGCTTCCTCAGCCAGCGGCTGCCGTTCCGCTGGGACCAGATGATCGCCCTGGCCGCGGAAGTGGACGGCCTGAAGCTCAATTCGATCTTCTTCAACAAGCGCACCCTGACCCTGATCAAGAGCGCGGAATTCGGCACCCGGGCGGTGGTCTCGGTCACCAACAGCGCCGCCGCCACCCGGGTGCCCGGCTTCGCCGTCGCGGTGTTCGACGCCGAGGACCGGCTCCTGGGCGTGGCCTCGGGCGGCCCCAAGATCGGCGGCGTCCCGGCCGGCCAGACCGAGACCTTCAACCTGAGCTTCAGCCAGGTCGTGGACCGGATCCCCAAGGCCGACCACTTCTACCTGACGGTGGAACTCAGCAACTGATCCGGGAGGACTCCAGGTCCGGGCGGCGCCCGGACCTGGAGTCCTCCCAGGCTCAGAGGGCTTCCTGGTCCTGGTAGTGGCGGAGGATCTCGGCCGGGGTCGCGGTGGCGGTGCCCATCTTGCCCACCACGATCCCGGCGGCGGCGTTGGCGAGCATGGCCGCGGCCTGCTCGTCGGCCCCGGTGGAGATGGCCGCGCTGAACACCGCGATGACGGTGTCGCCGGCGCCGCTGACGTCGAACACCTCGCGGGCCTCGGTGGGGATCAGCCAGGGCTCCCGGTGCCCCTCGTCGGGGGCGAACAGGGCCATGCCCTTCTCGCTGCGGGTGACCAGCAGGCCCCGGAGCCCCAGGGCGGCCATCAGCGAGCGCCCGGCCAGGGCCAGCTCGGCGTCGCCCTTGGCCGGCAGCCCGGTGAGCTCCGACAGTTCCTTGGTGTTGGGGGTCATGAAGGTGGCGCCCTGGTAGAGCGCCATCTGGCTCGGCTTGGGATCGACGATCCAGGGGATGCCCCGGGCCCCGCAGAGCTCGCGCACCCGCTCCATCACCGCCGCGCTCACCGCGCCCTTGGCGTAGTCGGAGATGATCAGCGCGGAGGCCTGCTCCAGGGTCCGGGCCAGGCTGGCGCAGAGGGCCTCCTGGGCGGCGGCGGGGCAGGCCCCCAGGTCCTCGCGGTCGATCCGGAGCATCTGCTGGCGCTGGCCGATGACCCGGGTCTTGATGATGGTGGGCCGGGTGGCGTCCTCCACCAGCCCGTCCCGGCCGATGTCCAGGGCCGCCAGCAGGGACTGCAGCCGGCGCCCGGCGGTGTCCTGCTGCAGCGTGCCGATCAGCATCGGCTCGGCGCCGATGGCCTTGAGGTTGGCGGCGACGTTGGCGGCCCCGCCCAGCACCGCCCGCTCCCGGTCCACCCGGACGATGGGCACCGGCGCCTCCGGCGAGATCCGGCTCACCTCGCCGAACAGGTACTCGTCCAGCATCAGGTCGCCCAGCACGGCCACCCGGTGCCCCTGCACCCGGCCCAGCAGGTCGCCGGCCTGTTCCCGGTCCAGCCTCATGGCCGCTCCCGCCGGGCCTGGTCCTCGAGCATGACCGGAATGCCGTCCTCCACCGGGTAGAGCAGCCCGCAGGTGCGGCAGCGCAGCCCTCCGGGCGCCTCTTCCAGGGTGCCGTGACAGGCCACGCCGCCGGGTTCGGCGGGGCAGCAGAGGATCTCCAGGAGGCGCGGATCGAGCATGGGCAGGTTCACCGGGTGGTGCGTTTCGGTCTGGGGATCAGCAGAGGCTGTACTTGGGGCCGCCGCCGCCTTCGGGCGGCGTCCAGACCACGTTCCCCTCGGGACACTTGATATCGCAGGTCTTGCAGTGCACGCAGTTGGAGAAGGCGATCTCGACCCGGCGGACGCCGCCGTCCGGGCCCGGGTGCATCTCGTAGACCTGGGCCGGGCAGAACACCGTGCACGGGCTGCCCTTGGTCTCCCAGCAGGCGACGCAGACGGCGTCCCCCTTGACGATCTTCAGGTGTCCGGGCTGGTGCTCGTCGTGCAGCGTGCCGGAGGCGTAGACGTCGTCCAGCTTGGAGATGCAGGTGGCGCCGTCGAACCTGACGCCCCAGTCCAGGTCGTCCCGCTTGACCCCGGCCTTGCCGTAGAAGGCCTCGGTGGTGACGGTCTGCTCGGCGTCGGCGCGGCCCCGGAGCGGATCCCCCGGGGTCCAGCCCTGGGCGGCCAGGCTGATGGCCAGCTTCACGGCGGCGCCGGGGGTGAAGCCGTGGGCCAGGATCCGGTGGAAGTTGCGGGTGCGGTAGAGCTCCACCCCGGCCCAGGAGGCCAGGAACCCGCTGGAATAGCGCATCAGCGAGGCCTCGCCGAAGTCGCCCTCGGCCAGCGCCTGGACGATGGTCTCGGCGGCGCACATGCCGCCCTTCATGGCCAGGTGGATGCCCTTGAGCCGGGCCGCGTTCACCATCTGGGCCGCGTCGCCCACCAGCATGCCGCCGGCGAAGGCCAGCCGGGGCATGGAATACCAGCCGCCGATGGCCAGGGCCTTGGCCCCGTACTGGACCATCCGGCCGCCCTCCAGCATCGGCCTGATGCGCGGGTGGGTCTTGAACTTCTGCAGGGCCAGGTGGGCGTCGGCGAACGGGTCGGCGCTGTCCAGGCTGACCACGTAGCCCACCGCCAGGCGGTTGCCGGCCATCTTGTAGACGAAGGAGCCGCCGGACTCGCCGTCGGCCTGGGGCCAGCCGGTGCTGTGCAGCACGAAGCCGTCCGGCACCCGGCCCTCCGGGAGCTCCCAGATCTCCTTGGCGCCGGATTCGTAGAACTGCGGGTTGACCGCCCCGGCCTGCAGCCCGAGCACCTCGTCCAGCTCCCGGGCCAGGTGGCCGCGGGGCCCCTCGCCGAACACCGTCACCTTGGCCTTGAGCCGGTTGCCGGGCTCGAAGTTGGGCCTGGGGCTGCCGTCGGGGTTCACGCCCTTGTCGGCGGTCTGGACCCCCGCCACCCGGCCGTCCTCCCAGAGCACCTTCATCCCGGCGAAGCCCGGCAGGATCATGACGTCCACCCCCGGCACCTCCCGGCCCTCGATCTCGGCCGCCATCCAGCGGACCATGCGCGAGAGGGAGACCACCGGGTTGCCGTGGTTGCGCAGGAACGGCGGGGTCACCGGGGCGCGCAGGCCGCCGCGCTGGGTGAACAGCCAGACCTCCTCGCTGCGGACCTCGCCCTCGCTGGGGAAGCCCCGCTCGGCGTAGTCCGGGCAGAGCTCCCGGAGCGCGACCGGATCCAGCACCGCCCCGGAGAAGGCGTGGTCGCCCACCCCGTCGCCCTTCTCGATCAGGCCGATGGTGAGCCCCTCCAGCCGCCTGGCCCCCGGCCGGGCGTTGTGCGCGGCGATCAGGTCCAGCAGCCGCCAGAGCCCGGCGAGGTTGCCGGGCCCGGCGCCGACGAAGAGGACGTCGAATTCCAGTTCCTCGCGCTCCACCCCGGTCCGCGCCGGCTCTGTCGAAAAATCACGCATGGGCATCTCCGGCCGCTCGAAACGGCAAGGGCCAGTTTACATCCAGCGGTGGCAGAATCGGGGCATGGATGAATCTCTTCCTCCCGCCCCCATGCAGTTCGAAGCGGCCGTCACCCGGCCGCTGTCGGTGGTCTACCGCTCCGCCGGGGGCCGCTGGGAGGGCCACGACTTCACCGTGGAGGTGATCGCCAGCCGCCAGGGGCTGGA
>Ga0316217_10005788_pt1 | contig 12604 bp, 12 predicted proteins | sample 1anoAmetaG_FD_203633 | JGI IMG/M metagenome (GOLD analysis project Ga0316217, IMG submission 203633) | Freshwater microbial communities from Trout Bog Lake, Wisconsin, USA - 1anoA | ecosystem: Environmental > Aquatic > Freshwater > Lake > Hypolimnion/Profundal zone | place: USA: Wisconsin...
TCCGTGCGGGAACTGGCGACTGGAAAGTCGCCAGAACCCGTCCACCCTCCGCAGTGCTACGGAGGACGGGCAGGCTGGAAAGCCTGCGCTACGGGCGCAACGTAATTCGACTTCGGAATTCGGGTTCAAATCGCCTTTGCGCATGAAAATCAACCGACAAATACAAGCAACTGTGCCCGGGGACGGGCGCGCTCCGTCCGTTTCGAGAAAATTCCGGCGGGCGGGCGGTTTTCTGATGGTGGATGCGATCATGGGACTCGCGATCCTCACCCTCGCGATCCTGCCGCTGGGCTACACTTTTGTGCGCGAACGCCAGGTGCTCAAAATCGAATACTGCCGCGGCGTCGCCGACGAAATCGTGGACGGCGAAATGGAAATCCTGTTGGCCGGTGCGGCCGGAAAACTGCCCGACGGCCCGCAACCGTATGCGGTATCCGCCCGCGCCGCCAGCCAACTGCCGGCCGGCCATTTTCAACTGACCAAGACCGGAAACCACCTGCGCTTGGAATGGACGCCAAACGCGCGGCATGGTTTTGCGGCCGTAGCACGGGAAGCGACCCTCAAATGAAAACGACCCTTGCCAAATCGCGCTGGACGGATTCAACCGTAAGGGCGGGGACGGCTCGTCACCGAGATGTGCTGGCCAGAGATAAAGACATGGGGACGAGCCGTCCCCACCCCGGTCTTCGCACTGGCTTGCATGCCCCAGCCAAAGCGCGACGGACAGCGGGCATGTTGTTGGCCGAATGCCTCGTTTATATCGGGCTCTTCGCCCTGCTCACGGGCATCGGACTGGCGACGTTTTACCTGTGCTGGAACCAATCCGAGGCGCTGGTGTCCGCCACGGACGACATCGGCGCCGCCTGGCGTGCTGGCGAACGCTGGCGCGCGGATGTGCGCCACGCCACCGGAGCGATTTCCCTGGAACCGTCGGCCACCGCCGAGCGGGTGCGGATACCCGCGGGGGAAAAGGCAATTGTTTATCATTTCGAGGCGGGCGAAATACGCCGTGAGGTTCCGGCTTCGCACACCTCGGAGTTGCTGCTGCCTCGCGTCAAAACGTCGGAAATGACCACGGAGTCGCGCAGCGGGGTGACCGCGTGGCGGTGGGAATTGGAGCTGAATGCGCGCCGCCCGGAAACCCGGCTGCCTCTGCTGTTCACCTTCGAGGCGGTCCAAACCAAGCCATGAATATGAAAATCCGAAATTTGAAATTTGAAATCCGAAATTCGACTCCTGAAAGCGGCATGATCACGGTGCTGTTCATCGCGCTGCTGGCCATCATGATGGTGTTCGTCATGGTGCAAACCCAGGCGCTGATCCGCCTGCGCCGGGAAGTGAAATTATTAGAACATCAGCAGATCAAGCGACTGAACGGCCCGCAAACAAATTCGCTTTCGGCCAACCTTACCCCAACCAAATGAATGCTGACGCCGCCGCCAAAATCAAGCTGCTCGAAGACTCGCAGAAGTGCCTGGCCTTCGGGTTGATCAGCCTGGTCACCTTGATGGGTGTGCCCTTCTCCATCATGGCCCTGGCCAGTCGGCAGCCTGGTGACCCCGGCGAGAACCCATTTTCTTGGTTTTGCTTCTGCCTGGCTTTCTTCTCCCTGGCCGGCTTGCCCTTTGCGCTGCTGACCATCGTGGTTTCCGCAAAGGTGCGCGCGGGTGAAAAAGAGCTTTGGAACGCGGCGCAACCGTATCGGATTGTAGGCGCGCTCTGTGCGAAGCTGGCCCTCATCGCTTCGTTTGTCATCGTTGCGTTCATTACTTTTCTCGTGGTCAATAGCTACCTCTATGGCGGCTGAATATTGAACGCGGACTCCCTTTCGCGATTAGGGCGAGTTTTCAATAAACCCGAAATCCGAAGCTGCCAGTGGCAGAGCCGAGGCAACGTGTTGTAGCGCAGACATTCCTGTCTGCGGGTTCACGGGACTTTCCAGTCCCGTGTTTCCGTGCGGGAACTGGCGACTGGAAAGTCGCCAGAACCCGCAGGCTGGAAAGCCTGCGCTACGGGCGTAACGAAATTCGACTTCGGATTTCGGGATAAATGGGGCGCGGCCGGCCTCGGCCGCAGCAATGTGCTTATGACCGCAGGCTGCCGGCAGTTTTCAGCGGCTTGGCAAGCTGGAGGTTGCTGCGCCCGGGACGGGCGCGCTCCGTTTGCAATGTGCAGCCACGCCGTAACATTTATGGCGGGCTCGGCGCACGCTTGATTGCCAACGCGCGCGCGAGGTTGTTGCTGGCCTCGGCGAAATTGGGCTTGAGGCGGAGGGCCGCTTGAAACTGACTGATGGCTTCGTCCAGCCGGCCATGATCGCCCAGGACAATACCCAGTTTGTCGTGCGCGAAGGCGTCCTCTGGTTTGAGGCGGAGAGTTTCCTGAAACTGGGCGATAGCCTCGTTGGCCTGCCCTTTTTTAGCCAGCACGACGCCAAGGTAGTAATGGGCGGGGGCGAAATCCGGCGCCAGACGATTGACCGCCTGGAATTGGCTGACGGCCTCGTCCGCCCGGCCTTGCTTGAGGAAAGCCTGGCCCAGGTTATAGTGCAGATCCGGATAGTCCGGGTTGAGGTGGAGGGCGGCCTGAAACTGGGCCATTGCTTCCTCGGTGCGACCTTGCTTGGCGAGCAAATCACCCAGATTGTTGCGGGCCTCGGGGAAATCCGGTTGCAGCCGGACGGCTTGTTGAAACTGGCTGATGGCCTGGTCAGGCTGGCCCTGCTTGGCGAGCAAGTTGCCCAGTTTGAAGCGCATCCCGGCGTCACCAGGTGCAAGACGAAGGGCCGCCTGCAACTCGCTGACGGCGAGGTCGGGGTGGCCGCTCCTGACCAGCATATTGGCCAAATTATAGCCGGCGTTGGTGTCACCCGGGCTAAGGCGCAGCAGATCCTGAAACTGGCGGATGGCCTCATTGGTTTGGCCTTGCGTGGCCAGCAACACCGCGAAATTGTAGCGCGCATCCACATAATCCGGATTGCGGCGGCTGGCCTCCTGAAACTGGCGGCTGGCCTCATTGGTTTGGCCTTTCAGGATTAACGACGTGCCGAGATTGTTATAGGCCTCGGCCAAATCCGGTTTGAGTCGGATGGCTTCCCGATATTGGGTGATGGCCGCGTCCGTGTCGCCTTGCTTGATCAAGGCATTGCCAAGGTTGTTATGGGCCTCTGGACTATCTGGTTTGAGGCGAAGGGCGGCTTGGAATTCGCCGATCGCGGCGTTCGTCTGGTTTTCATTGAAGAAGGCAATGCCGAGGTTATTGTGGGAAACCTCATTATCGGCAGTGACTGCCAGCGCGTGGCGGAACAGCGTTTCACTGTTCCGCCAGTATCCGAGCTGTTGCCGGGTGGTGGCGGCACAGAGGAGGATGGCGGTGGCGGCGGCCAGGGACAACCCCAGCACTTGGTGGCGCCAGTTCTGGAACAGTTCATGCGCGCCCCAGACGACCAGCAACAGCAGTCCCAACGACGGAACGTAGGTATAACGATCCGCCATTGCCTGAATACCCACCTGAACCAACCCGATGACGGGCACGAGCGTGCCGACAAACCAAAGCCAGCCGACCAGGCAGAACGGATACCGCCGCCGTTGCCGCCAGAACAGCACGGTCAACCCGCTGAGAAACAGGCCCGCTAAAAGGACCCAGCCCGGCGGCAAATATCTGGGGTAGGGATAGAATATTGCCAGATCCACCGGCCAGAACAGCTTGAAGAGATAGCGGCAATAGGAAATCAGCGCATTCTCGCAGCGGATGTCCAGAGGCACGAGATCCAACGTCTTCATGGCGCCCGTCCGCTGCTGGATCACAAAGGTCACCACACTGAAGGCCGCCGACAGCGCGAAGAAGGGAAGCTTCTCCACCACCAACCGCCGAAGGAGCGGAGAGCGGGGATTTGAAATCGCAAATCGCCTCAAGGGCCAGTAATCCAGCAGCAGCAGTACGAATGGCAGTGTGACCAGCATGGATTTGGACAATAGTCCCAGGGCGAAGCAGGACAGGGACAGAAAATAGAAGAGGGAAGAGGGAAGAGGGGAGAGCGGGTGAAGGACGGAGATCGGAGGTCGGAGGTCGGAGGCCGGCTCCTGTCCTCCAATGGATGTTGGATGTTCGATGTTGGATGTTGGATGTCTGCCTTCCGTTCTCCCCGCTCCTCTCTCCACATATTTTGCATAAGCCAGCAAGGCCAGCAGTTCCAGGCAGGTGCTCAACACATCTTTCCGTTCGGCCACCCACGCCACCGATTCGACGTGCAATGGATGCCAGCCAAACAGAGCCGCCACGCAGGCGCTCCGCCAGCGCGCCCCAGTCAGGCGCCATAACAACAGAAAAACCAGGGCCGTGTTGAAGGCGTGTAATAACAGACTGGTCCAGTGATGCCCCCAGGGCCGCAAACCGTATAATTGACAATCCAGCATGTGCGACAACATCGTCACGGGATGCCAGTTGGCGCAGACCTGGTTGCAGAACGCCCACTTTATGCTTTCCCAAGCGAGTCCCTTTTGGACATGGACATTCATGGTGACGTAGAGGTCGTCATCGTAATCGAGGAAGTTGTGTCCGGTGATTGGCCAGTAAAGGGCAATCGTCACCATCCCCAAGCCGGCGGCCAGCAGCCAAGGACGCAGGCAAGCCCGCAGCTTGGCCAGAGTGGTTGCCATGGGTGGCGCGGTACTGGATGCTTTGGCTGGTCGGAACATGACTCGTTTCAGAATCCCGGAAGGGTCAGCCAGTGCGCGACCGAGCCGCCGCGTTCACGCCTTGGGCAGGTTTTCCTCCACGATTTCGCAGAGCGCGTGGTACAAAACTTTTTGCCCCTCTTGAATCCGCGCCGTCACCGTGCCGGGCACCAGCAAATCCACGGTGGCCAACCCCTTCGTGAAACCGCCGTCGCGGCCCAGCAAAGCAATGCTCTCAACCCCCTTTCGCCGGGCCTCTTCCAAGGCGCGCACGAGGTTTTTGGACCGGCCGCTGGTGGTGATGACGATGAGCAGGTCGCCCTTTTCCGCCAGGCCCCAAACCTGCCGCGCAAAAATTTCATCCGCGTGATAGTCATTGCAGACGGCGGTCATGAACTCACCGTTGGCGGTGAGGGAAATGGCTGGATATGGCCGGCGGTCGTTCTGGAAACGGCAAAGAAATTCCGTGGCCAGGTGCGTGGCGTCGGACGCGCTGCCGCCGTTGCCGCAAAGCAACAGCTTCCCGCCGGAGGTCAGGCAGCGCGACACCAATTGCGCCGCGCGTTGCAACGGTTCCTCCAGCGGAGCCAAGCTACGCAGGGTGGCGATGGATTCCTCAATGGCGCGTTGCAATGGACTCATACGCGCTCAAGGTTCGGCCAGGATTGCGGCGCGCTGCTGGTGATATTCCTCCGGGGTGATTTGATCGGCCTTGTATTTGGCGAGCAACGCGGCCAGCCGATCCGCCTTGCTGGCACTGATCGGCAAGGCCGGCGGGGCCATCGGCTTCAAGCCCAAGTCCGTGCCGCCACTGTTGCCGCCAGTCGGCGCGGCTGGTTGCGGCGCGGCTGGTGTTTGGGCTGCTTGCGCGGTTGGGTTCTTTTTCGCTTTCTTTTCCGGTTTGGCTTTGGCGGCGGCCGGTTCGGCGGCGGCCTTGGCTTGCGCGGCCTGTGGTTTGGCCAGTTTCTTGTCCGCTTCCCGTTTGGCCTCGGCTTGCGCGGCTTGTTGTTTGGCTTTGCTGGCGGCAGCTCTTTCGGCATCCTGCCTGGCTTTCGTGTCCGCAGCAGCCTGTTTGGCCTGGGCTTCGGCGGCGGCTTTGGCTTGCGCCGCCTGTTGTTTGGCCAGTTTCTTGTCCGCTTCCTGCTTGGCCTCGGCTTGTGCGGCGGCTTCCGCGGCTTCCTGTTTGGCTTTGATGGCGGCGGCCTTCTCCGCATCCTGTTTGGCTTTCGCGTCCGCGGCGGCTTGTTTGGCCTGAGCTTCGGCGGCGGCTTTGTCCGCCTTGGCTTTGGCGGCGGCCTGTTGTTTGGCCAGTTTCTTGTCCGCTTCCTGCTTGGCCTCGGCTTGTGCGGCGGCTTGCCCAGCTTCCTGTTTGGCTTTGATGGCAGCGGCCTTCTCCGCGTCCTGTTTGGCTTTTGCATCCGCAGCCGCCTGCTTGGCCTGGGCTTCGGCGGCGGCTTTGTCCGCCTTGGCTTTGGCGGCGGCCTCCTTGCTGCTCATCGCACTGGTGGCTGGGGCATTGGTGACTGGCGGCGCGCTCACTTCAAACAGTTGTTTGGCCAGCGCGAGGCGCGCGGCGGCCTGCTCGGGATTATCTTGGGCTTGCACCGTGAAACCGATGGTCACAACGGCAAGCGCGCAAAGGATGGACGACAGCTTGGAAAGTTTCATGTCATTTTTTTACGCCAAATCGCCGCCGGAAGCAACAGCTTTCGCACCACAGCTTTCGCGCCTGCGCGCCATGATGGGCTTAGCCGTAACCATGCAGTCGGAATTCAACGCCAAGACGCCAAGGCGCCAAGGCGCAAATTGGACATGGCAAATCTTGAAAATAAATCTGCCCAGACCGGTGATCACCAAATGGTGACGTCCAACAACGAGACCAATGTTTTCCGAATCCCTGCGCCTTGGCGTCCTTGCGTCTTTGCGTTAAACGTCTTCTGCATCGTTCCGGCTTTAGGCAACCCCAGGCAGCCGGCTTGGCGGCCCAAAACCGCGGCGGGCTTGGTGATATCAACCAGCTTGCGAATCCGGCTCCGCCGCGCGGAGCGGAAACAAGTTGCGCCACCAAAACGGAAAGGGACACGCCAACAGGGAGTGCGCCACCAGCGTGTAAACCTCGCCGCGGGAAACCTTCACGCGGCGACGCAACCCAGCCACCCCGGCCACGCGCAGTTTGGCAATGGTCTTTGCCCCCAGCAGAATCGGCCAGGCGCAAGCCAGGCGCACCTGGAATTGTCCAAAGGGCAGCGTGTTGGTGTAACGCCAGCCCGCCGCCAAGCGGGCTTCGGCCCGCGCAAGCTGCGCGCGATAAACCGCCAAGAACGCTGCTTCCTGCTCCGGCTGCAACAAATTTCCCGGCGTCAACTTTGCCGGCGTCAATAGTTCCAGCGGCAGATAGCAGCGACCCTGACTCAAGTCCGCCGGCAAGTCCCGCAGGATATTGACCAGTTGCAGCCCTTGGCCAAACCGGATGCCGTCGGCCACCAGTTGTTTTTCATCCAATTTCGCCGTGGGAAACAGATGTGCCCGGCACAGCTTCGTCCAAAATTCGCCCACGCAACCGGCCACGCGGTAGGTGTAATCGTCCAGTTCGGCAACGGTTTGCAGCGCGACCGGATTCGAGTGGGCGGCCTGCCGGGAATCATCCTCATCCTCATCCTCATGCTCATCCTCATCCTCATCCTCATCCTCATTCTCGCTGCCTTGTCCCCCGGAATTTTCCAGGCGATTTATGGGAGAAGATGAGAATGAGGATGAGGATGAGGATGAGAGTGACACAGGGTCCGGCCCGGTGCTTTGTGTGCCCTCCGCCAGGCCAGCAAACCGCCGCAAATCCAGCTCCTGACCGCTTGTGATGGTCGTGAGCACGTCTTGAATCAATTGCTGATCCCCGGTGGAAAAATTTCGCAATGCGGCCAGACTGTCCTCCACCCTTTCCAACAGCACTTTTTCAGCGGGCGAACCCTGTTGCCGCGCCAGTTCCCCGAAAGCCAGCGGCGCCGTCGTCCGGCCCAGAATGCGCTCGCGGAGGTGTTGCAGCGCCGCCAGCCGCTGCGCCAGCGGCACGATCTCCGTGTCGGCGATGGTGTCGGTGGTGCGCGCCAGCAGATAGGCCAGGCCAATTTGCGGCCGCACGCGCGCCGGCAGCACGCGCAACGTCAGGTAAAATGAGCGTGCAGTGGCTTGGAGCAAATCGTCGGTGGACCCGGTCATGTTTCGCCATAGCATAAACCGGAAAGCCAAAAGCCGAAATCCGAAAATCCGAAAGAAGAATCGTGGCACGGGCGTCCCGCCCGTGTGTTTCCGCCGCGAAAGAACGTGGTTCTGAAACACACGGGCGAGACGCCCGTGCCACTAACGACGCCGAAAAGCTTGCTGGCCGGGAAGAAAAAATGAAAACTGACGCATGATCGCCGGCCACAACGCCACCTTCCGCAAATGTCTCCCAGATGCGAGGCCGCCGATTGGCGTCTATGCGTAAGGTACCGCCAGTCCAACCACCGTTGGCACTGACCGGGGCGAGGTCCCGCCCGCGTCTGACCGGCCTATTGCTGGCCTTGGTGACGTTGGTGATTTATCTGCCGGTGCGACAACATGGCTTCAGCGTCTATGACGATGGCGATTATATTACGCAAAACCAAATCGTCCAAAATGGACTGACTTGGGCGGGGGCAAAGTGGGCGTTTACCACCTGGTTCGCCAGCAATTGGCATCCACTGACCTGGCTCTCGCACATGCTGGACTGTGAGTTATTTGGCCTGGACCCCGGTGCGCATCATCTTGTCAACGTGCTGTTCCATGCGGCCAATGCGGTGCTGCTGTTCGGGCTGCTGCTTCGCTTGACGGGGGCCAACTGGGCGGCGGCCATGACCGCCGCGCTGTTCGCCTGGCATCCATTGCATGTCGAATCGGTCGCGTGGGCGGCGGAACGAAAAGATGTGTTAAGCACCTGCCTGGAACTGCTGGCCTTGCTGGCCTATGCAAAATATGTGGAGAGCGGAGCGGGGAGACCTGCCTTCGCTCGGAAGCTACGGCAAGGCGGGACGGAGAGGGGAAGGCAGAAACCGGAGGACGGAGGTCAGAGGTCAGAAGTCGGAAGTCAGAAGGCAGAAGGCAAACATCCAACACCCATCCTCCTTCGCCGAGCCTACGGAGGACAGGCCATCGAACATCCAACATCCATTGGAGGACAGGAGCCGACCTCCGACCTCCGACCTCCGATCTCCGTCCTTCATCCGCTCTCCCCTCTTCCCTCTTCCCTCTTCTATTTTCTGTCCCTGGCCTGCTTCGCGCTGGGGCTGCTCGCCAAACCGATGCTCGTCACTCTACCGTTTGTATTGCTGCTGCTCGACTTCTGGCCGCTCGGGAGATTTGCGATTTATCCGCCTTCGCTGCGCTCCGGCGCGACCAGCTCTCTCCGCTCTCCGCTCTCCGCCTCGCCTTGCCGTAGCTTCCGAGCGAAGGCAGGTCTCCCCTCTCCAATTCTTTGGCGGCTGGTGGTGGAGAAATGGCCCTTCTTTCTGCTGTCAATCGGTTCGTGCGTGATGACCTTTCTGGCCCAACGGGCCGCCGCCGTCCTCTCCCTCGGACAATATCCCTGGCCACTGCGACTGGGGAACGCCTTGCTGTCCTATACCAGGTACTTGCTGCAGGCCGCCTGGCCGGCGGATTTGGCCGTTATCTATCCGCTCCCGGAACATCTGTCCTGGCGGCTGGCGGCGGCGGCGGGCGCAGGGCTGGCGGCAGTTTCGTGGCTCGTGTGGCGTGCGCGCCGCACCCAGCCGTATTTACTGGCGGGCTGGCTCTGGTACCTCGGCACGCTCGTGCCGGTAATTGGTCTGGTGCAGGCCGGCGAACAAGCCCGGGCGGATCGTTACACCTATTTTCCGCTCATCGGCATTTTTCTGGCCTTGGTTTGGCTGGCCAAAGAGCTGGCCGCGCGATTCCAGATCCCGGGCCGGCCACTGACCATCGGCGCCAGCCTGCTACTGGCCGCCAACGTGTGGCTGACGGAGCAGCAACTGAACTATTGGCGGGACGACGAAGCCCTCTTTGCCCGCGCGCTGGCCGTGACCGGAAACAACCCCATTGCCCACATCAATCTGGGTCTCGCGCTCGAACAGAAAGGTCGCCCGGATGAGGCATTGGCTCAGTATCAAGCGGCGCTGCGCCTCGCCCCAGACAGTCCCGAGGCGCACAACAATCTGGCGAATTTGTTGGATGCCGCCGGCCAGACCAACGAGGCGCTGGTGCATTACCAGGCGGCGCTCCGTCTGCACCCCAACGCGGCTTTGGCCCATTGCAATTTCGGCACCCTGCTCGTCAAGCTGGGCCGCGTGGACGAGGCCCTGCGGCAATATCAGGAAGCGGCGCGGCTGCAGCCGGGCAATCCACATCCCTATTATCTCATGGGCAAAGCCTGGCGGCAGCGTGGCCAGAGCGCCGAGGCCATCAGCCAATTCCGTCACGCCTTGGAACTGGCCCCCGACGATTTCCCATCGCTGGCCTTGCTGGCGCGCCTGCTCGCCACCGACGCGGATCCCGGGCAGCGGGACGGCCCGGCGGCGGTGGCGCTAGCGGAAAAAGCCAACACCCTGACTGGCGGAACCCAGCCGTTGCTGCTCGACGTGCTCGCCATGGCCTACGCCGAAACGGGACGTTTCCAGGAAGCACAACAGACTGCCAGCCGGGCGCTCGAACTCGCCGCCGCCGCCAAACTGCCGGATATGGTGGCCGGCATCCGTCAGCATCTGCAACTATATCAAGCCGGACTTCCCTGCCGCGAGAGTGTGACCAACCCGCTGCCCACCGCGCCAGAAGGCTGGCGCACCGCCACAAGACCCTGACGCGAATCAGTTATGTCCCCTGTGTGCGAAGCGTTTTGGGATTACGGCCCCAGTGAACCGGGACCGCTTTCCCACGAGAGCGGCAACTGCATCGCGATGCCCCCCGGCTGCGCCTTACCCGGATCTGCCCAAAACCAATCCGGCAAGTTCCGGCTGGCACGGTCCCAGCCCGAATCCCAAAGGGATTCCGTCGCCAAGCCCAGGGTTGGCGAGTCGGCGAGCCTACCCTGGGTCATCGTCCCACAGATTTCCCAACCGCACCGCGGTTGTGGCCAAACTTCGCTACTGAGTCTCGACCGCGGAATGGCCGCAACCGCGTTGCGGTTGGGTTTGCTGGTTGAACGAGAACCCAGGGTAGCCGCTGCGCGGCAACCCTGGGCTTTGAGCCACAATCTCTTTGGGATTGTCCAAATGGTGGCGCATCCGCCCTCCAAGATCCGTGTAAGGTGCTGCCCCCGAGTTTCCAAAACCTCAGGTGCGCAGCAATGCCGTGTCCCCTCATCCGCAAAACCCAACCCTTCGGCAATGCTTCAGCCCGAAATCCGAGGCTGCCAGCGTCCAAGCCGATGCAACGTGGTGTAGCGCGGACATTCCTGTCCGCGGGTTCACGGGACTTTCCAGTCCCGTGTTTCCATGCGGGAACTGGCGACTGGAAAGTCGCCAGAACCCGCAGGCTGGAAAGCCTGCGCTACCGCGGCGGCGTAATTCAATTTCGGATTTCGGGTTCAAACCAATTAGCTAATCCATGCGCTCCGGTCAAAAAAAAAGGCGCCCTTGCGGGCGCCTTTGTGTGCGAAATCGAAATTACGGCATGAAATTGATCGTTTCGTAAGCCACGCTGTTGGTGCTCTGGCCCAAGTAATTGTGCAGCGTGCCAATGGTCGCCCCCTGGCAACTGCCATCAGCCATGCCCAAATTACCGGACTTCTGGTGAAAATCATTGGGCGTCCAAGACCAGTATGGCGAGCCACTAAAAGCTACGGCGGAGATCGAGACACTGGTGCCCGGGCCGGCGGCTGAGCAGCTCGTCGAAGCTGCACTCGCGCCGAAACGATAGAGGGCGGTCGCGCTGGCTGATGTGGCGCCATTGTTACCGATGTTGTCATCCCCGATCATGATGTCTTGGGGATTGGCTTCCGTGGCGTCGGCATTGACGAAATAGCTTATTTTCGAATCAACGGGAGGAGTGGCAGTCATATTCTCCCCCACTTGAGCGGCGGCGGAGGCGCCATTATTCGGGGCGGTGATGCCCAGCAACTCATAATAGGAGAAGTTCGTGGCGTAACCGTTATTTACCGTGTGGATGTTGTCCGACGGGCACCACAGGATTTTGGCGCTGGACAATTCGTTGGACATGACCATGAACGTCATGCCGGGACACGCCACTTTGGCGGCGATGGGTGTGGCGGCGGTGGTGCCGGAATGTGCCAGATACTCACTCGCCCCGCCGGTGCCGGTGCTGACTGCCATGGCGTATTTGTCATTGTTGTCACCTTCCCAAATGCGGAAGGCCAGACCGACCTGCTTCTGGTTGTTGGTGCAACTGATTTTTTGGGCTTTCCGCTTGGCGGCCGCGAGGGCCGGCAAGAGCATGGCCGCCAGAATCGCGATAATCGCGATGACGACGAGCAATTCGATCAGCGTAAACGCTTTCTTTTGTTGTTTCATAATTATTTGATGCTAATTCGTTTGTGTTGTTGTTTTTATCCAGCGACAGACGGCGGAGCGTGGTAACGGATTCGCCATGGCTGTCAAACGGATTTCTGAACATCAATTAGCAATATCGGTGCCAACCACAAAAGCTCGGGAAACGCCAGAAAACGAATGAATTGCGCGCCCCAATCCAAACGTTTTCCTTGGAAACGACCCGCTGCGTGAAATTTTCACGCATGTTGCGTGATTTTCACGCATGCCGAAAAAAGTTATTCACATTCTCCAGCCAGGGCCGAAACAAGAACGCGCTGGCAAAGGCCAAACTGTCGCGGAGCGACATTGGAAATTAGCCAGACACGCCAGTGTCTGGACTACAATACGCCCCCCCCCATTTCCAATTCGTCCCGAAGGGACGACGGATTGAGTCAC
>Ga0316217_10005789_pt1 | contig 12602 bp, 7 predicted proteins | sample 1anoAmetaG_FD_203633 | JGI IMG/M metagenome (GOLD analysis project Ga0316217, IMG submission 203633) | Freshwater microbial communities from Trout Bog Lake, Wisconsin, USA - 1anoA | ecosystem: Environmental > Aquatic > Freshwater > Lake > Hypolimnion/Profundal zone | place: USA: Wisconsin...
GACCCGATGAAACCGATCCGCACCTGGGTCTGAACCTCGCTGAAATCCGGGGCCATAGGCACTAAAACGGGGCCTCGGGATTGGCAACAAAGCTAGTTAGTGACTTTGGTGCGGAACCCGGGCTAGCCGGCGGGATTCAGCAGGGCCGCGACGGCGTCCACCAGGGCCTGGGGCTCGAAGGGCTTGAACATCACCTCGGCCACGCCCATGCCCTTGAGCCGCCGGGTCACTTCGTCGTCGCGGTGGGCGGTGAGCACCAGGATGCGCAGGGGGCCCAGCTCGGGATCCTCGTGGCAGACCCGCGCCAGGCTGGTGCCGGGGCAGTTGGGCATGAGGAAATCCATGATCAGCAGGTCGGGGGCGGCCTCCTTCACGGCCTTGAGCACGTCGAAGATGCTGGTGGGATCCACTTCCTGGACTTCGTGGCCGTGCCTGGACAGGCAGCTGGCGGTAAAGACTCGCGCCAGCCGGCTGTCGTCCACGATCATGATCTTGCCCATTCTTTCCCCGCGGAATCGGAAGGGTCCTGGCAATGAGCCTAGCCTCGAAAGGCCGGGGCCGGAATAGTATTTCTCAAGGGAGAATCCATGACTGCCTTGTTCGATCCCCTCCAGCTCCGCGGCCTGGCGCTGCCCAACCGCGTCGGCGCGTCGCCCATGTGCCAGTACTCGTCCGAGGACGGCCTGGCCGGCGACTGGCACCTGGTGCACCTGGGCGGGCTGGCCCAGGGCGGCTGCGGGCTGGTGCTCACCGAGGCCGCCGCGGTCGTCCCGGAGGGGCGGATCAGCCCCCAGGACCTGGGCATCTGGAACGACGCGCAGCTGGAACCGCTGGCCCGGGTGATGCGCTTCGTGCGCGCCCAGGGCGCCGTGGCGGGCATCCAGCTGGCCCACGCCGGCCGCAAGGCCGGCACCGCCGCACCGTGGCTGGGGGGCGGCCCGCTGGCCCCGGATCAGGGCGGCTGGCAGGGGGTGAGCGCCGGCCCGGAGCCGTTCGACGCCGGCTGGACCGCGCCCCGGGCGCTGGACGAGGCGGGCCTGGCCCAGGTGGTGGCGGCCTTCGCGGCGGCGGCCGGCCGGGCCCTGGCGGCGGGCTTCCAGGTGGCGGAGCTGCACGGGGCCCACGGCTACCTGCTGCACCAGTTCCTTTCACCCCTGTCCAACCCCCGGACCGACCGCTGGGGCGGCTCGTTCACCAACCGCACCCGGCTGCTGCGGGAAGCGGCGGCGGCGGTGCGCAACGTGTGGCCCGGGCACCTGCCGGTGCTGGTGCGGCTGTCGGCCACCGACTGGACCGAAGGCGGCTGGGACCTGGAACAGACGGTGGTGCTGGCCCGGGAGCTGCGCGCGCTGGGGGTGGACCTGGTGGACTGCTCCTCGGGCGGCAATGTGCCCCGGGCCCAGATCCCGCTGGCGCCCGGCTACCAGGTGCCGTTCGCGGCCCGGGTGCGCCGGGAGGCCGGGGTGGCCACCGCGGCGGTGGGCCTGATCACCGGGGCGGCCCAGGCCCAGGCCGTGGTCGCGGCCGGCGAGGCGGACCTGGTGCTGCTGGGCCGGGAGCTGCTGCGCAACCCCCGCTGGCCCCTGGCCGCGGCCCGGGAACTGGGCGTGACCGTGCCCTGGCCGAAGCAGTACGCCCGGGCCGCCGCAGGGCCGGTGCCCACCCGGTAGTCAGTCCTCCCGGGCCTCGTCGCCGATCTCCGGGTCCACCGCGGTCCAGCGCGCCTCGCCATGGAAGCCGGGATCCTCCAGCCGGGCCAGGAAGCCGGCCATGCGCTTGCCCCAGCTGGAGGCAGCGGCCGAGCCCGGGGCGGCGAAGGGCAGCAGCTCGGCCGGGGCCTCCTCCAGGCACAGCTGGACCAGGGTGAGCTGCTGGCGGTAGCTGGCGCCCACCGGCAGCAGGTTGGCCGACAGGGTGCCGAGGATCTCGCCCAGTTCTCCCTCGCTGCCCTCCGACAGGCCGTCCAGCACCTCCGAAGCCTCGTGGCAGGCCCGCACCAGCTTCAGGTGCAGCTGCTCCAGGGCCGGGGCCTGGGCGCCCGCGGCCAGGGCGTGGGCGGCGTCCTCCAGGTGGGGGTGGAGTTTCTTGAACAGAAGCTGCAGGGCCTGCTCGGCGGGGGCGGAAGTCTCCATGACCGGATTCTACCGGAGATCGCGCCGGAGTTGATGATTCGGGCCAACGGTGGCAAGGCCGCGAGGATTCACGGACTTCGGCCTATTCATTCATAGAAAATCGCAAAAAAGAGAGTAGTCTCTGCGGCACCCGCAACCCCCCTGCCTGGAGCAGCCATGCCCGAAAACCCCGAAGGCGAACTCCTCAATCCGGAGACCTACCTCCCGTCCGCCGCCAGCAGCGCCGGTGCCCACGTGGCTTCGCTCAAGGCCTACGAGCGGATGTACCAGCGGAGCATCACCGAGCCTGAGGCGTTCTGGGGCGAGCAGGCCCTGAAGGAGCTGGACTGGTTCCACCCCTTCGGCAAGGTCCGGGAATTCGACTGGGAGTGGGGCCAGGTGCAGTGGTTCCTCAACGGGCGGCTCAATGTCTGCCACAACTGCGTGGACCGCCACGTGCCGGAGCGGGGCGGCCAGATCGCCCTGATCTGGGAGGCCGACACCCCGGGCGAAGGCAAGAGCATCGACTACCGGGAGCTGCAGCGGGAAGTCTGCCGGCTGGCCAATGTGCTGCGCCACCACGGCATCCGCAAGGGCGACCGGGTCGCCATCTACATGCCGATGATGCCCGAGGCGGTCTACGCCATGCTGGCCTGCGCCCGCATCGGCGCGGTGCACAACGTGGTGTTCGCCGGGTTCAGCGCCGAGAGCCTGCGCGACCGGATCAACGACTCCCGCTGCAAGGCGGTGATCACCGCCGACGAGGGCCTGCGCGGCGGCAAGATCATCCCGCTCAAGCGCACCGTGGACGAGGCGGTGATGGCCTGTCCCACCGTGCAGTTCGTGTTCATCGCCCAGCGCACCGGCAACAAGATCCCCTTCTACCCCCAGCACGACGTCTGGCTGCGCCCGGCCATGGACGGCGAGCGCCCGTTCTGCCCGATCGAGCACATGGACAGCGAGGACACCCTGTTCCTGCTCTACACCTCGGGCTCCACCGGCAAGCCCAAGGGGGTGGCCCACACCACCGGCGGCTACCTGCTGCACGTGGCCATGACCCACCGCTACGTGTTCGACTACCGGCCCGGCGACGTCTACGCCTGCGTGGCCGACATCGGCTGGATCACCGGCCACTCCTACGTGGTCTACGGGCCGCTGTGCAACGGCGCCACCACGGTGCTGTTCGAGAGCATCCCCACCTTCCCCAACGCCGGCCGCTACTGGGACATGGTCCAGCGCCACGGCATCACCCAGCTCTACACCGCCCCCACCGCCATCCGCGCCATCGCCCGGGAGGGCGACGCCTTCGTCAAGCCGTACGACCGCTCCTCCTTGCGCGTGCTGGGCAGCGTCGGCGAGCCGATCAACCCCGAGGCCTGGCGCTGGTACTACGAGGTGGTGGGCGAGAGCCGCTGCCCGGTGGTGGACACCTGGTGGCAGACCGAGACCGGCGGCATCCTGATCAGCCCGCTGCCCGGGGCCACCCCGCTCAAGCCCGGCTCGGCCACCCTGCCGTTCTTCGGGGTGGAGCCGGTGGTGCTGGACGAGAAGGGGGTCGAGATCCCCGGCAACGGCGTCTCCGGCCTGCTGGCCATCAAGCATCCCTGGCCGGGCATGGCCCGGACCATCCAGAACGACCACCAGCGCTTCGTCGCCACCTACCTGCGCCAGTTCCCCGGCTACTACATCACCGGCGACGGCTGCCGGCGGGACGAGGACGGCTACTACTGGATCACCGGCCGGGTGGACGACGTGGTCAACGTCTCCGGCCACCGCCTGGGCACCGCCGAGGTGGAGAGCGCCCTGGTCACCCATCCGGCCTGCGCCGAGGCGGCCGTGGTGGGCGCCCCGCACGAGATCAAGGGCCAGGGCATCTTCGCCTTCGTCATCCTCAACGCCGGCTGGGAGGAGAGCCAGGAGCTCATCGGCGAACTGCGCAACGAGGTGCGCCACCACATCGGGCCGTTCGCCGCGCCCGACCGCATCATGGTGGTCCCTGGCCTGCCCAAGACCCGCTCCGGCAAGATCATGCGCCGGATCCTGCGCAAGATCGCGGCGGGCGACTACCAGGACCTGGGGGACATCTCCACCCTGGCCGATCCCACCATCGTCGAGGCCCTGATCGCCCGCCGGGAGGTCCTGTAAACCCCGGGCCAGGGCATTTAGGACTTGACTTTATTCAGATACATGAAATTCTTCTGAACCAGAACCAACCTTTTTTTCCTTCCTCTGCGCCGGATGGCGCCGGACGTCGCACCTTGGTGTCCAGAGCCGTCCCCTGGCGATCTTCCACCCTTCAGGAGGCCCCATGAAATCCTACGCACTCACCGCGGCCATGGCCGTGCTCGTCGCCGGGTCGTTCCTGGCCTGCGACAAGTCGGGCAAGACCTTCAACCTGGGCGGCGTGGCTCCCGCCACCGGCGAAGCCGCCACCTTCGGCGTCGCCTCCCACAACGGCATCGACCTGGCCGTGGCCGAGTGGAACGCCAAGGGCGGCGTGCTGGGCAAGCAGATCAAGCTGTCCTTCGCCGACGACAAGGGCGATCCCGCGGAAGGCGCCACCGTCTTCACCAAGCTGATCGAGCAGGACAAGGTTTCGGCCATCGTCGGCACCGTCATGTCCAAGGTCTCCCTGGCCGGCGCCCCCATCTGCCAGGCCGCCAAGATCCCCATGATCAGCCCCACCTCCACCAACCCCAAGGTCACCCAGGTCGGCGACTTCATCTTCCGCGCCTGCTTCATCGATCCCTTCCAGGGCACGGTCGGCGCCAAGTTCTCCTTCGACGAGCTCAAGGCCAAGAAGGCCGCCTGCCTGTTCGACGTGGGCAATGACTACACCAAGGGCCTGGCCGAGTTCTTCAAGGCCAAGTTCACCGCCCTGGGCGGCGAAGTCACCGGCTTCGAAGGCCACGCCACCGGCACCACCGACTTCAAGGCCCAGCTGACCAAGATCCTGGCCACCAAGCCCGACGTCCTCTACGTGTCCGACTACTACAACGACGTGGCCCTGATCGCCAAGCAGGCCCGCGAACTGGGCTTCAAGGGCCCGCTGGTCGGCGGCGACGGCTGGGATTCCCCCAAGCTCTGCGAAGTGGGCGGCCCGGCCATCAACGGCTGCTTCTTCACCAACCACTATGCCAAGGACGACACCCGTCCGATCATCCAGGACTTCGTCGCCAAGTACAAGGCCAAGTACAACGCCGATCCCGACGCGCTGGCCTGCCTGGCCTATGACGCCACCTACCTGATGCTCGACGCCGTCAAGCGCGCCAACTCCGCCGACGGCTCCGCCATCCGCGACGCCCTCAAGGCCACCGACATGGCCGTGGTTTCCGGCCAGGTGAAGTTCGACGCCGATCGCAACCCGGTCAAGTCGGCCGTGGTCATCGAGATCAAGGACGGCAAGTTCGTTTATCGCGCCAGCGTCAATCCGTAGGACTCGTTCAGTCGCCAAAAGGAAAGGGCGTGCTTCGGCACGCCCTTTCCTTTTGCCGTTGCTATTTGTCGGTTGGGCCTTGCTTCGCTTATTGGGGGGCGTTATTGGAAGAATTCGGGGTTGGCCTGGACGGGGTCGCCGCCGAACACCAGCACCCGGGTGTCGACCAGGGTGGAGGTGTGGGAGGAACGGGGGGAGACCATGGGCGTCACGGTGGTCCAGGTGTGGGTGTCGGGGTCGAACAGTTCGGCGTCGGTGAGGACCTGGTTGTACTCGTCCACGCCGCCGGTGACCAGGACCTTGCCGTCGATGGTGAGACAGGCGGAATGGAGCTGACGCTTGTGGTTGGGAATGGGCGGGAGGTCGGTGGAACTCCAGTTGCCGTCGGTATCCTCGGTCAGCAGTTCGGCGCTGTCGGTGGCGGAACTGCCGTCGAAACCGCCCACGACCAGGATGTGCGGGATGGAGGTCGCGGGATCGGCGGTCGGCGACAGGTAGTAGGTCGCGGTGTGGTTGCAGCGGGCGTGGTTCAGGTGGAAGGGCCCGATGGGGTCCCAGTCGACGATTTCGCCGCCACTCTTTGGCGCTATGAACTGCCCCACGCTCACGTTGTCGTAGACCATGGACTGAGAGGGATCTTCGCCGCCCACCAGGACCATCTCTCCGCCGTAGGGATCGTAGGTGGCGGTGTGGCCGGTCCGCGCCAGCGGTATGGTGCCGCCGGCTATGACGCCGTCAACGACGCCGTTGGCAGGGTCCTGGTAGAAGTCGTAGGCGCCGCTGGCGACCGGGGTCGCGGAACCGTCGTCGCCGCCCACGATCAGGACCAGGCCGGGGCCCACGTTGGTGACGGTGGGGTTGACCCGCGGGGCACTCAGGACGGGGCCGGTGGGGTTGGTGGTGGCTGAATGGGGAGCGGTCCAGTCGCTCCCGGGTTGGTAGATCTGCACGTTGTCGGAAGCGGCGCCGTTGCCGTCCCGGCCTCCGGCCACCAGCACCGCGCCGTTGCCTTCGCCGAGGGTGTCGGCGCCGTGCCCGGTCATGGGCTGGAGGCTGGTGCTGGACGGGGACTGGGTCCAGGTGTTGGTGGCGCCGTCGAAGATCTGGTAGGTGGCGGTGCCGGTGGGCACGCCGCCGGAGGTGATGGATCCGTCGGTCTCTCCGCCCACCACCAGCACCTGGTCGCTGTACGGGCCGTCCATGGTGGTGGCGGTGCCGTGCCGGCGGGGCGTGGCCGGGCTCACCGGGGTCCAGCCATGGGTGGTGGCGTTGTTGACCTTGGTGGGATCGAAGATCCAGGCGTCGGCGAAGGCGCCGTTGCTGCCCTGGCCGCCGGTAAGCAGGGCCGTGGCGTCGCCGGGAAGCACGGTGGTGGCGTGGTCGCCCCGGGCCATGGGCATCGGGTAGGGGCCGGACTCTTGGAGAAGGTACGGATCGTAGTATTCGAAAGTGCCATCGTAGCTGCGGTTGGAAAGATCAAGAGTGTCGGAATTGTAGCCGCCGGTCAGCAGCTTGATGGAGTCTTCTGCGCCCGCAAGATCGGCGCCGGCCAGGCCATAGCGCTGGCTTGAGAGGTCGATGGTGGTCAAGCCATTCCAGAAACCAGAAATGGGGAGCGGGTTCAGGTTGACGATGAATTCGTCGGCGTGCGGTGGGAAGAACACGCCTTCACCTCCGGCCACCAGGACCTGGGGCCCGTGGTTGGAATCGGGGGCAGGCATCAGGAAGGCGACGTGGGAACTCCTCGGTTGGCTCATTGTTTGAGTCTGGCTGGACCAGGCGGCGGAACTGCCCTGGGAGGTGTCCAGGTATTCACTGGTATTCAGGTCCGGGTCGGGGAATCCGGGGGTCGGATCGGTATTGGGTTGGGTCCCGGCGTTGCCCCCCGCCACCACCAGCCAGTTGGGGGAGCCGGCAAACTGGGTTGCGGTGTGGTGCCAGCGGGCAGATGTCAGGTGGCTGGCCAGCGTGCTGAAGGACTGCGTGACGGGGTCGTAGACTTCCGTCGTGTCAAGGGCCCCGTAGGCGTATTGCACGTTGGGCTGGGTGCCTGTGGTCTGCCAGTTCGCCCCGCCGACGATGAAGACGCTGTGATCGGCATCATTGCCCACGGTGGCGGTGTGGCCGACCCGGGGCGTGGGTCGCGTGCCGCTGTGGGTGATGGAATCGCTCACCGGATCGTACACTTCCCAGGTGCCGGTGACGGTGGGCGGGTTGGCGTTGCCGGTGAGCCCGCCGAAGATGAAGACGGTGCCGTCGTTGAGCAGGGTCGCGGTGTGGGCATCCCGGGCGGTTTGCAGGTGGGTTGCGGAAGGGGAGAAAGTCCCGGCGACCGGGTCATAGAGGGTGATCTGGTCCAGCGCGGTGTCCCCGGTCCGGCCGCCGGTGAGCAGCACTTTGCCGTTGCCCAGCCGGGTGGCGGCGGCCCGGCCGAAGTTGGGCACCACGTCGCCCAGGTTGGTGAAGGTGTGCGGCGGCGGGGCGACTGTGAGGGTGAGGTTGTTCGTGGCGGACCCGCCGGCGTTGCTTGCGGTGATGGTGTAAGGCGTGGGGTTGGCCACGACCACCAGGGGCGTCCCGGAAATGATGCCGGTAATGGGATCCAGCTTCAGGCCAGCGGGCAGCGCGGGGCTGACACCCCAGCCGGTGACGGGGCCGCCGGACGTTTGCGGGTTCAGGGCGTCAATGGGTGTGCCGACCTGGGCGGTCAGGGAGGTGACGGGGGTGCCTGGGTCGGTGGTGTAGTAGATGAGGTCGGTGGGTGCCGGCGGAGTGTCGATCTCGATGGTGACCGGCACCAGTTCCTGGCCGCCCAGATAGTTGGCCTTCACGTTGCAGGTCTGGGCGGGGTTCACCAGGAAGGCCGGGACGCCGTAGATGGTCCCCACGACGGGATCGACCTGGAGGCCCAGGGCGCTCAGTTCCGGCGTGGGCTGCCAGCTGGTGACCTCGCCGATCGGAGTGACGGTGGGGGTGTAGCTGCCGGGTCCGAACGGCTGGAGGAAACTGCCCACGGTGGTCACCAGGTTGTTGTTGTTGGGGTAGGTGACTGTCGGTGCAGTATCGTGCACCGTAATGGTGACCTGGATGGTGGTGGCGTGGGGCGCGCCGAAATTGGTGACGGTCACCGGATACTGCGCCGCCGCCGAGGCCGCCGTGGGCGTGCCGGTGATGGCGCCGGTGCTGCTGTCGATGGACAGGCCTGCAGGCAGGCCGGTCGCGGACCAGGTGAGGGGCGGGAAGTTGCCGCCGGTGATGATGGGCAGCACCCCGGGATCCGGGATGACGGTGCCCTTGGTGAGCACGCTAGGGGGGTAGGAGGCCTGCACCGGCGGCACGGTCACCGAAACGTTCAGGATGGTGGAAGTGCTCCCGCCGGAGTTGGTGACCGCTACGGTGAAGGTGTCCGGGTTCGGGGTGAAGGGCGCGTTGGGGGTCCAACTGGGCGTCCCGGAGATGACCCCGGTGCTGGGGTCGATGGACAGCCATGAGGGCACCGGGGGCACCATGGTGGTAGGACTCAATGGCTGGATTGTCCAGACGTTGTCGGTGGCGTTGCCGCCTGTGAGCAGGGTCGGGTAGACATTGCCCAATGCCGTGCCGTAGAGGGCGTTGATGGTGGGGTAGGTGAGGCTGGTGGGCGCGGGGCTCTTGACCGTGATGGTGAGCGGGACGCTGACCGGCCCGGCGGCGTTGCCGCCGGTCACGGTATAGCTGCCGGTGCCCGGCACGGTGGGGGTGCCGGTGATGTTGCCGCTGGCGTCCATGACCAGTCCGGCCGGCAGCGATGGCGCCGACCAGGTGACCGGCGGGAAGTTGCCGGCGGTGATGGTGGGCGACAAGGTCGGGATCGCACCCCCGGTGGTGAACACGAAGGTGTTGTTGCTGGGGCTGGACGGGTAGTAGAAGGCCAGGGCCGGGGTGGGCACGGTGATGGAGGCCGTTCCGGTGGTGAAGCCGCCGGAATTGGTGACCCTCACGGTGAAGGTGGTCGGGGCCAGGGGCGCGGTGGGCGTCCCCGCGAGGGTGCCGTTGGCGGTGGAGAACTGCAGCCAGGAAGGCCGGCTGGCGGGGGGTGGGTCATCGATGGACCAGACATTATCCGTGGCGTTGGCGCCAGTGCCCAGGGCCGGCGGATCGGCGAAGGCGGTTCCGACGGCGCCGGTGACCCCGCTGTAGCTGAGGTTGGCGGGCGGCGGATCGTTGACCGTGATGGTGAGCGGGACGCTGACCGGCCCGGCGGCATTGCTGCCGGTCACGGTATAGCTGCCGGTGCCCGGCACGGTGGGGGTGCCGGTGATTTTGCCGCTGGTGTCCATGACCAGCCCGGCCGGCAGCGATGGCGCCGACCAGGTGACCGGCGGGAAGTTGCCGGCAGTGATGGTGGGCGACAAGGTCGGGATCGCCACCCCGGTGGTGAACACGAAGGTGTTGTTGCTGGGGCTGGACGGGTAGTAGAAGGCCAGGGCCGGGGTGGACACGGTGATGGTGGCCGTTCCGGTGGTGGAGCCGCTGGCATTGGAGACCATCACGTTGAAGGTGGTCGACGCCATGGGCGCGGGAGGCGTCCCGGAGAAGGTGCCAGTGCTGGTGGAGAAATGAAGCCAGGCAGGCAGACTGGGCGGGGAAACGATGGACCAGACATTGTCCGGGGCATTGCCGCCAGTGGCGAGGGTCGGCGGATCGCTGAGGGCAACGTTGATGGTGCCGGTGACCGGGCTGTAGCTGAGCCCGCTGAGCACGGGGTCATTGACCGTGAGGGTGACCGTCGCCGTGCCGTCGGGCAACGTGCCGTTGGAGGCCGTCACGGTGTACTGGGTCAGGGGACTGGGCGCCGCGGGTGTGCCGCGGATGGTGCCGGTCGGGTCGATCGACAGCCCCGCGGGCAGGGTGGGGGAGATGGACCAGGTCTGTACCCGGTCGCCGACAGGCAGGATTGCCGGGATGATGTTGGTGATGGCGGTCCCGGTGGTGCACACCTGGGGATTGTTGTTGGGGTAGCTGATCACCGGGGCGGCGAAGTTGATGGTATAGGTCACCGTGACCGTGGTGGAACCAGCCGAGTTGGTGCCGGTGATCTGGAAGGAGCCATTGAGCACGGCGACGGTCGGCGTCCCGGTGATGGTGCCGCTGCCATTGAGGCTCAGCCCCGCCGGCAGGGGGTTGGAACCGCTGGCGAGGGCATAGGCGATGCTGGGCCCGCCCTGGGTCGCGGTCGGCGAGAAGGGCTGGATCGCGGTGCCCAGGATGGCGACCAGGTTATTGGGGCCGGGATAGGAGAACAGCGGCAACTGGGTGCCCGGGGTGATGGTCAGCGTGAGGTTCACCGTGGCGTGGCCGCCCGAGTTGGTGCCGGTCACCGGGTAGGTCCCGGTCCCGGGCGTGGTGGGCGTGCCGGAGATGACCCCGGTGCCCGCGTCAATGCTGAGCCCGGCCGGCAGACTCGGCGCCGACCAGGTCACCACCGCGCCGCCGGTGCTGGTGGGTGGGCCATAGCTGGCGAAGCTGCCCGCCGGGGCGGTGAAGCTGTTGTGTCTGGGATAGCTGAACGCCGGCGGCCGATCGATCACGGTGAGGGTCAGCACGGCGCTGCCGTTGACCTTGCTCGAAGTGAAGGAAATGGTGTAGCTGGTCTTGGGCGCCAGGACCTTGGGTGTCCCGCTGATCACGCCCAGGGCATTCAGGGTCAGGCCGGTGGGCAGTGGCGGGGTACTGGTGAAGACCGCGCCCTTGGGGGCCAGGTATCCCGGGATGTCCAGAACCGAGGTGTTGATGGTCACCACCCATGGATTTATTAAATATTTAAACGAGATGGTGCTTGATTTCGCCTCCGCCATCGCGGCCGGAGCCACCTTCGCGTCCTGGCCCATGGCCGGCGCCAGGGCGGCAAAACCAACCAACAGCCAGCCGATCGTCACACGCAAGGCTTTGTTGAACAAGGGCTTGGTGGATCGTGGCTTCCCGGTTCCCCGGACGGCATGGGCGAATGAACTGAAGGCGCTTGGTGTGGACATGTCTCCACCTCGGAGAAGTGCCCAAAGAATAATTCATTCATTAAGACTTGCCATTTTTTTAATCGTTTAAATAACGTGACTTATCGAACAATCTTGAAACAGACAGCAGTCCCCGAACCGCCTGCCAGTCCGTCTGCCGCAAGCCGGCGCCGCCCACCCCGCCCCCCAAGCCAAGCCGCCAGCCTGCCAGAGGCCCGCCCAACCCGCCGCACGCCCCCCCTCATGGGCGAAGCACCGCCCAAGCCCCCCCTACGCAACGATTCGTGGAAAGCGCGTGCGCAGCACGCCCTTTCCACGAATCGAACAATCGTTCCGGCTAGACGCCCAGGTAGGCCTCGCGGACCCGGGGATCGGCGGCGATCTCCTTGGCCGGGCCGGAGATGGTGGTGTAGCCCACCTCCAGCACGTAGGCGAAGTCGGCGATCTCCAGGGCTTCGGTGGCGTTCTGCTCCACCAGCAGCACGGTGGTGCCCTTCTTGTTGATGGCGATGATCTTGTCGAAGATCTCGTCCACCAGCACCGGGGCCAGGCCCATGCTGGGCTCGTCCAGCAGCAGGATCTCGCCGCCGGTGACCATGGCCCGGCCCACGGCCAGCATCTGCTGCTCGCCGCCGGAGAGGGTGCCGCCCAATTGGCCGATGCGCTCCTTGATGCGGGGCAGCATCTCGAACACTTCTTCCATCCGGTGCTGCACTTCGCGCTTGTCCTTGACGGTCCAGCCGGCCAGTTCCAGGTTCTCCCGCACCGTGAGGGTCGGGAAGATCTTGCGGCCTTCGGGCACGTGGGAGATGCCGCGCGCCACCAGTTCGTGGGCCGGGACGCCGGTGATGTCCTGGCCCTTGAAGGTGACGGTGCCGCCGGCCGGGACTTCCAGGCCGCTCACGGCCCGCAGGGTCGTGGTCTTGCCGGCGCCGTTGGCCCCGATCAGGCAGACGATCTTGCCCGCGGGCACTTCGAACGACACGTCGGTGATGGCCGCGATCCGGCCGTAGGTGACCTTGAGGTTCTTGACACTCAGCATACGACCGCCTTCCGCCCGAG
>Ga0316217_10005790_pt1 | contig 12600 bp, 6 predicted proteins | sample 1anoAmetaG_FD_203633 | JGI IMG/M metagenome (GOLD analysis project Ga0316217, IMG submission 203633) | Freshwater microbial communities from Trout Bog Lake, Wisconsin, USA - 1anoA | ecosystem: Environmental > Aquatic > Freshwater > Lake > Hypolimnion/Profundal zone | place: USA: Wisconsin...
AGAGATGTTCTGATTGAGCGCGAGAAAAGGCAGGTCAAGAATTGTAAGCTTTAGCTTGAAAATATGTAAGATATCTATGATCGGATGTTCATTTCTACCTCAAATGTGCCTAAAATCAAATCAAAAAGTTTCAAAGTTAAAAAACTTAAGAATTCTTCTCTGATGAGTTCATGTAATCGTTCTACTATCATCTAAGTCAGAAAGCCAAAAATTGAAGACAACTGATCTTGTAATCTAATGTCATTCGATAAATATTTCATCACATTGTTGATTCATAAGCTGTTTAAATGTTGTTAACCAAAATATTCAAGTATAGGTATACACTTTCTATTACATTTCCGACACTACAAAGAGCTACATAAGTGGATATTCCTAGGCCCTACGAGCAAACGCTTTAATTATTAGTTCATCATCCTGATTCCATATCAAAAGCAGTACGAAAAGCTTTAAAATCCAAATGATGCATTACCAAAATGCTAGCCAGCAAATTATATTATCTTACAAATTATGACTAAAACTAGTTTTAATGACTTTTTAGACCTAAATGACAATATTAGATTAACAACGCTTTGTTAGAATGTCTAATCATAGAATTGAAGTATCTGTATTTCTGTTAAAGCTATCTGAATGGAGTAATTTTAAATATAGTATATCATAAAGTTATATTGTCTGTTAGATAAATGAGTTATCGTAACTTTGAGGCGATTCCGTCCCAGATCATTTTAAAGCAAAAACAAGCCGTTCGAATCAAATAAAACTAATTGACCCAAAAGTTTAAGTGGTTAAGCAAATACCTTGCACCTTAAAATGAAGATAATTTTGACGATCACAATATTATAGCCAAATCAGCAAAATTCCATCAAAAGACGCTCAGTCGAAAATCAAAGAACAGATTTAACACTTAAATTTAGGGCTTATTGTTAAAGATTGATGAACAGCCAACAAGGCTAAATTAATTGAAACAGTCATGCACTTAAAGCCTCAAACAGTCTTCAAAAAGACCTTTGATGAGTGATAAAAAAACGAAAAAAGGCTCTTTAATCATTCAGCCAATCAAAATCGATAAATTAAGAGGAAAAAGCTTTCTCTTACATAACTTCAATTCTACCAGCAATGGCAAATTCCACAATAGAAGATAAAAAGTCAAAACAGTTATGAATGAAGGTAAAATAAAAGCAAACACAAAAAAGAGAAAAGCGGTTGTCTAATAGAGATTTTTGTTGAGCCCTTGGGGATTTGAATAGTAATAGGATAAAGAGAATGTAGATTTTAATGATTAGATAGCTTTCTCTTGATATTCACTTACTCTTTTTTATAGAAGAGAAAAATAACACTTCAGCTGATTATTCCTTCAAGCTTGGCTTTTATGAAGGAATTCTTTTATTAGAACTTATTAATTTTCTTGCTGCAAACATCTTTAAGCCCAAGTCTATCCTTTTACTGAGATTTGTTTTTTGGCTTTGATTTTCGTTTTACTTTTTACTTACTCAAAGGCTTTTAGGTTTTCTTGTATTTTTTCTTAGATTTACTTTTTGACTTTTATTGTTTTTTTTCCATTTAATTGATTAAATTGAACTATTTTTTCATTTATTTTGGTAAACCTTCCATTATCCAGGGATCTTAAAGAGCTTCTTTAGGGCTGATCCTTTTACTAGGCTACCAAGCAAGCATTTTTTCTAATAAAGGGACTAATTTTGTATTTTAATTATTGAGATATCTTTTTATTCTTGATTGGAAAGTCTGCATAGAACTTTGAGCATATTTAAATTTTGAAAAAAATGGGTGTTTATCTATCTCTTACTTTTTCTCAAGATTTCTAAACTCTTCAATACATTTGTTATTAATAATTTCCTTCATTTATTAGCTCAACAGAAAATGCTTACAAAATGGCCCGTTGTTTTAATCTGGGAAGCCAATCGAATTGGCAAAATACATCAGCTGTTAGATATCAGACTGTCCTGCGAAAATTGGCTCACCAATTATCAATTAAGCTAAAATGCATCCAAGACTCCACATATCAATAGGAAAAGAGTAGGAATAGCCCAGCATAATCTCAGGTGCTCTATAATATCGAGATTGCAAATACTCGTACATTTGCTTTCCTTAGAAGCAACTTGTACCGAAATCTATAATCTTTATTCCTGACTTTTCCAACTTTCTCATTACTATGTTTTAAGGTTTTAGGTCACAATGAATGATGGCTTATTTTTTCATGAAATTGAGGGAATTCAAAATTTGGATTGCAAAAATTCTTACAAGCTGCTCGGGCAATCCATTATGATTATTGGCCAATATCAGCTCATATAGATTGCTTTCCAGAAGCTCAAATAAAATGCACTAAATTAAAGACTGTGTACAATATGCTTGCGAAATATGGTGAAATCTACAATTTTGACGATTCCACTGAGATCTTCTTTATCTTTTTATCTAATGTGAGTCAATATTGATATTTAGACGAGAGTTTGCGGAACTATTTATGGGCACTTTTTCACAATCTTCAAAGCCAAAAACTATCGATTTTTGTGGTCAAAAACCTTGAGGACTTCTCCAAAAGATCCTTTGTTGATTGAATTCATAATTTAGTAACGATAGGCAATATGGTCACCAATTTCATATTTATAAAAGTCACTACATTCTAATCAAAATTACTCTTCTGGGATTTTATATTTAACATCTTATTACTTCTCTTTCTCTTACTTTCTCTCAGTCAGCAGCTGGTTATAAAAAAGTTTTTCCTTCTCATCCTAAAAGCGAATTTAAGAAGAATTGTGGTTTTTTTTATGGCTTGTTCCCTTGGTAATTGGAGAAAATAGTTGTTTGTTCTTTCTTTCCTTGATATGACCTAAGAAATATGCTCTTTTGATATCTCTAATCTCAGATATTTCTGAAGCGGTAAGATACTACCCATAATTTTATAAAACTTATTCCCATTTGATCCCTTTTTATTTTTTGGATTTGGCTTTGCTGAAACTTTTTTCTTTCTAATAAGTCAGCTTAAAAGTTTTAGAAAAATTATCGTTGCTAAAATGATTAGCCAATTTATGTTTTTTACGTTGGGTGGATTTGCTTTTTTCTGAGCCTGATTTTATGGGACTGCTTTTTTTTTTATTTGGCTTCAATCTTTTGATGTTCTTTTACTCTTTTGATTTCGATGTTTTTGATTTTGATTTCGAGTATTTTTATTGGTTATGCTTTGAAGTTGATGACTTTTATTTGCTTTTTTACCTTTTTTTAGAGAACTTAGGAGCCAAGTAATTCTCAAGCTCGTATTGCTGGTTTTTGAAAGGTTCTTTAGCTTTTCTGTACTATTTTTTTCGATGCAGCAGTTACTAATCAGTAAAAAGGAATTAAAACGGTCGAATGGAATACTATTTTTTAGGTCGACGTGGTTTAGTGTGCCTACATTTTTATTTTGTTACTTTTTGAGAGATAAAGAATTATAGCGAGGCAAAGAAGTGTGTTTGTCCTTTGTTTGCAGAAAAGAAACTATCCTTTAGCGTGATTTATGCATCAATCTAGAATTGACAGTTGATAAAGAGTAAGATTAATAAAAATTAAGATTAAATAATATTTGCTTTATTAATAAGTTTATTGTACCACAATCTTGAGCAAATTTGTTATTCTTGGAATACTTATTCTTAATTTATGGGATAACTTGAATCATATTCGTAATAGATCATTGAATAGATAAGTTCAGGTTATCTTGGTTGACGAGCTAGTTTCCTTGATACTTTTCTTAGAATAAGTAAATTTAGGTGAAGCTCATTTTTGTTAGCTGTGTTTTATACTTGTAAATAACAACCTTCCTGAAATCTTCATCAGAGGGGAATCTATTCTTATTGAGCCTTGCTTTTGCAACAAGCTTGTTTGACAGAATTTGAGCTATTTATGCACCAGAGTCAGAACGATCAGCATAGACCTTCCATTAGTAAAGGTTCTTCTCCGGATGGAATTGAATTCCGAAGAAGGGATAGTCAACTCCTTAAGCTGTAGAAATGAATTCTTAGCTGTATGATGACTTTGTAGTTGAAATCACATTCCAGAAAGTCCTCAACTTTTGGTTTGTCTGGTAATAGCTGGTACTAATTGCCCAAACATGGTTAAAGTAAACGACACCTTTTCCATTTTAGAGCTTGTTTCTCAAGGTTGAGGATATTCCATCATATAAATAGCCATCGCTCTTGATTGAAAGTGTGTTTTTCACTCCTGATTCACCACGTACAGGTGAAAGCCATTTGCTGTCGTATCCTGAAGTTAAGTAAGATAGCAGCTACCAGCCTAGGCAAGTGCCCCAAACTGGAAACACATTTCCCTTCTTATTTTAGTTGATGGCATATTTAACTATGTAATCAGCATTTTTCGTCCATGTATTGGTGATATCTATGCTAGTTCCTCCTCCTGTAAACAGAACTCCATTGATTTTAGAGAGTATAGTATCGAGGGCTGATGTATTGGAGAAGGCGAAGATAGGAACCACTTGGGCACCAGACATTTGAATGTATTTAACATATGATGCTGCAATGTAGGTGTAGTTTCCTGCTTTCAATGGAGGAGGATAAGGCTAGCCAGCTTTAGGTTCATCTCCTTAGTCAGGTAGAGTGAAGATGCCAATTATTGGATTTTGAGCAGGAAGACCTAACACAAAAGTTGAGAAAAGTAATCCCACTAGCAAAAGCTGCTTTATCATTAAATAGTTTAATAATCAAAAAAATTACCAAACAAAGATTTTAAACTGCAGGTCTTCTATCAAAGACTAAGAAAAATCTTCACCTGTTCTAGAAGGATCAAGAGATACTAATAAAGTCAGCTTACTGACAGAGAATAAAGAAGGAAAGGAAAAACTAAAGCATTTATGGAATTTTATGAATGATATTCTATTTATTTTAAGAGCTTCTTTTTCGGATGTCAGCTCAATTGACATTAAAGTAACGTATCGAGCTATTCAAAATAAGCAAAAAACCGAGAAAACAAATTCGTTTGCGGTTTGACGATCTTACGTTTGATTGGGATGTTCCCGATGTCAACCAAAGTACCTAAGTTAAGTATCGAAATTTTAACATCAATAAAAAGTAATTCAAGTGGAAATGCGACAGCCTTCATTCAACGGCGAAGAGCCAGAATAACTTGGAAACAGACAGCATGTTTAAGACTGAAATATTGAGGTTAAAAAACTGTATTAATCGCGAAAAACTGCAAAAAAGGTCATTAGAAAATCGAAGGTATACAAGCGGCACTATAAAAAAACTCTTAGACGAAAGAAGAGATTGGATTTAGCACAAAGAAAATCGACTTCATTGACTTGATTAAATGTTAAAATTTATTTAAAAGTATATTCACGCCAGATTAAATCATTTCATCCTGGCAAATCTTAAGCCCAGACAGCTCAATTGACTAATAAGAGAAGAAGTATTAATATAGTGAATGATACATTATCATTATGTGAAGTATTCTATCTATCTTTAGATGTGCAACGATAAATTGAAGCAAGAGTAGTGGTAGTAAATCTAGTCTATTTTGTTTCCCTCTTTCTTGATTTGTCTTAAGCATACAGCGCAAATAGGCTCACGATTGTAGCACTAGAAGAAATCATTGTGAAGATCGTATACGCTTTTATTTCTCTAAATGTCCGTTTTTAAGGTCTATTACAGATTTTAGAGAGGGTTAGCTGATTTGTTGTCTTTTTCATCGTACTTGGAGTATTTGACTCTGATATCTTTGCAGATTTTGAGCATTTTGACTGTGTTAGATTGAGTTTTAAGGCAACAAAGCTTTAGCAAATTAATAATCCTTTCACAAATGCAGCATATTTTCACAAGTCCTTTGATGTAAATATTATACTTTAGATTTGTCTACTCAAGGTTTTATACTTAATTTAGCTTTTATTCCTCCAATAGCTTATACTTTTCGTACTATTGAGTTAGATATATCATCAGTTTTTAGGCAAACAGCTTCAATTTCACAATCGAACTCAACTTTTAGATGATGTAGAGCATGTAGAATGATTTTATGATTTGCTTGTTATCTTGGTTTACCACTTTTTGAAATATTTCAGTATTTAGAGAAGAACTCAAAAGGATTCGCCCAAATTTATACAATAAACCTCTCTAATCACTTTTTTAGTCAAGCAAGCTTTGAACATATTTCTCGGTTTTTGTACTATTTTGATAAATGGTATTTAATAGGCCTTTGGTTTTTTTTATAGAGGCTGTTACTTTTTACTATTCGTCTTAATTTACAGCTTCTGAGTACCTCTAGCTTTATTAGCGCAATTATTTGGCAATTTTACATTGATCAGTGAAATGACGATATTAAGGAGACCATTCCAAAGAGGCTTATCTAAGAAAATTGATGATAATTAAATAGAAGTCAATGTTACATTAAAAAGATTTATTTTTGAGACCTTTTAGGATGATTGACTTGTCAGGTTAGCTAAATTCAACCTTTAGCTTTTTAAGCATTTCTTAGTTTTGCCAGTTGTGGGAGCCTAGGCTAGATCTAATAAGATCTAAAGGAGCGCTTTCAAGGATTGGTTCTACAATGGGTTCAGGTTTTTACTAAACTTTTGCTATGGTTTAAGACATCAATTGACTTTGGGCTAGAATTTAAGCTTCAAATGGTTTGTTTTAAGTCAAAAATTCCTAAGGAAGTTTAATCGGTTAGAGAGTGCTTTAGCTTTTTTTTCTTGTCGACGTATAGGGCTGTAAGAAATCGAAGTCTGATGATACCGCCGGAGTTTGTACCTGAACTGAATCAAACAAAAGATGTTCATAATCTAGCTCTTTTTCAACTTTTTATAGGCTTGCAATCTATCTTCCACTATTAAACTAACTTTATTAAATGATTTTTTTTTCTTTCTCTTCATCTTGGTTAGTTTATTCTTGAATCTAAGCGGTATTTTACTAAAATTTCTTCTATGAAATTTGCAATTGTTGTTAACCTTAGATTAAATGAGCTTTCTCTTTGAAAAAATTGGAATGTTAGCTAGGCAAGATAGTTTAGAAACTAACTGGTATGTTTGAATGATTATCTTATACCTACTGCGGATGGCTTACAACAAAACTATTGAATTCTTACATTTCGTCCTCATTTTCTTCTTGTTCTTACTGCTTTGGCAGAGTTTCTGAAGCAGATTCGTTGATCTTGTACAAGTTATAAATCTCATCGGAATTCATTGGAACAGGGTTGAATTATTGCCTGGCTTAGCGAGGGCTACTCATCGAGGACAATATCATGTTTTAGTTTTGCGATTTAGTCGTAAATATATTTGTGTAGTTGTTCACTTCGGTTTTTTACTATGTTGACGATTTTACTTTGAATATTTCCTTCAAATTTGGCTCCTGATCTCGAATCTAAGACTCCTCCACCTATAATTACCAAATACTTTTTTTCTATAACTCGCTTGCGGTCTTCAGGCCTATTTAATGGGTCATTGCCTCATACATTTTGCTATCGAATGTAAACATGTTAAAAACTTGGTTTTTAGGTTCTTATTTTTTGGTGGTATCCTAGCTACTTTTTTTAATTAGTGCTGATTCAGGCATCACAGAAGGGTTATGGAGAACAAGCTGCTCAGGTTCATTAGTTTCGGTAGATTAAACCCATTAATCTTAGTCTAGTACAAGTTCTTCCCTCTGAGCTGCGCTGGTCTTGGGGGGAGTTTTGGGCAAGTTTAACTTTTAAAATGTTTTTTAAACTATCAAGTCGATTTTGTTCTCTAATTATTTGCTTTTATCTTGAGAAATTTGCTTTTGAGAGTCTCTCTGGTGAAAAAGGTTGAAGTTCTGTATTTTTTGGGCAATAAGCTTCAGAATTCTCTGATAAGACTATTTATCACTTATTTCGCCATATAGTTTTTTCTATTCCATCAACATATACATTTTCAGTTTGTCTTAATGCGAAAGCGTGAGGAAAAACTGTATGTACTAAGGTTTGTTGCCAAATGTGCTTAACAAAAACTATTTGCTGTCGTATGGATGTACGGTTGTGTACATTGCTTATATACTTTGCGTGGGGTTGGCGTATCCGTAACCCTGATACACACCTTGGTTGTAGCCGTAGTATCCTCCTATATTTTGGTAACCGAATTGTTGATTCTGGAAATAGGGATTCATCGGAATAATTAAATCAGAAATGTTTTTGAAATGATTTGATAATCAATATAGAAATCCTATAGAATGCAAGCAGGTGATCAAGGATTAGAAGCAATGTAAAAAGAGCTTCTAAGTCTGTTTAACTCAGTGACGAAGTGGTCATTTAGTTTTTTGTTAGCTTCCTAGCGTAGGTTTTTCATCCTTATTTTCATTATGCTCTATCCCTCTCTTTTTTTGCTCACTAGTCGATTCAAGTTGACCTCTAAGTTCTTTTCGATCACGCCCAGGTACCTGTTTGTATGACTTGCTAGTTTTTCAAGTTTTTTAGTCAAAACTGAGTCATTTTACTCTTCCTTGTAATCTGAAATTTTAGATCTTTCTCTGACTATTTCTTGGCTTACTTGTATTGCTTCTTCATATTTCTTTTAGTGGACCAGCCATTTCTTTTTGTCCATCAACTATCTCAACCTTGGAGATGTAATTATATTGTTTTTTCTTGCTTTGTTCAAAAATTTAACCTCCTATTCTATTAACTTGGACTTTTTGGAGTATTTTGTTTATTGTAGCCTACGGCTGGCCTACTCTCTAAATTATTTTAGATAGTTTTTCCATTCCTCTTCAAAGCTCTTAAACTGTTTTTCTTGGCTTACTTGCATTTATTCATAGATTTTACTATGCTGCTCCTTGATTCTCAATTTCTGTCTTGAAATTTAATTTTCTGCGATATTTCTTAACTTTTTCTGAACTTCCTTTGCTTATTCAAGTCCCTCCTATTAATTTTGAAGACATTTGTCTCGATAGTTGGCTAAAATCCTCACGAAAGATAGTACATAAACGGAGGGCTCCGTGGGCACTTCAATTTAGCCAATAATCGATAATAGTTCATCAAAAGTATATTTTTCCAACTTCAAGCGATGCTCCTGATTATACAATCCAATAGCATTCAATATTTTTTTAGCCCCCTTTTTTGTGATTTCCCCTGAGCCATGGTTTTACATTTCATTGAACAAACTAAGGAGAGTATTAATATCAAATCTTAGAATATGCTATTTTGACTCAACTCTTGAAGTTGCAGATGATCGATACTTGATTTTACTTTTTCTGGCTTCTTAGAAAGATTATCTAAAAGGTTACTTCGGCACTGAATACTCAACTTTGTTCCTCATTCTAGCTTCTACTAAATTTTGAGTTGGCTTATAATTTTATTATTATAAATGGGTAACTAAGCTTGTGGAGGCGATTGCGGAGTACTATTGGACCAGCAATTCAAGGTACCTCTAAACGCAGTCAACAGAGACTATAATAATTTCCAGTTCGTCTAATTCAATGAATTCTTCCACTATCCTTCAAGATTTCCATATATCCTCAGCTATCTTCGCAAGAACAACTTACTTTTTGAAGACATCTATTTCCCAATCAACTAAACCAGAAGACTCATCGGGGTCAACATTGTCAAAAATAGTGGAAGCGATATAGTTTGGATGAGAATTAATCAACTTTTGCAGAGAAACAATATAAAATTTATTGACCCTTTATTTATAAAGAGTGCACAAAGGTATCGAGAGTCACCTCAGCTTTACCGACTTCTGCATTGGGTTACCTCTATCCCGAAGCTTATGTCGAAAATTTTCAAGTTCTAGACTCTAACTAAATAAGGCTTAGCATTAGTGTATTTGCCAATTTGGGGTTCACACGATGAGCCCATTTAAATAGTGATTGATGACTACATTCCGATAACTTCTCAAAAAGACTACTATTTCTACATGCCACAAATAAATAACGTTGCAATGGTGCTGCTCTAAAAGGCTTTGGCTAAATACTTGGGTTCTTACTAGAGGCTGAGAGAACAAAAACTCAAAGATCTTTTCTAAATCATCGTCGGCTTACCTATTCTGGTCGAAAATGTTGGGACTAAAGACCAGGTTTAGATATTTTCTAGATATTTCAGGCCTCATTATGATATCAAATCTTACAACAAAAAAATAGAGAATCACCACCCTGAATACTTTCGATTTATGTTAGAATTCGATTCTAACGTAGCGATTTCTATTTGGCAACAACTTTAAGATCAACATACTCAGGAGAGGATCGTTCCAGCACAAATAGTAATGTAACTGATGCTTATATAAAATGAGAATAAAGTAGTTCGAGTAGGCTACAGTTCAAAATTATACAATGATAAAACATGTAAATTTTACCTTATTTAGTGCTTAGGAACTCTTCGCCTTAAGAATAAAAAGCCATTTTTACAGGGAACTAATTTCTGTCTCTCCCAAGAGGCAACTATTTGTTACATATCTACACAAAAACAGACAATATTTCAGCTAACTCTAACCTTATCACTTATTCAGAGCATAGTCTCAATCTTACCTACAGAAAAGAGTCAGCCTAGTTAAGCTATTTCAAAAAAAAGATGATCTAAAACATTTTTTTGAAGCATAACAGAGATCTTTAGAAATGCTTATTTACTGATAGAGTCTACAACAAATTCGTTTGGGATGGTTTTAGAGGCATTTTGGCTTTTAAAAATGAAGAAGAGTCCAAAGTCAAAATCTCGATTCTTATAAAGGAGGAGTACAGGAAAAAAGTTAAATTTGAAGAAAGCTAATTTCCCTAGGAACAGTTTACCATGAAACCTTACTCTAAAAAGATAATTAGTTTTGTGAAATTCATTGACGCAGATGTTGGCAACTTCTATACTCAAAACATCTCTTACGTTAAAAATGCTGAAGTATCTTCTCCAGGTAACCAATTTCCGACTTCTGTATCATTCAAAAGCTAGGTTCGGACACAGACCCAATAGTTCAGGCAATAACAATCGTCTAGGCAATGGGATGATCTATCGTAACAGAACGGCTATACGCCTTCAACTCCTGTTAATCCATATATCTAATGAAACAATTGATGTCTTTAGTTATGAATACTTGTTATTATCTGATTCCATTCAAGCTGCAATAAATAAAAAAAGGAAAGATATATGTTTATCAATGTTATCCGAACGAATTGATAATTTTGGGTTTGTATGGCTCTCATTATTTTGCTGACTAAAGTTCAAAGTTGGATTCTATCATGAAATTGTAACGAAGTAGCTTTTCTTTCTATTTTTCTTTCTGTTTTTCTTTCTATTTTTCTTTAACCTTAATGGTGTTTTCGTTTTTGTTTTCTAGCTTGAGCTTTAACTAATCCTGCAAATTTTCCCATATCTTATTATCTAAAGTGCTTTTTTTGGATTTTTCAAGTAAAAATTTTAAGTTCTAAATTGTCCTTTATTCGCCCTTTAGCGAATCATCCACCTTTGTCCTATCTTTGTCGTTTGAAGTCTACTGATTTCCAGGAGCAAAAATTATATTTTTATCGGAATTTAGTCTGATTGAGCATGTGTATCCTTTTGAAAATTTAACAGTTCTTGCTGGAGAACTTGGGGTATTTAGCATGTCGAGGTTTGCATCATTCACAACCTTATTTCCACTGCCTTCTATTTAGTATTATGAATTTTAAAGAGCTTTTGTTTGTTAATCCACTTTTTCCATGAGCATTTATCTCAGCTCTTTGGCCCTCTCACAGTTCATTTTCTTTCCGTGTCTGAGTCCTTATATTTGGTGTTCTTCCAGCATGAAACTCAGACAGTTTTCGAGGGCGATGACTCTTTTGATGAGAGTGGTGACATCCAACTGATTGAAAACTTACTACTGATACCTTTCGTATACTTTAGCTGCATTCCAATTTGGATCAAATTTTAAAGATGAAAAGAATTTGTGTATTGTTAAATACAGAAAGCTCAAAAAATTGAAATTCCTCATTCTTTATTTTATACTTTACTTTTCCTGAGTTTCCTAAGCTGATTAAATGTGTTTCAATGTTACTTCAATTTTCCGCTATTCTGTAAATAGTTTCATTGCAATTTTCATCTACAGCGAAATCTTTGTATAGGCTTTCAGGAAAAAGAGCAACGCGGAAATCGCTCCAACCAACCCTCCAATATAGGAAAAGACAGCAGATATTTTTTGCACCTGTCTTTAGTATACGAGCGAATTCAAGTCCTTCGAAAAACTTATAAGAATGTAGCCACTCTGCTATGAAGCCGTAAAAGGGTGATTAACCGCTTTGTTGAGGATAGTTGTGCCGATGTCTGTCTGATAAGTGGAGAATGGCCAAAAACTGGTGTCCGTATTTATAGTGTAATCCGATATGTAAAAGCATGCCTAAGATCCTTGAGTCTTTGAGAATATGAGATAGTCAGCACCTTAGAGGTAGTAAGAAAGATATTAAGTTTGAGAAGGATTAACAACAGTATTGATGTAGTTAATAACAACGTAAAAGTTTTAGTACTTGTCGAATAATTGGTCAATCTATGACTGAGGAGCGCACGGCCGATTCGGGTCTGTGGAGTTGTTGCAGGGAGCCACATTAATTACAGCTTAGTAGAACTGCGCAGATGAAAAGCTCCCTTGGAGCGGGAGAGTCTGTCCGATTTTGGGACAAAGCCACGATTTGTAGTCATATAAGTCAG
>Ga0316217_10005791_pt1 | contig 12600 bp, 1 predicted proteins | sample 1anoAmetaG_FD_203633 | JGI IMG/M metagenome (GOLD analysis project Ga0316217, IMG submission 203633) | Freshwater microbial communities from Trout Bog Lake, Wisconsin, USA - 1anoA | ecosystem: Environmental > Aquatic > Freshwater > Lake > Hypolimnion/Profundal zone | place: USA: Wisconsin...
AATGGTCCAGTGATTGCCGCCGCCGAGCATGAGCGCGGAGTTGATGGTGAGATTGTTGTAGGCGGAATTGAGGTCAATGCCGGAATTAATCGTGAGCGTGTTGCTGTTGATAGTGATCGCGCTGGTTTCCCAAATCGAAAGGCTGTTGATCGTGAGATTTTGGTCAAGCGTCGTGGTGAAATTTCCTGAACTCAACATGGAGAACACGATGTCGTTGCCGCTCGCGGGTGTCCGTGAAGAATTCCAGTTTCCCGAATCACTCCACAGCGAGGAGCTGCCGCCGGTCCAGAAAATCGTGTTGTTCGGCGCGTAGTAGCGGACGTAGTCCACGGACAATTTCGTCGAGCTGGAACTCAAGCTGCCGTAGCCGCCGGAGGGAATCGTGCCGGCCCACGTCGTGTCGGTGTCGTCCACGATGGAACTCAAGATGATGAATTCCGTCCGCGCAGAAAGCCCGGACGACGTGGCGTATTCCTGCTGGCCGTCGTCCACGTAAATCGTGTAGCCCGACGAAGTCCAGAGCAGGCCGTATTTGTGAAAGCCGGAACCGAGGTTGCCGGTGCTATCGGTGAAATTGCCGCTGCCGGCGCTCGATTCGGACGAACCGTAGCCGTTCCAATGAATATTCGACTGGACGTAATTATTGATGTTGTTCGCGGAACCGTCCTGGAGGCGATGTTCGCAGACGTCAATTTCCGCGCCGCCGGTCGCCGGGTCGCCGATGTAGCTGCCCATCGCCGGCGACTGCAGCCAGAACGCGGACCACATGCCGAGGTTGTCCGCCCACTGGATGTTGGCCTCGACATAGCCGTAGCGGAAATGAAATTTTCCCTGCGTTGAAAGCATCGCCGTGTAATCCGTGCTGCCGGAAGTGTAAGTGGTGATGACGCCGTGGTCGCCGCTTTCAGAAAACGCGCTTTGCGAAAGCGTGGCGTCCTTGTAGGTTCCAGGATAAAGCCAATAAACCCAGTTGCCCGTGTTCAGCGAACTGCCGGCGAACTCGTCGCCCCAGACTTCGTAATAATTCGCCGGCGGACTGGCGGCGGCTGATAGCGTGAGAAAAATTCCAGCCAGAACCACCGTTGAAAAAAAATTCCGTGCTGGCGAAACGCCGTGACTATTTAGTTTGAAACAACCCACCGATGCTTTTGCCGGTTCAATGAATTTGGATTTCATAGAATTGCTGTGATGATTGCAAGTTGATGCCGTTGGAAAAAATAAAGTTGCCGTTGCCGTCAAAGAAGCCAGTGCTGATCAAACTCCAGTTCGTTAACGGTGTGATCAGGTTCGTCGCGGCCAGCACGGAATAAAAATATCCCGCCGCGCCGCCCGAACCGCTCATCAGCAAATTGGTCCCGGCCAGCGAAACCTGGCCGAACTGCGGCGCGACCGTGCCGAGCACCACCGACAAAACGCCGTTGGTCAGCGCGCTGGTGTTCCACGCGAGGCCCGGGCCCAGCGGCGGCAGATTCAGCGCGGAAAAACTGCCGGCGAAACTGGCGGCAGAAAAAATTTTGAAACTGTTGCCGGCGGTCAGCGCGCCGCCGAGATTGGTCACGTTCAACGTGCCGCCGAAAGTCATCGCGCCGGCGCACACCAGCTGGCTGTTGGTGCCGAGCGATTGGTTGATCTGCATCGCGGTCGTGCTGCCCGGCTGCAGATTCACATTATTGCTGCACGTCAAAATCCCGATGCCCGCACCGGGAACGAGCGTGCCGTTCACCGTTAGGTTTCCAAGCACAGTGCCGTTGCCGGTCAAAGTCTGCGCGGAGCCGACCATCAAGCCGCTAGCGGAAACATTGAGCACGGCGCTCGCGCCGACGCTGATGAGCGGCGTGTTCGGCAAGGTCATGCCGCTGCCCAGCACCAAAGTGCCGCCGTTGAGCAGCGTGTTGCCGGTGTAAGCAAACAGGCCGTTGAGCGCGGAGGCGCCACTTTTGGCCAACGTCTGCGTGCCTGAATTCAGCGTCAGCGCAATCGGCCCAATAATGCTGCCGCCGTAGGAAAAATTCGTGGTGCCGAGATTCAGCGTCAGTGTTTTCAAAGTGGCCGCACTATTGGTGACCCACGCGACATTCGCCGGCGCCACGACGTTTTTCAAACCGCCGAGCGTCTGGTTGAAGCCGTTCACGTCGAGCACCGTCGGCACGGTGGTGCTGCCGTTGCCGGCGATGTCAATGGCGGTGTTGGTGGCGAGGCCGTTGTTCGCGCCGAGGCTGGTGGTGTTGGCGCGGACCTGCAGTTCAGGATAACTGCCGCCGCCGGAAAAGCGGACGTTGCCGAGCCGCACGAGAAGAACATTCGTCGAACCGCTTGTGACCGGGCCGCTGATGGTGAGCAGTCCGCTCGTCGGCGGGCCGGCAAAATGTCCGCCACTGGCGGCGTTCGCATTGAATGTGATCGGCCCGCTGAACGTCGCGCTCGTGTTGTCGCTGACCATGATGAAGCCGAGCGCGACGCCGGCGTTCACGGTGGTCGCGTTCACGGCGTTGGTGAGGGTTATGCCGTTGCCGAGTTGGATGAGCGCGGTGTTCGTGCCGGAGTTGGCCGCGATGGTGCCGGAGCCGAACGCGGAATTATTGTTCACCTGAAAATTTCCCTGCGACAGCGTCGTGCCGCCGGTGTAGGAATTGGCGTTGTTAAACGTGAGCGTGCCGCTGCCGAGCTTGGCCAGGCTGCCGCTGCCGCTGATCGTGTTCGGCGCGACGACCGACGCGGATAAGTTGTAAATGAGCGCGGCATTGTCCACCACGTTGTTGGTGCCGAGCGCGCCGGTGCCGCCGCCGTTGCCGACTTGCAGCGTGCCGCCACTGATGGTCGTAAGGCCGGAATAAGTATTGGCTCCGAGCAAGGTCAACGTGCCGGTGCCGGATTTGGTGAGGGCGATGGTGTTGGTGGTGTTTCCGTTGGCAACCACGCCGGAAATGACTATGCTGCCATTGCCTTGAAAAGTAAAAGTCCGGCTGCCGTAAGTTGCACAATAAACACCACCACTGAGCGTAAGCAAACCCGCATCGGACTGGATCAAATAATAACTGCCGCCAACATTAATTGCCAGATCACCGGCAATTGTATTGGTGCCGGCAATATTTTCGATGGCGACGACATTTGCATTGCGGCCGTTCAACGCGATGTCCTGCGACACCGTGATGTTTCCCGCCGTGCCGTCCAGTTGCAGCGAGCAACTGCCGCTGTTGTTGTTCGCGATGTTGATCGGCGTCAGCACATTCGCAATTGCGCCGGGACTCGCGAGGCGCACGGCACCATCGTTGGCCGTGGTGCTGTAAGTGCCAACGTTCAGCGTGCCGAGCAAAGGATTGTTCGTGGCCAGAATCAGCGTGCCGGCGGCACTTTTGGTAAATCCGTTCCAGCCGGCAAGCGGCACGAGGTTGGTCACGGTGTTTTGATTCACGACGATGGACGGCACGGACAACGACGCGGTGTCGAGCGTCAGCACGCTGCCGTTGCTCGCGGTGAGCGTCCAGTTTTGCGCGCCGGAAGTGTCGCCAAATTTCAGCGTGCCGATGCTGCGCGAAGCATCCAGCGTCACCGCGCGATTCGCGGAAATGTTGACCGTGCTGAAATCAGCGGTGTTGCCCGCGCCGTCGGCGGCGATGCCGCTGCTCCACTTGGTCGTGTCGCTCCAGTTGCCGCTGTTGTCCGTGTTCCAAGTTCCGGTGTTGAAAATATTATTCGGCAGCACCACGGTCACGACGGCGAACGCGCTCGCACCAGCGGCATCCATCACGCGCGCGGTGAATACGTTGGTGCCCACGTCGTTGAACCCCGGCGTGCCAGTCAGCGCGCCGTTGGTCGAAATATTCAGCCACGCCGGGCCGCTGGCTTTGCTGTAAGTCAGCGTGCCGGTGCCGGTGGCGTCGCCGACGATGCTGTTGCTGAAAAATTGGTTTTGCACCGCCGCGCCGGCCACGATGAAGTTGGTGGTGAACTGTGGCGGCGTGTCCGTCATCAACGCGGCGATTTGCGCGGCGGTGAGCGCAGAATCGGCAATTTGCACTTCGTCCAAATCGCCGCTGAAAAGCGGATCGGCGCTGAACTGGCTTTTGCCGAGATAATTCAAGCTCGGAGTGATGTTGGCCGGCGAAATGGTGAACGAACTCGACGACGCAGCCAGCACGCTGTTGGTGTAGAGCGCCGCGTTGCCGCCGTTGAGCGTGACGGCAACGTGAACCCACGCGCCGGCGGCGAGCGGCGCGGCGTTGAGTTGTTGTTCGCCAGCGCCGTTATTGATGGCAAAACGCAACGTGCTGCCGGAATTCGGCGTGAGAAAAAGATAGTGCGACGTGTCATCGCCAAAATCAAAAATGCGCTGCCAGCTCGCGCCGCCGTTCCAATAGACCCACGCGGCGAAAGTAAAATTGGAACTGTTCGCGATGTTCGGCGGCAGGCGGATGAAATTGTTCGTGCCGTCCAGCGCGACGGCCAGCCCGGTGTGGCCGGCGGTGTAAGTGGGATTGCCGATGGCGAAACCACTGTTGCCATAGCCGGAACTGTCGAGCGTGTTCGTCTCAAATTCAAATTGCGCGATGCTTCGGCTGCCGCCCGGCGGGAGCGTTTGCGTGTAGGCCATCGCGGATTGCTGGTTCGCGTAAACCACGCCGGCAGGCGTCAAAGCGGTCGGCGTGTTGGTCGTGATCAAATTGAGATAAGTCGAAGGATCGAACCACTCATAAATCGCATACCGCTCCACGAACGGCGCGCTGTCTAGCATCGCCACGTCGCTGGCGATGGCGGTGGCGTCCGCCGCCTGGCTGCTGGGCAGGCCACTGCTGCACCAGCTTGCGCCGTCGTTCCATTCCGTGACCCAAACCGGTTTGCCCGTGGTCTGATATATCTGCGCGAGATAATTTGAAAACTGCGAAGTCGTCCAGCCGCATTTGTAATAATGAATCGGAATATAATCCACGCGGTAGCCCACGCTGTCGGCTTGCGCCATGAACGCATAAAGCCAGCTCAAGCCTTGGCCCGTCGTGCCGGAATCGGACACCGCCGGCGCGCCGACGCGCAAGCCCCATTGCATCATGGTCGGCCAGTTGCCCACCGCCTGCGACACGGTGAGGTTGGCCTGGCCGGAATTGTCCGGCTCGTTGTAGCCGAGGACGTGCGCGGAATTTTGCTGGCTATAAATGCTGCCTGTGCCGCTGCTGGTCGTCCATTTCATCGGGATATATTCGCGGTCGGACGTGGAGCTGGCCGAATTGCCCCAGTCATACCACCACAACGGCAGCGCGATGTCCGTCGCGCCGTCGCCGCCGCCCCAGCCTTTCTTACCGGTGTAGCGCCACGGAAACACGCGGACAAAGCTGCATTGATGCTCCAGGTTCGTCGCCATCACACCGACGGCGAGATCGGAATCCTGCGCGATGTAAACCTGACTCGCGCCGGTGCCGTCCACATTTTGCGCGAAGGTGGCCATGTAGCCGCGTTTCAAAGTGAAGGAAGCGATGTTGCGATTCATCACGCCGAGCGCGGTGTTGGTGTAGTAAGTCCAAGTTGAAAATTGTGCTGAAGAGCCGAGAAAATTTGGCGCGCTGAAAACTTGCAGCGGCGGAACGCTGGGCGACAGCGGGATGATGACCGAACCCATCGCATATTCCGTCAACTGGCAATTGTTTCCGGCCACCGCCGCCGCGCCGCTGACGAAAATTTGCGAAAGATAATTTGCCGAGACAACCGACGGCTTGATGCCGGGCAGAAAAAACCACGCGTTCGAGGAATTCAAATTGATGGTGCAGCCGGGGAGCGGATTGTTCGTGGCCGTGATGTGCAAATCGCAGCGGTTGCTCATCGTGACGGTGGTGTTGGTCAGCGCGCTGTAAATTTGCACGCCGTTGGTGATGGTAAGCGTCTGCGCTGACACCAAGCCAGACCAGGCGCACAGCAACACGAATGTAGTCGCCAGCCGCCGGAGGAATTCTCCGGCGGAATTTTTGGGTGTTGAAAACATCAAATCTATTCCTGCGGTCGTTGAAAACAGGCGATTCAATTAAGTCAAACTTTCTTGGGCTTGCATACGCCCGGTTATTGAACCATGGCTTCAAATATTTGTATCCCTAAATACACGCAGGGTGCCGGCAAAACATCAGCCGGCACCCCGCCTACAAAATGATCGTTGCAACTTGGTCAACGCTTAGGGATAAACCAGCCGGTAGAACACCGTCGGATTGGTTGGGTTGACGGTGAGGTTCGTGCTACTGACGGTGCTATCGGTCACATAACTCCAGTTGGTGGAGATGCCGGTGCTCACGCTGTTGGTCTGCGCCTGCAACCGCCAGCCTTGTCCGGCCGGCCAGGAAAGATGCAGGGTGTTTCCGCTCACGCTGTTGGTGATTTGCGCCGGGCCGGTCGGGCCGGCGGCCGGCACGAGCAAGTAGGCCGTGCCCGTCGAACTAGCGAGGTAGGGTGCCGCATTGGCCACGCTGTAAAGGCCCGGGCCGGCGCTGATGCCGTTGGTCACAAACGCGCCCACCGTGTTCGTTCCTGTGTAGTCCATCTCCAACACCGCGCCACTCGCCACGGAAACCGTTGACTTGGTAAGGTTCAGAACGGTTTGGTTGGTCAACGTGAGGTTGCCGGCGGTGATGGTGAGGTTCAATTTGCTCGCGCCATCACTGATCGTGCCGCCAAAAGTCGTGGTGCTGGCGGATGAGTAGGTCAGCGTCGAATCAGTCGTGGCGCTGGTGTTGGTGATGTTGATGGCCGTGGCGCCCAGGCCGGCGACGGTCTGGTTGAAGCCCGCCAAGTCAAACCGGTTGGCGGCGCTGTTGCCGACGGTGATCAGCGTCGCGGCCGGCAGGGCGTTGTTCGCGCCCAGCCGCAGCGTGCTGTTTCCAGATATTATGGTCGTCAGCCAAGTGTTTCCAGTGCCGGAGAGAACCCAGGTGGTGCCGTCGTCCACCTGAAGCTGTCCGTTGGCCGGGTCTAAAGCGAGATTGCCCGTCACGAAGCCCAAGCCAGTCGGCGTGCTGCTTGCTCCACCGCCAGTGCCGCGCAAAATGAGTTTGCCGCCGAGGAACGTCGCATCGGAACTGACATTGCCGCTGATGACAAAGGTCGAATTAGCATCCGCACCAAAGGCAAGGGTGTTGCCAGAGCTGGACGAATCGCCCGTGAGCAACACGCTGCCGGCCCACGCATTGGTCAAGCCCGCGCCGGTGCTGAAGAACGCCGTGCGAATGGTGCCGGCACCAGACGACGACATGGTGTTCGTGCGGGTCGCCGGGATGCTGATGCCGCCGGACAACGTCAGGCGCGTGCCGCTCAAACCGGCACCGCCGGTGGTGCTGCTCAAAGCGACGTTCAAATACGGGCTGAGCGCGTTGTTGTTCGCCAGAATCAACGTGCCGGCGTTCACAGCCGCGAAGCTCATGGAATTGGAGCCGCCCAGGGTCCAGGTGCCGCTGCTATTATTGGTGAGGCCGCCAGTGCCGAGCGACAACGAACCGCCGACAACACCTGAGCCGGCGCCGGACAACGTGAGGTTCGCGTTCGCCCCCGCGCCGTTGACACCGTTGGTGCTGACGAGATTCAACGTCGCGCCACCGTCCACGGAAATCGTGGTGTTGCCGGTCAACGTGACGGCGCCGTTGTAGGTGCTCGTGGCGGAACCACCCGAGCGCAAGGCGCCATTGCCGTCGCCGGTGCCGATGAGTGTGAGCGGGTTTCCGCCATTGTTCACGGCGGCGGTGAAGTAAAGCTGCGCGCCGCTGGCGACGGAGATGGTGCCGTTGGTCGCGCCGAGGCCGGCGGAATCCGGCAGGTAAACAATGCCGGAATTGATCAGCGTGTTGCCGGTATAAAAATTGTCACTGGTCGCCGTGACGCTGCCGCTGCCGGACATTGTGACGCTGCCGCTGCCATAAATGGGCGACGGCATGACGGTCGCGTCGGTGTGATCCAGCACCAAGCTGGCGTTGTTGGTGATATTGCCGCTGCCGAGTGTGCCGGTGGTGGAGCCGTTGCCGATTTGCAGCGTGCCGCCGTTGATGATCGTCGGGCCGGTGTAACTGTTGTTGTCTTCCAGCGTCAGCGTGCCGGAGCCGCTCTTGGTCAGGCTGCCAGGGCCGGCGATGCTGCCGCTGCCGGCGAAGTCATAATTGTTCGCCGAGTTGACCATGACTGCGGTGGGCGCAACAGTGGCCGTCAAATAAATGGAGGGCGTGTTGGAACCGACGTTGTTGAACAGCACCGTGTCGCCGTCGTAGAAATAGTCAGCGCTGGCGCCATTGAGCCAGTTTTGATAGCTGCCGGTGTTGTCCCAGTAATTTCCGCTGCCATCCCCGTGCCAGACTAGGCTGGCAGGATTGCCGCTGACAACGAGCGAAATCGTTTTCGTCGAAGGGTTGTTGCTCAGGCTAAAAGTGAAGCGCGGATTCGGCGAAGTCGGCACCGTGAGGTTTCCGAAGCCGGTGAGCGAGCCGTATTGAATCAACGGATAAGTTCCGACCGCAACGACCGAGCTGATGTAATTGATGCTGACGGTCGTGGCGCCGTTGACATTGACCGCGCCGCTGACGATGACGCGGCTGTTGGTGCCGGTGCCGAAATTAAACTGCGCCGTGGTGCCGGCTTCCAACGTGAGGTTGCTGTTGACCGTCAGGACGCCGATGGGTGCGCCGGGTGAAAGCTGGCTGCGGATGTCCACCAAATTGTTGATCGTGCCATCGCCACCCAAGATTCCGCTCCCCTGGGACACCGCCCAACTGCTTTGGGAACCATTGATCCAAAGCAAACCGTTAATGACGATGGTCGGACCGGTGTAAGTGTTGGTTCCGGCAAGGGTGAGCACGCCGCTGTTCTGCTTCGTCAAACCGCCGTCCGCAGTCGCCCCCAGTGCCGGGTCATGCAGCAACGGCTGCGTGATGGTGATGGGAAATCCACCGTCGTCAAGGGTTGAGATATTCGTTGAGATGTAAGCCGCCGTGAGGCCGGACATGAAGGCGGTGTTGGTCTTGGCCGCCTGCAAAGTGCCACCGTTAAGATAGAACAGGGAGTTGCCGGACGCGGAGGTGATGGTCGGCACCGTCAACGTGCCGCCGGCCAGTTTGTAAATGTAATTGCCCGTCAGGCCGGCGGCTTTGCCGAGATAAAGAATGCCGGTGCCGCCAATCGTGCCGCCACCGTCGCTGTAGAACGTGACCGTGCCGCCGGTCTGGTTCACCGTGCCGTTGCCAGCGTTCGCATTCGCGCCCAATGAAATGTAGGCGTTGTTTTCAATGCTGAGGCTGCTGGAGCCGCTGATGTTCAGTGTGCCGGAACTGCCGGTGAAATTGGCCACTTCCAACTGCGTGCCGCCGGCGGTGTTCTGCACATTGAGCGTGCCGCCGCTCAAATTGTAAGTGCCGGTGCCGCCGGAATTGCCCGTCGCACTGCCGCCGGAACCGATGGTGACCCATTGCGACGCGTAAACCGTGCCGTTCATTTGATTGACGGTGCCGGTGCCGGGCGACGTGGTGTTGGCCGAGACGCCGGCAACAATGATGCGCTGCGCGTTAACGGTGGCGTTGGAAATGTTCAGCACGGCGGTTTCGCCGGGAAAAGGCGCGAGTTCAATGTTCGCCGTTGACGTGCCGAAGGACGAGTTGTCCGCCGCGTTCAGCGTGCCGCCTTGCAGACTGGTGATGCCGCTGTAGCTGTTGCCGCCCCAAAGTGTGAGTGAGCCGTTGTTGGTCAGGAACAGACTGATGTTGGTGCTGCCGCCGCTCTGGAGCGAGCCGGTGATGGAAAAATATCCGGGGCCGGCAAACGAGACATTACGCCCCGCGACCGGTGCCGAGCTGGGGAAGGTGCCGGGCAACGTCAGGCTGCCCGCATCGCATTGAAACGAATAATAACTGCCGCCGGCAGTGAACGTGACGGTAGCCGGATTCCAAACATTGTCACCGGCGATGTTTTCAATGGCAGGAACAAAGTTGTTTCGTCCGAGCCAGTTGAAGGTGGCGGGATTGACATTGATGCTGCCGGCGGTTCCGTCCAATTGCAGCGTGGAACTGCCTGGTCCCTGGTTGGCGCGGATTTGAATCGTCTGCGCGCCGCCGAGCGCGTTTGTCGAGGCGATGCGCAGCGCGCCGTCGCTGGCGGTGGTGGTGCCGGAGTCAACATTCAGAATGCCGGAAATGGTGTTGCTGCCGCTCAAAATCAACGTGCCGGGCAGCGACTTGGTCAGCGACGTGACGACGGAAACCTGATTGGAAATCATCAGGGTCACGCCCGTATCCACGGCGATGGTGCCCGCGTTCACGGTGACTCCGGAATTGGTGTCGGCGAGGTTGAACGAAGTCGAAGCTTCAAGTTCGCCGATGCCGAGATTGATTTGCGACGGATTAAACACCGCCGGCGTGCCGCCGATTCCCGACGCCGAGGCGACCTGCACAATGCCCGTGTTGACTGTCAAACCGCCGGTGAATGTATTCAAGCCGGAAAGCGTGAGCGTGCCGGTGCCGTTGTTGGTGAGGTTGCCGACGCCGTTGATGTTGTTGGTCAACGTCAGCGTGCCGGTGCGCAAGACCACGAGCGCGCCGTTGTCAGTGATGGTGCTGCCGCTGCCAAGGCTGCCGGTCGCGCCGCCATTGCCAACTTGCAGCGAGCCGCTGCTGATGGTGGTGTTGCCGTTGTAAGTGTTCGCGCCGCTCAAAACCAAAGCGCCATTGCCGATCTTGGTCAAACCGCCGCCGCTGCTGCCAACAACCGTGCCGCTCAACGCAAGCGTGGTGGCGGCGGCAGTCACTTGCACCGTGCCGCCACCCGCGTTCAACGTCGCGCCGTGATCCGTGCCGGCGGTGCCGCCGGTGTATTGCAACGTGCCGCCGTTGAAAGTCAGATTCGCCGGGGCGGCGAGTGCGGCGCCAATCGGGCTGGCGAACGTGCTATTGGTGATGCTGGCGATGCTGACCACGCCGCCATTCAGCGCGGTGACGCCGGTATAGCCGTTCGCGGTGGTGATAGTCAGCGTGCCGGAATTGGTCTTGGTCAATCCCCCGCTGCCGTTGATCGCGCCGGAGCCGGAGAGGGTGTAGGCATTGGCCGAATTAAACGTGACCGAACCGGGCTGGACGTTGGTGTTCAGCACCGGTGAAAGGGCGGAGCCCACGTCGGTGAAATTGACGTTGTCGCCGTCAAAATAAACATCGGCGCTAACCCCATTGGTCCAATCGTAGGTGTTCACGATGTCCCAAATTGAAGACGTGCCGGCCCAGACGAGCGACGCCGGGCTGCCGGAAACCTGTAGCTGCACTAAATTCGGCGAGCCGGCGGTATAGACGATGCTAAACGACTGGCGCGACGGCGAGGGCTTGCCGGTGATGGTGAAATTCGCCGCGCTGCCGCCGAGCGCTCCGGAAACCTGGAACAAAGTGTAATAGCCATTTGCCAGGCCACCGGCCGGCAGACTTGCCAGATTGATCACGGAACCAACACTATTCGTAAAATTGCCATTGACCACGATCAAATCATTCGTCGTGCTGTTGAAATCAAATTTGTTCGTGTCGCCCGCCGCCAGATTGAGATTATTGTTGAACGTCAAAGTGCCCACCACGCCCGCGCCGCCCGGCAAAATCTGACTGCCGGTGCTGTCGGCGAAATTGCCGTTCACCGTGCCGCTGGCGTTGAAAATCTGCGTCCCGCCCAGCGCGTAGCCGCTATCGGCTGAAACGTCAAACGTCGCGCCACCGGCCAGGATCAGGTTGGCCGACCCGATGCTGCCGCCGCTACCCAAGGCGAGCGTGCCTTGCGCGATGGTGGTGCTGCCGCTGTAAGTGTTCGCGCCGCTTAATGTCCAAGTGCTGGTGTTGGTCTTGAGCAGTGTGATGACGTTGGCGCCACCGTCGGCAATGATGCCGGTGATCGAGTTGCCGGTGTTCGTGCCGTCCAGTTGCAGCGTTTTGCTGGTGACGGAAGCCGTAACGCTGGAGAAGCTCATCTTCGCCGTCGTGGGATTGACGATGGTCGTGCCGCCGCTGCCGCCGCTCAACAACAACGGGGCGGTGATTTGCGGACTGCCGCTGGCGACGTTCGGACCGCTGATGATGTTCATCTGCAGCGGTGTTGCGCCGGAACCAATCGAAAGAGTTCCCAAGGTGTGGTTGATGCCGACCGAACCGGTTTTGACATCCGAGGCGATGGTGAAGATGGTGCTGCTGCCGGCACCGATAGTGTTGGGGTAATCCGATCCATCCGTCGCAATATCGAGCGTCGCGTTAACCGTGCCGCTAATCGTCACATTGTTGGTGCTCAGCGCATTGGTGCTGGCCATGACCAGCGTGCCGGCGGCAATGGACGTGCCCAAGGAATAGGTATTTGAACCGGAAAGTGACCAGGTGCCGGTGCCGGCTTTCGTGATGGCAACCGCTCCGGGTCCATTGATGATGTTGCCAACGATATTGCCATTGCTGACGCCTTGGAGCGTGTTCGTCCGGGTGCCACTAAAGGCATTGATGGCAGTGGCACCTGCGGTTCCCAAAGTGAGCAGACCCGCATCCGATTGGAAAATATATATGCTGCCACCTGAATAGTTGGTGATGATTCCAGAGAGCGTGTTGTTCCCACTCAAGTTTTCAATGCCAACGGTGGGGTTGGGAGTGC
>Ga0316217_10005792_pt1 | contig 12597 bp, 8 predicted proteins | sample 1anoAmetaG_FD_203633 | JGI IMG/M metagenome (GOLD analysis project Ga0316217, IMG submission 203633) | Freshwater microbial communities from Trout Bog Lake, Wisconsin, USA - 1anoA | ecosystem: Environmental > Aquatic > Freshwater > Lake > Hypolimnion/Profundal zone | place: USA: Wisconsin...
GTCACGCCGGTCGAGCTGGGGCCGATCAGATTGGCGTTGGCGTCGAAATATTCGTACGCCGTCAGATACAGATTCGCCGTGTTGAAGGTCGTCTGCGTGCCGCCCGAGATCGTGCTCTTGAGGGTCTGGATCGGCGTATAGCTGGTCGCGGTCGTACCGGCTGTGGTCGTGGTCGTCTGATAGAACAGGCTGCTATAGTTCAGGGGCGAGTTCGCCGCCGTGATGTTCAGCGCGCCCATGCCATAGACCGGGTCGGGCGTCTTGGTCGTCGCGCGGGTCCCCAGCGGCGTCGCCGACTGGAGGATGATGTTGGACACCACGTCCGGCGCGCCGGTGGTCAGCTTCCCGTTCACGAACTGAGGCGCAAGCCAGTTCCAGCGCCCGTCGATCAGGGCGACCGTACCCGTCACCAGAGGCGCCGCCAGCGACGTTCCCGTCACCCGGGTCGTGCTGCCGTTGCCGTCCGACACCAGGATCGATTCGCCCGGAGCGACGAGGAAGCGGTATTTGAGCTTGGTCGTCTCGACGCAGGTCGAGGACGCCGTGTTCTTGGTCGCCGTATCATAGAGACAAGCTTCGCCCGGCCGGTTGGAGAAGGACGAGATGTTTCCATCCGCGCCGATCGAGCCGACAATCAGAAGCTTCGGATTGCTGGTGTAGCTCCAGGGGACGTTGACAGTCTGGGTGCTGCCGTCATTGCCGGCGGCGACGACCAGGACATAGGTGTTGCGGGCGCCCTTCCCCGCGGCGTAGTTGAGGGCGTCGTTCCAGCCGGAATTCAGCGTCCAGCCTGAAATGCCCAGGGACGCATTAATGACGCCCAGCGGGTGGTTGACATTGCTGTCGTCGGCCTTCGTCGTCGACGTCAAGGAGACCAAAGCGTCGCCGACATTGTAGATGCTCTTCGTCGCATCCGGCAGGAAGCTGGTCGACCCGGAGGAGTCATAGGGGTCGTAGACGAACACGATCGTATTGCTCTGGGCGACCCCGGCGACCCCCGGGCAATAGTTCGACTGGTTTTGATCCATCGAGCAGTTCGAGATCCAGGAGGCGGCGACGGGCGTTCCCTTGATGAGGCTGTAGACCGCCGCGCCATGGCCATTGGTCACGCCGCCGGTGCCGTCGCTGTTGTTGGGATCCTGTTCCCCCTGCGCGCCGCCGACATGCTTGCCCGCGCTGTTCACGGAGTAGTCGATCATGCCGACCAGTGTCGCCACATTGGTGGTCGACGCCGTGCCGCCATTTTGAATGCGGGCGAGATCGGGCGACCAGTTGGCGGCGCCCATCCACCAGTCCACATGGTTGGTGCCGGAATAATCCATCAGCCGGTCATAGATGTTGGAATAGATCTGGGCCTGGTCCGCCGCCGAGGCCTGAGCCAGCGCGTTGATATTCGCCGCGCTGGTCAGGTCGATGCCGGTGACCATATCGATCCCCTTGATCTTGCTGATGGTCGCCACTGCGCCATAGGGCTGGAGGATCGTATAGATCTCATTGGCCACTACACTCTGGTAGCTCTGCGACATGTTCTTGAACTTGCCGAAGGAACCGGCCGAGCGGGTGGCGATTTCGCCGCTCCAGAAGGTCGCAAGCGAGGCCGTCGGGCTGTTGGCCGACCCTGTAGAGCCAAAGAAGTGGGTCTGCAGGCTCGAAGCGAGCGTCTTGAAGGTCGACGCGTTGGAGGGCGTTGCGCCCGCCGCGGCCGTGTTGGCCGCCTGATCCGTCTGCCAGGTCTGCCATTGGCTGAGCCAGGAGGTGGTCTCATTCGTCCAGAAGCCGCCGATCTGGCTGTACTGAACCACTTTCAGCGGGCCGACCTGATTGCCGCCGCCATTGGCCGGGACCCAGGTAAAGGGATTGAAGGCGCCCTGACCCCAGTAGGCGTTGGACGAGGTCGTGCCGTAGAAGGCCACGCTCGTGGCGTCCGTCGCCGCGGTGAAGGGGTGGAGCGCACCAAAGAACGGGTGCAGGGCCCCAAAGAAGGGCGTTACTTCCCCGTAGGTGGCGCTCACGTCCGCCGAGAAGGGATGTAAGGCTCCGAAAAATGGATGCAAGGCCCCAAAGAAAGGGTGCAAGGCGCCGAACTGAGGCGTGATGGTTCCCGACGCCGAAGACACGGCGGGCGCAGCGAGCAGCGCGCCGAGCGAGCACGACACCAGCGCGGTGGAGCGGAGGAGCCGTGAGGCTGCTTTGCCGATCATTGTCATGGTTGTAAATCCTAAGTGACCTTGTCGTGACTTGTACGTGAGATGCTTTAATGCGGCGTTCACAAATATTGTAAATTGAAATACACTATAACATTTTTTGAGCACTGATAGATAATAAGGAGTTCACCTTGAATACAATTAGGACCTTACACGAGTAATATAGGAGCGACCCGCTGATTTTCAGGTGATCGCAGCTGCGCATTACCTACTGAATGCTCATCGACCGGCCTTCTTCCGAATTGGCGCGACGAACGCCGAAGGAAGACCGTCAACAGGAATCGAACTACAATTCGGGAACCAATGCGGATCGAAGCGCAAGGGCGTCCGGTTAAACAAATATTGGTCGTTTCGTTGCAAGATAAGTATGCGTCAAGAGACACGCGCGAGGACCAGCCAGATGATGGCGAGAACTGCACCCGCATTGCTGAGTGTGATCATGCAGGCGCTTATGGCGCTGGGTGCGTCTGCGGCCGTGAGCGTCGGCTCGAACTCAACTGGCGCGAGCGACGTCGCTCAAAAGTTGCGCGCCGCTCAGGTCGCCATGTCGAGCGACGAGCGGGTCGCCCTGCAACTCGCGACAACGGCGTCCAAGGAGATCGCGTCCCTTCCCGTGTCGCGATCCAAGCAGATTTCAGCAGCCACCGCCGCCTGGCTCAAGGCCGAAGCGCTCTACCGCCTTAATCGCGGCGAGGAGTCGCTGGAGGATGTGAATCAGGCGCTGACCGTCGTGAGCGAAATCGAGCCCGCCTCAAAACTGCGCGGCGATCTCAGCCTGGTCAGAGGCCGCATCACGCTTGCGCAGGGGCGCTACGGCGACGCACTGACTGATTATCAGCAGGCCTACAAAGCTTACCAGAAAATCAATGAGCCGAGACAGGAAACCATCGCGCTTTCCGAAATCGGGGTGCTTTACTATCTGGCTCACGACTACAAGCGCGCCCTTCATTACCATGAGTTAGCGTTAGAAATACACAACAACGACCCGTTTTTGCTATCAAATATGAAAAATAATGCGGCTCTATACTACAGAGGTCTAGGAAACACTAAAAAATCGACGGAAAATTTCTTGGAAGCCGCGAAAATTGCCGACAATATGAAAAACTCGCCACTACTAGCGTCCATACTTAATAATCTCGCGGTTAACTACATTACTGCCGGAAATTTAGTTGGCGCCGATAAAGCCATAAGTCGCGCGCAATTTTTGATTGGGAGTGACCCCAACGCCGCCGAGGAACGCGCCACCTTGTGGGGCCAGCGCGCTAAACTTGCTTATCTAAGGGGACATCAGGCCGAAGCACAAAAATATATTGAAAAGGCGTTCATGGGCGGGAGCCTGAATGACCATAGCGACGCTACTGTATATTTCCACAAGCTCGCCTATGAAATCTACAAGTCCGCCGGCGACCCCGCCAAGGCGCTGAAGCACCACGAGATCTATGAGCGACTTTCTACGGAAGCCTTAAAGCTTGCGGCGTCCGCCAACGCGTCTCTGGCGACCGCGCAGTTCGACTTCGCCAATCAGGACCTGAAGATCGCCAATCTGAAGGCCGGCCAGCTGGAGCGGGACGTCAAGCTTGCGCAGACCCGCATGAACGCCCTGATCGGCGGCATGATCGCCGCCGTGTTGATGCTGGGCTTTCTGGTGGCCTTCTTGATAACGCTGTTGCGCAGCCGCAAGGCGCTGGCGATCGCCCGCGACCGGCTGGAAGTCTCCAACACCTTCCTCGAGAAAGCGCTGAAGGCCAAGACCGAATTCCTGGCCACCGTCAGCCACGAGTTGCGCACGCCTTTGAACGGCATTCTGGGCATGATCCAGGTGGTGATCGCCGACAATGCCGTGGACACCTCGGTCAAGGGCAAGATGAAGGTGGCGCAGGACGCCGGCGACGCGATGACGACGCTGATCGACGATATTCTGGACTCAGCACAACTCGAAAGCGGTCGCCTGTCCATTTCCGCAGCCCCCACGGATCTGGAAGCCTTGGTGAGGGGCGTCGCCAAATTCTGGACCGTCGGCGCCGCCGCCAAGGGCTTGAAGCTCGATGTCCGGGTGGGAGATGTGCCGAGGCGGGTGATCGCCGATGAGCGGCGCGTGCAGCAGATCCTGTTCAACCTCGTCTCAAACGCCCTCAAATTTACCGATGTCGGCGGCATCTCCATGTCGGTGGACGTCGAGGCCGCCGCTGGCGGCGACAGGCTGGTGTTCACTGTCGAAGACTCTGGAATAGGCATCCCGTCGGACAAGCTCGACGATATTTTCGGTACCTTCCAGCAGCTGGACGGCGGCGTGACGCGCCACTACGGCGGCTCTGGCCTTGGCCTGTCGATCTGCAAGGGCCTGTGCAATCTGATGGGCGCCGAAATCACGGTGGAGAGCGAGCTTGGCGTCGGCTCGCGCTTTTGCGTCCGCGCACCCTTGATCGTCGCTCAGGACGACGAAGCCGAACCCGATACGGCGACCCATGCGGGATCTGGCCTTGCGACGGCGAGCCTTCTGATCGTCGAGACCAATCCGATGGCGCAGAGCCTGTTGCGCGTCGCGCTTCAGTCTGACGTCGCCGCCATCACCGTCACCGGCGACGCGAACGAGGGCCTGTCGTTTGCGCAGTCCGGGCGGTTTGACCTTGCGATCTTCGCCTTTTACGGCGCAGACGATCAGCACGCGGCGCTGGCGACGATCAGCGCCCTGTGTCCGGTCGTCGCCTTGACCACTCAAGCGCTTGAAGACGCAGCTGCAGGCGCCGGCGCTTGTCGGGTTCTGCGCCGTCCAACGCCGATCCCCGAACTGAAAGCGCAGCTTGCGGCCGCCCTGAACCTGTGGGCGAACGCCGATTTGGCACCGCCGCGGGCGGACGCCGTCTAGAGCATTTTTCGGGCGAAGTGGACACCGGTTCGCCTTAGAAAATGCTCTAAATATATAGGGTTATGAGCAAGCGCGGCGGCCAGCGTTCCGCCTAAGTGGATCGCCATCTTTCAATGAAAAAGGCGACGCCCGAAAGCGCCGCCCCTTATCAAATCTCACCCAAACCGCAACGCGTTCAGGTCGCGCGCATCAGTCCGCGAAGGGATGCAGCGCGCCGAACGACGGCGTGAAGGGATGCAGCGCGCCGAACGACGGCGTGAAGGGATGGAGGCTGCCGTAAGACGGCGTGAAGGTCTGGGCGCGATTGACCTGGGCCGCGCCCTGATCCGCGCTGATCGTTCCGGCGTTGGCGACGCCCACGGCCGCCACAGATGCGATTACAGCGATACCGAGGGATTTCAGAAACGTCCGCATTGCCGAAACTCCGTCAATTTGACCATCACAACGACGGCCCCTACCAAATTCCGATTAATGATAAACATTTTTGCTGTCAATAACCTTAATCGAACCAAGCAATTCGTTAACAACAATCAACAACAGGCTGACACCGGCCGCCGTGTCGGGCATGCTGGCGCCAAGGCCGGTCAGGCCAGCCTGCTAAGGGGGAATCCTCACATGCGACCTGTGCGTCTGGCCGCCGCGACGGCCGCGGCGTTGACACTTTTGTGGCCCGCCTCGCATTTTTGGTCGGCCTCGGGCGCCTTCGCCGCCGAGGCGGTCAAGTCCGAGCCGCCGCCGCAGGAGCGATCGGCACGCCCTGAACCGCCGCCGTTTCCCGCCGACGCCAGCGTGAAACAGACGGCGCGCCTGGGCGCCAGAACGCTCAGCTATACGGTCACCGTCGGCGCTCTGCCGGTGCGCGACGGCGAAGGCCGCAAGACGGCGGAGGTCGTGTTCACCGCCTATGTGCTCGACGGTCCGCACGACGCGAGCCGTCCCGTCACCTTCGCCTTCAATGGCGGCCCCGGCGCGTCATCGGTCTATCTCAATCTTGGCGCCATCGGACCCAAGCGGATCCAGTTCGGGGCGCAGGGCGACAGCCCGTCTGATCCGGCGGTCCTGCGGGACAATCCGGGGGGCTGGCTCGACTTCACCGATCTTGTGTTCATCGACCCGGTCGGCACAGGCTATTCCCGCAGCCTCATCAAGCCGGAGGACACAGACAAGGCCTTCTTCACCATCGAGTCAGACGTCGCCTATCTGTCGCGCATCATCTACGACTGGCTGGCGAAAAACGGCCGCATGATCTCGCCCAAATACGTGGTGGGCGAGAGCTATGGCGGCTATCGGGCGCCGGCGATTGCGCGGAACCTGCAGGTGAAGATGGGCGTCGGCGTGTCGGGGGTGGTGATGGTGTCTCCGGCGCTGGACGGACGCCTCGCCGCCGACCCGGACACCTCGCCCATGTCCTGGGCGGTCACCCTGCCCTCGATGGCCGCCGCGCACTATGAGCGCGACGGCAAGACCCTGACGCCGGCCCTGATGGCGGAGGTGGAGACCTACGCCCGCACCGATTTCGTCACGGACATTCTTCGGGGCGTGCGCGACAAGGCGGCGCTCGACCGGCTGACGGAAAAGGTCGCCGCCTATACCGGGCTTGACCCTGCGGAGGTGCGCCGCAGCGGCGGCCGGATCGAGAGCCGCGCCTTCCTTCGAGCCCTCTATCGCGATCAGGGACGGCTGGGCAGCTGGTACGATTCCAACGTGACGGCCTTTGATCCCTACCCCCTGGCCCCCGAGCCCCGCGCCGGAGATCCGATCCTGGACGGCATCTATGCGCCGACCACCTCGGCCATGGTGGACTTCATCACCCGCCAGGTCGGCTGGAAGGTCGACGCCCACTACGAAGCCCTGAGCACGGACGTGAACCGGCGGTGGGAAAAGCACTGGTTCACGCGAATCGAATCCGCCTCGGACCTGCGGGAAGCCCTGGCCGTAGATCCCAAGCTGAAGGCGCTGATCGTGCACGGATACAATGATCTGTCCTGCCCCTACTTCCAGTCGAAGCTGGTGGTCGCGCAGATCCCCGACATGGGCGGCGCGGACCGGTTGCAGGTCAAGGCCTATCCCGGCGGGCACATGTTCTACTCCCGCCCCGAAAGCCAGGCGGCGCTGCGGCGGGACGTGATGCGCCTCTACGGCGTGGCGCCGTGACGCAGGCGCCCGCCACGCCCCGCCTGACGTCGCTGGCCCACGGCGGCGGTTGCGGCTGCAAGATCGCGCCGGGACTCCTGCGCCAGATCCTGGGGCAGAGCGCGCCGACGGCAGGCTTTGCGGACCTTCTGGTGGGGCGCGAGACGTCGGATGACGCTGCGGTGTGGCGGCTGTCGGACACGCAGGCCCTGGTCGCCACGACCGACTTCTTCATGCCCATGGTGGATGATCCCCATCTGTTTGGCCGGATCGCCGCCACCAACGCCCTGTCGGACGTCTACGCCATGGGCGCGCGTCCTATCTTCGCGCTGGCCATCGTCGGCATGCCGATTGACAAGCTCCCGCCAACGGTGATCGCCGAGATCCTGGCGGGAGGGGCTGAAACCTGCGCGCAGGCGGGCGTTCCCATCGTCGGCGGCCACTCGATCGACAGCGTGGAGCCGATCTACGGACTGGTGGCGCTGGGGCTCGTCCATCCGCAGAAGATCCTGACCAACCGCGGCGCAAGGCGTGGAGACCAGCTCATCCTGACCAAGGGTCTTGGCGTCGGCGTCTTCAGCGCCGCCTTCAAGCAGGGGCGCCTGCCGCCCGAGGCCTATGCCGCACTGGCCAGGTCGGCGACGACGCTGAACGCCGTCGGCGCGACGCTTGGCGAGACGGCGGGGGTGCACGCCCTGACCGACGTGACGGGTTTTGGCCTTTTGGGCCACGCCCTCGAGATGGCGGAAGGCGCCTGTGTCGACATCCGCCTCGACCCTGGGGCCGTCCCCCTCCTCCCCGGCGCCGAAGCCCTGGCGCGGGACGGCATCCGCACGGGCGCCTCGACACGGAACTGGGCGGCCTACGGAGACAAGATCCATGGCGCGGCGGGGATCGAGGACTGGCGGCGCGACCTGCTCACCGATCCTCAGACCAGCGGCGGCCTGCTGATCTGCGTGGCGAAGGGGCAGGCGCAAGCGGTGTTGTCGCTCGTGCAAGGTCAAGGCTTTGCCGACGCGGCGTTGATCGGTGAGGTCATCGACGGCCAAGGCCGGATCAGCCTTTGCCCATGATCGACGAGATCGACCGGCTGGACCTTGCGACCCTGTCCCGCTTTGACGAGATCATCGACGTCAGAAGTCCTTCTGAATTTGCCGAAGATCACATTCCCGGCGCGGTGAACCTGCCGGTGCTTGACGACGCCCAGCGCGCGGAGGTCGGGACCCTCTATGTGCAGAAATCGAAATTCCTCGCCGCGCGGATCGGCGCCGCGCACGTTGCGCGCAATATAGCCTCGCACCTCGAAGGCCACCTGTCGGACAAGCCCGGGCGCTACGCCCCGCTGATCTACTGTTGGCGCGGCGGACAGCGCTCCGGCGCCATGGCCACCATCCTTGCCCGGGTCGGCTGGCGATGCGCCGTGGTCAAGGGGGGCTATCGCACCTATCGGCGGGAGGTGGCGGCAAGGCTCTATGACGGGCGCATCGAAGCGCCGCTGGTGCTGCTGAGCGGGCCAACGGGCGCGGGCAAGACCGCGCTTCTGGCGGCGATGGCCGAACAAGGCGCGCAGACCCTCGACCTCGAGGCGCTCGCGGCCCATCGCGGCTCCCTGTTCGGCGCGGAGCCCGGCAAGGACCAGCCCAGTCAGAAGGGATTTGAAAGCGCCCTTTGCGCCGCCCTTGCACGGCTGGACCTCAATCGCCCTATCGTGATCGAAGCTGAGTCCAGCCGGATCGGGGCGCTGACCCTTCCGCCGGCCCTCTGGCGGCCGATGAGCGCTGCGCCGCGGATCGAGCTCAACGTCCCGGCCAAGGCGCGGGCCCGGCATCTGGCGGCGGGATACGGCGACTGGCTGAACGATCTTGACGACCTGAAGCGGCGGGTGGAGCGATTGCCCCGCCACCACAGCCGCGCGGACCGCGATCGCTGGATCGCCCTGGCGCGGTCAGGCGACGCCGAAGCCTTCGCGCTGGCCCTGATCGAAGCGCATTATGACCCCACCTATCGCCGCACCACGGACGCTGGCGGGCCGACGATTGCGCGTCTGCATCTCGCACAGCTGACCCGCGAGGCGGTGGCGCGCGCGGCAGCAGCGCTGGCTCAACTTCCCGAGATTCTGGCTCAATTTCCCGAGAATTTGGGCGGCCCGACACCTTGAGCGCAAGGCCGGACGGCCCCGAGGGCGCGACTACCGCGATCGGCACGGCGATACAGCCGGCGCCGCCCAATGGCGTCGCACTATTTGCAGGGAAAACGGCTCGTAACCTTGATGAAGCGAAGAATAATTCAGGCATAAAAGTGCAGTTAATCGCCCGCTAACTGTATACAAAAACACTGACACTTTGTCGCAGTCAAATATCGCAAATTGTACACCGTTTTTTTACCTCATTTTGGCTATTGTACTCGCATGAATTGCAGCGATATCAATTTTTGATCTGTTGAGGCAATTCGATGCACAAACCAAACATAGAAAGAGCTAGAAGATGATTTCGTTTGTTTCGCGCTTCCTGAAAGACGAATCTGGCGCCACGGCCATTGAATACGGCCTGATCGCCTCCCTGATCGCGATGGCGGTCATCGGCGCCGTGACCTCGGTCGGCACCAAGCTGTCCTCGCAGATGGGCAACATCGCCGGCAAGATCTCCTAATTTCAAAGGCGAGTCTCCCGCCTGACCTTCGGTGCGTCACGTCGCGGAAAGCAGGCGACCAGCAACCCGAACAGACCCAGACGGCCAACGCCGCCTCGATTTATCGGGGCGGCGCTCGGCATGGCGGCGACCAAGAGGCGTCTCGTCAAAGCGCACCCGCCGGCGAACGCGACGTCATCGACCACCACATCAGCCCACAGCGCTCAATATATTAAATAGTGCATCCGGTTTAGAAATTTAGATGAACGATAAATTGACGTTGAGGCTATAGTTAACACTATATTATGCCTGTATCAGTCATATTGACAATATGTCGCAGGCGGATGACTTGATCTATACATATCTTATTTACCGCGATAGCGCACTGTCCTCACATCGACGGCGGCAAGCCGAAGATAAAGACTTGCTACCGCAGACCAATTCAACAATCATTTGTAGGAATTACAACATACCCAGTTTGTTTCGCGCTTCCTGAAAGACGAATCCGGCGCCACGGCCATTGAATACGGCCTGATCGCCTCCCTGATCGCCGTCGTGATTATCGGCGCCGTGACCTCGGTCGGCACCAAGCTGTCCTCGCAGATGGGCAACATCGCCAGCAAGATCTCCTAATTTCAAAGGCGGGTCTCCCGCCTGACCTTCGGTGCGTCACGTCGCGGAAAACAGGCGACCAGCAACCCGGATGGACCAAGACTGCAAACGCCGCCTCGACTGTTCGGGGCGGCGTTTTTCTTTTGCCTGGAGCACAATCGGATCAAATTAGATCGGACCTTGCTCATAACCCTATATATTTAGAACATTTTCTTCGGGCGAGCCGGCATCCGCTTCACCCGAAAAATGCTCCAGCCCACGAGAAAAGACCAATACGCTGTGGTTATCAGACTATAAACGATAATTTCGACCCCCTATAATAGACTATGAACATTCCAATTTATTCGTAACACTTCATTATCTATATATCCCACCACCTTGACAATATGTCGCAGTCATTTGACTCCAACTATACATAATTTTTTTACCGAGATCGGGCCATTGTCATCGCATCGACGGTGACGAGCCGAAGATACGGACTGTCTCCCGCAACGACAACAGCATCGCAATAAAGGACTTCATCATGACCCAGTTTGTTTCGCGCTTCCTGAAGGACGAATCTGGCGCCACGGCCATTGAATACGGCCTGATCGCCTCCCTGATCGCCGTCGTGATTATCGGCGCCGTGACCTCGGTCGGCACCAAGCTGTCCTCGCAGATGGGCAACATCGCCAGCAAGATCTCCTAATTTCAAAGGCGGGTCTCCCGCCTGACCTTCGGTGCGTCACGTCGCGGAAAACAGGCGGCCAGCAACCCGAAGAGACCAAGACTGCAAACGCCGCCTCGAGATCCTCGGGGCGGCGTTTTTCTTGTCGGCAAGGCGGCGGCGCTCGGCCCTGCCGGAACGGCGCGGCGGAGGGCTAGAGTATCCGTGATGGTCAAGCCGTCTTTGGTGTCCACTTCGCCCGCAAAGGCTCTAGGATTTGGCGCCTGGACGGACCGGGCGTAAGCTGACCTTTCGTCCAGCTTCGGAGCCTCGCCCATGCTGCCCAGGCCAGTCAAAACCCGTTTCCTTCTCATCGCCAGCCTGATCGCCGGGGTCGGGCTCGCCGGGACGCCCGCCGCCCGTGCGGACGGCTTTGTCATCACCACCGGCGGGCGGGCGCAGGACTGCTATCTGGCGGCCAAGGCGGGCGTCGCCACGGCGCAGAACCTTGATGTGTGCACACAGGCGCTGGATCAGGACCTCCTCGACCGCCGCGACCGGGCGGGCACCCACATCAACCGCGGAACCTTGCAGCTGAAGCTGAAGGCGTATCGCGAGGCCCTGACCGATTTCGACGCCGCCATCGCCCGCTCGCCGGAGCTGGGGGAGGCGCATCTGAACCGCGCCGCCGCCCTGATCGGTCTTGGCCGCTATGCCGAAGCTGTCGTGAGCGCGACCCGCGCCATCGATCTGAAGACCTCCGAACCGGAAAAGGCCTATTTCAACCGGGCCACAGCGCGGGAGCTGACCGAGGATGTGAAGGGCGCCTATGACGACTACCAGACCGCAGCGGCCCTCGCGCCGACCTGGGACGCGCCAAAGGCCGAGCTGAAACGCTTCAAGGTCAAGGCCCCATAGATCAGAACAGCGAGCCCTGATCCGGCGCGGTCCTGCCGGAGACGGGCCTGCGCGCAGGCGAAGATGCAGGCGGCGCCCCGTCCTCGGACACCTCTGCGCCGCGCGCGCCGTCGGCGAACACCAGACGCACCCGATCCCCCGTCGAAAGCTGCAAGGCCGAGCGGACCAGCGCCCCGTCCGCCGCGTGGACCCGCGCAAAACCCAAGCTTAAAGGCCGGTTCGGATCCACGCTGCGGCGCAGCTGCTCCAGGCGCGCAAGGCCCTGCGCCTCCGTCTCGATCCTACGGGTGAGGGCCGCTGTCATGCGGGCAAGGCGGGCGGCAAGGTCCCCCCGCTCGGCGGCGAGGCGAAGGCGCCGGTCGGCGGCGCCCGCAAGACGGGTTCCCATCTCACCGACCCGCGCCCCGTTCAAGGCCAGCGGCCTGGTGAGAATGGGCGGCGACAGGCGGGCGGCGGCGGAGGTCAGGCGCTCTCTGTGCGCGGCGACATTGCGCGACAGGCCCGCCCCAAGACGGGTGGAGACGTGATCGAACCTTTGGCCCGCGAACTCCACGAGATCGGTCAGCCTGGGCAAGGCGGCGGCCTGGGCCA
>Ga0316217_10005793_pt1 | contig 12594 bp, 9 predicted proteins | sample 1anoAmetaG_FD_203633 | JGI IMG/M metagenome (GOLD analysis project Ga0316217, IMG submission 203633) | Freshwater microbial communities from Trout Bog Lake, Wisconsin, USA - 1anoA | ecosystem: Environmental > Aquatic > Freshwater > Lake > Hypolimnion/Profundal zone | place: USA: Wisconsin...
CAAACAAAACAAACAGGAACCGGCTTCCAAAGCCAATCAAATCAAGCTGGGCATTGATATTCATGCCGACAGCTATCGGGTGGTGCGGCAGTTGGATAATGCCACGCCACAACCAGCGCAAAAGTTCACCCCCGCCGCATTTTTGGAATGGGCGGCCAAGCAACTGACGTTGGCGGATACAGTTTACAGTTGCTACGAGGCCGGCTCATTTGGTTACGGCCTGCACCGCAAGCTCGCCGAGCTGGGCGTCAAAAACTTCGTCGTGCAGCCGCAAAAACTCGATGAGTTGAACAAAGGCGTTAAGACGGACAAGACCGATGCCCTGGCCTTGACGCTCCGGTTGGATCGTTATGTGAACGGAAATCAACACGCGTTGGCGGTGGTGCGCGTTCCCAGCCTGCAAGAGGAAGAAGCCCGCGCCATCAGTCGTCATCGGGAGCAGTTGTGCCGGCACCGGCAGCGTTTGGAACAACAAGGGCGAAGCCTGCTGTTGTATAACGGATTGAGGAGTGACGGGCGGTGGTGGAAGCCGCTGTTCTGGAAACGGCTCCTGCCGAAACTGTCTCCGACGTTGTGCTCGCTGTTGACGGTCACACGCGATTTGGTTCTGGCCATCAATCAGCAGGTGGACGCCGCCACGCTCCGGGTGCAACAAGCGGCCCAGCCGCAGCCGGTGGGGTTTGGCGCGCTGACCAGTGAAGTGTTGCGGCGGGAAATCGGCGACTGGAACCGGTTTCAAAATCGGCGGCAAGTGGCGAGCATGACTGGAATGTGTCCCCGTGTTTATGCCAGCGGGAACACCCTGCGCCAGGGAAACATCAGCAAACATGGCAACCCGCGTTTGCGGGCGGCGCTGGTGGAAATGGCATGGCGGGTGATTCGCTGGCAGCCGCAATATCCGCCGCTGCGAAAATGGTGTGCCGTGCTGGCGAACAAAAAAGTTGGCGGGGCCCTGCGCAAGAAAGCCGTCGTGGCGATAGGCCGACGACTGGCGATTGATCTCTGGCGGATTGAGACCAAACGCGCCACCGCCGAGGAACTGGGTTTGCTCCTGCTCCGGTAAAACCAAACTGAATGAAAAAACCGGCGACGATTTTTGGAACGGTGCGCGCCCGGGCCACCCTGGGGCCACAAGCCCGTCTTTTAGATTGGGCGCGCTCTGTTCCTCTTCCTGACACACGAATGCGTCATTTGGCACTGTCTGTTGATCAGCATGTGCGGATAGTAGGTTGCGCGACGGATAAACGAACGGTCGCGAAACGAAGAGGAGACGTTTTCAAAAGCAGTCGCAGGCTGAACGACCGCAAATCCTTTTCCCCCAACCCCCGTGGCTTTGTAGGGGGCTTGGGGGAAAAGGATTTGCTCACAACAGAAAGGGCGACGGTTATGTGAATCTCAAAAAAAGCACTTGCAAATACTCATAGTAGGGTGGCGTTCCTTGGGCCGTAGCAGTTCACGTCAGTTCGCCGCTGGTTGTGCTTGCAACGCTGACTGGCCATGTTTGTTTCCCTCTGCGCTCTTGCGCCGCGCGGCGCATCACGATTGATTGCCCCGGATACGACCCCCAATCAATCGCTTTTTGTCTTGTGTACTTTGTCGTCTTTTCGGCGTTGCTTTTCGTTCTGGTTGTGCTATTGGTTTTTTGAGGCAGGACGTAAGAGCCTGTGTCTCCTATCTTGACTAGGCCGGCGAAAGCCGGTGCGATAATGTCCTAACTGCCCTCGTATCGAGTTGGCTTCAATGGCGAGAACCTGCCGCCGGTAATGGCAGGTTTGATGACCCCCCACTTCCCTTCGCATGGCTTTGCCATGCCTTGGGAAGTCGGCTTTTGAATCGAAAGTCCTATCGGAAATACCGAACTTAAGTATCGGTAAAACCGAAACTTGTTTTCGCCACCGCGAATCCTGTCAAAATGAGCAATTAAAAATCTGAAATTCCGGGCCGGTTAAGAATGAAACAACGAAATTTCATGGGGCGGCTGGTGGGCAGAAAGCGCGACCAACTTGGTTGGACGCAGGACCTTTTTGCTGACCGGTTGCAGCTCGCGGGCTGGCATAACGCCACACGCAGCACCGTTTCCAAAATTGAAGACGGCTCGCTACGGATTGATCTCATCCAGTTGTATTACATTGCCACCGCGCTTGGCCTTCGCCCAGGTGATTTGCTTGCAGAAATTGACTGGCGCAAACAAGCCGAAAAGATGATTTGTCAATGAAACCCGCACAAACAACAGAAGCGTATGGAAACCATTCCAAAAAATGAGGAACCACCAGCAACGCCGCCAACCGAACGTCTCGCGTATTCGATTCAAGAGGCTGCCGACATGCTCGGGGTGAATTATTTCAGCGTTTATCGGTTAATCCAGCGCAACCAATTAAAGGTTTGCCGGGCCTTGCGCGGCAAATTGCTCGTGCCGCGAGCTGAATTGTTAAAATTATTGGGAACCGAATGAGGTGAATTATGAACTACTACCAAAGACCCACACCGCTTCACGAGCAGGCCAACACCGAGGCCATGCAGCATTTCGCGGAACACGTGAAACAGTTCAAAGCGAATTGTGGCGCGCTTCACAATATCGAAGCCAATCTGTCAGTGACGGCAAACGACGCTGCCAGAACCGCCCTGCAATCGTCAGGGCGCACCATCCAAACCGACGACGGGGCGCAATGGCAACACGCTGTTGAGTTGACGGAAGTCACTTCCGTCTGCCATCGTCGTACAGCGGCAGGCTTGGAATTTGCCATCGTCGAATGTCTGCCGTTGAAGTCCGGGGAAAAGAAGGACGTTCTGAACAGCGGCCACGACGTGCGAGAAGTGCTGCAAGCGTTCATGCGCGATCAACGGCAAGTTTTGAACCTTTGGAAAGAGGATGTGAAAGCACAGGTGAGGGAGCATCTTGATGAAAAATATCCACGCCAGGACATGGGCATCGTGGTCGAATCATTTGAAATCAAAATGGCGCGAGACATTGCCCGCCGGGAAACACTTGCTCAAAAGCATAGTCGCGGTATTCGGATTTGAGAATCCGTTGCTGGTCCGTCAGAAACACGCTCGCTTTTCCTGACGATGAAAACCCGAAAACTTGCACCCAACTTGTAACCCGAAAGAATTTTTTCGGATTCTGTGAGATGACATGAGATAACGTCTAAACATCAACAATCATCAATGAAATCAATAGTTCTGCAATGGTTTCAAAGGGGAATAAAAACCTGCTAAAAATAGCTAAAACTGGCGATTAAATTGTGTGAAGGTAATGCTCTACCACTGAGCTAAGCGCGCGACCGCCACCGAAAGACCATTGGAAGCCTTTGTTTCCACGGTCTTGGAATAGAATTGGCAGCGGAGAAAGTATCTCTTTCAAGAAACCGGTTCAAGCTGAAAAACAGACAAAGTCATAACGCAAGTCAGAAAAAATGCTCTCCCGTGCCGCCCGATGGCATTGCTATAACGGTCCGGAGCACCGAACACCGCGCGATTGTCTGTTCGCCGTGGAAGATTGTCTGTTCGCACTTTCACGCCGCGCATGGCCCGGCACAGCCTCCTGCGGACTCAGAAAATCTTTCTGACGTTAATCACCGCTGGGGTTAATTGCCCGAAAACGGCGACCGATTCAACAGCAGCAGTAGACCCACAACCAACAGCACTGCTAGGATTCCGAATAGCACGGTAAAAAACCAGACCTGCTTTTGGTGCTTGGACGGCCTGCGCTTTTTTATCAAGCTCATAATTTATTCACGGAAAAACATTCGAATTTGTTGGTTAAGGCACCAGCGCCTTGCGGTGGGCCAGTCATTCCCATAATCTGCCAACCTGCCGCCCACCATTGCCGCCGCCCACACGGGGTTGAAAACCGGGCCGATAAAACGTCCCGATTCATCCCTCACTGTTCAATACGGATGCCAAGTTCGTTTCTTTCAAAATAAATCAACTTTTTTAAGCCGCTGGTGAAGCCGTGTGATGAAAACGGCCGGCTTGCGCATGGTTCAACCCGCGACCGCCTGAAAAACTTCGATTGGGAATCCACCGAACTGGGAGCTGTATTTCATTTGGGCACCGCTCCTCGGCTGCGCGTTTCCGCCCTTCCCCGCCTGCACAAAATAGCGCGGCCAGCCCCGCGATGAGCAGGCTGGCCGCTGAGTTCCCACCCCCACCGTCCCTTGCGATTTCCCGCCGCAATCCTGCCGGTTAACTTGAGACGGAACAATTGGGCGGATTGCTAAATAGGTATGTTCAATTGATTTACCAGGATTAGGTGATTCCCCTAGCTGGGAAGGTTCCCTCGAGTTTGCCGCTTGCGATGACTGATACGCAACGCCACCAATGAGCATTGGCATTCCTGCCACGATGCACGCCCAATCAGCGGCATTAGAGTTTGTGGAATAGTAAAATCACTATCTATACCATTGCTGGAGTGGTGTAGTCTGGTATTGATAAAAACCGATGCACACATCACGCACATTACTGACGACCTGGACATCTGCGGATAAAATTAGCGACCAGGTTTGTGCAGTGCATAATCCCGCTATTTTGGGCCGGACCACCAACCCGTCCAACGCCATCAAACCGGCTCGCCAATCAAATCGTAATCCGTGTGCCCGATGATTTTGACTGTTGCAAATTCGCCCGGCGGCCGCTGGCCGCGCACATAAACCCGCCCGTCAATGTCCGGCGCATCCGCCTCGCCGCGGCCGACCAGATAGTTTTGAATTTTAAATTTTGAATTTTGAGTTTCCGGCTCGCGCACCAGGCCGTGTTCCCACGAACTGACATTCGCACGCTGAAGCTGCTTTGCGTTCGCCTTACCTTCGATGAGCACTTTGATTTCGCGGCCGACAAAACTTTCCGCGACGGCCACGGCCACCTGGTGCTGCGCGGCCATCGCGAGTTCGCGGCGCTTTTGTTTCACCGGGGCGGCCAGCTGGCCGGCCATCGCCCCGGCGCGCGTGCCGTCTTCTTTGGAATACGCAAATACCCCGAGCCGCTCGAACTTCGTGGCGCGGATGAAATCGAGCAGCGCGTTGAAACTCGCCTCGGTTTCCCCGGGAAAACCGACGATGAACGTCGTCCGCAGCGCGATGCCGGGAACACCGGCGCGGATTTTATTAATCAGGTCAACGATGTATTGCCGCGACGTCTCGCGGCGCATCCGTTCGAGCATGTTTTCGTGAATGTGCTGGAGCGGGATGTCAATGTAGCGCGCGACTTTTTTGCACTCGGCAATCGTCTGGATGAGTTCGTCCGTCCAGTGCGCCGGATGCGTGTAAAGCAGGCGGATCCAAAAATCACCTTTCAAGGAATTCAATTCGCGCAGCAGCGTGCAAATGCTCGTGGCCTGGGCCGGCAGGGCTTTCGTCGCGGCGGAAAATTTCGCCGGCGACGAAATCGCGCGGCTATGGTTTGGACGCAAATCGAGACCGTAATAAGTCGAGTCCTGCGAAATCAGGTTGATCTCCTTCACACCGTTGGCGATGAGCGCCTTGGCCTCGGCAACAATGTCTTTTTGCGTGCGGCTGCGGTGCGAGCCGCGCATCTGCGGGATGATGCAGAAGCTGCACGGATGATTGCAGCCCTCGGCGATTTTCAAATACGCAAAATGTTTCGGCGTCAGGCGGAACCGCGGCGTCGCGAAATCGGGAATGAAGGTCGGGCGCGGAGTGACATCGAAAACAGGCGCGGGGCTTGAGGTTTTCGGCGCGAGGACGGATTTGGTTTTGCCGAACTTTCCCGTGTCGCGCAGGGATTCTTCTTTTTCGTGAGCGGAAAGGTCGCGGCTTTTATCCAGTTCGTTCAATCGCTGTTTAATTTTTCCGCTTTCCGCTTTCCGCTTTCCGCTTTGGATTTTTTCCGCACGATTGGCCACCGCCCGGTCCACGATGGCCCCGACCTGCGCCACCTGGTCAATGCCCATGAACGCGTCCACTTCCGGCATCAGTTTCGGCAGCTCCTCGCGGAACCGCTGGGGCAGGCAGCCGGAAACGATGACCGCCTGGCCGCGCTGGCTGGCGTCGCGCAACTCGACGGATTCCAGAATCGTGTCCACGCTTTCTTCCTGCGCGGAGTCAATGAACGAACAGGTGTTGACGATGACGGCGTCGGCCTGCGCGGCGTCGTTGGTGATTTCGACGCCGCTTTTGAGCAGCGAGCCGAGCATGATTTCGGCGTCCACAAGGTTTTTGGCGCAGCCGAGCGAAATCAAGCCGACGCGCAACGGCCGGGCATTGGATTTTTTCTTGGTCACAGTCGGCGGAGGTTAGCAGAGTTTTGCCGTGAAGCAATCTCGCGGGAAAAACCCTTGGGCGCTCACCCGGTCGCAGGATTATTTCGCCGGGGAATTGGTTGCGGCCGGACCGGTGGGAAGCGTCGTTGCCGGTGCGGGGGCGGCGGTTTCCGCCGGCAGGCCGAACCGGGTGCGCAGAATGGCGCGTGCCTCGAACGGCAGACCGCGTTGCGGATCAAGCAGGTCGGTTTTGACGATTTTGTTCAACTCGTCGTAAGGCGGCAGCGGGATGCGGGTGGCCCCATTGGCGACCGCGGTTTTTTTTGTGTAGCGCTGATAGACGCGCGTGGCGAGATCTTTGAAATTCTGGTAGCTCGCGTCGTCGTCCATCGCCAGCGCGAGATAGGCGTGCCGCAAAAACCCCTGCACCGCCGAGGTCACCCGTTCCTGCGAAGTTTCGCCGATGTCAATCTGCACCACGGCATAGGCGTAATCATTGAGCGTCACGTTTCCGGGCAGCGAATTAGGGTCGTTCTCGATGATGGGTTTGTCCGGAAATTTTTTGCCCAGATATATGAACCACTTTTCCGCATCGGCCATGCAGTCGTTCACATAGAGAAAATAAACGGCGTCGCGCAGAAAATTTCGTTGCGCCCGCAAAATGCCGTCCCGCTGGCCGGGATCGGTTTCTTCGGCGAAAGCCTCCTCGTAGGTCGCATTGGCGCGCGCCGCCATCGCCAGATTCGGCCCCAGCGAATACTTGTGGGTGAACGGATTCAGCATGATGCGCCCGTGTTTGAAGGCCTGTTGAATGGATTGATACTCAATGCGGCGCAGCTTGATGAGGTCGTCAGCTTTCACCTTGTCCGGGTTATGCTGCGCGGCGGCCAGACCTTTGGCGCCCCAATAAAGCGCGTGCGCCTCGGGCAGCCGCCAGTCCAGCGGGCCGTATTTTTCATCCACGGTTTTGATGAATTCCGGGTCGAGCTTGAACTTCTGTTGCAGGACGAGGGCGTTGGTCCGGTCAGCCTCGGTTTGCGGCGCCAGCAGATGTTGATAGTTCGTCCCGTCCGGCCCAAAAAAACCGGCCATCTCGTCCGCCCATTGCATCTTGTAAAACATATTCCCGTCATCGAGATTCGCCCCGATCTTGTGCTGGAACTGCCAGGCCAGCTCGCGGTAGATGTCCACGCTATTCGGATTGTAGCGCAGTCCGTCGTCGCGCATCAGCTCGATGCCGCGCTCGACCCAATGCCAGCGGTCGGTGTAGTCGCCCGGCGCGTTTTCCTTGAATTTCACGGAAATGTTGTAGGCCATGTTCCAGCCCTGAAACGCCCAGACCGACGCAAACGTCGGCTCCAGCTTGGTGATCCAGTCTGCCAGTTGCGCCGCCTCGAAAAATTTGTCGTCCTGCTGCAAATCGCTCGCGCGGATCCAGAGCAGATTCGAGATCAGGCCGCGGAAACCGCCGAGCGCGACCGTGGTGAACGCCAGCACCGGCGGCGCATTTTCCAGCGCCGCCGCCCGCGTCAGACCCAGCGTGTCGCGGTCGCGGTTCAACGACTTTTGCAGCTGGCCGGAGCCGAATAGCAGCGCGATAGTCAGCAGCAAAAGAAGGATTTTTTTGATGCGCGGGTTCATGTTTGAACATTCAATATCCAACATGCAACGCCCAATCGCCAAAGCACCCAAGACGCCTGGCGGCAAACCGTTCGAGGTTGGATATTCCCGGTTGGATGTTCGATGTTCATTCCGTCAGAACTTCATTGGGTTCCCTGCGCTGTGGCGAGTTCGCGCCGGCTGAAAAAAAAGATGCCCGCTCCGGCAAACGCGCCGCCGACCACCAAAACAATCAGCGCGAACGCGCGGCCCAGTTCGCCCCAGCCGATGCTCCGGCCGCTGCTCAACGCGTCTATTGGCGAATAGTCCTTCACCAGGCTGATGACCACGAGCACGCCCTTGAACGCCGGAATCAGCACCACGTCCATGACCGAATGTCCCGCAATGCCCTTTTCCTCGTTGCCCGCCGCCACCGACCCAGCCGCGACCGATTCCGCCAGCGTGCCGCTCGACAGCGTCACCAACAGCATGGCCAGCGCAAAAAAAGTGGCCACCGGAAACGACAGGAAACTCGCCGCCATCAGGCCCAGGGCCACGAGCAGCGCCATCCAGCAAAAAATTATTCCCAGACCGCGCGCGAAATTCAGCGCGAAACCGCCTTCCGGATACAGCACCACCAAGCCATCCTCGAGCGGAAAGAGCAGCGTGATTTCGTTTGGATTGACAAACGTGATCGTGAGCAGGCCGTTCGCATCAAACAAATCCGGCGGGATGGCAAACTCATGAATCGCATGGGACGTCTCCGAATCCGGCGCGAGACTCATCGGCTCCAGGCGCACGGATTTGGTTTTGCCCGGCACGCCGATCTGCCACAGCGCCACAAAGGTGCCGGACGCGCTCTTTTGCGCCGCGTTGAATTTCACGCGCAATTGCAGCGGTTTGCCCTGTAGATAATTTTTGGCGAAGCCCAGGTCAATCTGCCAGATGCGCCGGTAGTTCGGCCGGACCAACTGAAACTCCGCCTTCACCTGCTCGCGGATGCGCATGCGCACCTCCGGCACATCCACGTTGTCCACCGGCGTGTTTTTCAGCGACGCCTGCAATTGCTGTTCCGTCGCCGCGTCAATGTCCGCGTCACTGTTCGGTTCCCTCGCCTCGCCGCGCGCTACCAGCACCTGCTCGCGCAAAATATTTTGTTCCGCCGCCGGCAATTTGCCCGCGCGCCATTGCAGCAGGCCAAACACACAGCCGCCGGAAATGGCCAGCAGCACCGCGTTCAACGTCACGATGCCCAGCCACTTGCCCAGCCAGATTTGCCAGCGCGCGATCGGTTTGGTCGCGACGACCTGGATCTGGCATTCCTCAATGTCGCGCGCCAGCGTGCCGCAGGAAAGCCACAGCGTCGAAAGCCCCAGCAGCGCGGTGATTGCGCTCAACGTGTAGGTCAAAATGATCTGCGTAAAACCCTGCGCCGTGCCGTCGTCCTTGATGACCAGCGGCAGCCCGACCACCGCCAGAATCAACAACGCCGCGATGACGAGGAACAGCTTAAACCGCAGCGCGGCCTTCCACGTCAACCAGGCAATGGCAAGAATTCGTTGCATTTCAAATTAAATCAACCACGGATGGATACAGACAAACACAGATTGAAAAGGATAATCATCCATTAAAAATTGTCCGTGTGCATCGGTGTCGATCCATGGTTAAAATCATTTCTTCCCGCCCAGCAGCGACGAAAGCTTCTCATCCGCCTTCGACAAATCCACCGGCTTCGCTTCCGGTTGTGACGCGGGTTTGACCGGCTGCACTGCTGGCTCGCTCGCTTGCGCCAAGGCATCGAGTTTTTTGTCGTCCACTTTCGGCCCGGTCGATGGTGCCGCCAAATGGGTTTTGCTCGCCGGCTGGTTCGCCTGTGGCAACGACAGCTTCTCCAAAACTTTTTCCGACATCGGCTTGGCTTCCATGCCGTCGCGTAGATACTCGGCCACGCGCGCGCCGGATTGCGCGCCGCTGGTTTCGTTGGCCGCCCGCGCCTTGTTCACCACGTCGAGAAAATAGCTTTCGAGATTCTGGGTCGGATTATCCACGCGCACTTCGCCGGTCGAAACGTCCTTGCGGATGATCGCCAAAACTTTTTCCAACGTCTCGCGCGGCAAAACCGGCGTGGTGATGCGCAGCGTGTCCGGCGTGGCCAGCAAATCTTTCAGGGTGCCGGCGGCTTGGATTTTTCCGCCGTAATAAATGACCACGCGGTCGCAGACATCCTCGACATCGGAGAGCAGGTGACTGCTCAAAATCACTGTCTTGCCACGCCGGGCGAGCGCGATGATCAAATCCTTCACTTCGCGGCAGCCAATCGGATCAAGACCTGCCGTCGGCTCGTCGAGGATCACCAAATCGGGATCGTTGATGAGCGCCTGCGCCAAGCCGATGCGGCGCTGCATGCCTTTGGAAAATTCGCCGACGGCGCGCGTCTGGGTTTTGCCGAGACCGACCATTTCGAGCAACTGCTCCGCGCGATTATCGCGGTCGGCCTTGTTCAGATGAAACAAATTTCCAAAAAAATCCAGCGTCTCGCGCGAGTTGAGGTAGCGATACAAATACGATTCCTCCGGCAGATAGCCGATGCGCGATTTCGTCTGCACATGGCGCGGCGAATGGCCGAAGACCTCGATGTGACCTTTCGTCGGATTCAGCAAACCAAGCAGCAGCTTGACCGTGGTGGATTTGCCGGAACCGTTCGGACCGAGCAGACCGAACACCTCGCCCTTGCGGACTTCAAAATCCACGTTGTCCACCGCGCGCGCTTTCGGGCGATTCCAAAAATCCTTAAACACCTTTGTCAGCCCGCGCACGGAGACGACGACCTCGCCGCCGGATTGCGGATTGCGGATTGCGGATTGCGGATTTAATTCAGCGACGGCCATAAAATAATTTGAGCCTGATGACTGGGGTTAGAATCAGGAGATTTTTCCTGCATACAAATCCGCCATCGGAAACACGAGGTCAAAGTCGTTCCAATGCAGAAACCCATCTTCCAGCGTGAATTTGCGGAAGCGTTTGCGGTCGTGATATGCCTGCACCGCCAGGTGCCGCGACTGGCTCAAGAACGCCGCGAAATCCACGAGGCTTTCATGGCCATCGTCGAAACCCAGCCGCAGTTTATAGGGCGGCACATATTCCGCCGCCACAATGCGGACGACTTTCGGCATCCGCGATTTTATTTTTTCGACTGCAATCATTTTAATTTCCGGGTGATGACTTCCGTCTCAATTTGTCGGCGATGGACGAAAAATTCAATCCACTTGCGGACAATATCTTCGCCTCTCCGCGAAATCAATAGCTTGAAATCCGCCCGTGCCTTGCCATTGAGCGGCTTCATGCCCGCGACGGGCAAAATCCGAATGCCGATAATAATTGCATTTTCAATCACCAGTTCCGCCTTGCTCTCGTGGCCTTGATAAAATCCGTGAACGTGAACCGGCTGGTGTTCGTTTGCGTAAAAATAAATCCGCAGGCCGAAGTATTCATAAAGTTTCGGCATACGGAAAAGTTCACGCCAGTTTCGGCGTCAGTTCGCCCGCCGGCTTGGCGTGCGAACCGTGGTCGTGTTTGTCGGCGATGGCTTCGGGATGGAAATGCTCCAGCTCCTCGCCTTTGCGCACGAGGCGAGCGCTGTTAAAAATCACAATCAGCGAGCCGACGTTGTGCAGGAGCGCCGCGACAATCGGGCCGATGTAGCCGAACGCCGTCGCCGCCAGGCCGACGATGATGAACACCACGCCGAACAGAAAATTCTGGTTGATGACCGCGCGCGTGCTGCGCGAAAGTTTCACGAGGAACGGTAGCCGGCGCAGGTCGTTGTTCATCAGCGCAATCGTCGCGCTGTGGATGGCCACTTCGCTGCCGGCTGCGCCCATCGCGATGCCGATGTCGCCCGCCGCGAGCGCGGGCGCGTCGTTCACGCCGTCGCCGATGACCGCGACTTTGTAGCCTTTCGCTTTCACGGCGCGGACAAATTCCACCTTGTTTTGCGGCAGGCAATCACCTTTCGCTTCTTCGCAACCAATTTCGGCGGCGACGCGCGTAGCGACGACTTGGCGGTCGCCGGAAATCATCGCGATGCGGCGGACGCCGGCTTCTTTCAATTCGGCCAACGCTTCTTTCGCCTCGGCGCGCGTCTGGTCCTGCATCCCGACCCAGCCGACGCATTTGCCGTTTTGCGCGACAAAAATCAGGCTCCAGCCTTCGGTCTCGTTCAAGTCCACGGATTTTTCGAAACTCGCGTCAATGCCGTTGTCTCTAAGCCATTGCGCGCGGCCAACCAAAATTTTTGCGCCGTTGATTTCCGCCTTCACGCCGCGACCGGCGGTTTCAGAAAAATCTTTTGGCTCGGCCAATGGAACTCCGGCTTCGCCCGCGAGCGTCGCGAGCGCCTTGGCGGTCGGATGATTGCTATATTTTTCAGCGGACGCGGCAAGCAGCAAAAGTTCTGCGGGCTTCGTGTCGCCAATCGGCGCGAGGCGGCTGACGGCAAGCTGGCCAGTCGTGAGTGTGCCAGTCTTGTCGAAGACGAACGCGTTGATTTTCGCAGCGAGTTCGATGTCGGCGACGTTCTTGATTAAAATTCCCAAACGTGCGGCGGCGGACAGCGCGGCGACCATCGCGGTCGGCGTCGCCAAAATAAACGCGCACGGGCAGGACACGACGAACACCGCGATGACGCGGTTCAAATCATGCGTGAACGCCCAGACCAGCGCGCCGATGACCAACACGAGCGGCGTGTAAAAGCCCATGTATTGATCCACGATTTTCTG
>Ga0316217_10005794_pt1 | contig 12592 bp, 21 predicted proteins | sample 1anoAmetaG_FD_203633 | JGI IMG/M metagenome (GOLD analysis project Ga0316217, IMG submission 203633) | Freshwater microbial communities from Trout Bog Lake, Wisconsin, USA - 1anoA | ecosystem: Environmental > Aquatic > Freshwater > Lake > Hypolimnion/Profundal zone | place: USA: Wisconsin...
GCTTTCTTCATTTTGATTCCTAGTTTGGCTTCGGGCGTCCTTTTCGTTAAGTTTATAGAGGAAACACCCGAATTCACCCTTCGATAGGGCATTCGCAGCTTTCTGGAGTCGTTCAATCGTATCGCCAAAGTCAATAAACTGCCTGGTTTAGAGTTAGACAAAGTGCAGCAAATGTTACAAACCTAGTAACTCCCCCAAAAGTAGACCTAAGTGACCTATATCGACCTCTTTCGCTACAAATCCCTACGCCTGATTGCTATAGTGACTGGAATCATCAATTTCGCAGTGGAATTCATCTACGATGGTACCTTGCTGAGCCTGGACAAATTCGGACTCAACGTCTACTTCAACCAAATGCTTGTGGGGTTGGTTGAGATATTTGCAGCCATCTTCGCTGTCTATATCATACCCAGAGTCAACAGAAAGAGGTATACAACCATCGCCTTGATTGTTATTACGGTGGTCTGCGTATGTATGGGGATCTAGGCTTTGCTCTACAACCATGACGATGGCCAAATCACTTATCATACAATCATTGAAATGGCTCTAATTGCGGCACTGAGGTTCCTCTTAAGCAGCCTTTGGGGGGTATTCTTCGTCTATCTCTCAGAGCTGTATCCAAACGAAGTCTCTTCCTTGAGCTATGGGTGGGTAAGCATCACAGGGACAGTTGGAGCCTCATTGTCCCCTTACATAAAGTTAGCCACAGCGAATGCGACGATGTTCGTGATGGGAACTTTATCGGGGCTAATGGTGTTTTTGGTGAGGCTGCTGAAGGAGACCAAAGGCAAGACGATAAGGATGCGGATCAAAGAAAGAGAGGAGCTGTAGAGTGCCAAAACTCAAAGGTAATCAATACTTTAAGGGTAGAACTGATTATTGATTATCGATTATCGATTAGTACCAATATCGGTTTTAAATTAGCAACTATCATGACAAAAGTACTCAGATATAATCTATTATTTGTTTGTTCAGTTTTAAAGTTTAAAAATGATAATTTGTATTTCAATCATTTTGGCTCAGTCACAGTTGATAATACATATTTGAGTTTTGAGCCTGTTGAAGAAGGCTATCTTCTCAACAGCAAAACAGTAAAGATAGTTTGGCTCGACATGAGTCCGGGTCTTGAGCTGCTTTAAAGTTTGGGTAGTAGCTAGGAAAGATCCTTAGCTTTCGACCAATTTTCTACATTTCGAGCAGACTCCATCTTTATTCGAACTCCATTAAAAGATGCTTATCGATATCGATTGATCGATATGCTTGATGAAGTTGCTAATTAGCTGATATTGAGAGTACTTCTTGTTCAAAAATGACTGATGTGACTCTTTGGATGTCTTAATGATAGTTTCAAGGTATTTCCAGGCATTACATTAGAATGATTTGAGCCTTCTTAAATAAAATTACCCCAAATTAGTAAGAGTATATTTTAATTGGCAAATGCAAATTCATAGAAAGATTTGACCAATAATTTGTAAGAGCAAGTCAAGAAGGCACAAAGTTGGGTTAAAGGTGGTTTGAGGAATATACTGCTGCCAGTTATGAGTATCAGGCCAATAAAAATGAGAAATGGATGATGCATATTAAACAAAAAAGAACAAACTAAAAAGGAATTGGTTGGCAAAATGGATGTTCAACAAGGATTACCAATCATCTGACCCAAAACCCTCTCCAACATTTTGCCTGTTGATTCTCCCAACTTCAGTTTTAGTTCTGCCTTACCTTTTCGGCCATAACCCCCACTTTATTCACACCTACTCTTCGCCATATAGATTGTATTTGGGTTAAGTTTATATGAACTGCGCCCAGTGCACATACTCTGCCCCCTTGGCCACCGTGGCCGTGCGTCCTGGCTAAAAGCTAGTTCGCTGAGGTCCCATCATAATTACAGCCTGCGGTTGGCCCACCTGCTCACTTTTGGCACCGGCCGAGAAGCCATTATTTTCCAGGTTGGCCGGGCGGCAGTAAAACCAACTGAAAACGAACACCCGTGGGTTATTTAGCAGGTAGCCCAATATAGAGCCTTGGGGACTGCAGAGACTCCAAACAGAGCGAGCTGTCATTCCGATCTCAAAGTGCATAGGTGGGAGATCTTCAACTGTCGAGCAAAAGCCGAGAACACCCATCGGAGGGTTGCAGGAAACCAGGGCAGTCTGATAAAAATGGAAGAGTGACAAGAGGAGCTGTAGTTGGGCCAGGCCTTGGCCAATTATTTCGGTGCGATTTATTATTAATAGGCGGAGAGGATAGGCAGAGAAAGGCGGGAGTTAAATGACCTGAGTGCGGCCGGAGGCGGCTTCCGCCAGCAGCAGTAAAAGTGAAGTGTTCTTAACCTGCAAAGGTTGCGAATGTCCGAACTAAGGGTGCTTTTCATGTGATGGCCATAGATGATGATAGAAAATCAGGGGCTGCAGCTGAAATGAATTGGGAGTGTGCTAGATCTCAGAGACCTCAGGTTTGAAACGGGTGGGAGAGGGCACAGGGAGATTGCGGGCGAGCGGGAATCCCATGTCAGACATATACACTCGCAAATTTGGGGAACTTTTTGCCGGTTTGGGAGGGGAGGCGGCTGTGTGTGGGTTCAGGGTGGGGACGTGGAGGCAGAGCTCGTGTCTCAACTTTTAATTGTATTTATATTTAATTATTTATCTCACAACAATGAGCTCTTTGCGCCTCGAAAATAACCATTCCCACGACGAGGAATCGTTGGAGTCTTCGGACTCCGACGTGGACTCATCACTCCAGCGGAAAGCGGGCAAAACGGGCGGCCGCCCAGGACGACCCCGCGGCAAGGGAAGGCCCAAAAGATCGACCAAGTTGCTAAATCGCAAGAAAAGCGAGGAGGAAGAGGAATGGGAGGAGAGAGCGAAAACGAGGGAAAGAGTGACCCCTGGGAAGTAATAGTCGTCGATCGAGGGATATATAAAAATCATCGATTATCTGAAAAAGATTGATTATGAGGAAGGCAACCTGCAGAACAAAATGAACCCTTACAACGCCCTCACAGCCACTTGTTTCTGGTACGCCATCTCTGCCTAATTTTTCAGCCTGGATTTCTTCCAGAGGAGGAACCCGCATGATGTGGCCCATGAGATCTTGGACAAGGTTCAGAAGCTGCCTCTGATGCTGCCCAACCGCATCGCCAAGGGCTTCTCCGGCAACACTCCCCTCCCCTTCGGCAGTGACCCCCTCAACCGCCTGGGAGCAGAGCTCGCTGAGAAAATAAACAACTTCATCCCCTCGGCATTGGCCACTCGTCTCGAGAATGTCTAGCGCAAAATCATGGTTTCGTCTGTGGCGGAGGACGACCTCTTCATCTCCAGCAACAGGGCCATTCTTTACAACTACCTCAATCGGAAGATCAGGAACAGCGACAAGTGGGCCACTAATATCAACTCTTTTCTCTCCCAGATACAGCATCTCCCTCCCCAGGAGTTTGAGATCCCAGAACCCATCTAGTTCCAGAAGGAGGAGGAACCCTAGCACGAGACCAACCTGTTTGACCTCCTGAGGCAGCAGGCCAAGAAGAAGATACAAAAGAGGGAAAAAAACAACTCCAAAATTCCCAGCGAAAATGACATCTTCCATGAAGATTCAGGAGCTGAGTAGCACTAGTAGCAAAACGAGTCAAAGCAAAACGTGCCCCAGTCCTAAAAGATGATAGACTAGAAGATAAACTAGAAGATAGATTTCGAAGAGGCCAGTCAAAAGAACCAGGAGTTGTAAAAAGGATAGATGGAGGAATAGTATGAGGCCAAAGGTGGCTCCCTTGAGAAGATCTAGGAGGAGAAGAAGACATTCCAAAAGAACTTTACGCACCAAGATGTCATTCTCGACGCAGTTCTGCACCTCCCCATCGACAAAGTCATCAGCATCCTCCAGTCCACCCTGCCAACCCTCGAACTACCCGAAATCAAAGAGGACTTCATGCCCATCCCCAACAAAGACCCCCTAGAGTTCGTCTTCCAGCTCCACCCTTAGGAGGAGAAGTACCTGGAGTACATGAAAGAGTACAGAAAGAGGAAATACAGGGAGAAAGTTGCCAAGAATGAAGTGCATATTGAGGAGGAAGACAAAGACGGACAGTTCGAAGACGCCAAGTGCCAGATCTGCACTGATGGCGACTACACTGACGACAATCTGATTGTGTTCTGCAGCCTCTGCAACATCAGCCTCCACCAAAGATGTGTGGGATTGGCCAAAGTGCCTGCCTAGAGTTGGGTCTGCGACGTGTGTCTGGCCTTCGGTCCAGCAGGCATCAACCTGCCCTGCCCCCTGTGCAACGTCAAAGGCGGCGCCATGAAGAGGACCTCAATCCACATCGACTCCAACCTCTTCAAGGAGCTCAACCCTGGCTACTACGAGTACTCGAAGAAGTGTCCCTACAACAAGCAGAAGGAATAGTACAGTCCCAAGTAGAAGATGGAGGAGTAGGACCAGTCCGGCGTGAAGGTGGTGCGTGAGAGGGGCGAGAAGTAGGAGGAGTGCTACTACGACTACTTCGTGAAATCGACCTACCCCTCAGCCGTGCCCTCCTGCCACTACATCTGGGTGCACTACGTGTGTGCGATTTGGGTGCCCGAGTGCTACTTCGAGGAGAAGAACGGCATGATCAGCATCAAGGGCATTGAAAACATCGAGAAGAGGAGGTTCAGGAACGAGTGCTTCGCATGCAAGAAGAGCAGATGTGGGGCGGCGGTCAAGTGTGAGGACCCTGAGTGCGACAAGTACTACCACCCTGAGTGCGCCCGCAAGAAGAAGGTCTACATGGAGCAGCTCAACCTCGAGAAACTCAAGTACCTCATCTTCTGTGAGGAGCACGAGCCTCTGAAACTGACCAGACAGATTGAGTACAAGAAGAAGAAGGCCAGGGAGGAGATCATCAAGTTCGCCAGGATGATCGAGAAGTATGTTGAGACCTACAGGATTGCGCACTTCCCCTACCGGCTCTTGAAGTCGGCAGCCCCTTCCAACTTTATTGAGACTGTGGTCAAGCTCGAGAAGGATGAGAATAAGGACCGCAGGGCTGTGATCAGCAACAGTGATGAGGAGTTCCTCAAAGAACTCATGAACAGTCTCAGCAAAGCTAAAATGATGACTGTGCACCTGCAGAAGGTCGAAACAGGCTTCAAGATCACCAACATCGAAACCCCCTCCAAAAGAGAGATCAGGAAGTGCCTCAACAGATACGACGAGTTCTGGAACTCCATCAAAAACGGAGACACAAACGAGTAGAACTTCCGCAGGTACGAGCGCATAATGCTGGAGAACCAAGGCCTGCGCGAAAGACTGTAGCTGTTCCTGAACGGCAACCTCTCGATCAAAGGCAAGCAGCCCGAGAAGAAGGAGAAGAAGGTGGGCAGGAAGCGAGGCAAGCACGCCGTCCAGCAGATCGAGACCTTGATCGAAGAGGGTAACTTTGTGCTCATTTAGAGGGCGGCATCTTCTGTGTCTGCAAGAAGCCATACGAGGGCGAGACTGATATGCTCTAGTGCGAGGTCTGCGGAGAGTGGTACCACTTCAAGTGTCTCGATTTCATCGGGTCCGAAGACGACGCGCAGCTGATGGAGTTCAAGTGCATGAAGTGCATGAAATTCGAGGACGATGACAAGAAGACAGAGAGGCTCAAGAAGTACTCCACTTTCTTTGCCTCTGGCTCCATTCTCTACAACTACCGCCCGCCCACTCCCGACCTGCTCTCCGAGGAGGAGGTAGAGCACAAAGACTACGAGGAGATTATGTCGGAGGTCAACAAGAAAAAGGAGATGAAAGGTGCCCCTAAGGAGGCCCACTAGATCAACAGCGGAGTTGAGATCATTTCTACTACAGGCAGACCCAAATAGCTGAACTACAGCCTTTAGCCGAAGTCCGAGCTGAAGCTACCGGCAGAGAAAATGCGAATAACTGTATAGACCATAAGATAGCCCAGCCCCCACCACATACATCACATAGACCCACAACAACCTAGCTCAGAGAACAACGCCCAGCCGGCCGTTGCCTAGCTGCAGAGGTTGAAGATGGCGCAGGAGGAGCTGCAGCGAGAGAAGAGAGGCTAAATGGAGCCGGAATAGGGGGACCACCAAGACAATGATGTTTGATGGCACAGCATACATAGCATTGATGGTACAGCATACATAGCTTTGACGTGGGGTGTGAGACAAAAGGGGAGGAGGTGGGGGTTGGTAGGAATTTACATTTTGTTGTGAGTTGCAGATTTAGGTGGTAATTGGGTTGAATATCCACCATTGCATAGATTATATGTACGATACTTGGGAGGCTCAGGATGCCCCAAATACGACCTGCAGCTAGTTCTTCGATGCTCAGATCGCCCAGGGGCAGCCGGACTACGACAAGTACAGCTGGATCATCTTGACCCGACTGTGCGTGATCCTGGCATCGAGTGTGGCCCTCATCGCCAACATCCTGGTCATCATCCGACGTACCCACTGCTTCAGCTAGGCCGCCAGTACAAGTACCCCACCATCTTCCTCTTCATGCTGCTCGAGGGCTTCTACGTGGTATCTCTGCTCTCGGTGTCCACCCACCACGCAGCCTACAACAGTCCGCCCCACACCACCCCGCAGAGCGACACTGACTACATAATTGAACTGCCCTACGAATCCAGCACCAACAGGAGCAGTTAGCTTACTGTGCAGTTCTACTATGACTGCCTCATCTAGGCCAACGACGCCTACCCCTCGGCCATCGAGGGCTTCATCAACCTCAGCAGCTACGCAGTACCTTGGTGAATACTTAGATTGCCTACTGGCTGGCAGTCTGCATCACCCTCTATGTGAGGCACGCCATTGAGAACACGGAGAAGATGTTTCTGAAGAAGGAGCTGCGATTCATCGTGGCCGTGGCTGTGCTCATCTTCCTGTGGTACCTGGTGCCCTTCATCCTCACCTTCATCAAAGGCGTACCCTTCTCGTTCGGCCCAGTGGGCTACTCGTTCGGCAGTCACACGTAGCTGTTCTTCTACGGGGGGCTGGTGAACCGTCAGGGGCCGTAAGTGCAGCCACTGGTAATCGTCTGGATGCTGCTGCTGACGGTGGTGATGGTGGGGTACCACGTGAAGCTGCTGCTGTTCAACTACCAGGCGAAGAAGGAGATGCTGGCGCAGCTGCAGGAGCTGAACCCCCGGCAGCAGTTCATCATCAGTTCCGGCAACATCAGCATCCTCATAGTCATCGTCCAGTTCTTCAATGTCATCAAGTTCGTGGTCTCCATCGCGGTCGACAACGACAACGACGGAGGAGACCCCAACCCATTTGATTACGTGCTGGTGGTGCTCAACATTATCTTTGATCTGCTAGCCTACGTGCTCATCTTCATGTACTGGTGGCACTACTACAAGGAGGGTAGAGACCTGCTCGAGAGCGAGGACAGCCAGTACCTTCTCGAGGAACCGCCCAGCTGATCCAATCTATTCATTAATATCCCATCACCCTTCAGCACAAGTTTCACTCATGATGTCCACTCATCATGTGCACTGTATGTGCCACTTGTGATGTCCAGTGCCGTATGTACCATCTTACCATGCTTAGTTGTTGAGGGTGCTGTTCCACTGTCTGTTCGATTGCTGTATTATCCTTCAAGCATTCCACCTGCCAATATCCTAATAAACTCATTAAATAACCACCAACTATCTATAGTAATAGCATCCCAATTTACTAGATATAACATCAGCACCTTATCACTCTAATAACAAAACATAGCTACAGTAAGCTATAACTGCAGTAAGCTATAGCTGCAGTGGGTTGGCACACAATATCCCTTCATACTCATACTCTTGTCGATATTACCAATAACCCATTGGGTCTGCCACAGCCTTCCCTCATTTCAATCATTCTTAAATATAACCAAAATGCAGAGCACCAACACCTTCGCCAAATAACTCATCAACTCCGTCTCCTACAACCCCGACCACTCCTACCTCGCCCTCGCCACCTCCACCGGCTTCAGAGTCTACAGCACTCAGCCCTTTCTCCTCAGGAGGCATCGCGACTTCGGCACCCCACTCCAGTTCGTGGAACTGATCAACAAAAGCAATCTGATGGCTCTGGTGGGGTAAAAGTAAACCCCATATACGCCGCCGAACCGGTTGGCGATATTCGACGACAGTAGGGTTTTGGTTATTGAGAGCGGCAGAAGATAATCGCGGAGGTGAACTTCTGTTCGAAGATAAGGCAGGTGAAGATCCGGCTGAACAAGGTAGTGGTCGCGCTGTATAACAAGGTCTTCCTGGTCGACCTCTTCAACCTCGAAATCGAGCACATCATCGAGACTGCCAAATTCGAGGACAACTAGGTCTACAACCTCATCTCCCTCTCCAACTACCCCAACAACTTCATCCTGGCCACCCCCGGCACCGACACTGGCCACGTCTCACTCATCTATCTCAACAAACTCACCGAGCGCAAGCTCAAGGCCCACCAGTCCAGTAACCATCCCCTCAACTAGCACTCTCCGCAGCCCTGCTCACCCACAACGGAGACAAACTGGCCACCACCTCCGAGAAAGGCAACCAGGTCCGCATCTTCGATACGAAGACGGGACAGATGCTGCAGTAGGTGAGGAGGGGCAACGAATTCGCGGCCATCTGTTCGATCAGTTTCAGCAGAGGGGGCAACTGGCTGGCAATCAGCAGTCTCTGTTGCAACCTGCAAGTGTTTGTGGTCAGTCCCACTCAAGCTGAAGTATCCTTTGCTCCATTTAGAAGACTGAGGACAAGAAGGGCTAGTAGAAGAAGGGTTAGTAGAAGAGGGGGTCATAGAAGAAGCAAGAGTAGTAGAAGAAAGTATAGTAAAAGAAGGGGTAGTAGAAGAAAGTATAGTAAAAGAAGGGGTAGTAGAAGAAAGTATAGTAAAAGAAGGGGTAGTAGAAGAAAGTATAGTAAAAGAAGGGGTAGTAGAAGAGGAGTGGGGAGAAGCAACTTGCCAACCCCAAAAGTTGGCTGTTCTTCCTCAAGGGGGTCTTCCCCTACTTCGATGCAGAGTACAGCTTTTGCTCGCATAAGTATGAGGACTACAGGCCCGAGATGAAGACTTGGTTGGGTTTCGGAGAGGAGGACCATCTGCTGTCGGTGAGCAACTTCGAGCACTTCGAAAAGCTGGAGGTTAACCTCAGGGGAGGGAAGTGCAAAGTGCTAGAGAGACTGACTGAGATTCTGAGTGGGGAGGCACACAAAAAATGATAGTTTTAATATTGGTCGAACTCTCACTTTTGCTGAAAGCATCCTCTCTTTGGTGCATCTTCTTCTTTGTTCGAATGGAATGATCCAAATGAGATCAACTGCAGAATTGTCAAACAACTAGCTTATTGACTTATTGTTCGAAATGCATCAGATGGTGGGTATGAGGTTGTTCCGAAATGCATAAGATGGTGTGGGGTATAAGAGGGAGTCAATAAGACAACAATCACTTGGCCTTGAGGGCCAGCAGAAACTCCTCGTAGCTGATTTCCTCGTCATGGTTGAGGTCTGCCTCTGCGATGAGGTCGTTGATGAACTTGGCGGGCACCTCGAAGCCCATGCAGGTGATGGCCTGGGTGAGTTCGGTTCTGCTGATCTTGCCGTTGCGGTCTGCGTCGAAGTAGTGGAAGATGTAGTCCACGTAGTCCTTCTTCTGGCAGTAGTCGTCTCCGATCAGACTGGCGATGAACTCGTTGTAGTTGATCTTCCCGTTTTTGTCAAGGTCCATCGACTTCAGCACTTGGTGCAACTAGGCGTAGGAAGTGGACGTGCCCGCAGACGCCAGTGCCTTCTCGATTTCGGTCACTGACAGGAAGCCATCGTTGTTTTGGTCGATCTGCCTGAACAGTTGGGCCAACCCTTCGATTTCCCTTGCGGGGAGTTGGGAAGAGATGAAGGCAAGGAAGACAGTTTTGAGTTTTGTGAACTTGCCGACTTGTTTCATTTTGGCGAAGTCCAGCTTGAGCTGGGGTGCCTTGTCAACTCCCATCCTGATCCAAGGGTGTTCCAGGATCTAGTCGAGGGTGAGTCTCTTATCGGCCTAGACTAGCATCTTCTTGAGCAGGTCGCGAACAAAGGCACTCCTGTTCTGTATCTCATGGTCTAAGTCGGGGGAAAGTTACTCTCCTGGTATGGGGTGCCCTTGATGCTTTTGAGGATCTAGGCGTCGTTGTCGCCATAGAAGGGGGGAGTGGCGGTGAGGATGACGTGGAGCAGGACCCCTGCCGACCAGATGTCGCACCTCTCGTCGTAGCACTTGGCGATGACCTCGGGCGCCACGTAGTAGGAGGTGCCGACGAGTTTGTTGTGGCCGGAGATGATGAGTTCCTCCTTCATGTTTTGGTTCCACTGGTAGGAGAGGCCGAAGTCGATGAGCGTTATTTGGTCGTCGTTGGGGGAGTTGAAGAGGAAGTTCTCGGCCTTGAGGTCCCGGTGGCAGATCTTCTGCGAGTGCAGGTACTTCAGGGTTTTTATGATCTGCACGAAGACTTTGCGGGCGCGGTTCTCGTCGAAGCACCCCTGCTGATCGATTCTGTCGAACAGCTCGCCTCCCTCGCAAAGACTGCATAGCTGGGCACTTACTCAGTCACCAGGTAGAGGTAGGTCCTGTCTTCGAAGGACTCATAGAGTTTGATGATGTTGGGGTGGTCCATTTTGCGGAGCACATTGACCTCGTTGAGGAGGATGTCGGGGTTGCGGATGAGGCGCTTGTTGATGACCTTGACGACTCGGTCGGAGTAGGGGGGTTGCTTGAGTTTGGCCCTGAAGACGGTGCCGTAGCCTCCTCTGCCGATGGGCTGAATGGCGGGAGAGGTACGTTCTGGTAGAAGTTGTAGATGTCCTTGATGTTTTCAGTGCGGGACTGGATGAAGAAGTCCTTCTTGAAGGAGATCTGCGAAGTGTAGGGCGTGTAGGGCGAGAGCAGCTCGTCCTCCATCAATCTACTGGGTTTTATTCGCTACATACGCAATACGCAACTTATATACAATCCAGCAGTTATATCAATTCAGTACTTATGAACTCAGATCACTTCCGACTCACTTCTGCCCCTCTGCTAAAACGTGAGCCAGAGGTCGAGGGTGGCGGACGAGGGGATGGGGGAATGGGGTGTCTATCAGAAATTGTTATAGAATATGGTGAATCTCGAAAAAGGTGCGATCTATGCTCGATCATCTTTCTGTTCACAAAAGTGTGGGATGGCTGAATTCATTTGGATCATTCAAGAAGCTTCTATTCTAAGTCACAAACGCTACAGAGAAGTTAATTAGGGGTTTTGTTTGATTTTTTTGTTTGGTTTTTTGTTTAGGTTCCGGCTTCTTTCTTCGAAAGCCTCTTGGTTCTTGGATTTGGTCGACTTAGAAAATTGAGATATGTAGGTTTTTGTCGTGGCGGCATCTTCAATAGCAGGGTTGTAGAATGTCAATGCTGACTGAGATGGTCAAAAATGAGATGCCTGTATAGATTAGTTAAGCTCAACTTTTACGAATTCATTCAGAATCATCAAATGCTGAAGCTACATGGCTCTACTGCTTGTATCCCTAGCCACATCCTTCTTTTTGCCTTTTAGCGAGTATTTGTGTGCATCCAAAGAAGCGTATTTTTGTGCACCCAAAGAAACGTATTTGTTTAATATTATTTTCATGGCATAGATACTTAACTTTTCGCTAAAGTAGGCCTTGAACTATAATACAAATTGGCAAAAGCACTGCAAAGTCTGGATCAAAAAGACTGCTTGAATCCTAACAACCATTTCCATGCCATAAAGATTCTCTCTGAAAAGACGAAGGTACCCATCGAAATCCTGAGTAACTAAATAACAGCTTTTCGCTCTCGTTTGGTCAAAAGAAATCAGAAACCTTGCGTACCGAGCATTCCCAGTGCTTTGGAAGAAAATTAGGGATCATTAAAATTGAATTGAGTGTGCAAATAATGTAAGGGTGACATCCCAAAAGTACGTTTTGCTTCATCTAGATCACCATCCACAATCAAACGAAGGATTTGAGCAAGGAAAGTAGAAGGATTGAGCTTGCTGGAGCAAGCAGCTCTCAAATTGAGTTCAAAGTTGGGTCAAACAAACAGGCAATCCAGCTGCAAAAAGGAAGCTCAGGGGCAGTTCAGGAAGAATGAAAGGGACACAAATGCAAATATTCTAAAAAATCATTGAAACAAGGAATAGCAATTTAGCATAGTCTGTTCCTATTTGGGTCCAAATCAAGAAGAAACCAAGCAAGGCCTTCATTCAGGCATAGAGAATGTAGAAGGAAACTTTGATGTGGGTAATATTGCCCAATTCTTCCAATTTTGGATTGAGGCAGGCATTATTGATGTTTGCGTTATGAAGTATGAGTATGAGTTGAGTTGAGTGGAATGGAAAATGAAATGATAAAATCATTTGCTAGCTGCGTGCAGGGCGATTCCTCTGAGCATTTCGCACTGGCCCTGTATTTTGGAGGAGAGGCTGGCCCTCTTCTAAGTGCCAGTCTTCCTGAGGGCCAGCTTGGCCTGCAGCTGGGGCTGGATGTTGCGCATGAAGGTGAGGATGCGGTCGTTCTAGTCGGCCATTTGCCGGGTGAGGGTGTGCAGTTATTCTGATAATGTGCTAGTGGGTTCGTAGCTCCAGTT
>Ga0316217_10005795_pt1 | contig 12587 bp, 8 predicted proteins | sample 1anoAmetaG_FD_203633 | JGI IMG/M metagenome (GOLD analysis project Ga0316217, IMG submission 203633) | Freshwater microbial communities from Trout Bog Lake, Wisconsin, USA - 1anoA | ecosystem: Environmental > Aquatic > Freshwater > Lake > Hypolimnion/Profundal zone | place: USA: Wisconsin...
GAAGACGGCGGAAAAGTCAGAAAAAGAGACTTGCCAAGAAGCCGTTGGGTAAAGTATATAAGGTGTTCAATAACTGGCCGCTTTTGACCCGCACTTCCCTGGCCGTATTTAACCCGCCCGCTGACAATGATCTGGCAGGGCAGACATCATGGCACACACACAACCCTTTGATCTCCACTCCTGGTCACCTTCGTGCGATTCCTCGAATTCTCGCGTGCTTTTGCCGGTAACCTGGTATGAATTTTTATTTTCGTGAATGTCCGACTGGGGCGGGGGGGGGTCTCGCAGCAGCACCAATCGCTATGCCTCCAGGCCCCCCCCAGTGCATTCAGCTTTCAGCATTCAGAATTCACAATTTCGTTCCGCCCCCTTAATAACGCGCTGGCCCGATCACCCGATCAGTCATTTCGTCATTGCCTGCCCCCCTTGCCGCGCAAAGAATCTTAGCTTTTTCCCAAGAATCTTCCAATTTTTTGCCGTTTCCGTCCGAAAAATGGGAGCCAAAACGCCACAACTATCGCCCTGACACCTGTTTACCAAACCGCCGCGCCGCTAAAAATAAGAAAGCTTTATATAAGGTGAGGAAACATAGCGCCAATATCGTCGGCGCTATTCTCCGCGTACTCCGCCGTTCTTGAATTGGTCGTTAGTCGAGGTCGCCCTGGATGGGGATCCGGGGCCGGTTGTCGGGAGGTTGTCGTGTTCGAGAGGTCGCCGTCTGTGTTCGCCATTAACGCATCAAGGCCAACAAGCATGAGGTGCCACACCAAACAGTGAACGTATTCTTAAACACCCAAGCCGCCAGCGGCCAGCTTCGCGGCGACCCGGTCGGGATGTGTCAGCCCGATCCGCGCATCCCAAGCCTGCCGCCGACGGCCCAAGCCGCCCCATTTGGCTCTTTGATAATTAAATACGCCCACGCCGCAAGGCGGTCCGTGGAATGGCACGCACGCCTCTGCGCCGGGTTTGGCAACCGGCGCACGTCCTGTCGCCCGGTCCCACGCCGCCCAGGCGTCCGGCCGTCCTGAAATAGCGCCGGATTTCGGTGAGCTACGTCGATACGTGCCATCACCGGCGTAGTGGCGCCCGCACTGCGCGCCGGCAACCAACGGCCCCAAAGTGGCAGCGGCGTCGCGCCGCTGTCAATGCGCGTCCCCGCCCCGCGCCACCACCGCGCTCCGCTACCCCGCCTGCCTTTCGTGGTTCCAAAGCCTTCTGGCTTTTGGCTTCCGCGTTCCTGCCATTTCAGCCTGGTCAACATCGATCATTTGCTGGGAATTCCGCTCGCTTCCGCATGGTCAACATCGTGACCGAGCCCCCCGTTCAGCCGTCCAGCATTCAGCCTTCAGAATTCAGCATTTCTTCCACCAATGGCCCTACGACCCGATCATCAAATGACCCGATCATCCGATTTACGCTCCCCGCCCGCCTGCCTATACTACCGACGATTTCTTCCGTGGGCTTTTTCGGAGCACAACCCTATGGCAATTTCTCCCCTGGCCGGCAAGCCGGCCCCGGCCGCACTCCTGATCAACGTGGCCGAACTTCTCCAAGCCTACCACACCCGTACGCCCGATGTCGCCAACCCCCAGCAGCTCGTCAGCTTTGGCACCAGCGGCCATCGCGGCACGCCGCTGGATGGATCGTTTACCGAAACCCACATTCTGGCGATTACCCAGGCGCTGTGCGAGTACCGCCAAAGCAAGGGCATCACCGGCCCGCTGTACATGGGCAAGGATACGCACGCCGCGTCCGGCCCGGCGCAGCAAACCGCGCTGGAGGTGCTGGCCGCCAATGGTGTCCAAACCATTATCCAGCAAAGCGATGGCTTTACACCCACGCCGGTGATTTCCCATGCGATCCTGACGCACAATCGCGGCCGCACCAGCGCCCTGGCCGATGGCATTGTCATTACGCCCTCGCACAATCCGCCGCGCGATGGCGGGTTTAAGTACAACGCCACCAACGGCGGCCCGGCCGATGTCGATGCCACCCAATGGGTGCAGGACCGCGCCAACGAACTACTCCGCGCCGGTAATGCCGGCGTTAAGCGCCTCGCCTATGCCCGGGCCAGCACGGCGGCCACCACCCGCGCCCAGGACCTCGTGACGCCGTATGTCAACGACCTCGACCAAGTGATCGACATGGCGGCCATCCGCGATGCCAAGATCAAAATCGGCGTCGATCCGCTGGGCGGGGCCAGCCTGGCGTATTGGGAACCGATTCGCGCCCGCTACGGGCTGGATATAACGGTGGTCAACACGGCCGTCGATCCGACCTTTTCGTTCATGACCGTCGATGCCGACGGGCAGATCCGCATGGATTGTTCGAGCCCCAGCGCCATGGCCAAGCTCATCGCGCTCAAGGATCAGTACCAGGTGGCCTTCGGCAACGATCCGGATTCCGATCGCCATGGCATCGTGACGCCGTCGGCCGGGCTGCTTAATCCGAATCATTACCTGGCGGCGGCGGTGCGCTACCTCTTTACGCACCGGCCGGCCTGGCCGGCGGCGGCCGGGGTGGGCAAGACGCTCGTGAGCAGCAGCATTATCGACAAGGTGGCGGCCTCCATCGGGCGGCAGTTGGTGGAGGTGCCGGTGGGCTTCAAGTGGTTCGTGGATGGGCTATTTGCCGGCACCCTGGGTTTTGGCGGCGAAGAAAGCGCTGGCGCCAGTTTCCTGCGGCGCGATGGCACCGTCTGGAGCACGGATAAGGACGGCATCATCATGGACCTGCTGGCGGCCGAAATGACCGCCCGCACCGGAAAGGACCCGGGGCAGCATTTTCAGGAGATTGCCGCCCAGTTCGGCACACCCTATTACACGCGTGCCGACCAGGCCGCCACGCCGGCGCAAAAGGCGATCTTGAAGAAACTGTCCCCCCAAGCCGTAAGAGCCGCCACACTGGCCGGCGATCCGATCGTGGCCAAGCTGACCCAGGCCCCGGGCAACGGCGCCGCCATTGGCGGCCTGAAAGTCGCCACGGCTTCCGGCTGGTTTGCGGCACGCCCGTCCGGCACGGAAAACGTTTACAAAATCTACGCCGAGAGCCTTAAGAGCGCCGCGCATTTGGCGCAGATCATGGCTGAGGCCCGCGACATTGTGAGCGCGGCGCTGGGGGCCTGATCGGGCCAACGCGCCATCGGGTGATCGAGGCATTGGGGCCTTCGGAGCGGCACCTCGGCCTTATTGGCGGCCAGAACGCGCCGGCCGGGCATAATCGCGCATGCCCTGGAAGTCGACGACCACCACCGGTTCGTTACCGACGACCCAGGCGTCGTGCCCGGGCGGCAGCAGGGAAACCTCGCCGGCGTGGGTATCAAATTCGGTGCCGTCATCCATGCGGATGTGCAGCACGCCCGAAATTTGATACTGAAAATGTGCCGCCGCACAACTGCTGGTCTGCACGATAGGCTTTACACATGTGGACCAGCGCCAGCCCGGCTCGAGCGTGGCGCGGCCGACCATCGCCCCGCCGATGTTGAGCAGTTCCACCCGCCCCTTGGGAAACTCCCGCATTTCGGTGGGCCGGGAAAAATTGACCACCTCCGCCTTTTCCATCACCTGGCCATGAGAAATCATGACACCCCTCCTCGGGGCCGTTTATAGCCCCAGACGGATACTAGGATTCGTGGGCGCAGGAATCCACTTGGCATATGGCCGCTGGGCGGAGTAAGGCGTCTGCGGCTGGTACGAACCCGGCAGACTGGTCACACGTAAATATACACGTATGTTGCAAACGATATAGCAGCCATGCCCACCGCCGCGGCAAAGCCCCACAGCAGGTTGCGCTGTTTGGCCGCCAGGGCCAGGCTGGCCACCACCACCGCGGCTTGCGCTGCGACCATGCCCAGGAAGAACCGCTTGCTGCGCTCCTGATGGCGCTGGGCGGCCTGGTTGTCGCGCCGCACCTCGATCTCGTAGAGGAAGGCGGTGGACTGATTGTGGTGGGCTTCGATGTCGTAACGCTGGGCCTGGTCGGAAAGTCGCGTAACGGCAAAATCGTTATGCCAGCCAATGGGATCGTGTTGCAGATTTCCGGCGGCAAAATCCAACGCCGCCAACGCCGCGTCTGTTGTATGGGCGGGGTCGTTATGTACAACGCTGGCGAGATCCTTGAACTGGGCACCCAAATTCAGCCACTGGACTAAGGCCTGTTCCAGATGGTCGTTGCGCGCCGTGGCGGGGGCAAAGAATTTGTCGAGGGCGCGCGCATGGGCCGCCGCACCGGCTAGCTCGGCATCCAGCGTGGCATCGGTCAGCGGTGTGAGCAGGGAGGCAATCTGGTTTTCCGGTTGATCGGCCGCAATAGCCGCGGTGACCGCCTTAACGTGTGGATCTTCTGGCTGCCAAGCCGGTGGCGCGGCACTGGCGGGTTCTGCCGGCTGGGTGGCCGGAGCGCCGCTGGCCAAGGCCGCGCCCACGTCGCTTTGAATCTGCTGGGCCACGGCCCGGCGCGCTGCGGCCCCCTGTAAGAATCGTTCCAGGAAAGCTTTGCGCGACGGATCGCTGGTCGTTTGCATCACCTTGCGAGCGGTGGTGTCCACGCTCTCGATAAGGTCTGGGAGGGCCGCGGCGTTGGTCGCCAAAGCCGACGGGTCGAAGATGCCGATGGTTCCGCCGGCGTAAAGCAAATCGATGGTATTGCGCAGGGTCACGGCGCGCAGCTTTTTGGCCTGTACGTAGCCCCATTGGTCGCCGGCCTTGGATTGTATTTGGGCGGCGAGCGTGCGGTGGTACTGCGATTGGGTCAGCTCGCTGTTGGACAGGCCGGCCAGCAGCGTGGCGACAACGGTCATGATCACCGGCGTATAGGTAAGCACCCGCGACCAGAAATTCTGCGGCTTGCCGGGATCGGCGGCGGGAATAGGAAGGGTTGGCATGGTTAGGTCCTCGTTTTTCAACGCGGCTGGAATTCCGCCAGCAGCGCCGCCAGGGTGGATTTTACATCAGCAACCGTGCCGACTACCACAAACACGCGGTACTTGTAATCGCCCGCCAAACCGGCGGCGTCCGTGACGCGGTAGACGCAATTCCACTTGACGACCTTTTCGGCCTTGAAGCGCCAGCGGCCATAGGTGGGACCGGTTTCCCCGCGCGGGGCTTCGGACCCCGGCGAGTAGGCCCCCATGGCGTGCTGCCCATCGGCGGTGGAGAAGACCACGGGGTGGTGCTGCTCGGCCGGGCCATCGTCAAGCTCTTCCAAGGAGCCCGTCTTTTCGTTGTACGCCTGAAAGTGCGTGAACGACGGGGGCATGTAACCGGTCAGGGCTTCCATGACGCAATGTTTGTTATGCTCCGCGGCCGGCAGGGTGATGGTGACGTGATAATCGATGGCGTGCGGCAGATTCTTGTAACCGATGACCACGCGCCGGGCCAGAAGATGATCGGAAAGAATCGTTGTGTTCCGCGCCAGGTGGCCGCCGGATTTTTCGCCGGGCTTGAGCCAGAACGCCGGCTGGGCCAGGCTTTCAAGCACGTTGCCCGCCGCGGTGAGGCGCAACAGTTTGGTGGAACTGTGCGGGCCCGCGCCATCATCGCGGGAGCCCGCCTCGGTGGGGTTAAAGGTTTCGCTCTGGATGGGCGTAATCCCCGCGTCGGCGTTCCAGGCGGTCTGCAGTTGGCGGCCATGGTCGACGGAATTAATGAATTCCTTGCCGCCCCACGCCAACGAATCAATCGCTCCGGCCAGGCGGGCCGTGGTGGTAATGACAATCTCCGAACTGCCGGCCTGGGCCCGGATGACGGCATAAGGGTTGACCGCCGCTTCGGGCGCTGCCGCCAGCAAGCTTGTGGCGGACGCCAGAAGGCCGCCAAGCACGGCGCAGCGGGTCAGGCCCGCGATCCAGTTATTCCACCGTAAGAGCATGCTTATCCTCCCAGACGCAAGCGCGGTAAAGAATAGCCCAAAGCGCTGCGGGATGCACGCGGGGCAAGTTGCCATCGGGCCGATCAGTCGGATCGGTCCGATCCGTCCGATTCCGTATTACCGACCCGACACTCTTCTTCCACAGGTTCCTCCCGCGCACGCCAGCAGCAACCACCCGCCACGACCCTGCCTATAATTTCGAGTCACTTTTTCTGGAGCGTAAATGAATGGTATCCTCGATCACTTCCGTCCCAGCGTGCCCAAGCCCGATCCGGGCGTGCGCAATGCCCGCGGCGAATGGCGGCCCGACTACCCCGTTGAGTATGCACCCCTGCTGGTGTGGCCTCCGCGGCCGCTCAAGACTCTCAAATGGATTGTCAGCTACCCTGGCTTCATGTGGCCACGTAATGTGCTACTGCTGGCGATCTCTGCCTTTTCATGGTTTTACACCCAGCCGGCCATGGCGCGCTGCGCCACGTTTCAGTGGGATTGGCTGGGGCAAATCTGGCTGCGCAACCTGGCGCTCACCTGGCTGGTCTATGGCGGCTACCACTTCTACCTTTACACCCTTAAGGGCGAAGGCACCCGCAACAAGTACGATGTGCGCTGGCCCGCCACCGATAGCCGCACGTTTCTGTTCCGTAATCAGGTCTACGACAATATTTTCTGGACCGCCGGCGTCGCTGTCCTGATCTGGACCGCCATGGAGGCTCTGACCCTGTGGCTGTATGCCAATCACCGCCTCCCCTACCTGAGTTGGCAGGAGCACCCGGTGTGGTTTGTCGTCTGGTTGGTGGCCATTCCGTTCTGGCGCGAGTTCCATTTCTATGGCGTCCACCGCTTGATTCACTGGAAGCCGCTGTACAAGTACGTGCATTATCTCCATCACAAGAACGTCAACCCGATTCCCTGGTCGGGCATGGCGATGCACCCGGTCGAAACCATCGTGTATCTGAGCGTGGCGCTGATCCACTGGGTCATCCCCTCGCACCCGTTCCATTTCCTGTTCAACCTCCAGCACGCCGCCCTGGGCCCCGCCTGCGGCCATCATGGCTTTGAAGGCCCCATCTTGGAAGACACCTGGCCCACCGGTTCGTACTTCCACTACCTGCACCACCGCTATTTTGAGTGCAACTACGGCGAAGCCGGCCTGCCGCTGGATAAATGGTTCGGCACCTTCCGCGACGGCCTGCCCGAAGGCGCCGGGGCCACACTGCAAACCGAACACCAGTACGCAACGGCGGAAAAGGCCTGAAACCGTCTACATACCTGAACCACAGAGGCACAGAGACACGGAGACGTTCACAGAGAATACATTTCTTGAATTCGTACCACAATCCATCAATTTCTTTGCACCCTGCGCAAATCTTATTTGCCGCAACACCATGCCCAGCTTTAGAATCTGCGTTAATCTGCGTTAATCTGCGGTTTGATCTCGTTGCCTTTCTTCGTGGTCCTTCGTGGCTTCGTGACTTCGTGTTTATTCTTTTGGTTGCGGTTATGCCGCGCCAGGTTCATTCGTGTTCATTGGTGGCTCATTTATTCCCTTCGCAAACACCGCGCTGGCATTTGGCATTTTGCCAGGAACGCCTAAGGGATAGCAGATTGGCCCGGCAGTCGGTATTCTGGCAATCTGACAGCCCCGAATCCGTTTTACATTAAAGAGCAAGCACGCGAGGTTTAGGGTGCCACGGGTCCACGGCGCAGAGCGCAGGGGACCCGTGCCCGTGTGCGTACCCAATGGTGCCGGCTCGCAGTCGTCGAAATGATCGAGGATCAATCATGCGCCAGGCTTTGTTTCCGTCCGCCCCCCTCCTGCTGGCCGTCTGTGCCGCGCTCCACATGCCAGGCGGTGCGCCTACCGCGGACGCCAAGCCCGCCCCGCCCCCCGCCGTCGCGCCGGAGGTCATGCCCGATACATTGCGCAACGTGCTGGCCGGCGCCCAATACCATCTGACGCCCCCGGTCAAAACCGCCTATCTGGCCTATATGGAAGCCAAGAGTCAGCAGGAACTGGCGGCCGCCGGTAAAACGCTCCCCGCAGATTTCCTGGCCTGGGTCGATAGCGATCCGGTCATCCAGACCACCGTCTACGGCTCCCGCCAGAGCGCCACCAACATCCTGCTGGTGCTCCGTTCGCTGGAACTGGATCTGGGCCAACCCGCCGTGCGCCAGAAATATACCCAGCTGGCCCTGGCCACCGCGGTGGTCCTGGCCAAGGAAGGCCCCACCGTCAACCTGGCCCCGCGCCCGCTGCTGCAACTGGTTATTTCCGGCGATCCGCGCCAGCCGGTCAACACCAAGGATCCCCGCCGCCCGCTGGACGTCAACGACCATATCATCAACTTCCTCAACGACCACCCGCCCATCGTGGTGGACGTGGTAGTGGGCAAGAAGGAAGAACTGCCCGAACTGAAATATGACGACAAGGGCGTCGCCATCCCGGTGCCCAAGGGCAAAGCCAAAAAGGTGCCCATCATCGAGAAGCGATCGCGGCCCATTGTTGCCGCCGATGTGCTCGCCAGCAAGACGCTCCAGAACGAGTTCAACGACTACATGAAAGCCAAGGGGCAGACGGTGCAAATCGACTGCGGCGATCATGTTATCTACTGGGACCGGCACGACATGATCCCCAAGGCCGAAGGCCAGGGTATTCTGGCGGCCTATCACCTGTTCCGCACCGCCTACGAAGCCAAGGGCCTGCTGCCCGCCCAGCGCGACCCGGCGCCCACGCCCGCCGAACGCTGCGCTTATCTCATTCGGAACAACGAGTACCAGTTCCCGCCGGAAGACCAGGCCCAGCGCCATTGGCCGCGGTACCCGCTCACCGCGCCGTGGCCCACGCTGACGCTGCTGGTGGCCGATGGCCAATCCTTGCGCGAGCGCGAGGATATCTGGCTGCGCTTCCGCGACAAGGGCGAACTGCACACCTATGGCGAATACATCGGCGGCATCGCCCAGCAGTTTGATTTTCAATCCGCCCGCCGCCTGGAGCCCTGGCCATTTACCTATGGCACCATCCAGATGATGCTCAAGGACGGCGGCGTCTGCGGCACCATGGCCAATATTGCCGTCCGCTCGTACAACACCCTGGGCATTCCCTCGACCACCGCCGGCCAACCGGGCCACTGCGCCCTGATCTCCTTTGGCGTTGAGCCCAAAACCGGCCTGTACAACTGCCACGGCGGCCAGTACGTCACCGGCGGCGATGAACAGACCCACCCGCACACCCCATGGTATTTCGGCGATCTGGATACGCAGCGCGACATGGTCTATCACCAGTCCATCGCCTGGGCGGTCAACTACGGCTTCCAATCCTACCTCGATTCGACCCTCGCCTGGCAGCTTTTCCGGCAACTGCCCGAAGCCGACCGCCAAGCCCACGGCCAGGCCCTGCTCGAAAGCGGTCTGGCGATCAATCCCTATAACTTCCTGCTGACCGATGGGGCCCAGGCGATCGCCGCGGCCCCGCAGGACCAGATCGCCTTCTGGCGCACGTTCCAGGCGGCACTGCCGGCCAACAAACCCGGCTGTCCGGCCACGGGCCTGTACAACAAGATCGTCCAGCAAGCCATGTTCACCCGCCTGGCCAAAATGCCCGTGCCCACCGACAAAGCCGTGGCCGGTGCGGTGTATGCCTTCCTGCAAAAAGAAAACTGCGATAACCCCAGCGCCATGGTGGCTTACGACCTGGCGCTTAATGGGCTGCCCAAGGTGCTCGAAAACAGCGAACAGGCCTTCAAGGACTACCTGGCGAACATCAGCGCCAAAGGCCTGACCCTGGCCCAGACGAATTCCGAACTCATGGCCCGCAGAATCCAGGCGGTCGCCGGGTGCATGGCCGACAAGAAACTCAAGCAGCAATGGGCCACCACCATGTGGGCCGCCACCAAAGGGCACGAAAAATACTTCGGCCACAAGTACGAAGTCCTCACCGATGCCACCGTGCCGCTGCTGGCCAAGCTCTCCGGTCAGCCCATGCCCACCGAAGCCGCCATGCTCCAGGCACTCCTGGAGCATCTGACCACCGATCTGCGCGCGCTGGTGGCGGGCGAACGCGATCTGACCGCCTGCCGGCAACTGGCCGCCGAACTCACCGCCACTGCCAAGGTGCTTACCGATGCGGCCCAGAAACACCAATGGATCGAGAGCCTGGCGCAAATCATGACCGGCCACGAAACCTTCCCCCTCGCCACCGCCAAAAAGAACGCCAAGCCGCGGCGCGACCCGTGCGCCGACGCCATCGCCGAGCTGCGCAATGCCCCCAAAACCTGAGCGCCCCCCAAGCCCGCCGATTACACCGGCGCGGGCCAATGTGCTCATAATTCAAACCGCCCGCCCGACAACCCGGCATCCTGCCGCCGAGTCTCTTCGGTTGCAGCATACGCGACACAAAGTAAGATACTCGCATAACAGGTGCCGGAAGGCGTGTAGCAGCAGCCCCGACAGCCGCTCCGGAGGACGAACGCCGTGTGTAAAACGCACGTTATGATTGTTGCTGCTCTCCTGATTGTTTTGGTCAAGGCATGCGCCGGGACGCTCACGAACACCGGAGAGAAATACCGGAAGTTGGTGCAGGGGGACACTCCATGATCGTTGATCTGATGGCTTTTCGGGTCGAATGTGAACCTGGTCGTCACGAGTTTTATTTTTGGACCGTATCTCCCGATTCTTACGGCATTATCCCCGCATCGACGGCCGATCAACGTGCGATGGTCCTTCTGCCAACGGACAACGCAATATGGAAAGACATTAAATCCCGCGCAGCTCGGCTCAGCGAAGAGGTAAGCCTGAGTCCTCCCACACGAAGAAATTTTTCCGACGCCCTATTAACCGCTACGCTCGATAGATTGCCAGCGGGGGCCCCTTGGTACCTGTGGGGGGATATCCCCTGTCCAATTTGCGGATCGCCGGTCCGATCATTCCTTGCCCCCGCAAAGCCGGGGCGGCACCAGAGCCGAGAGATCGAATACGGAACACAGGCCTGCTGGGAGGCGCTATCCGAGGTGGAGCGGGAGGCTATCGCACGCTCGATCTTGCTACAATTTAGAGCAGATTGGTATTTCCGCCGAAACCCCAGAAGTATGCCATAAGGCGGCAGCCATCGAGTTGGAGAAACAAGGCCTCCGTATTTGCGGATAATTGCCGGCAATTTCGTTAGTCAAGAAAACTTGACTAACATCCGATCTTAGTAAAGAATACTTTACTAGCTCTGCCAACGGGTAAAGAAAGGCTTCCCAGTCATGTTGCGCGTCACCGGTACATATCAAGTCACCAGCACCCACGACGAAAGCGTCCGCGCCTTTGTTCCAGCGCCGCTGCCGCCGGCCGCGCCGCCATTGGACCTGAATTCGGAAATCGCCGCACGCCTGGCCGCCGCCATGGCAGCGCTGGACAAACTCACCCTCGCCGCCGATCTGGTCCCGGACCACGACTGGTTTCTCTACGGCTTTGTCCGCAAAGAGGCGCTGCTGACCTCGCAGATCGAGGGCACCCAGGCCACCCTGCAAGATCTGCTGACGTTCGAGGCCGGCCGGCCGCCCGAACGCCCGGATGATGTTCATGAGGTCGTCAACTATCTGGAGGCTCTGCGTTATGCCCGGCATGAATTGGCCAGTCCGACCGGACTGCCCCTTAGCACGCGCCTGCTCTGCCAGGCTCATCGCCGTCTGATGAAAGGTGTGCGCGGTGCCGAAAAACAACCGGGAACCATTCGCCGCACCCAGAACTGGATCGGCGGCAGCCGGCCAGGCAACGCCCGGTTTGTCCCGCCGCCGCCGAATGTCGTGCCGCAAGCCCTGTCCGACCTGGAGAAGTGGATGCATCGGCCCGATCCCCTGCCGCCACTGATTCGCACGGGTCTGGCCCACGCCCAGTTCGAAACGATCCACCCCTTCCTGGATGGCAACGGGCGCATCGGACGGCTCCTGATAACCCTGCTGGCGGAACACTGGGGACTGCTTAAAAGTCCGTTGCTCTACCTCAGCGTCGCCTTGAAACGGCACCACCAGGAATATTACGACCGTCTGAGCGCGGTGCGGACCCAAGGCGATTGGGAGGGATGGACCGGCTTCTTCCTGGCCTGCGTTGCCGAGGCCGCCAATGACGGAGTCGGGGCTGCACAACGCCTCTTCGCGCTGACCGCCAAAGATCGCCTCCGGCTCTCCGCCAGTGCCGGGGCCACCGTGCCGGCCATCCGCCTCTTCGAAATGCTGCCCGCCCATCCCATGATCACCCTCGCGGCTGCCATCAAATTGCTGGGAACCACTAAGCCGACTGCCATTAAGGCTCTCGACAGCCTCCAACGGGCCGGTATCCTGCGGGAGACCACCGGGCGCCAGCGCGATCGCATCTACGCCTATCACGCCTACCTCCAAATCTTGACCAGCGACACGGACCTTCCCTAGCGTGGCAATGCGCCCGCCGAAAGTGCGTCAGTCATCCTCCGACGAGCGCACGTGGCGCTAAAATGCTCCAGGGCCAGCGCCGCCCCGGGAGGATCGCGTCATGAGGCTCTGTTGAAATCCTCCCCGGGCGTCGGCACGCACAAACTTCAGGTGGATGGGGTTACACAACTCGTCGGGCCTGATGGGCCTAAAGGCCAAGACCGTCCAATGGTCGTTTTGAAAAAGTGAGCCTCCCTGCCATCATGGAGATGTTGTAAGTCCCGTGTAGCAGGGAGGCTACGATGTTTTCTATCGGCAAGGAAGCCGTCAAGT
>Ga0316217_10005796_pt1 | contig 12584 bp, 14 predicted proteins | sample 1anoAmetaG_FD_203633 | JGI IMG/M metagenome (GOLD analysis project Ga0316217, IMG submission 203633) | Freshwater microbial communities from Trout Bog Lake, Wisconsin, USA - 1anoA | ecosystem: Environmental > Aquatic > Freshwater > Lake > Hypolimnion/Profundal zone | place: USA: Wisconsin...
CAAGAAATGTCGAACGTTTGGTCGGTCGGCGGTAACGGTCGAAGCCAACAGCAGACAGGGAGAGCTGATCATCACGTGTCATGCCGAACACTTCGAATTCAGCGAACTAAATCATCGTTGCCCTAGAATGAAGTGTAAAAAAGCGCGTTGCCCCCCTGGGTGTAGAGACGTCTCGGGCTCATCAAGCAAGATGAGAGAGTAATCAGGAGCCGCGAGAATATCGACTACGGCTTTAACCGCCGCAATTTCTCCACTGCCTGCAAACGCTTCCGAGTACTCCATATCTCGTTTGAAGAGGACGCTTAAATCTTGCCCGCGATTTCCGGGGTACAGCGAGTGCTTAATCATGGTGGCGGAGAGATACTGCCTGCCCAAGATCCTTGAGATCCAAGATAGCTCTTGTTCAGACAGAGGGCGGTTCTTAAATAGGCGTTCGCGTCTACCCATTGTGTAACTTTGGCGACCTTTTGCAATGATTGATTTTAGGCGGACGGCTTGGCGCAGCATGACTTCCTTTTTGTTGCTGCCTGCGAAATCCTCATCGTAGTAAAAAAATCTATCAAATGAGCCAATGGCTGCTCGCATATTGATGTAGGTTACATTGCGTTTGACTGGATTCCATCGGTCTTTGCTTTTGCCAGGGTACGGCGCGGGCGGAACCGGGGTCATTTCGTCGCCACTGCTCCAGCGTGTCGGTTCCCAGTAGTCAATTTTTTTTCCGACCCTTGCTTTGCGCGTTTCAACGATATCCCCATAATCTTCGTGCCAATAACCATAGATATAACGTTGCGGATTTTTTACCGTTCCCGCAATTGAATCGAGCGCAGTGGCAAACCAAAACTGTGAGGTACTCTTGCCAAAAGGCGCGCCCCACAATGCATGAAGGATAGAGCTTTTCCCAATACCGTTCGCACCTACCAAGGCCGTTACTGGAAATGAAAAATCGACGCGCGTTTGTGGCTCAAGATTTTTATATTTAGGAAAACGAATGTATTTAATATAATGTTTAAGTGGGCGGCCTGGCTCGAATTTGCGAAGCGTAGAGATCAGTTCGCTGATCTTTTCTTTATCGGTCATTTTTTCTCTATCGGTCATTGAATGATCCTCTGAGGGACGTTAGTACCAGGCGAAGCACTCATGAGTATGTTGTCCGGCCGTTATGGATAGTGGATGTTTGTCGATGATTTTTTCGCCCACCTCTGTTTGCCTCTATACAGCCCTATAGGTAAGTAACCCGACTTATATCCCCACCACCCCCAAAAATCAAAAAACGCCCGCCCCCTGGGGGACGTGCGTCAATCGAGATCTGCCGAGAGCCGGGATCGAACCGGCGACACCAGGTTTTTCAGACCTGTGCTCTACCAACTGAGCTATCTCGGCGTTCGTATCTAGGCCTCTGGGCGGGTTGTGGGCGCAGGAGCTGATGGAGTGGCGACGTTGAAGGGGCTCGAACCCTCGACCTCCGCCGTGACAGGGCGGCGCTCTAACCAACTGAGCTACAACGCCATCAGCGTGGTGGGCACGGTTGGGATTGAACCAACGACCTATCCCGTGTGAAGGGAGTGCTCTCCCACTGAGCTACGCGCCCAATGCCCACGCCCCTACTTGGCCGGTCTCGCTGTGCCTCCTGCTGCAGAGAGCAGGCGTCGCCGCGAACCGACGACGTATGACCGGAGAAGCCTCTTTCTAGCGCGAAGCAGCGCGCATGCTCGATGATTACCGTTGGATTACCCGTCTCCAAGTGCGTTTCAACGAAATCGACATGATGCAACATGTCAATCACACGGCGTACATTCGTTGGGCCGAAGCGGTCCGCGCCGATTACTTCGACGCCGTTATCGGTGAACCGGCGAACGGCGAACACGGGATGATTCTTGTGAAAGCGACGTTCTCGTACGAACGTCAGTTGCGTATTCGTGAGCGCGTCGCAATCGGCACGCGCATCTCGCGTATCGGTGGCAGCTCGTTTGATTTTTCGTTTGACATCGTCAGCGAAGATGCCCAGGCACGCTCCGTCTTCGGTACCACGACCATGGTCGCGTACGATTACCATCATCGCACGAGGATCGCCGTCCCTGAGCGCTGGCGTGAGCGGATACGCGGCTACGAGAAACTGCCGCCTCACGAGGAGGCCCTCCCGAGCTAAGAGAACAGCAAACCGGGCGAGTGCGGGTGTGATGTAATGGTAGCCTGCGACCTTCCCAAGGTTGATGCGCGGGTTCGATTCCCGCCATCCGCTCGTGGCGACATAGCCAAGCTGGTAAGGCAGAGCTCTGCAAAAGCTCGATCCCCAGTTCGAATCTGGGTGTCGCCTCGATCTCTCTCCGTCTGTCCCCTAAGACTCTTGCCGCTTTCTTCCACGAGGCACTATCGATGCTCGCTCGGAGAATACTCCCGTGTCTCGATATTCGCGGTGGACGCGTCGTCAAGGGTGTTCGATTCGTCGACCTGACCGATGCAGGCGATCCCGTCGCGTTGGCCCGTCTCTACGAAGAGCGCGGCGCCGACGAGTTGGTCTTCCTCGACATCACCGCAACGGTCGAAGAACGCCGTGCGACGATCGAGGTCGTTCGTGCCGTCGCCGCCGAGTTGACGATCCCATTCTCGGTCGGCGGTGGAGTCGCGTCGGTCGACGATGTGCGTCGTTTGCTCCGCGCCGGCTGCGATAAAGTCGCGATCAATAGCGCGGCGATTCGTCGCCCCGAGCTGCTGCGCGAAGCCGCGACGGCCTTCGGCTCTCAGTGCATTCTCCTCGCCATCGATGCCCGCCGTCGTCCCGATGGCAGTTTCGAGGTCGTCGTCGACGGCGGCCGCACGGGTACGGGGCGCGATGCCGTCGCTTGGGCAAAGGAGGGTACGGCCCTCGGCGCAGGTGAGATTCTGCTGACGAGCATCGATCGCGATGGGACGAAGGCCGGCTTCGATCTCGCCCTCACCCGTGCCGTGCGCGACGCCGTGAGTGTGCCCGTCATCGCCTCCGGTGGTGCCGGCAGCATCGATGATTTCGTCGATGTCTTCGATGTCGCCGATGCCGCCCTCGCCGCTTCGCTCTTCCATTACGGCGAACTCGACCTGGGCGTCCTGAAAACCGCTCTCGCGTCGCGCGGCGTGCCGGTACGCCCCGTCGAGAGCGATTGATGGAGCAGAGAGGCAAGCTCGATGCGGTGCGCTTCGATCGCGACGGTCTTGTGCCGGTCGTTATTCAGGATGCGCGTGATGGGAGCGTCTTGACGTTGGCCTATGCCAACCGCGAGGCGTTGGAGCGCACGATCGCTCTCGGCGAGACCGTCTTGTACAGCCGTTCGCGTCGAGAGCTCTGGCATAAAGGTGCCGTCTCGGGCAACCGCCAGCGCGTCGTTCAGATCCGACTCGACTGCGACGCCGACGCGGTGCTCTACCGCGTGCTACCTCATGGCCCCGCCTGTCATACCGGCGCATCGAGTTGTTTCTCCGTCTCGCTTTTCGAGGAGCCTTCATGACCGAATCATCGCCCGCGACCTTCGCCGATGCCGTCGCGCATCTGCGCCGTGTGATCGCGGAGCGTCGTCACGCATCGCCCGAAGAGAGCTACGTTGCTCGTCTGCTCTCGCGTGGAATCGACGCGATCGCGAAGAAGATCGGTGAAGAGGCGACCGAGGTCGTCATCGCCGCGAAGAACGGCGTCGCCGGTGAGATCCGGTGGGAGGTCGCCGATCTCGTCTTCCATACGCTCGTGCTGCTCGAAGCGACGGGGGTCGATCTCGATGAAGTCGGAGCCGAACTGCTCGGCCGCGCTCGATAGACCCGATTCGCTGCGCTCGCTGCGCGGCGTAGGGGCCGAGTGCGAGCGTCAGCTGCGTGAACTCGGCGTGAGCACTCCCGGCGATCTTCTCGCCCTCCGGCCTCGGCGGTATCGTGATTGGCGTACACCGCAGGCGATCGCGAGCCTCACACCCGGTACCGAAGTCGTCTGCGTTGTGCAGGTGCTCAGTCTCGAACGCCTGCGCGGTCGCGTCACCGTTCTGCGTGCCGAAGTCGCCGATGCTAGCGGTCGCTGCGAAGCACTGTGGTTCGCTCAACGACGCGAGCGTGGCGGCGATATCGTCCCCGGCATGCGTCTCTTTCTCCATGCGCGGACGCGTCTCGTCAAGTTCGCCGGTTCGGAGCGCCTCCAACTCGGCGTGCTCCAGCATCGGGTGCTCGCCGCCGACGAAGCCTATGTCGGCCGCATATGGCCGATCTATCCCGCGACGCAGCGGCTCTCATCGGCACGCATTGCGCGGATCATTGAGCAGAATCTCGATCGTTTGCTCACACAGGTAGAGGCCGAATACTTGCCGAGCGAAGTGATCGGTCGCCGTCGGCTCTGCTCGCGTGTCGAAGCCTGGCAGGCGTTGCATCGCCCAACGTCGCCCGAGGCGATCGTGCGTGCTCGTGAACGACTGACGTTCGATACGCTCTTTGAGGTCGCATTCGCCGCCGTCGCTCGACGTTCTGTCCGTGATCGCGCCGGCGGAGCGTTGCCGATGGCGACTCCCCCGAATCTGCTGACGCGATTTGAGGCCGAGTTGCCGTTTGCGCTGACGAACGCGCAACGCCGCGTGATCGCAGAGATCTGGCGCGATTGCGGTCGTGAGATCGCGATGAATCGTCTCTTACAAGGCGACGTCGGCTCGGGCAAGACGCTCGTCGCGGCGGCGGCGATCGTTCTGGCGGCTCAGGCGGGTGCCCAGAGCGCCTTGATGGCACCGACCGAATTGCTCGCTCGACAACACGCCCGTAAGCTCGCGCCGCTGCTCTCGACGTTCGGCATCGGTCTCGAGTTTATCGCGAGCAGTCAGAGCGCCCAGGCTCGGCGCGAGGCCTACCAGCGCCTTGCCGACGGAGGCATCGCGGTCGCGGTCGGGACTCACGCCCTCTTGACCGAACAGGTGCTCTTCGATCGTTTGGGGCTCGCGATTATCGACGAGCAGCATCGCTTCGGCGTACTTCAACGTGCTCGGCTACGCGCCAAGGGTGGAGCGGTGCATACGTTGGCGATGACGGCGACGCCGATACCACGCACCCTCGCCCAAACCCGTTACGCCGATCTCGACATCTCGTTGCTCGATCAATTGCCGCCTGGGAGAATCCCCGTCAAAACCTATCTGCGCGACGAGACGGCGAAGCCGCGTATCTATGCCTACGTCCGCCGTGAGGTCGCCGCCGGTCGTCAGGCGTATATCGTCGCCCCGGCGATCGAAGAGGGTGAGAGCAGTCTGACCGGTGCCGTCGCCGAGGCCGAGTCGCTTCGAGAGCACATCTTCCCCGATCTGCGGGTTGGACTCGTCCACGGTCGCCTCTCGGCGCGGGAGCGCGACGAGCTGATGCAACGGTTTACCGCAGGTGCCATCGATATCTTAGTCGCGACGACCGTCATTGAGGTCGGCGTCGACGTCCCGAACGCCTCGCTGATGGTGGTGCTCGATGCGCATCGGTTCGGTCTCGCCCAGCTCCACCAGCTTCGGGGCCGTGTCGGACGTGGCCATACGGCGGCGACGTGTATCTTGGTCGCGCCTCGTTCGAGTCGCCGGTTAGCGATTCTCACGGAGACAACCGACGGGTTCGTGATCGCCGAGGCCGATCTGGAGCTACGGGGCGAAGGCGAGTTTGCCGGTACAGTACAGGCTGGGACCGCTACCCTGTTCGAGGAGAGCGGCGACTCGCTTGCTCTCTACCAGACTGCGCGTGAAGAAGCAGAGGCTATTCTGCACCGTGACCCCGATCTACGTGCGACGGAGCACGAGGGACTGCGCGCGCTCTTCGAGCGGGCGACGATCAGTGACGAGGCGGTTCGCGTCACCTCGTAAAAGGAGCGGAATCGGTCGATATAAGGCATGGGGAGGGCAGAGATGTTTCAGGCGATTGGCTTTGACTTTGATCACACCTTAGGCTACGACCGCCAACTCGAGCGACGCGTGCTGCTCGATATGCTGCGCCATGAGCGGCCTGCAGCGCGCCCTGAGCGCTCGTGGGAGCCGCTTGTCGATGCCGCCCTCGCCGAGTATCGCTCGGGGCATCTGACGCAGTCGGCGATGTTGCATCGTCTCTTCGCCCATCTTGATCCTCTGCCCGATGAGCGGCATGTCGCCGCTTTGATCGAAACATTTCTCGCCGAGAGCGTCGCTCGTCTGCCCGAGTCGCTGGAGCCGGTGCCGGGAGCGCGCGAGTTGCTTGCCCGACTCACCGAGATGGGTGTGCCGACCGCGATTCTGACCAATGGATGGAGCCCCTTACAACAACGGAAAGCGGAGTTGCTCGGTTACACCGGGACGGTGCTCGTCAGCGACGACCTCGGCGTACGCAAACCCGATCCGCGTGCCTTCGCCGCGCTCGCTGCCGCCTTACGGACTCCGGCGGAGGGTATTCTCTACGTCGGTGACTCGCCCGAAACCGATATCGTCGGTGCCCGTAGCGCCGGTATGGGTGCCGCTTGGCTGGCATCTGAAGGGCAAGTCTACGACGTGAGCCTCCCGCCGCCGAATTTGACGATTCATGCGCTAGGCGAACTCCTTACCGTGGTGCCGTCACTGCTGTACGTGTGAGTCTCACCGTCACCGGCGGGCGTCTTGGCGGTCGACGGATCGTCGCCCCCGCCGGTCCGCGTCTGCGCCCGACACCGGCACGCGTCAAAGAAGCCGTCTTCTCGATCTTGGCACCGCGATTGGCCGGTGCGCGGGTCCTGGATATGTACGCCGGTAGCGGCGCGCTTGGAATTGAGGCGCTCTCTCGAGGAGCGGCGGCGGCGGTCTTCGTCGAGGCCGATGCGCGGACGACTACCGCGCTCGCGGCAACGCTTCAGAGCCTCGATCTCACCTCCGTAGCGCGCATCGTCCGGGGCCGTATCGAACGGGTCATCGCTCGACTGGAGGGGCCCTTCGATCTCATCTTCGCCGACCCACCGTATGCGCTCGCTCCGCCGGTCGATCTCTTTGAGCGCCTGCTCGCCGACGAGTATCTCGCCTCCGGTGCGTTGCTGCTCTACGAACACGCCGCCCGCTCTCAGCCGACGCTACCCCCGACGTTACGGCTGCTTCGTCATTGCCGATGGGGAGAGGTGGCGCTGAGTATCATCGCAGCGGCGGAAGATCCACACCTCGCTCTGGAAAAGGGAGAGGGATGATGTCGCGTATCGGACCGCATGCGATCTATCCCGGCTCCTTCGACCCCCCGACCAATGGGCACCTCGACGTCATCCGGCGGGCCGCCGTGGTCTTCCCGCGTCTGACGGTCGCCGTCGTCGCCAATCCGCAGAAACAGGGCCCGATGTTCACGCTCGATGAACGCGCCGACATGATGCGTGAGGCCGTCGCCGATCTCGCAAACGTCGCCGTCGAAACGTTCGCCGGCTTACTCGCCGACTACGTCAGAGGGCAGCGGGCCGATGTGATCGTCAAAGGATTACGCGTCGTTTCAGACTTTGAGTCGGAGATGGCTATGGCGCATTTTAATCGTGCGCTCTCCGGTGTCGAGACCGTCTGTTTAATGGCCGATGCGGCGTTTTCATTCATTAGCTCGCGCATGGTGAAAGAGGCGTATCTTCTCGGAGGGGATGTTACGTCGTTTGTCCCGGTCTCCGTTGCAAGATGGCTCAATGTGCGAGAGGCCGTCGAGACCGATGCTGCGAAGGGTCCCCCACTTCAACGCTAACGCTCTCGTCGCAAAGGAGCCTGCCTATGTCCCTTCACCGCGTCATTGATCGTCTCGAAACGTATGTGCGTGAGAGTACCTGGGTGCCGATGGGGTATCGCCTTGTCAGTCTAGAGCGCGTCCTCGAACTTGTCGAAAAATTGCGCTCAACGCTCCCGGAAGAGGTCGGTCGTGCGCGGGTGATCTCGAACAATAAAGATCGTGTGATTCGCGAAGCACAGGAGCGGGCACAGGCGATCGTTCATGAGGCCGCCGAGGCTCATCACCACATGCTTGAGCAGTCCGAGATCGTTCGTCGTGCACGGACGACCGCTGAGATCGTCTTACGAGAGGCTGAAGAACGCGCCCAGAAGATTCGTGAAGGGGCCGATGCCTACGCCGCACAGGTGCTCGCCGAGCTCGACGGGAGTCTCGATGCGGCCTTGCGTTCGGTTCGTAAAGGTGAAGAGACGCTGGCGCGTGCGCGGAATCTCGCAAAGGCATCTTCGAGCGCCCATCTCTCGACCGATGCCGAGACGCCGTCCTCGCGTCGCCGTCGCGATGCGGCACCTTCGCAAGGGGTCTTCGATGCCGAGAACGCGACCGTCGACGAGAGCTTCCTTGAGCGTCTCCCTGTCGCCCGTAGCTAGCAGCCCTCGAGGCTGCTAGACCGGCGGCGCCTGGATATTCTGTGCGAAAGCCTCCAGGCTTTCGCGGTTGAGAGCGCGGACGCGACCGCGCTCCAGCTCGATAGCTTCGGCATTCTTGAGCCGCAAAAGTGCCCGAGCGGCCATGTCGCGTACCGTGCCGGCGTTGGCCGCGATCTGCGCTTGAGAGAGACGCTCGATACCGGGCAGACCCGGTGCCATGCCGGTCGTCGTCGGTGCATACGAGAGCAGAAATTTCGCGATGCGTTGGAGCACATGGGCGAAGGCGAGATCGGCGATGGTATCGATCGACCGGCGTCGCGCCTGAGAGGCGGCGATGAGAAACCCGATGGCGAGATGGCTATCGTGTTCGCAGGCCTTGAGCACTTCGTCTGCCGGAATCAGCAAGAGCACAACCGGCGTCAACGCCTCGGCTCTCGTCGTCGCTCCGCCGCTATCGAAGACGCCCGATTCATTGAGCGTATCATGCGCGAGACGCTCACCGAGCGCGTGGGTCTTGCCTTCTTGCGAGAGCAGAGTATAGACGACGCGACCGCTGCGAACGATGCCGAGGTAGCCCCAGTGCTCGCCTTCATCGAAGATCGTATCGCCGCTACGGTAACGTCGTTCGGTCGCATGCAGCGCGAGAGCCGCGATACTCGTCGGCTGCGCTCGTTGAAACGGCGTGCAATGAGAGAGAAACGTCGCGCTATCCGCATGCTCATCGACGCGTTCAAGGCGGACAACCCAATGCCCGGAGCCGAGATTCCGTGCATCCCAGGAGAAGAGTCCGGGGCGGTGTTGGAGCAGTTCGTTGCGTAGCGCGCGCGGGTCATGCTCATCGCTCAACTCGATAGCGCCGCCGATCGTGAGCCGGTCGAAGGCCGCGAGGACATGCTTGATCCGGTCGGTCGCCGGCAGTGTACGTGAATCGATGGTGATCGGTGATGGGCGTGTAGACATATCGCTACGGCGATTCCGTTGCCGTCCGTTTCTGCCTGCTGGAAAACCCGGTCAGAGGGCTCTGTTTGCGGGGTTTCCTCAGCTCTCTGCCCAACGGGTCCGAGGATGAAAAACGCCTATCATGAGTCGCTCCAAGCGACGCGACTCAACGTCGTGCGTCTTGGAGTCATGGCACGTGAGGCAATAGCCGCTGCCGTGATCGCTCTCGAGCAGCGCGATGCGAAGTTGGCAGAACGGGTTATCGCCGGCGATGAGCCGATCGATCAACTGCGTCGACGTATCGAAGATGCGGCGATCGAGTTGTTGGGACGGTATCAGCCGATGGCAGGTGAGCTGCGCGCCGTCGCCGCCATGCTCGAAATCTGTACCGACCTGGAGCGTATCGGCGACTATGCGGTCTCGCTCGCCGAACATGCGGTCAAATTGATCGATACACCGCGTCGCCCCGCAAGCGTGGAGATCGGACGCATCGCCACCATCGGCCAGGAGATGTTGGAAGAGACGATGCGCGCGTATAGCGAGCGCGACGTCGCCTTAGCGATACGGGTGATCGAGCGGGACGACGAGGTCGATCGACTCTACCGCCGTGGCATCGAGGCGCTTCAAGAAGAGATGCAGAGCGATCCGGTCGTCGTCCGTGCCGGTACCGTCATGCTCTTTGTGCTCACGACCCTCGAGCGCGTCGGCGATCGTGCCCAGAATATCGCTTGGCATACGCGCGACATGATCGAAGGTCGTACCGCAAAAGGATAGATGAGGGGAGTACGATACGGATGATCGAGCTCATCGCTCTCGATCTGGATGGGACGTTATTGGCATCGGATGAGAGTATCTCCGTTGCGAATCGTCGTGCGATTCGTCGCGTTCTCGAACGTGGCATCCGCGTCGTCTTGGTGACGGGTCGCGGGGTCGACATGCCGATGCTCGTCTCCAAAGAGCTCAATCTCAATTTGCCCGTGATCTGTTGTCACGGCGCTTTAGTCAAAGATTTCGGCGCAGATCACACGCTCGTCCATACGCCGGTTCCCTTAGAGTATGCGCTACCCATGATCCGCTTCGCCGAACGTGAAGAGCTCTCGATCGGGGTCTACCATGAAGAGCGGTTTCTTCGTCTCGAGGGATCGCAGCTCTACATGAACGATATGCTCGGCCACACGTGGCGCGTTGAGCCTCGTATCTCCGATATTCTGACCGCAGCACCGACGTTTATCCGCTTTCTCGGAAGACACGCCGTCGATGCGATGACCCGTGAATTCTCGGATATGCCGCTCAACTTTCGCTACGAGACGTGGTTCGATTTTATCGAATGCGCCGTTTTGCATCCCGATGCAGGTAAACAACCGGCGCTCGAACGCCTCTGCCGTGAGTATGAGATCTTGCCGGAACGGGTCTTAGCGATCGGTGACTCCAGGAACGACATCCCGATGCTGCAATGGGCCGGGATCGGCGTTGCGATGGGCAACGCCTTGCCCGAAGTCCGCGCCGTTATTGGAGAGGTCACCGGCACAAACGACGAAGATGGGGTCGCTCAAGCGATCGATCGCTTCGTGCCGTAAAGGGGGCTGAGTGGGTCTGCGTCTCTTGCGCCTGCCGAGCAACGTCGGTGAAGTTGCGGCGCTCTGGTACGAGCCTCGCCGCCCGCGCGGGGTCAGCCTCGTCGTCGGTCACGGGTACTCCAGCTCGAAGCAGAGCCTCGACTCTCTCTGCGGCTTCCTCGCCGGCCACGGTTTTGCGGTGATCAGCGTCGACTTCCCCGGCCACCTTCTCGGTGCGACCGGAGGTCGTCTCAATGGCCTACGCGATCTCACCGAAACGCTCGCCGCCGGTGTCGCCTATGCGCGTACCGCGTATGCCGGTTCACCGATCTACACGATCGGTCATAGTATGGGCGCGGTGACGGCCTTGCATCTCTGCGCCTATGATCCGCAGATCGCCGGTGCCGTAGCGATCGCAACTGGCTGGGGACGAGTCCGGGCCCTCGCATCACTCCGTGAACGTGGTGTTACCGATCTCCGCTCCGCCTACGTTGAGGGTTTGAGCTTGCCCGAGTTGATGGCCGATATCGAGCCACGGATGGAGACGATGCTGCCCCTGCTTCAGGGGCGCCCGACACTCTACGTCGCCGCCGATCGCGATGCGTTGGTGACGCTTGAAAGCGCGCGTGAACTCTACGATCGTTCGCCTGAACCGCACCGTTTCGTGACGATTGAGAGCGATCATACCTATGCCGGCGAGCGCGCTCGGGGAGTGGTTTTAGCGTGGCTCAACGAGTTGCATCCGCGCGCTACCTGAGTCGCCGCTACGCCCGTCAGCTGGTGATGCCCGAGATCGGTATCGCCGGTCAGCGTGCGCTCGCCGAGGCGCGAGTACTCTGCGTCGGGCTCGGTGGTCTCGGTACGCCGGTCGTCGCCTATCTCGCCGCGGCCGGTCTCGGTCGATTGACGCTGATCGATGACGATACCGTCGATCTCTCGAATCTGCAACGGCAGTTGCTCTACACCAGTCACGATGTCGGACGGGCTAAGGTCGATGTCGCCGCCGAGGCGATCCACGCACGGAATCCCGAGGTCGACGTGGTGACGTTGCGTCGTCGCTTCGAGATCGATCTCGCTCAAGAGCTCGTGCGTACCCACGATCTTGTGATCGACGGCAGCGATAGCTTCGCGACGCGTTATCTGGTCAACGATGCGGCTTTTTTCGCGGGTCGACCGAATTGCTTCGCCTCTCTCGCCTCCTGGAGCGCACAGGTGACGACGTTTTCGGCACACGGTCGTCCCTGTTATCGCTGTCTCTATCCAACGTCGCCGCCTATCGATGAACGGCGTACGTGTGAGGCTATCGGCGTGCTTGGCCCGCTCGCCGGGATCGCCGGTGCCTGGCAGGCCGCTGAGGCGATCAAGCTACTGACCGGTGCCGGTGAGTCGTTGACCGGGCATCTCTTGACGATCGATCTGCGCCTTGGTAAGGTTCGCGATCTGCGCGTCGTCGCCGATCCCGATTGTCCGCTCTGCGGCGAGCGACCGACGATGCACACGCTGCAGCCCGTCGCGATCGAAGAGGATGCCGCTCGCCGCCCGCCGTTCGACGAGGTCGAACCGGAGCAGATCGCTGCGCACCTCGCTCAAGGGATCCGTCTGCTCGATCTCCGTGAAGCGCATGAGCGGGGCGGCGATCGTATCGCGGGCGCGGTTGAGATCCCCGCCTCGCAGCTCTTTCAGCGCCTCGAAGAGCTCGATCCCGCCGTCTCCTATCTGCTCGCCTGTCGCGTCGGCGTCGTCTCCGGCGCCATGCTCCCCGCGTTACGTGCTCGGGGTTTTATGCACTTGC
>Ga0316217_10005797_pt1 | contig 12584 bp, 4 predicted proteins | sample 1anoAmetaG_FD_203633 | JGI IMG/M metagenome (GOLD analysis project Ga0316217, IMG submission 203633) | Freshwater microbial communities from Trout Bog Lake, Wisconsin, USA - 1anoA | ecosystem: Environmental > Aquatic > Freshwater > Lake > Hypolimnion/Profundal zone | place: USA: Wisconsin...
ACGGCCCGTCGGCAATGGGTGGCAGCTTTAGTGAATTCGTTTGCGCAAATGCCGCCAGGGCAGAAAGGCCGAGCAGCAATCCCAAGATGCTGATTCGTTTCATAAAATTGACAACGGACAAGGATTTGCTGATTTGTTCGGTTCCGAGCCACCGGCTTGGCCGCTCATGGCACGTTCAATCTAAAATACCAATTCGCGGCGTTCATTGGCCGCAGATTCGTATAGATAAAGCTTCCGCCCGGGCCGAATTGGTTGGTGGCGATCACCATCCACGCCGTCAAGGGCGTGGCCAAATTGGAGGAGGCGAGCGTGTAAAAGAGGGTTCCCGGCGACCCGCCGTTGGTGCCGCTGAAAATCAGGCCCGCACTCGTGGGACTGAAACTGGTGAACTGCGGCCCGGCGTTAGTGGCAAACACGGTCAAGGCGCCGGAAACATAGTGGATCGAATAGTTGGCCAACCCCGTGCCCAGTGCATTGGTAACGGTGATCGGGTAACTGCCAGCCGGCGCACTGCTGCCGGCGCCCGCACTCGCCAAGGTCGCGCTGACCACCGTGTCGCTGTTCAGCAGGCCAGCCACCGTGAATTCCGTGCCGGAAAAGGTCAGGGAGGTCCCAGACAACTTGTTCGCATTTTTCGCGGTCACGGTCAGCGACGCGGGATTGACTGAAACGAGCGCCAAGTTGGTGGCCCGGCCAAACAGGTTGGTGACGACCACGCTGTAATTGCCGCTGCCGGCCACAGCCGGCGCATTGGTAAAGGAAGAAAAAACTGCGCCCGGAATGGCGTTCGTTTGGTTGAGATACCACTGATAAGACAGCGGCCCGGTGCCGCTGGCGCCGGCGGCCAGCACCAGACTGGCGCCATAAACCAGATTGGTGGCAGCGGGCGTGACGCTGACCAGCGGTGGCATGGCCACGCCCAGAGTTCCGCTGACGGCCAGTTTGGAGGTGTCCCAAACGAGACCGGCGCCCGGAGTCGTTGGCGAAATGCCGGCAAGCACGCCGCTGTAATTGGTGGCCGTGAAGAGCGGAAACGCATTGCCGGCGGCAAAGGCCGGGCCGCGGTTGCTGAGCGTGAGCGTGCCGCCGTAAACGACGTTGCTGGCAAGCAGCCGGGAACCCACGCCGGCATTGTTGACACTGGTGACCAGATTTCCGGCGAGCGAAAGCCGGCTGCCAGCGACGAGCGGTACCGCCAGACTGGAAACATCGAGTGTCGCGCCGGCCGCTATGGTCATCGAGCTACTGCTGAGTCCGGCGTTACCGATGAGCGCCAGCACCCCGTTGCTGACCGTCGTGCTTCCGGCATAGGTGTTGGTTCCGGCGAGCATCAAGCTGCCGCCGCCGACTTTCACCAGGCTGCCGCTGCCGGCCACTGGATTGGAAACCGCGAGCGTGAGACCGGAGGCGACATTGAACGTGCCGCCGCCGGGATTGAGAGTCAGACCACTGTTCGTACTGTTCAAGGCCATGGACGCGAGCGGAGCAAAAGTGCCGTTGTCCAAAACCAGCTGGGCGGCATTGAAGCCTGCCGGACTGCCAAACAGGTTGGTCTGGGAATAGGCTTCGAGAATAGTTCCGAAATTCACCACCTGGGAACCCGTGAAATGGGCGGCGTTGCACGCATAGATGATCGTGCCCAGACCGTTGCCGGCAGAGCCGTTGGTGATGCTGGCGGCCGACCCGCTGAGGTTCAGGTTGCTTAAAACCAAGATACGCGTGGCGTCATTCTGCAACCAAAAGGCCGTATTGGCGCCGACCCACATATTGCCGGAAACGGTATAGGTGGATCCGCTATTGGCGACCGAGATCGGGCCGCCCGCATTGGTGCAGTTGTTCATTGCCACCACGCCCCCGCTGTTGAGTTTGATGTTCAGCGCCGCCGTAGTCGCCGCGCCATTCGGAACGAGGGTCAGGGAGTCGCCGGCAAACGAAGCGGTCAAGCCACTGGCCGGGGTTCGCAGAAGATAGCCCGCCGTGGAGTAGTTGGCCCCGGAGCCGGGCGCCTGGCCGTTGCTCCAGTTGCCGGCGACGTTCCAGGAATTCGAGTTAACCGCGTCGCTATTGGTCAGCGTGACAAATTGTTCCGAGGTCACCGTCAACGGCGCCAGCAGGCTGGTGACGCTGCCGACGTTGTTGGTCACAATCACGGAATAATTCCCGGCATTCGTCAGCGCGAGGGCCGTGAGCGTGAGGCTGGCGTTGGTGGCGCCGAACAGGCTGTTCGTGCCGTTGAAAAACCACTGGTAACACAATGGGGCCGCGCCGGTGGCCGTGACGCCAAAGGTGGCGCTGCCGCCCACCACACCGGCTTGCGCCACCGGCGGTTGCACAATGACCGGCGCATTGGTGGACGGCTGGATGAAGCTAAAGGTCACGGCCGTCCAAGCGGGCAGCAGATACGTGAAGGCGTTGCCATTCACACTGACCGGACCCTGGTTCGACAACGACAAGGTGGCCGAGGTAACCCATTGCGTCAGCGTGCCGGTCTGCGGAAAATTCGTAAGCACAAACGTCTGGTTCACCGGATAAGCCGTCGGATTGGCGGCGACAATCACAAAACTGAACGAGTTCGTATCCTTGTAGGCGCTGATCAGCGCCGTCGTGTTGTTGGTTGCACCCACCCGATAGAAATTCGGGCGGACAAATCGGCTGTAATTGCCCATGACAAACAACCGCTTGGCGGGGTTGGCTGTGTCGTCGGCGATGGATCCGGTGCCGCTGCCGGTAAGCCACCAGTAATGATACGCGTTGGCCTGCGCCACGGTCATAAACGAATGGATCTCCTGCGCCAACTGCAACCCATTGGTGATACTATCGTCCGTGCCCAAAAAATGTTCCGTTTCCCAAATGGTCTTGGGACAGGGCGTGCCGAATTGCGTGACGGCGGCGGCGGAACTGCCGTAGTTGTGGCCCGCGAGAATGTCCACCTGGTTCGAGGTGGCCGGGTCGTTCATGGTATTGGTGGCCAGATTCCATTGCCAATGTTCGTCTTCCGGCAGCAGGATTTTGGTCGCGGCGACATTGCTGGCCGTCATCGCGGCTTTGAGGTAGGGCAGAAAATCATGGATGTCTTGGGAGGTCCACTGGCAGGATTCATAGTTCACGTTGGCATCGGGCTCATTTTGGATGGATATGCCATAAAGACTGATGCCGTAGTTGGTCTGTACCCATGAAACATAGCCGGCGAGCTGACTGGCATAGCCCTGGCAGTTGGCCACCGTGTTCGAAAACCAGCCGCCGTTCCAACCGTTGGGATCATTGGTGGCAATCCAGCTATTGGTGAGCTTGAAACTCGTCGGCGGCGTCCACGGCGTGCTCCAGATGCGCGCCCCGCGCGCTGCGGCTTGTTGGGCGATGGTGCCTTCCCAAGTCGTACCGTCGGGCGCAATACGGGTGCGCAGCAGCGACAGACCGGCGCCGGTGTTCGTGGAAAAAAGCAGGTCGGCATCCGAGTTGGCGAGCGAACCGCTCATCCAAGCCGAAGACGCCCCAAAGCCGTCTATCCGCTGCTGGGTATTGGTGTAATTGATGGTGGCCGTGCCGCTGTTCGTGGCCATGCCCACGAACTCGATATTATCCACCCACAGGGTGCTCGGGCCGACCAAACCCGCGCCCCAAATATGCACAAACACGTTGGCGATGGCGTCCAAATTGGTGTCCGTGTTCACATTCAACGGCAGGCTGACATGCACCCAATTGGTATTGCTGGCGGGAATCACCACGCCGCTGTTCCAGTAGTCCTGGCCCCAACTCACGGTGCCCATCCCAAACTGGAGCGCGCCAAAATTACCGCTGCTGTTCGTGGCGGAACCCGCGGCAAAACGCACGTCGCACTGAAAGTTGGTGAACTGGATGCCGTTCAGGGACGGATTGATCCCGGTGTAGCCGTTCCACACCGTGAACTGATCGGTCGCCACGGGGAAATTGGCCACGATCTTGAGCGAGCCGGAATTCGCATTGCTGTTCGCGTCAATGGTCGGATCCAAGGACAGGGACTGGAAAGCCCCGCCAAACCAGTTTGACCACTTGTTGGTGATCGAGCCGTTCGGATACGTGTTGGTGTTGAAGGCGTCAATGACGTTGGTAATCAGCTGGCCGCCGGCGGACCGACCCAGCAGCCACACCAGGCAGGCCAGCAGCGCCGGCGGCAACACGCGCCGCCGGGCCCAGGGCGCCAGCCCTCCGGCCTGAGCTCCGGATCCAAGGCCGCAGACTCCAAAGGCCAGCCGCCCTTCCTCGTGTGGTTGGTCTGGCATGGGGTTGCCGGTGGTGGGTGGGGAAACGTTTCAGGCTGCGGGAATGATCTCGATCGCGTTGATCTCCGGGTTCTCGACGTTGCTGTTAAACTTAATGACCAGCTTGCCGTCGGTGATCTCGACGTCAACGGTTTCCACATAGGCCTTCAGCGGGCCGCCAGCCTTCTTCCAGACATCAAAATCCTTGTACTCATGCCCTTGCACGGTAAAGGAAAACACGCGCTCCCCGGGGCCGGTAATGCCGTCATACGTCTCCGCGAAGTGGAGTTTCACCTGGTATTTGCCATTGGCCAAAGGCTGGGAAAAGGAATCCATCCCGTAATGTTCCGCGCGATAGAGCACCTGATCTTTGGTGTTGGCGATCTCGGCATCCGGCCGCTCAATCACATCCCCGCCTTCAAAGCCTTGATCCGGCTGCCAGACGTTGCCGGCAGAATCCGTGACCGGCGAGGAAACCCCGGCTTTAATGCGGATGACCTTTTGCGTGGCCGGAACGGGAGCCGCCGGCGATGAGGCGACGGCGGTTTGCGTCGGCGGCGCCGCTGTGGGCGTGGATGCGGACGTTTGCGGATGGCCAGCTTCCGTTTCGCGCGCTGTCGTGCAGCCGGACGAGAAGATCGCCAGAGCCAGGGTGGCGGTGGTAATGACGGCAGTTTGTATTTTCATGTTGTCGTTTATTGTGTTGAATGCCAGGCATTTATAATTTTTCGCGGTTTGAGAAAAATTCGGCTCGCTGCGAACTGAGCCATGGGGATTGTACCGAACCGGCGACCGGGAAACATCAGCCAGATGGCTGATTTTGAGTCCGAAGCGCCGGGGTGCGGCAATGACTTTATACTTATCTAAGCGCCATGCTCCGTTCAGGGCAGCCACTGGGCCCGCCAAAACTGTTGTTGCACCGCCGGGGTGTTGTTGGTGAGGGTTTGCGAGAATCCGGCCAGGGTGTTGGTGGCGGCCGAAATCCAGCCGGAATTGAGATTCGTCGAATATTGCAGAACGTACCGCGCGCCCGGTTGACCTTGCAATTGGAAGATAAATTTGCCGGGCACGGCCGCCAGTTGCGCCAGCTTCGGCGGCGGCGCCGGATTGAAGACCAGGACGCTGGCCGAATAGGGCGCGAACGTGTTCGTGAATTTAATGCCGGCATTCGTGATGGCGTTGGTTTGGATGTCCCAAGAGCCGAGGCCGGTGCGCGCCGCCGTGTCCTGCGGCATGCCATAGCTGTAAATGACCGCGTTGGTCGCCGGCAGCCAGCCGCCGAAATTGACGACGGCGGTGAGATTGGACGAGGAACTCTTGTTGATGACCAGCATCGTCATCGTGCCATTGGTGCGCTTCACCGAATACGTGCCCAGCAGCGGATAATCGCTGGTGGCCGCCGTCACCGTGTCGCCGCCGGACGCAAACAGCGGCATGAGTTTGGCGACATAATATTTTGGATAGCGGTTCGTTGAGGCGCCGGCGTTGTAAACAATGCCGCCATCCTGGTAGAAATAACCGGAGGAGTTGGTGCGCCAGGCGTAAAGCGCCGGATCGGGATTGGTAATAGTGCCGCCGTCAGGCCCGTTGTTGCGCATGTCCCACCAAACCCGCGAGTTGAGTTCCGTTTGCAGCACCTGGCCGAGGCTGTCGGCATATAGTAGGCCGCCAACCAAACTGACGCTTTGGGCGTCGCCCGTGGAACCGTTTTCGGTGGATTCCAGGGTGATGTTCGTCCCGGCCCCGCCCACATAATCCGTGATCATCTGCCGCAGGCCGACCGCGTCGGCGGCCCAGGTGCTGGACCAGAGCAGATTGTACGTGTCCCCGTCGGACGGGGGATACTTGTGCTCGATGAGGAAATCCGGAACCACGTTGTTGCTGCGCAGGTAAGTCAGCATGACCGGCGTCCAGCCATTGTGCGTCACGCCGGTGCGCGGATTCACCACGGGATGATTGGTGTAATTTGACGTGCCGTCCTCGGTGATGTCCGCGACGGCGCCGATTTTGATGGTCGGATCCACGGCTTTCATCTGCGCGTAGTAATTGGTGAAGCGCATGGCGTAGGTCCAGGGATCGTGCGGCTGCCAAGGCGGATTGGTGTTGATGTCGGTTTCCCAACTGCCGCCGACTTCATTGCCGATTTCCCAATACTTGAAATGGCAGTGGTTGGTGAGATTGAACATCCGCACACCGAAAGCGGCTTCCTCCGGCGTGCTGCTGCCGTAGTTGCATATAATGAACGCCTGCGCGTGCGTGTTGGTGGCAAGCTGGATGAAGTTCGGGGAAAAGGACCCCCAGTTGCGCGCGCTGGTGTTGCCGTAGCTCCACGCTTCATTGGTCCAGTGATATCCATCGCCCCAGCTCCCGCCCGGCCAGCGCAGGCAGGGATTGCCCAGAGCGTTCAGGATGCCGACGCTGGTGGGGGTATAAACATTGCCATCCCACGCCACTTGGTTGATGCCAAACACGTTGGCGCTCACCGTCCGCACAGTTTGGGTGGCCAGCAGGCTGACGTGAACGACGGACGGCGTGGGCGCCGCAACCAGCGTAATGTCGTCCACGTAGAAAGCCGACTGCGTGTTGCCGGAGTTGCTCCAGATTTGGAGGCCGGTGAGATTGGTGGTGTTGGCCGCGCCCAGCGCGGACAGCGGCACGACAATTTGCTGCCAGGTGTTGGCCGTGGCGGTGAAATTGATGCGCGGCGCGTTGGCCGGTCCCATGACGTTGATGCCGACGGCCTGGCCGCCGGCGGCGCCGCCGTTCAACCAAAAACTCAGGTTGGTGTAGATGGCCGTGTTGATGGCATCATGCACCATCTGCCAGGCCTGCCAACCGCCGCTGGGAGCGATGCAGGTACTGTTCGTTCCGCCGTGAACTGGGTTGTTGGTGGAATAATGCGGCACCCAGCCCCAGTCCTGCCAGCCATTGTTGAGCTGATCGGAAAACACCCGCATGTCATTGCTGGCAAAAAGGCTGGCGTTGAGCATCAGCAAAAAAAACACAACGGCTCTCAGCATACGATAAAGTAGAGTCAAAACGTTTCCGCAACAAACTGAAAAAAAAAGCGGGGACGGCCAACCCATTAGCCGTCCCCGCAACCCCAAAACCCGACTTTTAGACGAAGGCGGCCGCCAGTCGGGGGGCGACCGCCCAGAGCGTCACGGATGCGCGATTCGGTAGAACACGGCCGGCTTGGTCGGATCCACTGTGATGACTTCCGTGCTCGTGCTGGCCGAACCCGGCACCGTGAACCAATAATTGGTGTTGGCCAGATTCACCGAGTTGGACTGCAAGAGCCAGCCGAGATGATCAGCCGGCCAGCTCAGGTTAAGCTGGTTGCCGGTGACGGAGGCGGTGATGTTGGTCGGGTTGCTGGCGATGGTGGCCAGCACCGAGGCCACGCCGTTGGTCGGGTTGAAGGACCAGGCCAGCCCCGTGCCGGGCGAACCGGCAATGGTGGTGAAGTTGCCGCTTTGGCTGCCAAAGTTGAACAACTTGAAGGCCGAACCCGCCGTAAGCGGGACAACCCCGCTGGGATTGAGTTGCAGCGTGCCGCCGTAGGTGAGCGCGCCCTTGACATTGATCACGTCATTGCTGGGCGAACCGCTGTCAATGCTCACGTCCGCCACCACGGTGCTGCCCGCCTGGAGCGTCACATTGTTGCTGACGTTGAAGAATTGGATGTTGTTCAGGCCACCGGGGGTGATCGTGGTGCCGGTGGTGGCGACCACGCTGCCATTGACATAGGAGCCATTGTCGCCCCGGAGGGTCTGCCCGTTTACCAAGGTCAGCGTGCCATCCGTGCGGCCGCTGACATCCAAGCCGCCGGCATAGGCCTGGCCAGACTGGGTGCCTTGCAACTGGATGCCGGAGGAATTGTTGATCGAACCATTGCCGACAAGGTGCAGGACCGAACCGGGAGGCGCATTGCAATCGCTCACGTAGGTTGGGCCGGTGTAGGTGTTGGCCGCGGCAAAGGTCACCGGGGAATTGTAGCTGATGTTGATGCCCGCCGGACCGCTCAGCACGTTGCTGAAGGTGATGGCATTGAAGTAATTGGCGTTGATGGTGACCGTGCCGCCGACCAGCGTGACCGGCGTGGAGAGCACGCTGCCGCCGGCATAACTATAGATGGTGGCATTGTTGCTGGCGATGATTTGCTTGCTGAACGGGTTGGGAGCGCCCAAGGCAAAACCCGCGCCGCTGCCAATGAAGATGGTCTTGGTCGGATCGCCAAAACCGGTGGCACTGGAGGATTCATAACTCACGATGCCTTGCAGGATGTTGATGTTGCCGAAGTTGGTGCTTACCACCGTGACGTAGCGGACCCGGAACTGGCCGGGCCCCACCTTGGTCAGCGTGTAAGCGCCGCTCTGCGAGCTGAGCTTGGGCGCAACGCCGTGGCGCACATTCACGTCACCAAGGCCGCCCACCGTGGCGTCGCCCGTCAGGGTCACGTAACCGGCGTCGGCGTTGTCGTTGTTGCTGGTGTTGTTGTTCACCAACGCGCCTTGGCCATTCACCCCGGCGCCCACGATGAACACATTATAACCATCCGGGCCATACGACTGGTAGTTGGGCACCTCAATGCCATTGACATCCAGCGTACCGCCGCTGTTGACGGTGACCAAACCCTGGTTGTCGTTTAACGCGCCGCCGGGATAAGGATAGGAATAGCTATGATCGGCCAACTGGAGGGTGCCCTGATCAATGATGGTACCGCCGGTGAAGACGTTGTTGCTGTTGGCCACGCTCAGGATGCCGGTGCCCGTCTTGATCAATTGGGCCGTGCCAGTAATGCCGCCGGGGCCGCCAAAGAAGTATTCGTTGGTGGTGTTGACAGTGATGCCTCCGGGCGCCACGTTGGCCGGAATGCTTACGGTGTAATTTTCATTTGGCAGGTCGCTGAAGTTGACCGCATCTGTATCGGTGTAAATGTCGGGCGAGGAGTGATCGGGATCGAGCCAGTTTTGCGTCGAGTAATCCCAACTGGAGGAATTGGCTCCGGTCCACTCCAGGCCGGTGGTGGTGACCAGAAGGTCAATTGAATTGTTCGCGGTGTTGTTCACCAAACTCGCAGTCACAAAATTGGGCGTGCTGCCCAAGTTGAGGGCGTTAAAGCCATTGCCGCCAATGGTCCCGGAGTATTTGATCAGCGGAAACTGGCCGATTTGATACCCGGCCGACGGCGGGATAATGTAGCCGTTATTGATGACGAGGTTGGTGGCATAAACGATGGGCGTGGTCGGAGACAAGGAAGCCACCCGGGTGAAGGCCAGATTGCCAGGGCCGGCCAACTGGTTTTCCAGCACCAGAGTGGACATGGGAATGGTGGGGTGGCCGGAGGCCAGGGCCACATCGAGCGTGCCATTATCCACCAAATCATAGGATCCGCCGCTCTGGTTGGCGGTCGTGATGAGAAGTTGAATCAAGTTGGTCACCATGGTCGGGCCGCTATAGGTGTTGTTGGCTCCAAAAACCACGGTGTTGCCGCCGCGGTAACTATCAATATAGTTGGCGCTGCCGCCTTGAATAACCACGGCGTTGGTGCCACTAACCACACCGTTGACGGTAACCTTTCCGTAAGTGGTGACCCCGGCGGGAGCCCCTCCACCAGCGAAGCTGTTGGCGCTAAGAATGGTCAGCGGCCCATTGAGGGTGATGCTGCCGTTATAAACATCCTGGTCAACCGTGGCATAGTAGGAACCCTGATTGTCATTAATCTGCCCGCCATTGACCGGGTCACTGACGATGATGGGGTTGTTGAAGGTCAGCCCGGTCCAATTGGCCGGATTCCAAGTGTCAATCCAGCCGCCGTTGGTGAGCACAATGGGCGCGGTGGCACCCGCGGCTCCAGGGCTGTTACAGAAGATGAAGCCGCCACCCGCCACCACCAAACCTGCGGTCTGATTGACGGCCGGCTGCCAGAGGTAAACCTGGTCGCTGCCCACTTTGGTGAGCACATGATTATTGCCGGTAATACCCAAGCCGGTCTTGCCGATCTGGAAAGTGGACCCGGCGCCGCCAATGGAGGCATCCCCGGTCAACACGAGGTTGTTGACGCCATAATCATCATAGCCCAGATTCATATAGCCGCGGGAGCAGTAGAGTGCGCTGTAACCATTGGTATTGCCGTTGCCGCTAATCAAGATGGCATTGGTGGTAAAGCCCGAGTTGCCATTGTTGTCGATGGTTAAGCCATTGAGATCCAGCGCGCCGGCGTTGGTAATAATGGCCAGCGGCACGGTTTTGGCCGGATTGCCCAATGCGTTCGTATTCCCCATCTGGAACACGCCGTTGGTAATGAGCGTGCCGCCGGAATACGTGTTGGAAATGGCCATCGTCGTGATGCCGGAACCGGCTTGGATCACCTTGGCGCTCCCGGCGATCGAGCCTAGGCCCGTATTGGGTGACGTGAGAGAATAATTGCTGGCGGAAAGGAACGACACGGTGGCCGGATTAACAGCGATGTCCAGCGTGGGCAGATTCAGCGAACTATTAAGATTCGTGCCGGCATCGGTAAAATTGACGCTGTCGGCATCGAAATAGACGGTCGGATTGTTACCATTAAGCCAGTTCGCGGTAACATTCAAATCCCAGGCATTGTTCACGCCATTGGCGACATCACCCGCCCAGACCAGACTCGCCGAGGGGCTGCCGGAAACGTTGAGCACCACCCGGTTCGGGCTGGTGGCGTAGGCCACCTGGTACTGTTTACGGGTTTCGAGGCCCTGGACTGCAAAATTGGCCGCACTACCGCCCAGTGTGCCGGAGACATTGATCAGCGTATACGTGCCATTGGGCAGGCCGCCCGACGGGAAACTGTTCAAAATCACGGTCGTAACGCCGCTGACAGAAAGATTGCCGGCAACATTGATGAGGTCGTTGGTCGTGCTGTTGAAATCTACCACCAACTGACCGCCGTCAACAAGCGTGAGATTGTTATTCAACGTCAGCGTGCCCACCGCGCCAGTGCCACCGGGGGAAATCTGGCTGGTCGAACCGTCTGTCAGGCTGCCGTTGACCGTGCCGCTGCCGCTGAGGAGCTGAGCCGCCGCCAAGGTGTAGGTGCCCGCCGCCGAAACATCGAAAATCGCGCCACTGGCGACATTGATGCTGGAAGCGCTGGGCAGCGAACCACTCGCGCCGATGGCCAGCGTGCCCGCGTTGACAAAGACTTTGCCCGTGTAGCTGGCGCCGCTGCCATTCAAAATCAATGTGCCCGCACCGCCGTTGGTCAGCGCCCCTGTGCCGGCCAGGGGATTGTTGTTGGTCAGGATGAGGCCGGAGCCGATGTTAAACAAGCCGCCGCCGGGATTGATGGTGACGCCGCTGTTCGGATTGCTGAAGGCCATGGTGGCGAGCGGACTGAACACACCGTTGTCCAGGACAAATTGCGCCGCGTTGAAGCTGGCGGGATTGCCGCCCAGATTCGTTTGGGAATAGGCGCGAAGGACGACACCCAGAGACGTCAACAACGGGCCGTTGAAATTGGCGGCGTTGCAGGCGTAAACGATGGTGCCCAGACCTTCCCCTCCCGAAATGGTGGTGATGGGACCGTTGGTGATGATGGCGGAACCGTACAGATTGAGGTTGGTCAATACCGTGGTTCGCGAGGTGTCACCCGCCAATCCGAAGGCGCTGCCGGCAGAAATATACCAGAAATTACCGGAGAGATAATAGGTGTAACCTCCATTGCCGTTGTCAATGATGCCACCCGCGTTGGTCAACGTATTAACCGTCAGCGTGGAGCCACTGTTTGCTTTGAGCCGGAACGAGGTGTTCCCCACAGCCGACGGGCCAAGGGTCAGCGAATCACCCGCGAAAGTGGTTGAGCCATTGTAATCTGACCGCATTAAATACGTGCTCGTAAAGTAATTTGCCCCGCTATGCGGCGCCAGGCCGTCGCTCCAGTTCCCCGCCGCCGCGAAAGAACCGGGGCTGCCGCCATCGCTGTTCGTCAGGGTTATGCTGGTTTCAGCAGTGGCGCTGGCTGCCAGGCCAAGCGCGCAGACCGTGCTCAAAAGGCGCGGCCATAGGCTGGCTGGACTGATCTTGATCTTTGTTTTCATATTTGGATGATGATTTTCTTTAGTATTAGGTGAGGTTTGAGCTTGGTGAACGGTCCAAGAACCAATGCCTTCCATGCGCTTGGCATTGCACTTGGCCAAGCGCAGGATGGGGTTCATTAAGGTATCGGTTCAAGGTTCACATGGACTCTGCCATAAACTGGAGCGGTCTGGTATCATCCATTTGGCTGATTTTGGCAACCTTGGGAATGCCGGCAACGGTGCTGAAAGCCATCGCCGTTACCCCATTCCCGGGGCTTGATCCGCTCGGCCG
>Ga0316217_10005798_pt1 | contig 12582 bp, 15 predicted proteins | sample 1anoAmetaG_FD_203633 | JGI IMG/M metagenome (GOLD analysis project Ga0316217, IMG submission 203633) | Freshwater microbial communities from Trout Bog Lake, Wisconsin, USA - 1anoA | ecosystem: Environmental > Aquatic > Freshwater > Lake > Hypolimnion/Profundal zone | place: USA: Wisconsin...
ACCACTGGCGCAAAAATTGAAATGAACCGGAAAAATTTCATCAAATTCGTTCGCATACTAACAACCGCCTGCGTCGGGTCAAGCGCGGCAGTCAGGGCCTGGGCTTGTTCAGGAAATACATCAGCGCGCCCATCGCCGCCGCCAAAATCAACCCCACCAGGATGGACCAGCGGAGAATGAACCTCTGCTTGCGTCGAAACGCCTCCCCGCCCTGGCCGGGCAGCAGGTAGAATCGCTCGGCCTCTTTGTTGCGTTTAAATCCAAACATGATTGGTTCGGCGGATATTTAACACAAAAGGCTCCGGCAAACAAGCCGCGTGCTTGCGCTGAACCGCCCCGCGCGCTACCGTTTCGCCCCATGAATCTTGAAGATCATCTCGGCGACATCATCCGCAAGGCCCGTGCGATGACCAATGTTTCAACCGCCGCCGCCGCCAGTGCCGCCGGCCTTTCCGAAAGTGAACTGAACGCGCTGGAAGAGTCCGGCCAGACCGCAAAAAAAATAAACGCCGCCGCGCTCGCGCCGCTGCTCGGCCTGAACACCGCGAAGCTCGAAGGCATCATCAACGGCTGGCTGCCCTCGGCGAAGGATTTGAGCATCTGGCGCGAAATCCGCGTGGTGACGACCACCGGCGACGGACTCTCCGTGAACTGCTTTTTGGTTTGGGACGAAGTCACGCGCGACGCCGCGCTCTTCGACACCGGCCTCGACGCGAAGCCCGTGCTCGACATCATCAACGCCGAACAGCTTCAACTCCGGCACATTTTCATCACGCACTCGCATTGGGATCATGTCGAGGCGCTGCCGAAAATCCGCGAGGCATGGCCGAAGGTGCGCATCCATTCCAGTTCCAAAAACGCGCCGGTGGACCAGCGCAACAAATCGAATGAAATCGTTCACCTCGGCGGCCTGCGCGTGACGCATCGCGAGACGCCCGGCCACGCGGAGGACGGCGTGACCTACATCGTCGGCAACTGGCAGGAAGACGCGCCGATCATCGCGTTCGTCGGCGACACGATTCTCGCGGGCTCGATGTGCAATGGCAATGGCGCGTGGGATCTGGCGAAGCAAAAAGTGCGCGAACAGATTTTGTCGCTGCCGGCGGACACGCTGCTCTGCCCCGGCCACGGCCCGCTGACCACGGTCGCGGAGGAAAAGGCGCACAATCCGTTCTTTTGATTTGCCGACAATGAGTCCGAAATTTCAAAAACTTACGGCTCGGCTTGAAGATAAGTTTCGTGAGCTCAAATCCATGAGGTCGTTTGTAGCTGAAAATATTCCTAACAATACCCCAAAGGGGGGAATCTATCTATTTTCGGAGAAGGGTGTGGCGCTATATGCGGGACGCACCAAAAGAAAAATTGGCACAAGAGTTCGAGGACATTTTAGCACAGGAAATGATTGTCCATTTGCTTGGAGGCTTGCTCGTGAAGCGACGAAGCGCCCAGCGACGTATTCATCACAAGGTTCGAGAACAGACTTGTTATCCAAACCAGGTTTTCGCCGCGCATATGAAAAAGCGAAACTTCGAATTAGAAAAATGGACGTTCAGTTTGTTGAAGAAGCCAACCCATTACGCCAAGCATTATTGGAAATTTACGTTGCAGTGGTAACTGGTGCGAAACACAACGATTTTGATACCCATTGAGATTCACCTAAATTTGCAAATTGACCGCCCCGTTTGCATTGCTAGGTTTTTTGTCCGCTTCCAAACGCATTTTATGCGACACATCATTTCAGCTTGAACCTTATGAATCCTTTGTTCTCACCGTTCGCTCCGTGCCTGATTTTCCTGGCCACGGTTAATTTGTTTTTCTGTCCGGTTACCGTCGCAGCCGAAGACTCCTTCGCACTGGCTCGTCAGCGCATGGTGTATGAACTGGCCCATTGCCGGCAAAGCATCACCAATGAGCAGGTGCTGGCCGCCATGGGCAAGGTGCCGCGCCATGAATTTGTGCCGGCGCATGAGCGGTCTAAAGCTTATCTCAACCGTCCGCTCCCCATCGGTCATGGTCAGCCCATTTCGGAACCCTATGTGGTGGCCTTCATGACCGAAAAAATCGAACCGCGCCCGACGGATCGCGTGCTCGAGATCGGCACCGGTTCCGGCTATCAGGCGGCCGTGCTGGCCGAACTGACGGCCCAGGTTTACACCATTGAAATCATCAAAGACCTGGCCGACCGGGCCGCCGCCACGCTGCAACATCTCGGTTACACCAATGTTTACGCGCGCGCCGGTGACGGTTACAAGGGCTGGCCGGAAGCCGCGCCCTTTGATGCCATCATTGTCACCTGCTCGCCGGAGAAGGTGCCGCAACCGTTGATTGACCAGCTCAAAGAGGGCGGCCGGATGATCATTCCAATCGGTCCGGCCAACAAACAGGAATTGGTGCTGCTCCACAAGCATGATGGCAAGCTCGACCGGCAGGCCGTTCTGCCCATTCACTTCGTCCCCATGACCGGCGAAGCGCAGGAGTTGCGGCGTCAAAAACAGTAAAGATATCGAAGCTTTCACACTTTGAGCGATTCTCCGTGATCGGAGCCGATTGAATTTGCAAATTGACCGCCGTCGTTCGCGTTGTTAGCCTCTTCACCCGTTTCCAAACGGTTTTATGCGACATACCATTTCAGTTTTGGTGGAGAACAAGTTCGGCGTGCTCACGCGCGTGGCCGGGCTGTTCAGCGGCCGCGGCTACAACATTGACTCGCTCAACGTCGCGCCGACGCACGACGCCACCAGCTCACGCATGACCATCGTCACGCACGGCGACGAGGCCACCGTGGAGCAGATCGTCAAGCAGCTCAACAAGCTGCCGGACGTGCTCAAGGTGCAGGATTTTAGCGAAGGCGAATACGTGGACCGCGAACTGGTGCTCGTCAAGGTCGGCGTGGATTCCAAGTCGCGCGCCGAGGTGATGCAGATCACCGACATTTTCCGCGCCAAAATCGTGGACGTGCAACCGAAATCGCTGACCATTGAAATCACCGGCACCGACAGTAAGGTCGTGAAATTTCTCGACCTGATGAATTCGTTTGGCGTTCTGGAAATCACCCGCACCGGCAAGGCCGCGATGCCGCGCAAGTAACGGCCATCAACTCTCAACTAAAAACCATCAACTAATTTTATGTCCAAAGTCTATACCGACAAAGACGCCGATCTCGGCGTGTTGAAAAACAAAACATTGGCGATCCTCGGCTTCGGCTCGCAGGGCCACGCCCACGCGCTCAACCTCAAGGACAGCGGCCTCAAGGTCATCATCGGCCTTTACGAAGGCAGCAAGTCCATTCCGGTCGCGCGGGAAAAAGGTTTCAAGGTCGTCACCACCGCCGAAGCCGTGAAGCAGGCCGACGTCATCATGGTCGCGCTGCCGGACACCAAGCAGGCCAAGTGCTACAAGAAAGACATCGAGCCGAATTTGACCGCCGGCAAGACGCTCGTCTTCTCGCACGGTTTTTCGATTCATTTCAAGACCATCGTTCCGCCGAAGAATGTGAACGTCATCATGGTTGCGCCGAAAGGTCCTGGCCACACCGTCCGCCGCCAATACACCGAAGGCAAGGGCGTTCCGTCGCTCATCGCCGTTTACCAAAACCCCGGCAAGGACGCTAAAAAAATTGCGCTCGCCTGGGCCAAAGGCATCGGCGGCACGCGCGCCGGGGTCATCGAAACGAATTTCAAGGAAGAGACTGAAACTGATTTGTTCGGCGAACAAACCGTTCTCTGCGGCGGCGCAAGCGCGCTGGTGCAAGCCGGATTTGAAGTGCTCGTCGAAGCCGGTTACTCGCCGGAAATGGCCTACTTCGAATGCCTGCATGAACTCAAGCTCATCGCCGATTTGATGAACGAATCCGGCATCAGCGGCATGCGCTTCTCGATTTCCGAAACCGCCAAGTGGGGCGACGTCAGCGTCGGCCCGAAGATCATTGATGCCAGCGTGAAGAAACGCATGGCGGCGGCGTTGAAAGACATCCAGTCCGGCAAGTTCGCCAAGGACTGGGTCAAGGAATACGAAGGCGGCTACAAGCGTTACAACGCGCTGCTCAAAAAGGGCGAGCAGCACCCGATCGAAAAGACCGGTGCCAAGCTCCGCGCGCTCATGCCGTGGATGGGCAAGAAAAACATCAAGGGCGCGCAAGCAGCCTACTGAGATTTTCGATTTCGGAATTACGATTTCCGATTGAAACACAAAAACCGCTGGAGCAATCCGGCGGTTTTTTTAATTCGAAACCCACGGATCACGAAACGCAAGAGTCCAAACCTCAGGGCAAATATCTGGAAACGGATTCCCGGGCGGGAGACCAGTAGTCAATTTTCTCGATGCGTTCCGCAGATGAGAGCGTTAGCACCGTGACGCAATCCGGTTTGGTCGGGAATTCCTTAAGCGTCTCTTCCGTCTCGATCAACACGATGCGGTGGGGATATTTTCGCATTTTCGGCAGGGCAAAAAAGCGCGCCACCGCCGGCATGGCGTGGATATCCATCAGGTAAGCCGCCTGGTGTTTTTCCAAGAAGCCGGTGCCGTGTTCTGAGAGTTTCAAATTGGCGGCCTTGGCCGGTGCCATTTCGGTCGCAACCAGCAAAACCCGCACCGTATTCGTGAAAATGAATTCGGTCCCACGCTGATCCTTCGCTGAAATTGCCGGCACGGTGTCTCCGACCTTCAGCTGCTCGGCCAACGCCGGCATCCGCAGCAGAAACAAGGCGATGATCGCGGGCAGGCAAAGTCTCATAGCAGCACGATGATTTTCGCGGCTGGATTTTTCAGCCACCCAACGAACTCGCGTCCGTCACGTCACCCTTGTTGAAGTCCACATATTCCTCGGTCAGATCGGCGGCATACATCACCGCGTTCGCCTTGCCGAGATTCAGATTGATGTGCAGTTCGAATTCCTTCGGCGCGACGGCGGCGCACAATTCCTTGAACGTTGCCTTCGTCGGCTGGCCGCGTTTCAAGCTCCAAAGAATTTTCTTCGCGCCATTCGCGGAATAGCCGATGTCAATTTTCTCCTCCACCACCGATGCGGGCGAATAGCCAATGGCGTCAATAATCCGGCCCCAGTTTGGATCGCCACCGTGCCAGCTCGTCTTGACCAGGGCGCTGTTCGCCACCGCGCGCGCGGCGGCATCGGCATCCTGAATCGTCTTCGCGCCGTTTACGCGCACAGTCACGACGCGATGGACCCCCTCGCCGTCGCGGACAATTTTCTTCGCCAGTTCAAGGCAGACGTGATTGAGCGCGGCCTGGAAAATCATGAATTGTGAATCGTGAATTGTGAATCGTTTGTTTCCGGCAAGACCATTCGCCAAAACCAACACCGTGTCGTTCGTGCTCATGTCGCCATCCACGGTGATGCGATTAAAACTGTTGGCGACGGCTTCGTTCAGCGCCGCCTGTAAAACCTTTGCGTCCACCGCGACATCGGTGGTGATGAAACCCAGCATCGTCGCGTGCAATCCGCCGTGCGGCAATGCCGCCGGCCGCGCGCCGGTTGGCGACATGCCGGGCTGGATCATGCCCGCGCCTTTGCAAATGCCGCCGATGCGCACCGTCTTGCCGCCGAGTTTGAATTCCACCGCGATCTGCTTCGGTTTCGTGTCGCTCGTCATGATCGCCTCAACCGCGTTGTTTGCGTGTTCAGCAGTTGAACCCAGCAGCGTTGCGGCTTCAATGATGCCGGCGCGGACATTGTCCATCGGCATCGTGACGCCGATGCGGCCGGTCGAGCCGACGAGCGCCGAGCCTTTCAGCAGATTCAGCGCGCATTCGGTGAACGAAACCATTTCGCGCGCGTCGCCCATGCCTTGTTTGCCGGTGCAGGCGTTGGCGTTGCCGGAGTTGACAACGACAACTTGTGCCGCGCCCTTTTTCATGCGTTCGACGCAAACTTTCACCGGCGCGGCGCACACTTGATTCGTCGTGAACATGCCGGCAATCGTCGCGGGCGTTTCGGACACGATCAGCGCGAGGTCGCGCTTCTGGCCTTTGTTGGAGCCTTTGCCGGTGCCAAGTTTTTTGATGTCGCAAAACACGCCGCTGGCACGAAAGCCCCTGGGCGCAACGATGGAACCCAAAATTTCTTTGAACTGCGTTTTCATTTTCAAAAATTGAACAACAAAGGAACGAAGGAACAAAGTCTTTTCCGGCCTTCGTTGTTTGGTTTTTGGCTGTTAGATTTTCACCGCGTCAATTTCCAGCCGCACCATGCGGACGTGGACTTGGCCATTTGCATCCGCCGGGTGTTTGGCAAGGTAGCGCCGGGTGACGGCCGCGATGAATTCTTCGCGCAGGTTTTCCGGCACGCGCTGGACAAACGGCAGCCACGTCGCGCGCAGCCACGTCGCCAGGCCGTCCGCGCCGGCATAGGTCGCGTCTTTGGGCGCGAGTTTCAGCGCATGAATTTTGAAACCGAACTTCGGCAGCCACCGCTCGTAGTCGCCGGGCGCGTAGAAAAAATACGGCATCGGCATCTTGCGGAAAAAATCGCGCCAGCGTTTCAAGCGCATCTCCGGCCGTAAGGCGAGGAAAACGTCGTGGGCGTTGCCTTTGCCGCCGCAGGAAATCATCAGCCTTCCGCCGGGTTTCAGTCCGGCGGACGCGCCGCGCAAAATCGCCTCATGGTCGTCCACCCAGTGCAGGGCGGCGTTGGAAAACACCAAATCAAACTGGTATTTGAAACTGATGTTGCGCGCGTCGGTGATTTGAAATTTCAAATTGGAAATTTCAGCCGCCGGAAAAGTTTGGCGCGCGAAGCCGATCATCTCCGCCGAGGCGTCCACCCCGACGACTGAGCCATGCGGCACGGCGCGGGCGATCTCCGCCGTCACCTTGCCATCGCCGCAACCAACGTCGAGGACGTGCTCGTCGCCGCGCAGGTGAAGCTTGGCGATGAGTTCGCGCGCCCAGCTTTGCTGCACGGCAGAGTTCGCGGCGTATTCTGCCGCATTCCATTTTGAAGTCGTGGCAGACACGCTCAAATCAAGCCGGCGGTTTCCGGCCAGCCGCACAAAATGTTCATGCTCTGCACGGCCTGGCCGCTGGCACCTTTGACGAGATTATCCTCCGCGCTCATCACGATGAGCCGGCCGGTGCGCGGGTCGAGCCGCCACGCGATTTCGCAGACGTTCGTGCCCACGACATTTTTGGTGTCCGGCAACGCCTTGCCTTCGAGCAGGCGCACGAACGGCTCGTTGGCGTAAGACTGCTGGTAGCACGCGGCGATATTTTTTCCGAGTGTGTCCGCGCCGGTGGCATCGTTGAAATGTTCCGACGGCGCCAGGTAAAGCGTCGTCAAAATGCCGCGGTTCACCGGAATCAAATGCGGCGTGAACTGGATCGTCACTTTCGTTCCGGCGGCGAAGGAAAGTTGTTCCTCGATCTCGGACAAGTGCCGGTGCTTCGGCACGCCGTAGGGACGCACGCTCTCGTTGCACTCGCAAAACAGATAATCAATCTCCGCCTTTCTCCCCGCGCCGCTGACGCCGCTCAGAGAATCCGCAATAATGCCGGCGGGCTTGATGAGTCCGGCTTTGAGCAGCGGAATCACCGGCAGCAAAATGCTCGTCGGATAACAGCCGGGCGAGGCGATGAGCAAAGATTTTTTGATCTCGTCGCGGTAAATTTCCGGCAAACCATAGACGGATTTTTTCAACAGCTCCGGCGCGGGATGGTCGTGCGCGTAAAATTCTTTGTAAACGTCTGCACTCTTGAGCCGGAAATCCGCGCTCAAATCAATGACCGCGCAGCCGGCGGCGATGAGCGGCACTGCGTATTCGGCGGCGACGCCGTGCGGCAGCGCCAGAAACACCACGTCGGCCTGCTTCGCCAAGACTTCGGCGTCCGGCTCGGTGAACCGGAGCGTCTTGGATTTTGGATGGCTGGCGAATTTGGGAAAAACCTGCGCCAGCTTTTGCCCGGCATTTTGGCGCGAGGTCACGGCAATCAGTTCCGCGTGCGGATGGTTCAAGAGCAACTGCACGAGCACTTCGCCGGAGTAACCGGACGCACCGACGATGGCGACCTTTTTCGCTTTCATAATTTATTGCCGACAAAATTGAACAACAAAGGAACCAAGGAACAAAGTTTTTTCCGGCCTTGATTGTTTTGTTTCTTGGTTGTTCCAAACAAAAAACCCTGCCGGACTGATCCAGCAGGGTTTGAAAATTCCGAAACGATCAACGTTTCGAGAACTGGAAGCGCTTGCGCGCACCCGGCTGGCCGTATTTTTTGCGTTCGCGCATGCGCGAATCGCGCGTGAGCAACCCTTCCGCCTTGAGCGGCGGACGGAGCGCGGCGTCAAACTTGATCAGCGCACGGGCGATGCCGTGGCGCACGGCGTCGGCCTGGCCGTTCGGCCCGCCGCCAGCGACGGTCACGCGCACGTCGAATTTTTCCAGCGCGCCGGCCACCGTCAACGGCGACGTGGCGACGGAACGCTGGGTGTCGAGCGGGAAATAATTTTCAAACGCCCGGCGGTTCACGGTGATTTTGCCGGTGCCGGTGGCGAGACGCACGCGGGCTACGGCGGTTTTGCGCCGGCCGGTGCCGAGGAATTCATTAGTGGTTTTGGTGGCCATACGAAAAATTATTTGGCGGGCGCGAGCACGGCGGGCATTTGCGCGGCGTGATCGTGCTTCGGTCCCTTGAACACTTTCAGCTTGGTGAGCAACTGCGCGCCGAGCCGGTTCTTGGGAATCATGCCTTTGACGGCGTGGGTGATGAGAAATTCGGGCTGCTTGGCACGCACCTGCTCGACGGTGGCGTATTTCTCGCCGCCCTTCCAGCCGGAGTAGCTCATGTATTCCTTGGCCAGTTCCTTCTTGCCGGTCAGCTTGACCTTCTCGGCGTTGATGACGACCACGAAGTCGCCGGCGTCGAGGTGCGGCGTGTAGACGGGCTTGTTCTTGCCGCGTAAAATATCCGAGACCTGCACGGCCAGCCGGCCAAGCACGGCGCCGTCGGCATCAATGACGTGCCACTTGCGCTGGTCCAAATTCACTTTAGGTAAATGCGTTTTCATTTCAAAACCCAACAAAGGGACGCGGAATCTATCAGATGCGCGGCTGAAGTCAACAGGTCATTTCAGTTGGATTCGGTTGATTGCCTGAACGCCATCTTATCGCCCCACGCGCAGCAGGATCAGCAGGTCAATCGCGAAGAAGACCACGATGATGATTTCCAGCCAGAGCATCCGCTGCTCGTTCACCTCGGCATGGGCGACGCTGTAAAGTTTGTCGAGCTGGGCGAGCCGCTGCTCAACGCTCGCACGCCATTGGTCGAGGTAAAAACGGTCGCGGGCGCCGAGATAGATGCGGGCGAGATACCAGTCGCCGAAAAACTTCGTGATATGCGTGACTTCGTCGGCGAGTTTCGCCACATCCACGCGGAACCGGCGCAGCTGACGCAGGACTTTATTGGCCGCGCCAAACAAGGTCATGGGCCGTCGTTCCAAATCCTGGTAGGCGCGGTCGAGATATCGGTCCAAGCGCTGGTCCATCATGCGAAACTCCTCCAGCTGCAGGTTCGCCAGCTCCAGCGCATAGAGCACGTCGTCCACGTAACCGGACAGGTCCACCACCAGCGCCGCGTCCCAGTCGATCACCGCCAGATCCGTGTTCTCGAACGAGCGCTGGATGCGCAGCACTTCGGTCACCTGCGATTCGCTCAATTTATCCGCCGCCGTTTCGGTCAGCAGGCCAGCCACCGCGCGCCGGTGTTCGGCCAGCCAGCCATTCGCATCCTTCACACCATCCAGATCGGTGAGGCAAAAAACCGTGTAGGCTTCCGGCGGCGGCGGAAATTCCGTGCGCCCCACGATCGAGTCCTTGAGATTGTCGCAAGTTTCCGCGCACAGTTTCACCGCGACCGTGTCGAGCGTCAGCCCGCTCTCCAATTTCGGATTATGAAATGGCATCAGGTCGCCAAGTGCATTTACCTCGAACGCCACTCGCATCATCACCGTGACGACGCCGACATCATAAATGCGAATCAGCGGCCGCACCGGCGCACCGTGCAGTTTTGAGGTCGGCGGTTGTGGTTCGATGGCCAGCGGTTTGTAGAGCGGCATGTCCTTTGGCAGGGTGCGGTCCATGCGGATCTCGAACGGGAAGGGCTTTTCCGACAGGATTTCGGACACGCGCGGCGTGAGGATTTCGTTCGCCACATCAAACGCGTAGAGATAGACCACCTCGCCTTTCATCTTGATTAAAGCTTAACCGAGACGGGCCGTTTGTCGAGCGGCGGGAAATGTTCAGCCGCCAAGATAGGCGCGCCGAATCTGCGGATTCTGGCGCAGCATGGCCGAGTCGCCGGACAGCACGACTTTGCCCGTCTCCAAAACGTGGCCGAAATGGGAAATTTCCAGCGCAAGGTTCGCGTTCTGCTCCACCAGCAAAATCGTCAGACCGCGCTCCCGGTTAATCTCCACGATTTTCTCGAAAATGGTTTTCACCAGCAGCGGGGCAAGGCCGAGCGACGGCTCGTCCAGCATCAGAAACTTCGGCTGCGACATCAGCGCCCGGCCAATCGCCAGCATCTGCTGTTCGCCACCGGAAAGAGTGCCGGCGATTTGCTGCTCGCGTTCTTTCAATCGTGGAAATGTGGCGAAGACAAATTCCAGCTCACGGCGGACGATTTTTTTGTCGCGCACCAGATACGCGCCCATCTGCAAGTTTTCCAGCACGGTCAGGTTTGCAAAAATCATCCGGCCTTCGGGCACATGCGACAAACCGCGCGCCACGATTTCATGCGGCGGCAGACCCGCGATGTTCTTGCCGTCGTAGATAATTTCACCGGACTTTGGCTTGAGCAGGCCGGAAATGGTCTTCAGTGTCGTCGTCTTGCCCGCGCCGTTGCTGCCGATGAGCGTGACAATGCTGCCGGCTTTCACGGACAGGGAAATGCCGTGCAGCGCGTTGATCGCACCGTAGCTGACTTGAAGATTTTTGATTTCGAGCATCGGGATTAACCACCAAGACACCAAGACACCAAGAAAAGCTGGAAGCAAAAAACTTTGCGCCATGGTGTTTTGGTGGTGAAATTCATTTTTATTTCGCGTGTTCCTGACCCAAATAGGCCTCGATGACTTTTGGATTCGCGCGGACTTCCGCCGGCGTGCCCTCGGCGATTTTCACGCCGTAATCCAGCACCGCGATCCGCTCGCAGATGCCCATGACCACCTGCATGTCATGCTCGACGAGCAGCACGGAAATCCGGAACTTGTCCTTGATGAACTGGATCAGTCGCATCAATTCCACCTTTTCGCTCGCATTCATGCCGGCGGCGGGTTCATCGAGCAGGAGCAGTTTCGGTTTCGTTGCCAGCGCGCGGACGATTTCCAGCCGCCGCTGGTCGCCGTAGCTCAAACCCTTCGCCAGCGAGTCACGGAACTTTCCAAGCTGGAAAATTTCCAGCAACGCCATCACTTCATCGGCGATTTCCTTTTCGCCGTCGCGGAAGGCCCGCCCGCGCCAGAGTGCGTTGCGGACGCCGCGCGGACAGTGCAGGCGCGCGGCGGTGCGCACGTTGTCAAAAGCCGTCATCGAGGCGAACAGTCGGATGTTTTGAAACGTCCGTGCAATGCCGAGCCGCGCCAGCTGGTGCGGCTGGAGTCTGGCGGCGGGCTTTTCGCCAAAGGAAATTGTTCCCGCTGTCGGCTGATAAACGCCGGTGATCAAATTGAACACGGTCGTCTTGCCCGCGCCGTTCGGGCCGATGAGTCCGACGAGTTCGTTCGCGCCGATTTGCAAATCCAGTTCTGACACCGCCGTCAAGCCGCCGAAACGGATGGTCACTTTTTCAAGGTTAAGCAGCGGCGCGCTCATTTTTTGCCAAAACTGAAAAGACCTTGCGGGCGCGCAATCATCAGCACGATGATCAGCAGCGCGTAGATGATCATGCGATATTCCGCGAAGCCGCGCAGAAATTCCGGCAGCAGCGTCAGCAAAATCGCCGCGATGATGACGCCCGTCGTCCGGCCCATGCCGCCGAGAATCACCATCACGACGATGTCAATGGACTTCATGAAATCGAAACCCGTCGGCGAGAGAAATTGTTTGTGGTGCGCGTAAAGCCCGCCCGCGATGCCGGCGAAAAATGCGCCAACCACAAACGCGGTGACTTTGTATTTCGTGGGATTTATGCCCATTGCCGATGCCGCGACTTCGTCGTCATGAACCGCGATGAAACCGCGGCCGTAAGTCGAATTGACCAGGCAGGTGATGACAAAAACCGTCACCGCCGCCAGCGACCACGCCCAGAAAAAATTCGTGTAATTCGGAATGCCCTTGAGTCCGCTCGCCGCGCCGACGCAGTCCATGTTTTCAAAAATGACGCGAATGATTTCACCAAAGCCGAGCGTGACGATGGCCAAATAATCGCCGCGCAGCCGCAGCGTCGGCACGCCGACGGCCAGTCCGGCAAGCGCGGCCGTCAGGCCGCCCGCCAGCAGCGCGCCAACGAACAGCACGGGCGTGGCGGCGGCCGGAAATTTTTGCGACAGCGCGAGCGTGATGGACGCCGCCGTGTAGCCGCCCACGGCCATGAAACCCGCGTGGCCGAGCGAAAATTGCCCGGTGTGGCCGT
>Ga0316217_10005799_pt1 | contig 12582 bp, 9 predicted proteins | sample 1anoAmetaG_FD_203633 | JGI IMG/M metagenome (GOLD analysis project Ga0316217, IMG submission 203633) | Freshwater microbial communities from Trout Bog Lake, Wisconsin, USA - 1anoA | ecosystem: Environmental > Aquatic > Freshwater > Lake > Hypolimnion/Profundal zone | place: USA: Wisconsin...
CAATGACCCCCGCCAATCCAGGATCCTGGACACGGTGAAGAGGGCGTCCTGGATGGAGTTGCTCCGGAAGAAGATCCAGGCGAGGCAGACCAGGTTGAAGGTCACCAGCCTTTGCCAATAGGTCAGCAGCTTCCCCTTGGAAATGCCAAAATATTTGTATAATTTCGCTTGGTACGGCTTGTACAGGACGGAAGCGGCAAGATAGGACCCGTGCAGGGCGCCCCAGGCCAGGAACCCGGCCCGGGGTCCGTGCCAGAGTCCGGAGATCAGGAACGTGACCAGCAGCGCGAGGGCGGTCCCGGCCTGTCGCCAGTCGCGCCAGAGCAGTTGCAGGGGCTTGAAGATATAATCCAGGATCCAGCGGGAAAAGGACATATGCCAGCGCCGCCAGAAATCCGCGACGGAAGTGGCCGAATAAGGGAAATTGAAGTTCCTGGCGAGCTCGATCCCGAACAGGCGGCTGGTTCCCCGCGCGATGTCCGTATAGCCGGCAAAATCGAAATAAATCTGGATGGCATAGGCGTAGGTGCCTATCAACAACGGGATGCCCGTGTATAGTTTCGGGTTGCTGTAGGCGGCGTCGGCATAGAGTGCCATCCTGTCGGCGATGATGACCTTTTTTGCCAGGCCGATGCAGATCAACAAGAGCCCGGATCGCAAATCATTGTATGTAATCGGTTTGGGATCATGCAGTTGGGGCAGGAGAGTGCCGGAACGCTCGATCGGCCCCTGCGACAGCTTTGGAAAATAGGCCAGGGAGAGCGCCAGATGACCGATCTGCCGTTCCGGTTCCAGGATCTCCAGATAGATATCCGCAAGATAGGAAATGGCCTGGAAGGCGATATAGGATATGCCGACGGCATTCAGCAGGAATGCCAGGCTCGGGTTGCCAGCAAGGGCTGGAATCAGGGGCGGGATGAACTTGACCAGGATCAGGATGCCCAGGATGGTGGCCGCGCCCAGCCAGAATATCCAGGTGCGCGCCGGGCCCCTGGCCTCGTGCTGGAGCCATCTGCCGCACCCATAGCTCGCGAGGGTGACCGCCCAAAGGGCAACCAGCAGTTGGGGTGCCAGATAGGCGAGGTAGAAAGCGTAGCTCACCACCAGCAGCGACAGCCACCGGATCTTTCGTGGCAGGCAGTGGTACATTGCCAAGGCGATCGGGAGGAACAGGAGGTATTCCAGGGAATTGAACGCCACGGCTGGCTCAGTCCGGGCCGGTCAGGCGGTGGGCCGGGCGCGCCAGAGGGTTCCCTCGACCGCCAGATGGAGGCGTTCCGCCTCGGTCAGCAGGCCGGTCCGCGGCCTGCCCAGAAGCCGCTTGACGACATGCTTGGCACGGTGGATCGCCAGGGCCGCCCCGGTCGGGTAGAGCCGGTAGATACCGTTGGAACTCGTCAACAGTTCGGCCGGGTGGACCAGGTCCCGGGCATACACCGGTTCAAAATGCGCTTCGAGGGTCCTGATGAGGTCCTTGTACAGGTCCGGGCCGATCTCCGCATTGCCCTTGAGGTCAAGGTCGATGGTCAGGATGAACCAGCCACCGGGTTTCAGGATCCTGGCGATCTCCTTCACCGTGGTCTGCGGGTGGGGAATATGTTCCAGGACACTGATGCAATAGACCACGTCCACCGCCGCATCGGCCATGGGCAGGGAATTCCCGTCGGTGGTGCGCACCGATATGCCCTCGACCCCCAACAGTTCGGCAGCCCGGGGGATGTCCCTGGCGACCACCGGATCGATGTCGATGCAGGTCACGGAACATCCGGATCTTGCGACCAGGAGGGGAAAGAAGGTGACGCCGGAGCCGATATCTGCGACCTGCAGCCTGACGTCCCCCGGACTCCCCTTCCGGATCTCCTGGAGGTGGTGATATACGTACGGGTACTCCCAGATTCGGCTCCAATTGTGCAGGGCATCCCTGGGCCACAGATATTCCTTGCTGCGAAAGAGCGGTTCCTTGGCTAGAAATCGTTTTTGTTCCTCATCCAATTTAGTGACTAAATCAATACATTCCGGACTCGAAATATCCTGGAGCCTTCCGACCCCACAACGATTAAATATGGATTCAGTCAAGACAGGCTCCCGAAGCTGATGCAATTATGCAGGAGCCCATTCACTGCGTCAAATTCCGCACCGGCGTGGCATGACCGGCCAATATCGGGCCATCGGAGGGCCCAGGCGTCAGCGGGGCGGCCCGCTCCCTCGACTCGCTTCCGAACCTATGAGAAGATACCCGTGGCACGCGGCAGGTTTGGCAATAAGCTTGGTTCTCTCGCATTTGCGTTTTCCCCCATCCTGGCGAAAGGACATCCCCGACCATGCCCGACCTGCTGCCTTCCCTGCTTCCGGTTTGCAGGGCGCGGCTCTTTCCGTCAACCTTCCAGATCCAGGGGCAGGCCAGGTGAATTCAATGAGGATTGCCATTGCCGGCACCCGTGGCATTCCAAATGCATACGGTGGTTTTGAACAATTTGCCGAATACCTGGCGGCCGGCTTGGCCAGGCGGGGCCACCAGGTGCTCGTGTACCTTCCGGACTTCCACCCCTACCGGGAACCGGCCTTCCAGGGGGCCATCCTGCGCCGGATCCCGAGCCCGGAGCACATCCTGGGCTCGGCCGCCAATTTCACCTACGACTACCTTTGCCTGAAGGACGCGATCCGGGACGGCTACGACGTGGTCCTGGAATGCGGGTACGGAACCGCCGCACCCGCGCTGGCCCTCTGCCGCCTGAAAAGGACCCGGGTCGTCACGAACATGGACGGCATGGAATGGCAGCGCGCCAAATGGAGCGCCCCGGTCAAATGGCTCACCCGGAAATTCGAGGCCTTGGCAGTGGCCCGGTCGCACCTCCTGGTTGCCGACAACCAGGGTATTCAGACCTATCTCCTGGAGACCTACGGGGCCAGGTCGGAATACATCCCCTACGGCGCCGACCTGGTCGGCCCCCTCGACGCTGCCCCCCTCGCGGCCTACCACGTGCAGTCTGGGGTCTACAGCATGCTGATCGCCCGCCTGGAACCCGAAAACAACGTCGGGATGATCCTTGACGGCCATGTCGCTGCCGGTCTGGCCTGCCCGCTCCTGGTGGTGGGCAACCACCGGACCGCCTACGGTGCCCACCTGGTCGAGCGGTTTGCGGCCTTCCCGGGCATCCGGTTCCTCGGGCCGGTCTATGACAAGGGAGCGCTTGACCTGCTGCGCCAGCATGCGGCGTGGTATTTCCACGGGCATTCCGTCGGCGGGACCAACCCATCCCTGCTCGAGGCCATGGCCTGCGGGGCCCGAATCGCCGCCCACGACAACCCCTTCAATCGCGCCGTGGTAGCCGACGGCGCCCGCTATTTCGCCACCTCGGCCGAGGTGTCGGAGATTCTGCAGAGCCCGCCGGAGACCCGGGGCGAAGCCAGCGCGGCCATCAACCGCGCGCGGATTGTTTCCGAATATTCATGGGATTCCGTCATCTCCCGCTATGAAGCGGCGTTTGTGAAAGTCCTGGGCTAGGAGCCTTGGCCTTTGGCGGCGTCCCCTGCTCAGGCCTCGGCCAGATGGTTGAACAGGCGCAACAGGACCGCGGCGCCCCGGGCCCAGCTGAACGCCTGGGCCGCCCGGGCGCCGGCCTCGACCATCGATCTGGCCTCATCGGGGTTTTGCAGGATCCGGTCCAGGGCATCCCGGATCGACTCGGGGCAGCCCGGGTCGAAGCGGACCCCGCACCCGTCCTTGACGACCTCTTCCATGGCGGTGGTCCCGGAACTGGCCACGGGACAGCCACAGGCCATGGCCTCCACCAGGGGGATGCCGAAGCCCTCGGCATGGGAGGGGAAGACGAAGAGGCTGGCCGCGCGGTATAGATGGGCCAGGTCCCGGTTCGAGACATTCTCAAGGTGAATCACATCCGGCTCCACGCCATGGGTGCGGATGCATCGGAAGACCTCGTCGGTGCCGAAGTCCTTGGCTCCGACAAGAACCAGTTGGGGATAGTGCTTGTTCCGTTGCCTTGAGATGGAATAGGCCTTGATCAGATTGACCAGGTTCTTCCTGGGCTCCAGCCGCCCCACCGCCAGGATGAATTCCGTCAGGCCGTAGCTGCGATACGCCGTTTCGGCCGATTCCTGCTTGTTGCCCGGGTTGAAGATCCTGGAATCAAAGCCACATGGCGTGATGACGATTTTTTCCGGGTTGATGCCATAACGGGTGGAAATCTCCCTTTTGGAAAATTCCGAAATGGTGACGATCGCATCTGCCCGATGGGCGGACCTCCGGACAAAATATTTCAGGGCCGCCCGGTTTTTCCACCTGAAATACTCCGGATGGCTCTCGAAAAGAACGTCATGAATGGTCACCACCTCTTAGGTCCGTTTGCGGGCCGGAAGGACATAGGTCGCATGGAGGCAGTCCAGTTTGGCGGCCTTGGAAGCGTGGTTCATTCCGTAGAAGAAACGCCCCAGTTTGGAATGGGTGCCGAGTTCCGCCCAGCTGATGCCACCTGCATCGATGGGTGGCGTCCAGGACTTGAGGGAATTGACCAGCCCGTGCCATTTATGCGGATTGGGGATGCGCAACAGTGCGTCGTAGATTCCCTCCAGGTAGGTGCGGCTGCCCTGCCGCATACCCTGCAGGACATGCATATCAATGCCAATTCTCATGGATTCCGCTTCCGAAGGTTCCCGGGATGGTGGGGCGCCTTGATTTCAGGGCCAGGAATTTTATAATTGAAACATTTCATTAAGATGCGAGCGACCCCTGTGCCGAGGGATTGCAGCACCGCAGGGAGAAGGGGCGACCGGGTGGGCTGCTGGCTCCCCTTCCTGTCCTTGAAGATCCTTTGGATATCCCAGGAAAAGAATCGTGGACAGCGGAAGCCCCCCGTTGCATGTAATATTCATTCAAAATGTTAATTATTAATTAATTTTTGTCAAGGGGGGGGGTGCCTCCCTTTCCCAGCTCGGAGTTCTACGAGGGTGCCTGCAGGATTCGGCCATACCGCTCGGGGCATGGAGTCCCTGACTTCCAGCCGGAGGCGGGTATGGCGGACGGGTCGCCAGGAAAGCTGCCGAATCGGCAAGCCCCGCCGAGGCTCAATTTCCGCCGTTCCTTTTGGCCTGGTCGAGAGCCATCAAGGATATGGGCTTCGCCGAAGTTGCCACCAAACGAGTGATCACGCCAGGCCCGGCGCCAGCCGCAGCGATACGGCTACTCATGCGGGCTCAACGGCCAATGCGTCCTTCCTCGTGTGACCGAAATAAAGGCCCAGGGAAAGCAGGGAAAGTTGCATGAACGGGCAGTACTCCAGGGCTTGAACCGCCACCTGGAGCAGGATCACCAGCATCAGGACGAATACATAGGTCCGGGAAAAGAATTTGTGGGCAAAACTGGCAATGAAGACAAGGACCGCCAGCAGTGCCAGGATTCCGAAGCTGGTTAAAAAATTCAGGATATAGCTGTCAAACCAGACGCCGGCCGGACCGCTGGCAATGGCGGAACCAAAGGGCCGGGAGGTGACCCCATTCAGCACGGCATCGCCCCATTGCACAAACCGTCCGGAAAGCGAGGCGTCCTGCAGGCGGTCGACCAATGCCGAACCGAACAGGAAAACCGCCAGCGCCCCAACCGGGATCATGATTTTGGGGGAAAGCCTGGATTTCCAGGTGATTGTCAATAACAAGATGCATGAAAGGGCCAGCCGGGAGTTCGAAACCAGGCAGGCTCCGATCCCTGCGGCCAGGAAGGCGATGAGCTTGAGGCCAGCGTTCCTGACCTGAGTGCGGGCCGGGTAGAGTTGGTAATCCATGAAGACAAGCATGGTCAGACCGAGGCCGAAATAGCCCAGGGAGAAGGGGCTCATTCCAAGCCCGGTGCCCCGGGCGATATCGTTGCGGATAAAACTGACCGACTCATCAACATAGATATTGTTTTTAACCATATATTCATAGAACCAGTAATCGCGAAAATCATGGATGGTGGCCATCTGAATGATTCCAATGAGCAGCGAGACCAGAAGGGTCCCATACAGAACCATCAGAGCAACCTGGTTGCGTCCATTCCTGAACTTCCGGTCCCTGCCGATCATCGCCCCGGTGATGAGGAAGGCTACCGGCAGCAGGATTTCCCTGGATGATCGGATGAAGGCGCTCAGATCCTGGGTTTGCAGCAGGGAAATCAAGACAAACAGCCCCGCCAGCGAAAAAACGACCCGCTGGAACCGGGTAAAAGCCGCGTGGGTGCAGAAGGCCAGCACGGCATAGCCAAAATACCCGAAATAGATAAGGTCGAAGAGGCGCATGAGCGCAGAGCTGAGAAGGGGGCTTGCCCAGAAAACGGTGGCCCCGATGAAATCCCGCAGGACTGAAATGAGAAGAACCCCAATCGTGATGATAAACAGTCTGGGGGTGCTCATTTGACCAGGGCCCATTTCAGGGCCCGGATGGACCGCCTGAAACCGAAGTAGATCAAATACAACGGCAGGAGGGGAATCCAGGGCTTGCGGTAGGCGACCACGGTCCAGAAGATCCCGATGGCTTCCTGGCGGCTGCGAAAGCATTCCTCCGGGATGCTCCGGCGCAGGTCACGACTGAGGCTGTGGTCGATCCGGCTGCGGCAGACGATGGTGGAACCCCGGGCTGCGGCGTGGGCGCACATGAACATGGTATCGACAGAATACAACCTCGAGCGGGTGGAGAAGGCCTCCGGACCGAGGGCTGCGGCATAGTCGCGCGGGAGCGCCAACCCGGACATGATGGCATTCAGTCCTGAATACTCTCCCGGCTCGATGGATGGGAGCAGCTCGCCGCTGAAGATCCGATATCGCGACGGACTGAACAGTCTTCCCTGCTTGTCATGGATTCGGGGGATGCAGATGGAACGCCGGTCCGGACCCGGCAGGCTGGACAGGGCTTCGGTGGCTTCAGATATATAGTCGGTATCGATTTCGGTATCGTCATCCAGGAAGAACAGGATGGGGGCCGCCGCGACCGAAGCGAAGCTCCGGTAGACCGCCCCGAGGGCCTGGTTGGTTCCATCATGGTCGATCCTTGAATGGAAGAAACCAGCCTGCGCGATCAGCTTCGGATCCAGCGCTGACTCCGGGCTGTTGTCCCTGATGATGAGCTCCATCCGGGATTTGAGGGTCTCCGGGAATTCCAGGAGCCGGGATAACGTCTTTGAATCACCAATGGATTTTTTGTACACCACCACCAGGATTGACACCATCGGGACGGCCGAAGCCGGTTGCACGGTTGCGCTCATCCGGAAGCACCGGGTTCCCGTCCGGGTGGCAAGGGCAATGGCGGCTCGCAATGCATCGTGGCGTTTCCCTGTTGGTGACCATCGCTTCGGGTCCCAACCATGCCGGCGGAGGCACGTTCCCTGGCAATGCTTTTCTATCCTTGCATAGAGGGAAGGTTCATCCCAGCACTGGTAAGCACCTGCTCCTGCCGGGCCAGATGAAGATCCGCTTGCACCATCATCTTTGCCAGGCCCTGGATATCGGTCCTGGGCCGCCACCCCAGCGCCCCCATGGCCCTGCTGGGATCTCCTTCGAGATGGTCCACCTCGGCGGGACGGAAGAGCCGGGGATCGCTCTTCACGAATTCTTTCCAGTCCAGGTCCAGCTGGCTGAAGACCAGCTCCAGGAACTCCTGGATGGAGAGCGAAACGCCCGTGGCGACCACATAGTCGCCAGGCTGCTCCTGCTGGAGCATGGCCCACATGGCTTCCACATAATCACCGGCAAACCCCCAATCCCGCCGCGACGAAAGGTTGCCCAGGAAGAGCGAATCCTGGAGTCCGAGTTTGATGCGGGTGGCGGCCCGGGTGATCTTCCGGGTGACGAAGCTCTCGCCCCTCCGGGGGCTCTCATGGTTGAACAGGATGCCGTTGCAAAGGAACAACCCATAGCTTTCCCGGTAGTTCACGACCTGGTGGTGGGCGAAGGCCTTGGCGCAGGCGTAGGGGGAACGGGGCTGGAACGCGGTGCCTTCATGCTGGCGCGGTTTCGCGGAGCCGAACATTTCGCTGGATCCGGCCTGATAGAGACGGATCGGGCTGCCGCCATGTTCCAGGTGGTTCCGCACCGCCTCGAGCAGCCGCAGGACTCCGTTGCCGGTGACATCCAGGGTGTATTCGGGCACATCGAAGCTCACCCGGACATGGCTCTGGGCTCCCAGGTTGTAGATCTCATCCGGCTGGACCCGGTCGAGGATGGCGCGAAGGGATCCGGCATCGGTCAGGTCGCCGTAATGGAGAAAAAAATCCGGGCTGGCCTGGGGCCCCAAGTGCAGATGGTCGATCCTGCTGGTGTTGAAGGTGGAAGCTCGCCGGACGATCCCATGCACCTGGTACTTCTTCCCCAGGAGCAGTTCCGCCAGGTAACTGCCATCCTGGCCGGTGATTCCGGTTATCAAGGCGACTCTCTGCTTGGTGGCCATCAGTGGCTTCCAGGGTCGGACGGTTGCAGGATCATGGTGGCAAGGCTGGTTTCCATGGGGAACCGGCTCCGCCATCCCGTGGAGGTTCTCAACAGACCCGGGTCCCCAACGATGAAGTCATTGTCGTCGGAGGAATTCGGATCGCCCGAAAAATGGACAGGACGGTGCCGTCCCAGGATCGCCATGGCCGCCTGCAGCACGTCGCTGATCCGGACCGCGCGGCCGGTGCAGACGTTGAAAAGCCTGGCGGCGGGATCCTCCGTTTCGAGAATGGCAAGATAGGCTTCGGCCACGTCCCGCACGTCGATGAAGTCCCTGAACGTGTCCCTTCCCTGCATCGCCAACGGAATGGACGGGTCCGCGGGCGCAGCCATGAGCCGCCTCAACAAGGAGGGGACCACCAGGGATGGCGGGGAGCCCGGCCCCAGATGGTTGAAAGGGCGGGCAATCCGCACGTCCAATGCATGGCGGTAGTGGGATGCGAGCTGCTCCACCAGGACCTTGGACAATCCGTACAGGCCCTGGGGGCCTATCGGCGAATCCTCCGCGCGCACCTCGCTGGACGGGGCGTACACATGGCAGCTGCTCACCAGCAGGACCCTGGATTCCCGCAGGTGTTCCAGGAGGTTCAAGGCCATGCCCAGGTTCGTCATCAAGGGAGCCGGGCCGGTGAACTGGCTGGGAATGGTCGCGCCGGCCAGATGGATCGCATAATCCCATTTCCGTTCCAGCCCTTGCAAGGCGCCTGGATCGGTCAAGTCGGCCTGGACCCGCCGGATCCCGTCCGGCAAACCGGGCCCCGGACCGTGAGCCAGGGCACAGACTTCAAAGCCCCGGGCCAGCAGGATCGGGGCGAGGGTGCGACCCACGAACCCTGAAGCACCGGTAAGCAGCACACGCTTCTTCATGGCTGAATCCTGAAGGTCGGATTTCACCTCCTAGGTCAGGTGGTGCTGCGCCCTGGAATCGGGACCCGGCCTTTGGCTCCCCACGGAGAGCTTCCTCCGGACCCGGCGCACGTTCACGGCGGTCCGCCTGGAAATCGGCTGGACCCGATCGATGAAGGCCTTGAGGCCAAGCCCGAGGAGCACGAACAAACCCGCGAGGGAGATGAAGCGGGAATTGGGAAAGTCGGTGGCCCGGAGCATGGGCAGGAACGCGAGGGACAGCAGGATGGGGGTCGCCAGCCAGACCCTGCGGTCCAGGCGATCCATCATCCAGTGGTGAAGATGGCTGCGGTCAGCCTGCCCCAGGGGCAGGCCGTTGACGAAGCGGATGCTCACCACCAGGCAGACATCCGTGACCGGGTAGGCGAAGATCCATAACGGCAGGGAGGCATCCCAATGGACCATCAACCTCACGCTGAGGGCTGAGAACAGGGTCCCCAGCATCAGGGCGCCGCAGTCGCCCAGGAAATGCCGCGCCCGTGGAAAATTCAGCAGGAAGGTGGCCAACAGCGCCCCCTCGAGAAAAACCGGCTGGGTGCCGAGGTGCCAGCCAAGGACCAGCAGGATGAGCAACCCGAACCCCATGGAAAGGCCATTGATCCCATCGATGAGGTTGTAGGCCTGGGGGATGCTCCAGAACCAGAAGACGAGGAGCGGGAAGGTCCAGGCCGGGTGGGTCGGGATCTGGAGACTGAAGAACTCGACATGGTCCGCGGTATGGGAAAGGAGGGAAGCCGAGTAGCCGGCCAGCACCATGGCCACGGCCAGGCCCACGATGGCCTTGTAGCGCGGTCGCAGGCTGAACCGGTCGTCCAGGGCTCCCATGAAGGCCATCACGTTGATCCCCACCCACTCGATGGGGTGCAGGTGCCACGGCAGCCAACCCAGGGAATAGGCCGTCAGGATGACTCCCCAGAGGGCCAATCCGCCCGTGAGGGCCGTGGGCTTCTGGTGCGATTTGCGCCCGTGGTCCGGATGGTCCATCCAGCCGATTCTGGGTGCCGCCGCGATCAGGCCGGCACAAAGGAGCACTCCACCCAACAAACCAGAAATGGCAAATGACAAGAAGGAAGACAAGACGGCCTCACCGGGTGAGTTGAGCCCAACATTATTCCCCTGGCTGTTTGACAGGGCCTAGCGTCAAACTGAGATTAGAAGTATCGCAGCCGGCACCCCTCCCCGCAAGGCGTGATCCAAGCCGCAAAAGAATTTAAATGGTAATAAAGCGATATCCAATAATGAATTTTCCACAAACCCAATGTACAGGACACAAATTAATTTGCCAGATGAAAATTGAAATCGGGACATGGTCAACGAACCTGACAAAAGGCTGCCCTTGGCCGCCTCGTTGTCAGGCTCGTGAACTGCAGGGGAAAAAGGATGTTTATTCCTGGGCCGCCTGCTCGACCATGAGCGCCTTCCGGCTGAGCTTGATCTTGCCGTTGGCGTCCACGGCGATGCACTTCACCAGGATCTCCTGGCCCTCGCTCACCTCGTCGGCGGGATTCTTGACCCGGTGGGGAGCCATCTCGGAGACGTGCAGCAGGCCGTCGAGGCCGGGGAGGATGGTGACGAAGGCGCCGAACTCGACCACCTTGGCCACCCGGCCCAGGTAGGTCTGGCCCACCTCGGCGGTCTGGATCAGGTCGGCGATCATCTTGAGGGCCACCTGCAGCTTCTCCTGGTTGGCGCCGGCCACCTGGCAGGAGCCGTTGTCGTCGATGTTGACCGAGCAGCCGCTGACCTCGATGATGTTGCGGATGGTGGCGCCGCCCTTGCCGATGACCTCGCGGATCTTTTCCTTGGGCAGCTGGATGGTGTGCATCTGCGGGGCGTTGCCGGCGATGTCGCCGCGCGGGGCGGCCAGCACCTCGCCCATGGAGGCCAGCAGCTCCAGGCGGCCCTGCTTGGCCTGGTCCAGCGCCTTGGTGAGGATCTCGGTGGTGATGCCGCCGATCTTGATGTCCATCTGCAGGGCGGTGATGCCCTTGGTGGTGCCGGCCACCTTGAAGTCCATGTCGCCGTAGTGGTCTTCCTGGCCGGCGATGTCGGTGAGGACGACGAACTTGGCGCCGTCGCTCACCAGGCCCATGGCGACCCCGGCCACCGGGGCCTTGAGCTTGATCCCGGCGTCCATCAGGGCCAGGGTGCCGCCGCAGATGGTGGCCATGGAACTGGAGCCGTTGCTCTCGGTGATCTCGGAGACCACCCGCAGGGTGTAGGGATTCTCCTCCTTGCCGGGCAGCATGGCGGCGATGGAGCGCTCGGCCAGCATGCCGTGGCCGATCTCGCGCCGGCCGGGGCCGCGGTTGGGCTTGCACTCGCCCACCGAATAGCCGGGGAAGTTGTAGTGCAGGTAGAAGCTCTTCTTGATCTCGTCCTCGATGCCGTCGATGGTCTGGATGTTCTCGGCGGTGCCCAGGGTGGCGGTGACCAGGGCCTGGGTCTCGCCGCGGGTGAACAGGCAGGAGCCGTGGGCGGCGGGCAGCACGCCCACCTCGATGTTCAGGGGGCGGATCTGGTCGAACCGGCGCCCGTCGAGCCGCTTGCCCTGCTTGAGGATGGCGTTGCGGAACAGGGTCTCCTTGAGCAGGTCGAAGGACTCGACGACGTCCTTCTTGAGCTCGGGCTTCTCGGCGGCCAGGTCGGCGACGACCTCCTTCTTCAGGGCGTCGATGGTCTGGTAGCTCTCGATCTTGACCTTCATGGTGAGGGCGGCCAGGAGCTTCTCGGCGTACTTGGCGGCGACCTGCTTGTAGATGTCCTCGTTGCGCTCGGGCTTGACCGCGGCGATCTTGGGCTTGCCGATCTTGGCCCGGAGTTCCCGCTGCAGCTTGACCAGGGTCTTGATGGCGGCGTGGCCGAACTCGAGCGCCTTGACCATGTCGGCCTCCTGGAACTCCAGGGCGCCGCACTCGACCATCACCAGGGCCTCCTCGGTGCCGGCCACCAGCAGGTCCAGGTCGCTCTCGGGGCGCTGGGAGACGGTGGGGTTCACCACGAACTGGCCGTTGACCCGGCCCACCCGCACGCCGCCCACGGGGTTGTGGAAGGGGATCTCGGAGATGATCAGGGCGGCGGAGGCGCCGACCATGCCCAGGGTGTCGGGCTGATGCTGGCCGTCGAAGCTGATCACCTGGACGGTGATCATGGTGTCGCCGTTGTAGCCTTCCTCGAACAGCGGGCGCAGGGGCCGGTCGATGAG